>Ga0315295_10000553_pt1 | contig 32299 bp, 28 predicted proteins | sample YL17G14_0_MG_FD_204453 | JGI IMG/M metagenome (GOLD analysis project Ga0315295, IMG submission 204453) | Sediment microbial communities from Yellowstone Lake, YNP, Wyoming, USA - YL17G14_0 | ecosystem: Environmental > Aquatic > Freshwater > Lake > Sediment | place: USA: Wyoming | collected... | reverse complement strand
GAGGCGATTGCTGCGGGACAAAAGGCAGCCAAGTCAATTATTCGCTATTTCCAGGGGAAGGACTTGAGCCTAAGCTCTCTTGCTAAAGAAGTCATGAAGATTGACCCAGAGATGACCGCACCTTGGCTCACTCGCAAAGCCCGATGGGGCATGCCTTCCTTGCCCGGAAAGGATGCCATCCGCACCTTTGATGAGGTGGATCTGGGATATATCAAGGTAGCGGCCATAGAAGAGGCCAAAAGGTGCTTAAATTGCAGAATGTGCGTAAATTGCCTCTACGGGCGAAGTCAGATATGTTTTGAAACCGGCTCAAGAATCTTGTAAAAGCCAGATTTGGGGAGGGAAAAAATGTGTATGTATTGTGATTTATGGGGCGATGGGATAATCTGGTACCTTAACCCGAAAAATTATCCCCGTCATATGTATACCTTGCCGAAACCGGGGAAAGGCCAGACGGCCCCAGTAGGAGAAGCAGACCAAGGCAGTTATATAAAACTGGAGGCCGGAATCGTAGCAGCCATGGAAAAGGGACCTGAAGAATTTCAGGCCGCCATTAAGCAGTACAGAGATATTATGGATGCGGTGCAAGGTTCCATTGGCGGGTTCATGGGCCAGGTCGTTCCGCTGCGGGAGATGGAGAGAATGGTCGAAATTTCTAACCCCTTGGGATTGATTGGCTGTATCTGCCGAAAAGCCATGCTTGCGTTGGAAGAGAGGACCGCTCGAGAATCCACCTGCATGGGATTGGGCGTGGGCATGCTGAAGTGGGAGCGCTGGCCAGAAAGGTACAAAGGAGAGGTCCACTGGGTGAGTTCGGAAGAGGCCAAGGAGTGGCTGCGGGATTTGGACAAGAGGGGCTTTGTGCACAGCCTTATGATGTTTGGACCCCGGTTTATCGGAGGGATCTGCAATTGTGACTACCCAGTCTGTGATGCCTTAACCATCCGGTTAGATTGGGGCCTAAACATGCTCAAGGGCCATTACGTGGCCATTCCGGATTATGAGCTGTGCAATGGCTGTGGCATCTGTGCTCAGAGATGCCAGTTTGGCGCTTTGAAAATGAATGTTACTTTAGACAAAGTCAATATCGACCAGATGCGCTGCTTTGGCTGTGGTCTTTGCGAGACGGGTTGCCCACGGGGAGCCATTTCCCTGAAAGATCGGACTCAGATACCGGAGTTAAAGGAGGTATGGTAATGGTTGACAAGAGCGCTTTAAAAATCCCCAAACCAAACCCAGTTGATTTGGGAAGATTGCCCGTTAAGTTCCCCAAAATTGAAATCGACTATTCAAAATGTACGGTTCCATTTTGGTGTAAGAAATGTTTGCAGATCTGCCCGCAAGTGGTTTTTCAGGTTTACTGCAAACAAGTCCTGAAGCTAAAGGAATCTGACCCCCGAGAACCCGGGGTATACGAGCTTATGACGGTGCGTCGGGATAAATGCATCATGTGTGATAAATGTAAAGACGTATGCCCAGAAGGTGCAATAACGATTACCTACTAATTCGAGGTGTGATATGGGAACTAAGTCGGAAGCAGAAGCCAAGAAGACCCCTTACCAACCTTTTACAGCTCCCCGGCCCTATTCCTTCGAACTGAATATGGATATGCTGGAGCTGATCCGCAAGGAATTTGATCCTGTGCTGGTCGTCAGCGAGTTTGCCAAATCCCTTGCTGCAAAAGGGGACCAGAAGAGTGGTCTTCTGGCCGAAAGGGTATTTGAAAAATACGGGGAAGATTGGATGAGGAAAACCATCCAATTGGGTGAGGAATACCCTGACCGGACTTATGAAATGCTCAAAGATGCAGCGGATCAAACGGGGGAGTTATTTTTCCCGCTGGTTCTTCAAAGGTTTATTGAGATCGCCTATTTGGGTACCCAGCAGTTTCGGAAATTGTCCATTATAGAAAACTGGTCCCAGCGATTCGTTTACGATGTGACGGATTGTTATACTTTCAAGACCTTGAAGGAGAAATGCGGTGTAGAGGCGGCCAATCGCTGGCCTTGCCAACATGCTTGCCTTACGGCACTGCGGACCGCTGGTAAGGAGTTAAATTTGGATTTCGTTGTGGAAATGGAAGCCACCATGGTCAAGGATGGACACTGCCAATTTGCAATTATCAGATGATAGTAAAGAGCTGGCTTTTATCCTTGCCGTGTGCCTCCCAATAGATCTCGCCAAGCCTTTGGTTTGAAATAGTCTCTTGGCCTCCCCAGCGTGGACCCAAACCGCCGACTCCAGCGATGGGCGCGCAGGGTAAATTCAGCCCCCTTGCTCCAAGAGCGGATGAAGCCCGGGAAGAGATACCTCACCTCGGAGGTGACGATGCCTTTGTTCTGTAAGTTTTCAGAGACTTCGAAAATTCCACCCGTGGCCAATCTTTATTTTGGTTATCCTGCAAAAAACGCCACAAATATTGCTAAGATGAGGACTCAAATTCTGTCCTCTTTTTCCAAATCGTTACCTCTTGACACCATTCTAAAACAGTTTTTAACCCTTGATGGGCAAACCCTTGATTAAATTTTTCGCACCCGGGGGAGGAATTTGCGATTAGTCGATAAAGTAGCCTTAATCACCGGAGCCGGCCGGGGGATCGGCAAAGAAATTGCCTTGAAGTTTTCCCATGAAGGGGCGAAGGTCATTTTGAATGATATTGAAATTAGCCTGGCCGAGGGCGTGCGGGAGAAATTGCTCCAGCCGGAAGAAAGGGCTTTAGCAATTCAGGCGGATGTCGGCAATTGGTTAGAAGTCAAGCGGATGGTGGAGCAGATCGGCGAGGAATTTGGGAGAATCGACATCCTGGTCAATAATGCCGGGGTAAGAAAAGATGTAATTTTCCCCGAAATGTCGGAAAGCGATTGGGAGGCGGTAATTTCCAGTCAACTAAAGGGAAGTTTCCATTGTGCCCGGGCCGCGATTCCATTCATGATGAAGCAGAGGTATGGCAAGATCGTAAACATGTCTTCTCCCGTTCCGGCAGCTTTAGGAAAACCTGGACAAGTAAGTTATTCATCTGCCTGCGCGGGGTTAGAGGGTTTTACAAGAGCTTTGGCCTTGGAAGTGGGGCTCTATAATATAAACGTAAACTGCATTGCCCCTGACTTTATTGATACAGAAATGACCCGACTCGCAGGACGCCGGGAAGGACTGTATTATGAGGACTTAAAAAGATTTGTTGCTGCCGAAGTACCCTTGAGGAGGATGGGTACCCCCGCAGATGTGGCCAACGTGGCGCTCTTTTTAGCGACGGAAGAATCGAGCTTCATCTCCGGACAGGTTTTGTACGTTCGGGGTGGACCTTAGGCCTCCTTCTCCATTTGAATTTCCATGCATTTTTTGCCAAATACCCTTGATGAAGATGCCGCCGGTGAGCGTTATTGGCCCGATGGCTTCAAGCCGGTCATTCGGGAAGAAGTTGCGAAAGCAATCCGCGGCGAGTTAAACGAACAGAATTTATGGCAGGTCTACAAAGAAAAATTTTCTAATAAATATCCAAAAAAATATCCAGACCTGAAGACATTTATAGATCAGATCGTAGGGCTTGCGGTCATCGGGGCGGAAAACGGGGCCGATCATGCGTTTGAGGCCATCTATAAGGCTTTCTTGAATGAGCTATCATTGCCGGAGGCTAAACCATATGCCCGGTATCTTTGGCCCTATATCTTTTCCCGGGAGCTGAAAGAAAAAATTCACCAGGCAATCGTCAAGGATTACAAAAGCGATAAAAGTTTTCAATATGCTTACAAGGTCGGATATGCGAAAAAAATTGAAAATTTCCCAGAATTCATAAATAGTATTGCTTGCCTGATCATGGCCGGAATCGTGAATGGGGTAGATGATATGCTGGCCGAAATTTACAAGTCTTTCCTGGCCAATCGGGCCTTGCCTCAGGGGCGGAGAAATCCTAAGCGCCTGAAAGATTGGTAGATTTCAAGGCCCCAAAAACGGGGAAGAGATGAAGAAGATAGCAGTATGCGGAAAGGGCGGAAGCGGAAAAAGCGTTGTGACGGCCTTGTTGGCCGGCGGCATCAGAGAGAAAGGCAGGCAGGTGTTAGTGGTGGATTCCGATGAGTCCAACACCGGGCTGCACCGGATGCTCGGTTTCGATGCCGCACCGGAACCATTGATCGATTTCATGGGGGGTAAAAAGAAGGTGGAAGAAGATATCCTGGACGAAATCAGATCCGGAGTCCCTGAAGGCTCGGTGCAGGTTTTCAACCAGGAGCTATCCGTTGCGGAAATTCCCGCTCAGTATGTACGACAAAGGGATGGTATCAGCCTGGTCGTGATTGGGAAAATTCTCATGGCGTTGGAAGGTTGCGCCTGCCCCATGGGGATCGTGAGCCGATCTTTTCTGAAAAAAGTCCGCTTGGGCACCAATGAACTAGCCATTGTGGATCTAGAGGCTGGAGTAGAACACTTTGGAAGGGGGGTGGAAACGAGTATCGATTTCGTGTTAGTGGTGGTGGACCCATCTCTTGATTCTCTGGAGGTGGCCGGGAGAATTCATCTCCTTTCTACCCAGATCGCAATCGGAGATGTTTGGGCTGTTCTGAATAAGATTCCTTCAGAAAAATTTGTCACTCGCTTGACCGCTGAATTGAATCAGCGAGGTGTATCGGTCATTGGAGCGATTGCCCATGATCCGGAAATATTCGAGTCTTGTTTGGAAGGCCAGCCGTTATCGAGGGGAAGGGCCCAAAAAGAAATTGACCAAATCCTCGATTTTTTGTTTCCCTAAGAGCGGGCTCTGAAAAAAGGCCTCTTTTGACATTGAAGTCGGGTGGAAAGAACTAATGAATCAAAGAAAAGGAGGTTTGCTTTGAATAAAAAATTCTTTGCTATTGTTGGATCTTTGGTCATGGCTGTGGTGCTGGCCCAAGGAGGATGGTGCGCGGACCCGATCAAGATCGGCTTAATCGGGGCTTTGTCGGCCCCTTATGGGGCGAGTAACAAACTTTCCATGGAGATTAGTACTGAGGAACTGAATAAGGCCGGTGGCATTATGGGAAGGCCCGTTAAGCTGATCGTGGAAGATTGGAAGAGAGAGGTGCCTTTGGCTGTTGCGGCCTACAAAAAGCTGGTCATGAGCGAAAAGTGTTTGGTCGTATTCACAGAAGGAACTGAGGGGACAACCGCGTGTATGCAAGAGGCCACCCAGTTGTACTCGGAGTTTCCACACCTGCAATTTGCCTTTTGGACTGCGCATGATGGTCCCACGGATACCGTCTGCGCCCAATACGAAAAATACAAATTCTTTTTCAGGCCCTACCCCAAGACAGGGGACAGCTATGACCCCCAGTTGAAGTTTTATACCTTATTTTCGGAGGTCATAGGAACCAAGAAACTGGCCTTGGTGGTTGAGGATATCGGATGGACCCAACCCTACCTGAATGGCATCCCCGGGAAATACCCTCCTCTGAAAGATTTTCTGGAACAGAAGGGGATAAGGGTTGTTTATTACGCCAAGAGCGCCATTGGTGAAAAAATGTTTCTGCCAACCTTTGAGAAGATCGCCGCTTCTGGTGCGGATACGACCTACTGGGTCACAGGGTATACCGATACGATCACCATGGCCAAACAGTGGGCTGAATCTGCAGCCAAGAATATAGACCTCGTTGCCCAGAGCGGGGCATGCAGCTATGCTGCTTTTTGGAATATGACCGGGGGGGCTTCCTTAGGTTGGGTCTCCACCTGGCCGGAGGTGCGCATTCCTTTCACAGAAAAAAGCCTACCTTTTTTGAATGAATTAAACAAAAGAGGGGGCGGACTGACTGCTTCGACCTACGGGGCCTATGACGGACCCTGGATCATCAAGGCTGCGGTCGAGAAAGCTGGGAATACCAAGGATATAGAAGCTTTGATCAAAGCTTTAGAAACCGTCGAGGTGAAAAGAGGATTTTGGACTTGGAAGTTTGACAAATGCCATGACCCTGTGAAGGGCTATCCCTATCACCCCCTGCTCAACGCTCAATTCCAAGAGAATGGCAAATATTTGATGATCTTTAGTGAAGATATCCGAAAAATTGCCAACCCGAATGATAAATTCATCCGAGTAAAGGAGCTGCGGGCGAAGGTCGGTCAAAAATGACCTGAAATTAATTCTTTTTGAATTGCCCATATCTCCCAGGCCAGTCCCCTCCCCTGGCGGGAGGGGACTATGGGAAGGAATGGAGGAAAAAATGAGCAAAATATTTTTTCTTTTGGCTGTAGCTGTAGGCGTTGTTGCAATACTGTTATGGGTTGGGCCGGGGCAAACGGCGGAATCAATCAAAATGGGCTACATTGGTAATTTTTCTTGGCCCGTTGCGGCGGATGCTTTTTACGCTGCAAAATTAGCTGTGGATGAAATCAATAAAGCCGGGGGGATTCAGGGGAGGCAGGTGGAGCTTCTGAGTGAGGACTCCCGGGGGCAAACCCCAATGGCTACCGCCGCCTACAAAAAGCTGGTGATGACCAAAGGGGCGATAATGGTAATGATTGCCGAGGGGTCGGAGATTAATTTTGCCTGCCAAGAGGCCGGCGCGGAGTTATATCCAGAATTCAAGCATATCGCCATGAACACTTGTACCTCCCATGAGGAACTTGGGGACAAGGTGGTAAAGAATTACAAGCGATACAAATTCTATTTTCGACCATTCCTCAAAACTACCTCCTATTTCCAATTCCTTAAGGAAAATATCGAGGCCATGAACCATCTTACTAAGGCCAAAACCATGGCCCTAGTCATAGAGGACGCCCTCTGGACAGAGTACTTTCGCAAAGGGTTACCCGGGAAATATCGCCCTTTCAAGGAGATCGTAGAGGGGACAGGCGTCAAAGTCACGTATTATGCTGAGACCGCTACTGGAGAAAAAATGTTTCTGCCGATCCTCGAGGCTATAGCCGCCAAAAACCCTGATTATATTTACAATCTAAACGCTTACTCCGATGCGGTTATCTTCGCCAAGCAGTGGGCCCAAAGCGCAGCAGCGGACATAGACTACTACAACAACGGGGGCGCGAGCACAATGCCTGGGTACTGGGGAATGACTGGGGGAGCGGCCCTGGGCGTTGTTTGCACGACCTATACGACCAAAGCAGCCGTAACCGAAAGGACGATTCCATTTATTGAGGGGGTAAAGGCTCGGTACAACAAGGATCTTAATTGGGTCAGTTACTCTTCCTATGACGCGCCTTATCTGATTAAGACGGCGGCAGATCTGGCCAAGAGCACAGATATAGAAGCAATAATTAAATCTTTAGAAGCCGTAGAAATGGTTGGCGTTTCGGGTAAAGCAAAATTTGACGAAACGCATACTTACATATATGGATATCCATATCAGACTGCGGTAAGGGCACAGTTCCAGAAAGATGGCATAAATGTAGTTGTCTTTCCATATGACGTGGCCAAGGCAACTAATCCCGATAAGATTTTCATCCCGGTTAAAAAGCTAAGAAAGGGGCCTTAAGGGGAAATGCTTGATACAATCCAGATCATTCTCGTCTACACTTTCGTCCTGGGGTCCTTGTATCTTCTCATATCCCTGGGTTTTTCTATCGTCTGTGGGGTCTTGAGGGTTTTCCACTTGGGATATGGGGTGACCTTTATCGTGGCGGTTTATGCCATGTGGATGCTTATGAAGGAGTTCCATATGGGCCTGGTCTCGGCTATGATCGGAATGTTCATCATTCAGACCCTCTTTACTCTGGGGATCATTTATTTTCCCGTTGTGAAGCGTTACATCGAGCAAGAGGAACTCCTTCTGACTTCCTTGATTCTGATTTCTCTAATTGTCGAGGAATCAGCAAATTTCTTTTATCCTGTGACTGCAGGAGTCAACATTCCCACCACCATCTTGCCGGGAGCCATGAAGATTGGTAAAGCTTCCATTCCCATCCAGATGCTGATCGCCAGCGCGGTGGCGGTCGTCACCACAGCAGCTTTTGTCTTGTTCCTACTGAAATCGAGAAGAGGGTTGGTAATCCGGGCGGTCAGTCAGGATATAGAATCTGCCCAGTTGATGGGGGCAAATGTGGGGAGGGTGTATGCCTTGGCCATGGTCCTTTCAGCAATTCCTCCTACCATATGTATGCTGGTCATTGCTCCCATCTGGTCGATAGAGCCTTCTTTGGGGTTGCCCTTAATGATGACCGCGATTCTGGTGGCGATTCTGGGAGGCTTGGGGAACATTCGGGGAAGCATGATGGCCAGTTACATCGTGGGTTTTCTTTCTTCATCCGTGGCTTTTTTAATTAACCCGCGGATGATGGGATTAGCGACTTTAATCACAGTTTTCATCGTGCTGATCTTCCGACCGGAAGGGATCGCCAAAAGTGAGTCTCTATGGTGAGAATATGAGAATCGAGCATAAAAGGGCACGTCTTGTTTTTCATATCAAAGATTTGAAACTGGAATGGACGATCGAGCCGAGATACTGGAGGAATCCTTTAATCGGCGTGGCCGGGTTGGCTTTGCTCCCCCTGGTGATTATGAGCAAGCCCGATTATTTGACCTTACTGACCACGGCGAATATCTACGCTGCCGTCGCGATCCCCTTGGCCTGGCAAATGGCCGGAATTGGACGGATGAATTTCGGGCCCCAATTTTTCGTGGGAATTGGAGGCTTCACGGCTGCTTTGCTCAGCATCCATTGGGGGTGGGGCCCCTGGCAGACTTTAGGAATCGTCATCCTCTTGGGTCTGGGCTTCGGTTTGATCTTGAGTCCCCTGACCACCATTGCCAAGGGTCTGTATTTTTCCCTGATTACCCTGATTTTGCCGCTGATCTTCTTGGAGTTTACCTATGTCTATACGGATATCTTCAAGGGGGAAACAGGTCTGAGCGGGATCGCTCATCTGGTCCATTTCGGCAAGATTCGCACAAACTATATTGTGTCCTGTTACCTTTCCATGGGGCTGATGTTGATCTTTCTTTACGTGGTGGATAAGATTTTGCGGTCCAGAATCGGTCTTTATGCGGCAGCCATTAATGACGATGAGGATGTAGCCGAAACCTGTGGGTTGAACATCAACGGGTGGAAAGTGTTATGCTTCACCATCACCTCGGTGATGATTGCCGTGACAGGTTGGTTTGCCGCCCATTATTATGGTACGTTTGCAGGGGTTACCTATCTGCAACTTCCCTTTATGGTAAAAATTCTTCTGATCGTTATGATCGGGGGACGCGGGGAATTATACGGGGCCATTGTCGGAGCATATTTTGTGGCCTTTCTTGAGCAGGCCTTAACGATCCTGGGGCCGATCCACTACATCGTGTTCCCACTCGTCCTGCTCGCATTGCTCTTCACCCTGCCGGAAGGTCTGTATGGGATTTATCGGAGGCACAAGTATAGAGAGTATTATCCAACCATGCGGGTACGGAAGCGTTGAACATTATTAGGCAAGATAGGATTCATCGTAGAGGAAAAATTAAATATGCTTCTAAAGATTGAGGATGTAAGCAAGAGTTTTGGGGGATTGGTGGCGGTTCACGAGGTAAGTTTATCCATCGAGAAAGGCGAGATCGTCGGTTTGATCGGCCCCAACGGGGCTGGAAAAACAACCTTAATGAATCTGATTAGTGGTTATTATAAAGCCAACTCCGGCAGGATCGAGTTTGACGGGGTGGATATAACAGGTTCCAGACCGCACAAAATATGCCGGCTGGGCATCAGCCGCACCTTCCAGATTCCCCGTCCTTTTCCGGATTTGACTGCCCTGGCCAATGTGGGCGTTGGGGTCCTTTGCGGCAAGCCCAGACCGAACATGAGTTATGGAGACGCCATGCTCGATGCCTCCCATTGCTTGGAGTTTGTCGGCCTGTTCGGCAAGAGGAATACCCTGGCCCATGACCTCACGCTCTATGAACTGCGGGCTTTGGAGTTGGCTCGGGCCTTGGCCACGACACCAAGATTGATCATGATTGATGAGGTCATGGCCGGACTCAACCCGGGAGAAGCCGTACGCGCCATAAAATTGGTGCGCCGGATGGTCGAGGAATACCAAATCACGATTTTCTGGATTGAGCATGTAATGAAGGTGATCATGGAGGCCACCGAAAGAGTCGTCGTCCTTCACTATGGCGAAAAAATTGCTTCCGGTCCTCCGAAAGAAATCATCAATGATCCAAAAATTATAGAAGCCTATTTGGGGGAGAAAATTGCTTAGCGTAGAAGCGATCAATGTTTCCTATGGCCTCGTGCAGGTCCTATATGGGGTAGGATTTCATGTGGAAAAAGGAGAATGTGTAGCCTTGCTCGGGTCTAATGGAGCAGGGAAGACAACGATGCTGAAGACCCTCTCCGGGCTGATTAAGGCCACCTCAGGGAGAATAACCTTTCTCAACGCTCCGATTGACCATTTGCACCCCAGTGTGCGGGTTAAATCCGGTCTCATTCAGGTTCCCGAGGGGGGAAGAATCTTTCCCTACATGACGGTTTGGGAAAATCTTCTGATGGGAGCCTCGGGGCAGATGGAGGCCTGGAAAGTTCGACACCATTCGTTGGAACGCGTCCTAAAGTTGTTCCCCATCATAAAGGAACGAAGAAATAATCAGGCTCGTCTATTGAGCGGAGGGGAAAGGCAAATGCTGGTGATCGGGCGGGGGCTAATGGCTCTTCCCAAGCTCCTTATGATTGATGAGCCCTCCTTAGGGCTGGCTCCGAAAATTCTTTTAGAAATATTCAATACCCTGAGGGTACTTCGAAAAGAAGGAGTCACCATTTTTATTTCCGAGCAAAATGTACAGCAAGCCTTGAGAATTGCCGACCGAGGATATGTTCTGGAAAATGGGCGAGTGGTTATGGACAACTCCAGCGAAGAGATCTTGAACAGTGAACATATTAGGAAAGCGTATTTAGGGATTTAGGACTCGTACCAAAAGATTCATCAGGAGGGCAGTTTCCTGGGCCATGGGTGAAAGAAACTTAAATGAAGGAGAACTTGCTAAATAAAAATTAGGGAGGAAATTCCGTGCCAGAGGACTATTTTTCCTTTACCAGTCAACTTTTTGATCGATCGAAAATCACGGAGAAGCCGGAAGCCTTAAAAGGGATCCGGGTTCTTGATCTGGCCCACGTCATATTTGGTCCTGTAATTTCAAAGTGGTTGGCATTGTTCGGGGCCGAAGTCATCAAAGTGGAGGAGCCGGACGAAGGGGATCCCTGGAGAACAGCGAGCTACTGGGCCAAGTACTGGAAAGATTCCAATCCATTTTATCAGTGCTTCAATCCGAATAAACATTTCGTGGCCATTGATTTGAAGAAACCCAAGGGGAAAGAGCTGGTCCTGGAGTTGGCAAAGAAATCTGATGTGGTGGTGGAAAATTTCAGAGCTGGGTTGGTAGAGGCTTGGGGCATCGGGTACACCACGGTCAGTAAAATTAATCCGAAGGTCATTTACATCAGCTGTTCCGGATACGGACAATGGGGACCCTTGAGGTTTTTCCCCAGCTGGGATTTGATCGCCCAATCCATGTCCGGGGTAGCCCAGCTTACGGGATTCGGGGGGGGAAAAGAAACTTACAAGCTTCCAGATTACTACGGAGATTTTTTCCCGGGATTGCTCGGTGCCGTGAGTGTGTTGGCGGCTCTTAATTATCGGGAAAAAACCGGTAAAGGGCAGTTTATTGACATGACCCAAGTTGAATCGTTGATGCGGATCATGCATAACTGGTCCTACATGGGGTTGACCGGGGAAGATCTGAAAAGCACGGGGAACGTGGATCCAACCATGGCTCCTTCCGGGATATTCAAGACGAGTGATGGAAAATTCGTAGCCATCGCCATTGCCACGGACGAACAATTCCTGGTCCTGTTGGAAGCGATGGGCAAAAAGGATCTGGCGGAAGACAAGAGGTTTCGGAGAACCTCGGAGCGACTGAAAGCTCAAAATGCAGACGAGGTCTGCAAGGTTTTGGAAGGGTGGGTAAAGGGAAAGAAAGAGGCGGAAATCATCGCCCTGGCCGAAGAAAAGGGTTTCCCTGCCGCACCGGTCATGGATGATTTTTCGATGATGAAAGATGAATGGCGGAGAGAACGAGGGAGTGTGGTGGAGTTTGAAGATGAAATGTACGGGAAAGGAATATGGCCCACTCTAGCGGCGGCCCTCCACAAGACTCCTGCAAGGCTGAAGAGCCTGTCGAGGCCTGTAGGCTATCACAATCATTATGTTTTGCAAAAACTCCTGGGTTTATCAAAAAGCGAAGTAAAGAAATTAGAGAAAGATCACGTCATAGGGTACTGGACAAACAGAGTGGGTCAAAAGCCTCCTTCTTATTACAATATGGAAAAGGACCCGATATTCAACTACGATCAGGGTGAAAAGAAATGAAAGAAGAGAGTGGAAAAACACAGGTTTTTTCGAGACATCTCGTAGGCAAGGCCACGTCTGAACATCTGGCCAATTTCAATAAGCTCTTAGCTGATATGATGGGTTCCCCAGAAGGCAAGCCGGAAACCCTTCAGGATACGACGGTGATTGAGGTCGGCCAGGCCAATTTCCCGGGGATCATCAGTTCTACCATTCTGGCGGAGTTTGGCGCGGAGGTCATCAAAGTTGAACCGCCGGAAGGGGATCCGGCAAGAAAAATAACCCATTATGGGGTGAACGTAAATGGGGTGGGAATCCCCTTTTTCATGGAGGGCCGGAACAAGCATTACATTACCTTGGATCTGGATAGTGAGAAGGGCCGGGAAAATTTTAAAAAGCTGGCCAGCAAGGCGGACGTGGTCTTAGATGCCACGAAACCGGGATATCTGGATTCCTTGGGGATTGGATACAGGCAGTTCAGTCAATCCCATCCCGGCCTTGTATATGTGGCCATATCTCCATACGGCCATTTCACCTCAAAAGCCAGAGAAAAATGCAACATTCCCGATACGGACCTGACCGCCCAGGCAGAGGCGGGATATCCCGCACTGACCGGAAATCCCCAGGCTCCGGAACCCTATAATTATCCACTCAAAGCGGGGGTTTGGGCTGCCTCTTACATGAGCGCTGCTTTGGCGGCGGCGGGTACCCTTACTGCTCTCCTGCACAAGCGTAAAACCGGTGAAGGGCAGATGGTGGATATTGCTACCTACGACGCTATTTCGACCTGGCAGGGGTTTTCAATTGTTTGGGGATTTGCCTTTGAGATGCCCAGGGTGAGAGTGGGGAATTTTGATTGGTGCCTTTTCCCTTACGGGTATTATGAGGCTAAAGATGGATTTGTTACGGTAGCAGCAGGTGCCGATGCAGATTTTCGGGGGTTACTAAGAATTTTCGGTAGGTGGGATCTGGAAAATGACTGGAGATTTTTATTCGATCGAATTACGGATGATATAGACAAGTTGAAAGTACTGGAAGCTGATTTTAAGAAGGAATTGGCCAAATTTACTCGTAAAGAAATTGTTCGGAAAACCCTTTCCTACAGTGCCAGCGCCGCCAAAGACAAATTGCGCGGGAAGGGTTTCCCGATCGTTGTGGAAACGAGATCGCCGAGTGAAGTTCTAAAGGAAGAGCACTGGAAGATTCGAAATTCCTTCTTGGAAGTAGATCCGGCAAGGAATGGAAAATTCAAGATTCCCTCTTCCGTGCCCAAGATGTCGGAGTCTCCCCCGAGAATCAAGCGAGTCGAATGCGGCCTCGGGGCCGATAATGAAAAGATTTATGAAAAGTATGGTCTGGAAAAGTAAAAACAAAGAGAAAAAGGGGAAAAGGGTTAACCTCTGTGGTTAGATTTTGAAAATCTCGGAGAAAAGGAGGAAGTGGGATTATGAGAGAGAAAATCTATTTTCCGGCCGTCCTCTGCATCGCGGTCGTAGCTCTTTTGGGAGCGGCAGGGGAGAGTTCATTTGCGCAGACTAAAGAGCCGATTAAGATCGGCGTAATCGCGAACATGGGTTGGCCCGTTGGAAAATCTGCTGCCCAGGCAGTCCAATTGGGTGTGAAAAAAGTTAATGACGAAGGAGGATTACTCGGGAGACCTCTGAAATTAATTGAAGCGGACAGCAAAGGCCAAGTTCCCAATGCGGTTGCCGAGTATCGAAAGCTGGTCATGACGGACCAAGTGGCCATGATTGTCATTGCCGAAGGGGGAACCCTGACACTGGCCTGCCAGAAAGCCGGGGCAGAGCTTTTTAAAGAATATCCCCACATTATGATGAATGCGGGAGCCTCGGCGCTGGAAATCCCCAAAAACGTGAGGGATAACTATGAACAGTACAAATTTAGCTTCACCCTCTATACAACCGGACCGGACCGGTATGTATGGGCTTGCATGATCAATACTTTTCTGACCGTGCATCAGATCAAGCCGAAACCCAAGAAAGTAGCCATCTTGGGAGAGGATCTTTTGGATTATAATCCCTATTGGCAGGGTTGGCCAGAATATGGGTTTCGCCCTTACGCGGACGTAGCGTACAAAGACCGAGGGGTGGAAGTCGTTTATACAACTAAGATCGCCGTGGGGGAAAAGATGTTTCTCCCCATTTTTGAAAAAATCGCGGCTTCCGGGGCAGAATACATCGATTTCGCCATGAGCGCCTATAGCGACTTCTATGTCCTCGCCAAACAGTGGGCGACGTCAGCCGCCAGAGACGTCGCATTTTTCCATTCTGGGGTATCGCCCAAATACTGGGAGGTAACGAACGGCGCTTGCTTGGGGATGGTAGGTTGGTGGCCCTCCGATATTATCGACTATGAGGTCATCGGGAAGACCAGGGAATACGTGCAGGGCTTTAATAAAACTTTTGGTTATCCTGGAAGCAACTGGTTGGCCGCGGGCGCCTACGACGATGTGTTATTTTGGGCCGAGGGGGTCAAGCAGATAAGAGCTACGGAGATCGAGAATTTGATCAAAGCCCTGGAAAAAATTGAGGTGGATTGCACAAGAGGAAAAATGAAGGTCAACCCGATCGATCATTGCTCCCATAACTACCCTTATAAAAGGGGCTATGTCGAGGATATCGTCAAAACAGTAGTCGCGGCTCCCACTGCAGAACTCACGGAGAGACTGAAGAAAGTGAATGAGAAATACGGATTTTTCCCCTATGGGCTCTATCCTTATGGTGCTTTGGCTCCGGTTTCGCAATGGCAGAACGACGGAAAAATCACTCTCATGTTTCCACTTGAAGTTGCCAAAATGTCGAATCCTGGACAAAATTACGTGGCCATTAAAGAGTTAAGAGCTCGTCAAAAATAGAACCTATGAAACCACAGAGTTCACAGCGCGGCAGAGCCGCAACCCAAAAAATCACCCCCCCACCCTCTCCCTCCCCCTCGAGGGGGAGGGAGAGGGTGGGGGGGAAATTTCTAACAAAATTTAAAGAAACTGAACATTAGTGGTACAGAAAACACAGGGGTAAATGGGAAGGGGCGAAAAGGAGAAAAGGGTTCGCGATTTCGCCCATTGGTATTTACTCAAAAAATTCTGTGCTCTCTGTGGTTAGTTAGGCCTTGAGAAATTACATTTTTGTTTTCAGGGGGAGCAGGAAAGAAAAAGTTGAAGAGCTGATCAGGAGGAAAGAGCAGGCCCTGAAGATGGAGGGCCCGAGAAGGTGGCCGGGCAACATCTGCTGGAATTTATCATCATGGTGAAAGAGCATGGGATGATGGCTGCGGCGCGGTCCCGCCTGCTCCCGTAATGCGGCACGGGGTAATGCCATAAAATCGGTTGCGGGTTGGGAATTGCAGAATTCGGAATGAAAAATCCGCAATCAAAAATCGGAATTTCGCTGGTGGGTTTTGTCGGCGCAGAAGGCTCTCCTGCTCTGTCCAGGAAAACAGTTTTGTTTATTCCCTGGCGCTGGCCGGATGGAACAGGAGGAATTCAAAAACACGCCCGAAGCGCTGAGCTTTCCGCCGCTTACCTATCCTCTTGGCAATTTAGCCAGGAAAACCTTTCGAGAGGTAGCACCACTTGTTCCTTGGATTCCTACAGAATTCCAAGGCCAACCCGGCGTAGTCCATGGAAGGATCACTCCCTCTTTTTGGCGACTGACGGGCATTTCGGCTGGAGCCATAGAATGATTAGAAGATTATTAAAAATATTGCCAAAAGCATTCGGAGTAAGATTTCTACATTAAAAAATCGGAAAGGAGATGTGACCATGCAAGATTATCCGTGGTGGAATGAGACCCAAAAACAGTTGATGCACGATGCCCAGAAGTTTACGGATGAAGTCTTGATTCCCATCGGGGAGAAGTCCGTTTACAAAAAGGAATATCCCTGGGAAGCCATGAAGTTAGTAGCCCAGAAAGGTTGGCTCGGCGCAACGATCCCCCAGAAACATGGGGGGCACCAGGAGGAGTGGGGTGTGACCGGAGCATGCATCCTGGTAGAAGAAACGAGCCGAGCCGGCGTGATATCGTCCGGGATCACGACCACATTGATTGGAGCCACGCACCAAATTCTTCATGACGGCACCGAAGAGCAGAAACAAAGATGGCTGTCAAAGATTGCCAGAGGCGAACTCCTGGCTTGCATTACCATGACGGAACCATACGCCGGCTCGGACATCGCGGCCATTGAGACGACAGCAGTCCGGGAAGGGGATATCTACATCGTGAACGGTATTAAAAGGTTCCAGACGAATGCCGCCGCTGCCAACTTATACATGACCTACGTAAAGACCAGTAGCGATCCCAAAGCGGTAAAATCCTACGGCCATCTTAGCGGCATGATCATCGAAAAAGGGATGCCGGGCTTCACCGTCGAGAGGGTGAATGACTGGATGGGCAGCGCCGGAATGTACAATTGTTACCTGCGGTTTAACAACCTCAAAGTGCCGGTTAAGAACGTAATCGGAGGAGAAGGTAACGGCTGGCGGGTGATGATGAGCGGGTTGAATATTGAGCGGGCCATCAGCGCCGCCGGCTATTTGGGGGGTATGAGGGAAGCAATGCGCTATGCCAGACAGCATCTGGAAAGGCGTGTACAGTTTGGGCAGCCAACCGGTTCTTTTCCGACCAACCAATTTAAATTGGCGGATATGTATTCCAAATTCCAGCTGGCACGCCTGCTGATCTATTATGCGGCTTATTGTGCTGATTTGGGACGGGATGTTCCCATTGAAGCCGCTTTGTCGAAGCTGTATGGTTCCGAGGTCGCCCTGGAAATCGCCTCCGAAGCCATCCAGTGCATGGGCGGAAACGGGGCCATGCAAATCTATCCGGTGGAACGATACATGCGGGATGCCAAGCTTGGCCAGATCGCCGCGGGAACCAGTGAAGTCCTCAGGCTCTTAATCTATCGAATGGGCAGCCGCTATTTTGCCGGTGATTTAAAAGCTCCGGTGCGCATGATGGATGAAGAATTAAATATCCCTTTGCCAGTAGGAAGGCTACCGAAGCCGAAAGTCGTTAAAAATGAAATGGATGTGTTAAGGGTCCTGGCCGAAAACTATCGAACCAATCCCGGCTTGCACATGACGATTGCCGATATGAAACAATTCCTGGAGGTCAGCAATGAGGTCTTGCTACAATACTTGGCGGACCTGGAAAAGAAAGGGATGGTTTCTCAGTTTAAAAATAGAAAAGGGGAGGTGGAGTTGGTCAAGGCTACTTTCACGGGATTGGGGGAGGCTAACCCACCCGATTATTATAAGCACATCCCCTCCTGGGTGCTCCCTCAAGATATTTTTTAGGGAAAGAGGAGGATTTCTTGGCCAACTAATACAAACGCAATAAGAAAAGTTTCATACATGCGAGGAGCGGAGCGACGAAGCCCAATAAAGACGAGATTGCCGCGCCCTTCGGGCTCGCAATGACTTGTAACGCAATTTATTGCGTTTGTATTAGTACCTAATTTATGGCCAAGAGGATGGCCTGGCGATTGTAACCCTGAACCGCCCTGAAAAATTGAAGGCCATAACTCATCCTACGCTGCAGGAAATCCATGCGATCATCGAGGAGATCCGTAATCCTGACAGGCAAGGGGCGGGCCTTCTGGGTATGTACAAAAAAACCAAGGGGAGGGAAAATGATGAAAACGAGGATCACGGAGCTGTTGGGAATTAAACATCCCATTATGCTGGCGGGGATGAATTGGATTACGACTCCCAAACTGGTGTCGGCGGTTTGTAATGCCGGGGGATTGGGTATCCTGGCCACTGCTGCCAGTACCCCTCAAGAAACTGGCAAGAAGATCCGCGAAATTCGAAACCTTACCGACAAGCCTTTCGGGATCAACCAAGTCCTGATCGGCCCAGGGGCAAAAGAAAACATCGCTGTGGCCATAGAGGAAAAAGTTCCCGTCATAAATTATTCTTTGGGAAAACCCTGGTTTATTGACCAGGTCCATGCTTATGGGGGAAGGGTGATGGGGACCATTGCCACCGCCCGGCATGCTGCTCGGGCGGCGCAATTGGGTTGCGACATCCTCGTTGCCACCGGCCACGAAGCAGCAGGTCATGGAGACGTGGCCACATCGCTGGTCTTGATTCCCCTTGTTGCCAGTATGGTAAAATTGCCTCTAATTGCTGCCGGTGGTTTTTATGATGGGAGAGGGCTGGCCGCGGCATTGCTCTTGGGCGCGGATGCGATCTCCATGGGAACCAGATTCATCGTGACCCGGGAGAGCAATGTCCACGATAATTTCAAGAAACGGTTAATGAAAGCCACTGAACAGGATACACTGTACGGTGATGTTTTTGATGGCATGCCCGGCAGAGTGCTCAAGAGCCCGGGTGCGGAAGCCATAATGCAATCTGGGCTCTCGGTGTCCCAATCGATAAAGAGTGCCCTGGCAGTGAAGCGGATCCTGAACCTTTCCTCCGGGAAATTCCTGGCCCTCAGCTGGAGCATGATGAAATCTGAGGAAGGAAAGAATCTTCTGATGCAGGCTCGCCAGGCCAACGGCGCGATCCGACACTTGAAAGCGATCAACGAGGGAGACGAAAAAGAGGGGTTTTTATTCGCCGGCCAGTGTGCCGGGGGCATTCAAGATGTGCCCACTTGCCAGGAGCTGATCGACCGGACGGTCGCCGAGGCGGAGAAGGCGCTGGAAAAAGCAAATAAGTTGCGGTCTTAATATGAGCAGCGGGAATTTTGGGGGGGATTTCGAAAATTGTTCCCCTCTCTTCAGCAGCCGGGAAAAATTCTCTTCTCCGGTATTTCCCAAAGGAGCAGCGGGAAGCGGCCGATATTTTTTTCTGGAAGGCTAATCCCCTTTTTTCGTTCTGGCCGCCTTAATTGAAAAAAATTTTGCCCCTTCGGCTGTAGGGTCTAAAGCGGGGTCGTGGACCAGCCTCGAGGGTTCTAGTTCATTCAGAGACATTAGGAATTCCATCAACGCTTCCCGGAGTCTGGATACCGTAATCCCCTGCTTCACTTTTATGGTAATGGGGTAGGTAGAAACCGCATAGTCTTCCCCGACGCTTTCCAAAATTGCCCAATTCAAGAATGGAGTGAGCATGCTATCAAAGGATTCGTCGGTAAAATTAAACAAGGAGACTTGTTCGCCCCGCCCTTCTTCACTTCTCATAATTTTTCCCTCCCTGAACTGACAGAGCTTTTTTGCTTAGGGTCCTAAGGACTTTCAACCCATTCGGCAGCTTTACCCCGCCCTATGCCATCCCCCGCTGCTGGCTGGGCCATCGTAAGCCCCCGGTCTTGCTCGTTGAAGGTCCCATTGAGGCCGGGGTTAATTTCAGGGTAAAATTTTGCCTTAGGGTATGATACCCCATGCGGAGGCCTATTCTCTTATTTTAGGGTACCTTCTTAGCCACTTCGTTTGAGTAATCTGTCTCATTTCCTGACGCATCGCAGGCAGCGACTGCAAAATAGTATGTTCCCGGGGAAAGATTATGGATCGCATAGGTGGTTACCTTTCCCACATCAATTCTTTCGGCATAAGACTGGGAGGATGACCCATAATATACGTAATAACCCGCTAGATCGGCCAACGGCATTCCATCGGTATCCGAGGTCGGTGTTTCCCAAGATAAGACGATTGGACCCGTGGCCTTAAAATCTGGATTGCTATTTTGATTGCCACTGCTGCTTCCTCCACTTCCACACCCGCTTAGAGCCCATAGGAAGGGAATCAAGATCAGCAAAGAATATATTTTTCGTTTGAATATCCGAATCATCGACCGAAACCTCCAATTTCTTTAATATTGTCCTTTTTGAGGGACTGAAGGTCAACATTTTTCTATCCTTCCAGATCAGGGCCAATCATTTTTTTTTGACAAATAGCGTTTATCATTATACGTTAAAAATTACACCCCCGCAGGAAAGGAACAATTCATGAAATCGACTTTCTGGCAAAAGAACATGGGGCGGCGGAAATTTCTTAAGCAGTCTGCTGCCCTGGTCTGCTCTGGGTTGCTCCCCATTGCTTTTCGGGGCGAGGCCAGCGGGGCGCCGGGCAACGATCTCTTCTGGATCACGGATATCCCTGATCAACCTTTTTTGGGCAGGGAAAATCCCAATACCCACGCCAGCGTGGATAGTCTGCTCCACTGGATGGGAGTGAGGGAGCTGAAATTCTACCGCTCTTCACAAAAAACCATCCTGAGCGGCCCTACAGGGATGATCGCCCCCAACGATGTGGTTCTGATCAAGGTGAACGCCCAATGGAAGTATCGCGGTTGCACCAACAGTGATCTCCTCCGGGGTCTCATCCAACGAATCCTGGACCATCCAGATGGTTTCTATGGAGAAGTGGTGATCTTGGATAACGGGCAGGGAAGGGGAAGCCTGAATTGCGATACCAGCTCGTCCTATCCTGATGCCGCCACCCACGCCAATGCCAATGATGAAAGCCACAGCTTTGTTTACTTGAAGGATACGGTCTTCAAAGGCCGCCGGGTCTCGTCCTATCTGCTGGACCCGATCTCAAGTACTTTCATCGAGGCGAATGATCATGTTACCGATGGGTACAGGATTTTTAAAAACGTTTCTTATCCCTGCTTCACAACTCTATTGGGGAATCGGGTGGAATTGCGGGAGGGCATCTGGCAGGATCATGCATACGGGCAAAACCTCAAATTGATCAACGTCCCGGTCCTTAAACATCACGATCAGGGAGGCTCGGAGATTACTGCGTCCCTGAAGCATTTCTACGGTGTGCTCTCCATGACTGACGGGCAGAGCGGGTTTCGCCATTACAGCGGCTTGGGGGAGACCTGCGGGAAGATGGTCGTTTCAATCAAAACCCCCATCCTTAATATCGCGGATGCGATCTGGGTCTCTTATTCTTCCCTAACCGGGTATCCAGCGAATACAACCATTCGGGCCAACCAAATTTTAGCCAGCCAGGATCCCGTGGCCCTGGATTACTGGGCGGCCAAATATACCATGTTTCCTATCGACAGCAATCCCCGACACCACCCAGATTTTTCGGGAGTGAATCAATGGCTGACGGATGCTGCCAATATCATCAATGCCCGTGGCGGTCTGTACAACCCCAACAGCGGCATCCTGGTTGACCGGGTGACCAAAAACGAAATTGAAATGATGGTTCTGAAGAGGAAATGCCGGGTCATTTATAACTTCAATCTAAAGGTGGCCTCCAACCTAGATCCCGGGTGACCACAATCATATGCCCAGTGGAGCGTACCACCATGATTCTGTTTAGAAAAATTGTCGGGCCATTCTTCTTCCCCCTTTCCCTCTGCCTGGAAATTTTGATCATGGGTTTGGCCTTGCTCTGGTTTACCAAGAAAAAGAGGGCCGGGAAGGTCATCGTTTCCTCGGGCGTTGTCTTACTCCTCCTGCTCAGCTATGGTCCGCTTCCCGAGATGCTTCTTCGGCCTTTAGAATACAGTTTCCCCCCTCTTTTAGAACCCCAAGACTTCCCCCAGGCAAGATGGATTGTGGTCTTGGGTGCGGGCCATACATATGATCCCCGACTCCCCGCTAACAGTCAACTTTCAGGGGCTGCTCTCTTCCGTTTGGTGGAAGGCATTCGGATTCATAAATCTCTTCCTGGAAGCAAGCTTATTCTTTCCGGAGGCGCCCTTTGGGATCCGGTCCCCGAGGCTAAAGTCATGGCGGATGTTGCTTTGGCCTTGGGGGTAGACCGGCAGAATTTGATCTTGGAGTCGGTGTCGAAAGATACCGAAGAGGAAGCCCGGCTCATTCAAAAGACGGTCGGAGACAACTTATTTGTTTTGGTTACCTCCGCCTCCCACATGCCCCGGTCCATGGCCCTTTTCAAAAAACTGGGTATGCAGCCCATCCCGGCCCCCACAGACTACGGGGTGAAGGAGAGACAGGGACAAGAGGTCATTCCCAGCGGGTTCTTCCCGGGAGCTGATGTACTGCAAAAAGCAGAAACGGCCGTTTATGAATACTTGGGTCTGGCCTGGGCCAAACTGAGAGGTCGGATATGAAACGGTCGATGCAATCTTTAGCCGAAATCGGAGAGGAGTGGGGGAAATCCGGAAAAAAGTGGCTATGAAATCGAGGTTGGATTTCTTTGGATTGGCCCGGGTCGAGCGCTTTACCAACCCTCATGATTATCGCCCCATTGATCTTCTGCCAAGTTCCGGATCCGTGATTTCTGCGGTATCCAACTCCCCCCGAAAGGGCCATCGAAGAAATCCCCGCGCCTACGAAGGCCTCGGCAAGGAAATTATACCCATGACTTTTTGGATATAACCTCCGGAATGGGATGATTGCCGGTGGCCTTTTCTGGATGATTCGTTCCATCGAGCGTGAGTTCCGGGGAATTGCCTATCCCATTTGCGGGAAGGGCATGTTTATCCGCAAAGCAGGGGAGTTAGGCCGCTTTTTTAAGCCGGTTAACGGGCGAAGAGCGCTCTCAAGATATTGAAAAAATTCAGACGCCACCGGAAGACCGGCCATTTGATCTCCTCTTTGTCGCAAACCGTGGACATACTCGCCCGATCGAAAGTTCCTTTCAAAGCCATTAGTCTCCGGCTGCGTTCTGGTTCCCCAAGAACATGGATCTCATCGATCTTGCGGATCATGTCCATGGCCAGGAGGATGCGGTCCTCAGTTTTCTTGGCCGTCTCCCCGTCCAGTAAGCCATATCGTTCTTTCAAGCGGTTGAGGCGCAGGCCGGCCTGGTAGGAGCTATCTACGATCTCTCCGCGGGTCATCCATTCCGTTTCGTAACTCAGGGTGTATTTCCAACTGGGGGCGAGAAGGGCCTTCCGGTAGTCCTCCAAGGTTTTGTAGAACACCCGATAGCCGACCTCTTCGGCTTTTTCGAAGGCGATAGACCCGGGGTCCAGGAAAGGGGCCAGAGGGGAGATAAAGGGGTTGAGTCGCCGGTCAAATTTTTTCATCAGGTATTCGCAATAATCGATGGATTCCATAACCGAAGCCGGGGTCTGCTGTGGAAGGCCAACCATGAAGAAGACGTCGAATTTCGAGCAGCCGTAACCTAAGGCGAAGCGGATGGATTCCTCCATTTCTTCATTGGTGTAAAATTTTCCCGATGCCCGTCGAACCCGCTCGTCATGGGATTCGGGGGAGATCTCGAAATTGAAATGGGGAAGAGTTTTCGAGACCTCTTGGAAATAAGCCTCCGGAGCCGGAGTGAAGAGTTCCAGCACCACTGGATTCCTCGGGCGTTCCAACCGAATTTTTGATAGGACGGCCCGGGCATAATCATCCCCGGCCTGTCTCAGGTCCCCGACGACAAAGATGGGAGCGTTGGTGTATTTGGAAACGGAGAGGATATCCCCGGCAACTTTCTCCGGGCTGCGGTAGGCACAGGCATCCCGGGAACAGAATTGGCCTAAGGCATAACGAGATCCCCCGCAGATGACGCAGTTGTGAGTGCATCCCCGGCAGGTCATCACCGCGGTGATGGGGTATTCCCACCAGTCATGGATGGGGATTAAAGATCGCAGGTCAAAATATTTCATTGCGGAGCGGAAAAGGTTGGGGTAGTTATTGGAATACTCGTCGAGAGCGCTCACGACATGGACCAGAGCGTTGACCTGTACTTCTTTATTCTTATTTTTCCAGGTTAAATTGGGAATGGCTTCCAGAGAGGTTCCTCTTTTCAGGGCCAGGAGGAGCTGCCGCAAGGGCTCTTCCGTGGAGTCACCACGCACCACGAAGTCCACCTGGGGGTAGCGAATCAGCTCCTCGTGAAAATACGTGGCGGAATAACCGCCGAAGATGACCGGGATGTCAGGTCGGTATTTTTTGCAGAGGCCCGCAACTTCCAAGGAACCCTGAACATGGGGAAGCCAGTGGAGGTCTATGCCAAAGGCCCGGGGATGGAGTCTGGCAATGAGCTTTTCCACGTCAAAATTCTTATCCTTAATCATCCGCAGGGCCAAATTGATGATGCGGACAGGGATTCCGTTCCTCTCCAGATGCTCCGCGATGGAGGAAAAGCCCACCGGATACATCTCGAAAATGGGCGTGGAAGGCACGAGGTCGCTAATGGGCCCGAAGAGGATGGGGAGCTGGCGAAAATCATAGACTGAGGGGGCGTGCAGGAGGACTAATTCGGGTTTGGCGAGCATTTCAAATCAAAGGAACCTTTCAAAAAAGCGGTCAGCCGTCAGCTTTCAGCGATCAAGTATCCAGTTACATATGAAAGCACCCTACTCACTGCCGCAAGATGGGCTATTTAAAAAAATAACAGACCATCCTCAGGAATGCAAGAAGTCGTTTTGAGTATTCTGTCATAAATGAACTCATTCCTGGCCTGGGGAGTCTGAATTTTCCTCGTGAATCTTGTCTTCCCAGATTCGTCCCTCTTCAATAATATGCACTACCCTCCAGCCCCTTTGCTGCAGACTACGCCCAATGAATCGGCGGTGGCAACGCCAGGGCAGACGCTCGGCGCAGAGGACGCCGCAGCGACATCGGGAAGCCATCCGCTCTAATAGTTCCATGCCGACCAGATAATCCAGAGTTTGGGTGTAGACTTCATAGCCTCCCCTGCGGTACCCTCCCAGCTCCTTTCCCAAATAAAAGTACCCCAGTCCCGTTTCCCCGAGGGATTGAGAGAGCGCCTCTTTCTTGAAATGAGGGAATTTGCTGGTGGGAAAGCTGCGCACGTCGGCAATCATCTCGATCGCTTTCGATCGCAAAAGATGGACAAACTCTGCCCACGTCCGGTTGCTGGTCCCCAGCGTAAAGACGATCTTCTTCTCAGACATGTGATTTTCCTTCCTTCACCGCAGAGCCTTGCCCCTAATTTTTAGTAGCACGATTTCCCCGGCGGGGCAATATTGTAGTAGAAAGTTCTGGGGGTTGATGGTATATTTTATACGAGAATCAAAAGATTTTTAACCCCTCCGGCTAAAAGAAGAGAAGGAGGGCGGGGAAAGACTTGGCCGAGGTTTTAAATCAGGAAAGTGCAGAAACTCTAGAAGCCATCGGTGGATGGATGAGAGGAAGACTGTCCGTCCTCCTCGACCTCTCCACGCTCCTTTACCTTACCTTCAAGGAACTGGTTGCCGAGCGGAAGAAGGGGTTCTCCCTGGTCTTTGAAATTACCCTGCGACAGATTTACTTCACGGGGGTCCAGGCTCTTAAAGTCGTCACCCTGGTCTCGTTGACCCTGGGGACGATTGTCATCGTTCAATCAGGAAGCCAGATGGAAATCCTCGGGGGGGTGCATTTCATCATCACCATCCTGGTTTTGGTGATCATCCGGGAATTGGGTCCACTGCTGACGGCTTTCATCGTGATCGGACGATCGGGAACGGCCATCGCTGCGGAGCTGGGCAACATGATCGTGGCCCATGAACTGGAAGCCATTCAGGCCATGGGCATCAACCCGGTGTACTTCATCGTTGCCCCCCGGATCATCGGGGTAACCATCGCCGTCATCTGCCTGACCATCTACTTTAATGCCGTGGCCCTGCTTGGGGGTTTCATAGTTTCCAAGTTGATCCTGACCATCACCCTTCCAGTTTTCCTGAGGGAGTTGGTCGCTTCGCTCGCGGCCACAGACCTGGTTTTCGGAATCCTGAAGAGCGCCATCTTCGGCTTGCTGATTGCTCTGACCTGCACGTATCATGGACTGACGGTGCGCTACTCGAGTATCGAGGTGCCGCAGGTAGCCACCCGGGGCGTGGTGAGTGCGATCTTATTCTGCTTCATCTGCAACGCCTTACTGACTCTGTTGTTTTACCTGTAACCCTTAACAAACCAAAGTCAGTCGAAACAAGCGGGATCACCAGCAGGTGGCCAAAGGGAGAAGGAAAGAATGATCATTCGATGTTGGGGAGCGAGAGGTTCCATTCCCGTATCCGGACAAGAATATATAAAATACGGAGGAGATACGACCTGCATGGAAGTCAGGACCCATGAGGACGAGATCATCATCGTTGATGCAGGTACGGGCATCCGGAAACTGGGAAATTACCTGCTGGAAGAAAGACGGTACCGATACCACATGATCTTTACCCATTCCCATTGGGATCATATTTTGGGATTTCCATTTTTTAAGCCCCTCTACCGGAAGAAAACATCCATCCGGATGTTTGGCTGTCCTTTTACCCAGGACTCTGTAAAAAAAATGATCTCCAAAGTCATGACCGCCCCCAACTTTCCCGTAGATTTTGATGACGTGCAAGCCGACATTTCCTACCATAAAGCCTGCGAAAATAGATTTTCGATAAAATCCATGACCGTGACCCCCATCTTCACCAGCCATCCAAACCCGGGGATCGGATATAAGTTTGTTGAGGATGGCAAAAGCTTTGTTTTCCTTACGGATAATGAACTGGCCTATAAACATCCCGGTGGGCTCGATTATGGAGATTACGTGGACTTTTCCTCCCAGGCGGACCTGCTCATTCACGATTCAGAATTCACAGGAGAAGAGTACAAAACCAAAAAAACCTGGGGGCACTCGACTTATAAAGATGCTCTGAAGTTAGCCCTGGATGCCCAGGTGAAGAAATTTGGGTTGTTCCATCATAATCAAGAGCGGACCGATACGGCTGTAGATGAAATTGTTCGAAACTGTCGCCAGATCATCGGGAACAACGGGGCCCGTTTGGAATGCTTCGCGGTTTATGAAGGGATGGAGATCGCCCCGTAATCGCCAGGGCGGGGACGAAAATCGTAGGGGCGATTCATGAATCTCCCCTACCCATCGAGAAGGTTGTTATGGATCTGGTTCTGGAAATTCGCGACCTTTTTTTTGCCTTTGATGGCCGGGTAATTTTCCAGGGTTTGAACTTCGGGCTGCGGCGGGGAGAAATCTATGTGGTGATAGGGGCCAGCGGCAGCGGGAAGTCCGTCCTCCTGAAATTATGCAGCGGCCTTCTCGCCCCCGAGACGGGAAGCGTGGAGATTGAAAGGGTCGACCTGGCCACAGCCTCCAAGGAAGCATTGCAAGCCCTGCGGGTGAAGATGGGCCTCGTCTTCCAGGATGCAGCGCTAATCAGCAATATGTCGATCTTCGATAATGTGGCCCTTCCTCTGCGCTATCACACCGGGTTGAGGGAGCCTGAGGTGCAGGCCCGAGCCTCGGAGAAAATGGACCTCTTCGAACTGGACCGGAAATACGACCGTTCCATTCCGGCCCAGCTGAGCCTGGGGATGCGCAAGCGGGCGGCGTTAGCCAGAGCTCTAGTTTTAGAGCCTGAGCTTCTTTACCTGGACGAACCGGCCACAGGTCTGGGGGCGGAGGCCGACCGCCTGATCGCCAGAGCCCTGAAGAGTTATCAGCAGAGAGCGCGAGCGAGCGTTCTTCTGGTGACCAGCGAATGGCCCCTCGCGATCCCCCTGGCTGACCGCATCGGCTTCTTGGACAGCGGGCGAATCGTCGCCGAAGGCGCCGCTCAGGAGATGCAGGCTTGGTTGGAGAAGAGGATACAATCGGGTTCTACGTTGGAATGAATTGAGGAGAAAGGGCCATGTTGATGCACTTTCGGATCAAGCATTTTGATCGCTACGTGGGGATCTTCGTCATCCTGGCCTTGGCCTTGATCATTGTCACGCTGGTCTTCATCAGCCGGGGACAGAAGTGGTTTGAGAAGCGCTACCATTACAATGTGGTTTTCAACAAGGTCCAGGGCTTGAAACCCGGTACCGGGGTAACCATTTCCGGGATGGAGGTAGGCTCCGTGAAATCGCTCCGGCTCAACCCCCAGAGCAGAGTAGAGATCACCCTGGAGGTGCTGGAGACCTATCGAGACTATATCCGCAAAGACTCCCAGGCCACGATCGCCAGCGGGCTCCTCGGCGGCAAGACCGTGGAGGTCACCGTGGGCTCACCGGGCCAGCCAATCCTTCCGGAAGGGGCAAACATCACCTCCCAGGAGCCCAAGGAGCTGACGGATTTCCTGAAAGAAATTGACGTCAAGGCCCCGTTGAAAAAACTGGACGAGGCCCTGGAAAACGTGAAATCGATCACCGAAAAACTCAACAACCCGCGGGGAGAGCTTTTTACTTTGCTGAAGAACGTGGAATTCGTCACCGCCCAGCTGAAAACTGGCCGGGGGAACGTGGGGGCCATCCTCCAAGACAAGAAGATGCATCGGGAAATCGCCGCAGCCGTCGAGTCCATCCGTCGGTCGGCGGCCAACATTGAAGAGACAACCCAGAATGCTTCTAAGGTTTCGCGAGACCTGCCCCAGCTTATTTCCGAGGTGGACCGGGCAGTCAAAGAAGTTCCCAAGATTTTAGACGACGTAAAGAAAGCCACTTCGGACCTGCCCAGAGTCATGGGGGACGTGCAGAGGGCGGCGGGGGATGCCCCGGCGATCACGGATAACGTGAAGGAGATTACCAAAGATGTGAAAGTCATCACGGGAAATGTAAAGAAGGCGGCGCCGGAAATTCCTGATTTCCTGGCCACTACTCACGAGAGTGTGGAGGAAGCTGAGAAACTGATCCAGGGCCTGCAGAATCACTGGCTGCTGCGGGGCTCGATGCCCAGGGTTCAGAGAGATACCGTCCTGGAGGTCAGCCAACGCGAGAGCCCGTATGAAAAAGGAGGAGAGATTTCTCGATGAGTGGAGGACAGGATCTTTCCTTCTACTTGGCCTTTGCCGCCGGAGTGCTTTCCTTCCTATCCCCGTGCGTTTTACCGCTGGTGCCTTCTTACGTGGCCTTCATCACGGGCCTCTCCTTCGAAGAACTCACCCAAGACCAGCCCCAGCGGAAACTACGCCGGGTTATTCTGCGTCATTCTCTGCTCTTCATCCTGGGATTCAGCGTCCTCTTTACCGCCCTCGGGGCGTCGGCCACGCTGCTCGGCCAGTTCCTGGCCGCCCACCGGGATACCATCCGGATCGTGGGCGGAATTCTGATTATCATCTTTGGACTCCTCATCAGCGGGGTATTCTCTTTTGGTTTCTTGCAGCAAGAGAAGAGGTTTCATCTCCGCGATAAACCCCTGGGGTACCTGGGTTCATTCCTGGTGGGCATAACCTTTGCCGCCGGGTGGACCCCCTGCGTCGGTCCCATCCTCTCCTCCATCCTCCTTTATGCCAGCACAGCCGAAGACATGCGCTCGGGAATCTTCCTTCTGCTTTTTTATTCGCTGGGGCTGGGGCTTCCTTTTTTCGCCTGCTCTTTGGCCCTGAACACCTTCCTCGGTGCTTTTCGGAAAGCCCGCAGCTACCTGGGAGTGTTCACCAAAGTGGGCGGGGTCCTATTGATCATCGTGGGAGTCCTCTTGCTGACCAATTCTTTCGCCCTCTTGAATGAAGTGCTGGGCCGGTGGTTTCCCGGATGACGTGGGAGTAAGCCGAGGTTTCCGGCCTTGGACCCATAGAGGTGCGGAAAGTTTCGAGAGGCGAGGGTATCCATGAATCCGACGGATGATAAGAATTCTCTCTTCCATCCCCTCTTTGATTTTATCGAAAAGCGGGAACCCTTGCTCAGGATCCACGGCTTGAAAGGGTCCTCTGCGGCCTATGTTTTCTCCCAGGTGGCCCTGAGGGTGCGTTGTCCCCTGATTGTCTTGACCGCGGACGAGGAGAAAGCAGAGCGCTTCTTCCAAGAAATTCTGTTTTTCATCAACCCAGCCCGCACAGCCCTCCTCTTTCCGAGCTGGGACCTGAAACCTTTTGAGAAAATCTCACCGCCATCCGAAGTCATGGGACAGCGATGGAAAGTCATGCACCAACTGATTTCGGATTCGGCCTCGGAAATCGTGGTGGCTTCTTTGAACGCCGTTCTTCAGAGAGTTCCTCCGCGGGAGGTCCTCCGACGATGGGCCTTTTCGATTTCCCCGGGCCAGGAATTCCAGCGGGAAGAGCTGGTCGCCCGCCTCGAAGGAATGGGCTATTCCCGCGTCAGTTTGGTCACTGAAGTTGGCGAGTTTGCCGTACGGGGACACCTGGTTGATGTCTTCTCTCCCTCTGCCCCGGCTCCCCTGCGCGTAGAATTCTCCGGGGACAGCGTGGAATCGGTGCGCGCCTTCGACCCAGACAGCCAGCGCTCCTCGGAGGCTTTGGATCTGGTGCGGGTCCTGCCGGTTAAAGAGGTTCTATTCTTCCCAGAATTCATCGAGCAGGCGACTCAGAAGCTTGCGGCCAGCCTTCCGGCCGACCCGGCTTTGCGGGAGTCTGCGGAGGAGATCTTGGAAAAGATTCGCCAGGGGATCCCCTTCCCGGCCGTGGAATGTTACCAGCCCTTTTTTTTTCCTTTGCTGGAGACTTTCTTCGATTATCTTCCCCCGCAAACGGTGATTTTTTTCGCCGAACCCCCTGAACTGGAGGAGGGCTTGACTCGTTTCTGGGAAGAAGCTGAAGAGTCCTGGGAGCAGGCTTCCGGGCGCGGGGAATTCTGGCCAGCCCCGGGAGAGCTTTATCTATCCAAGGAGGAATTTGCCGGGCTGAGTGGAGCCATTTCCCGAGTGGCGCTTCAGGGGCTGGAGGTGGAGGGGGAAGAGCCTCGGCTGCGTCTGGAAACGGATTCGAACGAGCGTTTACGCTCCGAGCTTCTTTCTTCCAAATCCGAAGAAGGAATCTTGCAGCTCTTAGCCCAGCGCATTCGCTCGGGGGAGGAAAAAGGAGTAACTACGCTGCTCACCTGTTCCGGCATCCGCTCGGCCCAGCGCCTGGGCGAGATGCTCGAAAAGCATGAATTGAGCGTCCAGATCCTGGAAAAACCATTTTCCTCCTGGACTCCTGGCGATTCCACGGGATGGAATGTTACCCTGCTAATCGGAAACCTCTCGCGGGGATTTATCTTTCGGCGAGCCGGGCTGGCGCTCATCACCGAGAGCGAGCTTTTCGGTGAAAAACGCCCGAGGAAACGCTTGGCTGTCCCCATGAAGGATCATGCCCTGGCCGCCTTCAGCGAACTGCAGGTGGACGACTACGTCGTCCATGCCGACCATGGGATCGGAATCTATCGGGGTTTGTTGAAGCTCAAGCTGGGGGAAGAGGAGCATGACTTTCTCCTGGTCGAGTACCAAGGGGGGGATAAGCTCTATCTTCCCGTCTATCGCCTAAACCTGGTGCAGAAATATGTTGGGGGGGGTGAGGGTGGGCCACGGATCGACAAACTCGGCGGGACCTCCTGGGAAAAGGCCAAGAAGCGAGTAAAGAATTCTTTGCGCGAGCTGGCCGAGGAGCTCGTGAAGCTTTACGCCACTCGGGCAGTCATCAAAGGACACGCCTTTCCCCCGGCCGACGAGTTCCTTGGAGAGTTCGAAGCTTCCTTCGAATACGAGGAGACTCCAGACCAGATGCAGGCCATCGAGGATGTGCAGGCGGACATGAGCAGCGAGAAGCCCATGGACCGGCTGGTCTGTGGAGATGTTGGCTTTGGGAAGACAGAGGTGGCCCTGCGGGCGGCTTTCCAGGCCATGATGGATGGGAAGCAGGTAGCCATGCTGGTGCCCACGACGGTTTTGGCCCAGCAGCATTACCAGACCTTCTCCCGGCGTTTTGCTCCCTACCCCTTCCGGGTGGAGATGCTCAGCCGGTTTCGGTCGCCGACAGAGCAGAAACAGGTTTTAGAAGACCTGAACAAAGGAAAAGTGGACTTGGTCGTGGGCACGCACCGCTTGTTGCAGAGGGACGTCTTCTTCAAGGGCCTGGGCCTGCTGATCGTGGATGAAGAGCACCGCTTCGGTGTGGCGCACAAGGAGAAACTCAAGCGTCTGCGTTCCGACGTAGATGTTCTCACCCTGACCGCTACCCCCATTCCCCGGACTCTGCAGATGTCTCTGGGGGGCATTCGGGACCTGAGCGTGATCGAAACCCCCCCGGAAGATCGACTGGCCATCCGCACTTACGTAACGGAGTTCGATGAAGAGGTAATCCGCGACGCCATCCGCCGGGAGCTACGCCGCGGAGGACAGATCTTCTTCGTGCACAACCGGGTGCAATCCATCGGCGCCATGGAAAAATTCCTGAGGAAATTGGTTCCAGAAGCCCGCTTGGCCATCGCTCATGGACAGATGGCCGAGCGAGACC
>Ga0315295_10000551_pt1 | contig 32394 bp, 32 predicted proteins | sample YL17G14_0_MG_FD_204453 | JGI IMG/M metagenome (GOLD analysis project Ga0315295, IMG submission 204453) | Sediment microbial communities from Yellowstone Lake, YNP, Wyoming, USA - YL17G14_0 | ecosystem: Environmental > Aquatic > Freshwater > Lake > Sediment | place: USA: Wyoming | collected... | reverse complement strand
AAGCAACAGTCAACAGGCAATTATCCTGACGGCCTGGGATAGAAGACCTCGAAGGGGCTTAGGTACCCCAGGCACTTTCGCGGCCGATGATTCAACGCCCAGACATAAGATCGCAGTTGCCGGGCGCACAGCAGGCAGCCCTGGACGTACCGCTGGTCCAGCGCGGCGGCTCATACGGGAGGCTCAGATGAATTTGGGCTGATCGACAAAGTCTGCTGGTTGGAACAGTCGTCCGGAATCAATTGGAGACAAGCCTTGGGACAAAGGCTGGATTGCCGGGAGATTGAAGCGTCTTTGGGCCGTTGTTGCCGGACGGGCAGGCCGTTGGGTACGGATAAGTTCATTAGCAAGCTGGAGGTCCGATTAGGCAGAAGACTTCGTTCTTTGCCCGTTGGCCGTCCGAAGAAAAAGCGTACAACGAAGACGACAAAGAAGTCAAAGCATCTCAAAACCGGTAAACATCCCTAATAAAGTACCCTCATTTTGTCGGCGGAGGATGTCGCGATTGTAGGTAGTTTTTTCGCCCTTAACCTTCGCTTTTCCGCTCATAACGGCTGCCACCCCTCTGTTATTCCCGAGAAGGCGGGAATCCAGATTTTTCTGCCACCTTCGGCTGACAAATAGGCTGGAAGAAGTGCGTTCTTTATCTACGAAGATGACCTGCGTCTCTGAATTGGCAATGAGAACACCGTTCGAGAGTTTGCTTATTACCTGATGGGCTGCAGGGCGCCGGGGGCGACGACGTTGGCTTCGACTTTGCCGGAGTTCAGGTCCAGCTTGATGCCGTCAACCAGGGCGCCGTTGTAATAGCACGGCTGAGACTCATCGCCTTCGACCGTTACAATCCCCGCCTGGTGGTCGTAGAACAATTTGCTGCCAATAAAGCGATTGTTGGTGTCTTCGTAATAAATTCCGCCCGTCGCGGTCAGCGTCGCCAGGTCCGTCTGGCCCTGCGGCGTCTGCTGAAGGAAGGCATCGACGCGGGAGGCCTCGCCCTGGACATATTCCGGCCGGCCGGCGACGGTGGAGAAATAGTCGATCAGCATCTTGCCGGAGCCGGCGTCGGCGATGATTCGATTCTCCGCGATCAGGTACTTCAACGTCTCAAAGCGGTCGATAACGGCTACGCACGGCTTACGCAGACTGAGCCGGCCGGCTTGTTCGTTCGGCTCGGCCGGCGCAGAGTTGACCAGCTTGATCAGGCCGGGCCCGGTCGCCAGAAAGAACCGCTCCACGGCGTCGTAATCGAATTGGCGGCATTTGAGCTCGACACCGCCGAGCAGCTTCGCTCCGCCGGCATCAGCAAACGCGCCGCCTGCTTTGGCCGTCCTGGTGACTGCGAGATTGACGACCTGGCCGGAGGCGGTCAGATGTTTGACTCTTCCAGCGGGTCCCGCCGTAGCGGCATTCGCATCCCGCGACAGATCGACGCTGAGCCGGTCCGACAGGAGCACGTATTCGACCAGGATATTCGGATCTTCCCGCAGCATGGTGGATCGGCAATCGCCTTCGAAGACCATTTGATTCGTGTCCCCGGAATATCGCGCCTGCCGTCGCGCGGTGACGGTGACCGGGATCGGCCCTGCTTCGCCTGCGGAAGCGTTTACATCCTCGGTGTAAAAGACCAGCCTCGTCGGGCCGGCGGCGAGAAGATCGGGCTGCTTTGTCGGGTCCGTGGGGAGGTTGACCGTAATTTCCGGCGAGGTGAACGTGACGTCCCGCGGCTGGCTCAAGCCGGCCTGCGGCATACGGCACAGACAATCTTCGAGGACCGCCTGGTTCGAAGCCTTGAAATACTTCGCCCCCTTGCGGGCCGTGACCCTCAGCGGCGCACGCGGCTCGTTCGCCTCGCCCGGCCCGGCGGCACCCGTATAATATGCCAGCTCGGACAATCCGCCGGCGACGACGTTTCCGGTGATCGCATTGTAGTCAATCGTCTCAGCGAAGAACTTCGTTCGCCCGCTGTCCGTTTCGAGCAGCTCGAGGCGTTTGGAATCCGAGGCCGTCGTCCCGCCGGTTCCGGTCAAATCGTTGATATCTCTGGTGGAGTCGGCCGGCACAATGATAAGGCCGCCGTCGCAGGTGACCGTAATAAACGCCGGCTGCTCGGACGGTATATTGGGCTCGTTCGGCTCGGCCGGCGGTTTGGCCACGGGGACATTCGGCTCGGAGGCCGCTTCTGCGGGGGGGCTCAGCTGCCCCCCGGCTGCGACCACCGGCGGAGCCTCGCCGGTGCTGCCGGGATTTGACTCCTCGGACTGATCCATCGAGTTTTTCGACCACAAAATGTCGCTCAGATAAAGCTTCTGGTCGGCGAAAATCAATTGATCGGGAGCATCGACCAGCACGTTCCTGTTCACTATACATTTGTAGAATACGCCCTGTTTCTGCGGGTCCGGCGGTGATGGGGCCGTCGGCGGTGCGGCCGGGGGCGGCGTGACCGGCGGCGGTACGTCCCCGCCGGCGACGGACGTTGTGTTCGGGTCCGGCATCCTTGTTTCTCCGCCGTCAGGCGTCCTGGCCCGCGCCGCGCCGCCCGACAACGCAGCCGCCTGCGCGGCTTTGATACGCAGGCTGTCGAGGTCGGCTATCTTGAAATACTCAAGCCGCTCGCGCTGGTCGTCGTAGATCAGCTCCAGACCGGTGCCCTGCATTTGAGCATCCTCGGAAACGAATTTAACGGGGCCGGCCGTCGAAATAAGCGAGCGGTCGCTCAGAAAGACAATATCGTCCAGATACACAAAGCTCTCCTGGACGCTGCCGTCGCCCTCGGGCACGATATGAATGACGACGTTCGAGCTGAAGGTCGCGTCCCTCGGCGTAGTCCGGCCAACCGCCGTCTCGACCTGAACCTCGCCCTTGTCGGCGGTGATGTAACACGTCAGATTCCGCCGATAGACGGTCATATAGGGCTTTTCGATCTCCCAGATATCGCGCACCTGGTGCAGAAGTTTCTCGAAGCCGAATTCCCGTTCGACTTGTTTGGTCGTCTGATTGAGGGTGAAGTACCTGGCCTTTTGGACCGGGCCAAGCCCCGTCTCGCCGATCTTGCCCATCTGGTCATCGAGCGCTGCGACGTTGCCGTCGGCGGCGCCCATCAGGTCGGCGCCGGCGTCGGGCTCGATCATCGGGGTATTGTTCAGACTGTTATAGAACAGAAATACGCCGAGCACCACGCCCAGCGAAACAAGACCAATCAACAGCTTGCGCATTCCAACAGCCTCATTTTCCCGTCACGGCAGGTAGCGATTCATCAATTCCTGCCACCGGCCTGAGTTTTTCAGAATATGCTCTATCACTTCCCGCACGGCGCCGCGGCCGCCGGGACGCACGGTGACGTAATCGGCGTACCGCTTGATCTCGTCCACGGCGTTGGCAACGGCAACCCCGAAACCAGCATACCGTATCAGAGGCAGGTCCGTCAAGTCGTCGCCGACGCAGGCGACCTTCTCGGGCGACAGATTGATCTGGTCCAGAAGCGTCTCCAAAACGGGAAGTTTGTCGTGGCAATCCTCGAACACGTAGTCGATTCCCAGCTCCGCGGCCCGGCGGCGGGTCGGCTCCGACGCCCGGCCGCTGATGAGCGCGACTTTCAGCCCGGCCCGTTGCCATAAACGAATGCCGTGGCCGTCCAGCGTGTTGAAGCATTTGCTTTCACTGCCGTCGGAGTGAATAATCAGCGCCCCGTCGGTCAGAACACCGTCCACGTCGAGAGCCAGTAATTCGATTTTGGCCAGATCAACCATAGTAAGATCATCAAAGATTTAAGATACTTATACTCACTCGAAGCCATACAATATCACAATCTCATCGAGATTCCAGCAATTCTTTAGCCGCTCCGGCCGGTTGTCTGACAAGAAACGCAAGAACTCGAACACTTGTTCCGAGAGGCCACCTTTATCCTGTAAATCCCGTCAAGAAAAGTGTTTTGCTGAATTTGTTTGTTTTTGCCTGGGACAATGGGTAGAATATTCTGTGTGTTTAGGGAATTTGCGTAACGAGAGGGAATCCGTGGCGATGAGCACCATGAACCTTACGCCTTGGATAGCTCAGCCTAACGGATTTCAACTTAGTGGATGCCCGCAAAATAAGGCCGAAGCTCCGTATGAACCTTGCGCCTGAGTTTTATGACGAAGATCGTATGGTGACCTTATAGATCGGAGATAATCATTATTGATGATTTAATCGCTAAGCTTTCAAAAAGGGATCTTTATGGCTCAACTGAAAAAGATTATTGCCCTATCGGTCCTTAAAGGAATCAGTATCCTCGGCCTCCTCTTTGGGTTCTCCTGCGTTTTAGGCCTCTTTATGATGGTCTATTATATTTCGAGTGAGGATACTGATCTTGCTTTTCTATGTATCGAGCTTATCACTTCAGTAACACTGTTAGCGATTGGTGCATGGCTGACGTACGATTGCTACCGGATGTTGAGAGGTAGGTCATTCGCAGCAATACACTCGATTCCCGCCGTGTTGGCATTTTTTACCTTCGGTTCGGTTGTGGAGCCGATTGACCGTTTCGCATCCCAATGGGTTAACGGGATACAGGCAAAGACTCTTGTTGGCCTTGCTTCTTTCTTTGCTGCTCTGTTCTTATCTGTGCTTGTCTATTTAATTTGCGTTAAACTCTTGAAAAGATTAGTGGAAGTGGCGTACGGCTCCGAAAAAAATTCGAGAACTCAAAATCCCGAGCCGGAACACGAGAAACTCGCAAGAGGGACAGCCACCTAATTAATGACCGGAAACAGTTCACAGAAACCGGTGAATGGCCCCAACAAAACCATGAATTAATAATTCTACTCCGGTGTGAAGTACAAAAATGTCCGACAAAAAAACATTATATATTGTAGGCGCAGGAGCGAGTAAGGAAGCGGGCTTGCCAACTGGGTATGAGCTAAAAGAAAAAATCGCAAGCCTGGTAGATATACGATTTAGATATGGAAGTGAATTTATAAGCGGAGATAGACTTATATACAATGCTCTCGAAGTATATGTTAAAAAACCAGAAATTCAAGAAAAAGATGTTAATCCCTATTTGCATGCAGCGTGGCGCATCCGAGACGCGATGCCTCAAGCTATATCAATAGATAACTTTATAGATGCACATAACGATGACAAAAAGATTGAGTTATGCGGCAAACTAGCAATAGTACGTTCTATACTAGAAGCCGAGAGAGACAGCAAACTTTATATAGACCTCTCAAATAGTAACAATCGCCTCAACTTCCGTGCTATTGAAGAAACATGGTATGCAAATTTCTTGAAGTTACTCACGGAGAACTGTACGAAAAAAAACATAGCGAAACGTCTTGGGTCTATAGCTTTAATAGTCTTCAACTACGATAGATGCATAGAACATTTTCTATATAATTCCTTACAGAATTACTATGGTTTTCAACATGATGAAGTCATTAATCTTATTAATGAAATAGAAATATATCATCCATATGGAGTTGTTGGTAGTCTACCTTGGCAAGGTGGTCTATCAGTGGCGTTTGGAGCTGAAATAAATCCATACAATTTATTGAATTTAGCACAACAGATTAAAACCTTCACTGAAGGTACGGATCCACAATCAAGTGAAATCTTAGCAATACGTAAGAACGTAACAAACGCTCATCGTGTTGTTTTTCTAGGCTTCGCCTACCATAAGCTAAACATGGAACTCCTTAAACCAGATGGCCCCATACTTGAGTCATCAAACGTACGTTCATGCTTTGGAACAGCAAAAGGAATTTCAAACAGTGATTGTGAGATTATTAAGTTTGAGATTAATTCTAATTACAAACATAGTATGATCGCTTGTGAAATACGCAATGAATTAGATTGTCATCAATTATTTAAAGAATACTGGAGAAGTCTCTCTCTGAATTGACGAGGAAATCATTAGGTACCTTTAATTTTTTCGGCTTCGTTCAAAGAGAAACTAGGAGGGAAACTAGGGACCGGCACGTAATAATGACCGCAGACAGTTCACAGAAACCGGTGATTGGTCCTAATAGAATTTCTGTTTTCAGTTAATTGAGGTTAAAATGAAGTCTTTGATCTTTGCTTTCTGTGTTGTGTTTGCGTTTGGCGATCTGAGAGCGCAGACGAATGTCTGGCAGCCGTCGCCGGGACATACGCAAATCGCGATCTGGCCGGGGGCGGCGCCTGATGCGGAGTCTGTCCCGGGGCCGGAGTTCGCTGAAACGACGAAGGAGCTGTTTGCCGGCAAGCCGGCTGTTGTGGTCAATAATGTGTCGAAGCCGACGATGACGGTTTACTCGCCAAAGGGAAAGAATACCGGAGCTGCGGTGGTCGTATTTCCCGGCGGAGGCTACAACTGTCTGGCCATCGACCTCGAAGGCACGGAGATCTGTGATTGGCTGACCTCCATAGGGATTACCGCTGTGCTGTTGAAGTATCGCGTGCCGACTCTGAGATTCGAGGGGTATCGGGAGTCGCGGCAGGCGTTGCAGGATGCGCAGAGAACGATAGGGCTAGTGCGTTTTCGAGCCGCTGAGTGGCACATCGATCCGCACAAGATTGGAGTGATCGGGTTTTCGGCAGGCGGGCATATGGTGACGGCGATGAGCACGCGTTTTGACAAGCGTTTGTATCCGGCGGTAGATGCGGCCGATAAAGAAAGCTGCCGCCCGGATTTTGCGATAGCTGTTTATCCGGGACATCTGTGGAAACGCAATGGTAATTTGGAATTGAATCCGAATGTTCCTGTTACCAGCAATACGCCGCCTACGTTTTTGTTGCAGGCGGAGGATGACCCGGTGGACCCTGTAGAGAACTCGCTGGTTTACTTCATGGCGATGAAGAAGGCTGGGGTTCCCGTGGAGATGCATTTGTATGCAGAAGGCAAACACGCGTTTGGACTGCGGCGAACGAAGTTTCCGATCACGAGGTGGCCTGAGTTGGTGGAAACATGGCTGCAAACAATCGGGATGACATCGGAGGCTCCGAAGGTTCGCGGAAACTAAGGACATCCAGCTATTAATGACTGGAGGCAGTTCACAGAAAACGTTGACTGTCCCTAACAAACACCCCCTAATAAAACACAACCATATAAACATTGTTGGCCAGTAAGGAAGACGAACATGAACCCCGCGAATCCAGGCATGATTATCAGAAACGAGACCGACGCCGATATCGATGCGATAACCGAAGTCACAATGGCTGCGTTCGAAAGCCTTCAAATCAGCCACCACACGGAGCAGTTCATCATAGAGGCCCTGCGCGCCGCCAGGGCCCTGACGGTATCTCTGGTTGCGGAATTGGACGGCCGTGTCATCGGTCATATCGCTTTCTCCCCGGTGACGATCTCGGACGGAACACGAAACTGGTATGGACTCGGGCCTGTCTCGGTCTGGCCGGAGCATCAGCGCAAGGGCATTGGCAAAGCTCTGATCCGGGAAGGGCTGTCCCGCCTGAAGAAACTGAAGGCTCAAGGCTGCTGTGTCGTAGGACATCCGGAGTACTACAGGAAGCTCGGGTTCCGCAATGTTCCCGGCCTTGGGATTGAGGGAGTACCGCAGGAGGTCTTCTTCGCTCTATCCTTCCATGGACATACGCCTGAAAGCACGGTCGCTTTTCATGACGCATTCAAAGCAGATGGACGACAAGGAGCTGAAGGTGACGCAGTAAACCGCGCGCCTTAGCTCAGTCGTTGGACCAGCACACAATATAAGGAGTTTCACATGTCAAATGAATCACGCAGAGATGACTTATTCGGAGCGATTGCCGTCTGCGTCCTTCTCATCGGGACAGCAACTGGTAACGCACTTGTCATGGTCGCCATGTCGCTTGCAGCATTGCTCCTGATGGTGATGTTCGGCCGAAAGCGATTGGGGCGTGGACCGCTTCTGGCCGCGCTCGTGGCGGCGATCACAGTCGCTGTGATCGCTATCGTCTTGAGTATACGGTGATCGCAGAGCCACCTAACATCCAGGATAACCAAAGCGAGCACCAAGACTAACGATCCATGTGGAAACTAGGGACAGCCACGAATGGCGGTCCGTTAATAAACCGGACTTTTTTGCTGAATTTGTTTGTTTCCACCTGTAACAATGGGTAAAATACTTTACATGCTCAGGGAATTTGCGTAACGAGAGGAAGTCCGTGGCGAAAGCACCGTGAACCTTACGCCTTTGATAGATCAGCCCAACGGAATTCAAAATGGCTAAACTTGAGTGTACGAAAAAATGTAACGGCCACCTTTAATTCGCCTGACGGAATAAATGATGGGAACGGGCACAAGTCGTTGAAGAAACGCTCTTTATAGCGCCTTTAGGAAAAAGTACGAAGGTGTCTTATACGGCAGAAATTAAGAACTCCGCATCTTATGTGAGTCAATCTAATCGTTGTTAGCCTGCGGAGTACGCATGTTGGAGTGTCAATGGCTCGTCGATCAAAGATACCGACTGGACGTGCGGACGCATTTCTATTCGATTCCGACATGTCGTGTTGCATCTGCCAAAAGCGGAAAAAGTCTCTTCAGTTGCATCACATCGACGGCGACAACGCCAACCACGCCAGCGACAACATCGCGGTTCTGTGCCACGATCACCACTCGCAGGCAACAGCGACACCCGGACTTGGACGCGGACTGAGTCCAGGCATTGTGAAGCGTTATCGTGATGACTGGCTGGCTACAGTCCTCGTGCGTCGGGAATGCGCCAAGGCTCGCAGCCTAGTGTCCGGTTCGGAGTCCATGCAAGCGTCCAACACCGGCTTGCCTCAGTGGCTCACTGACCGTCACATGCTGCACGAGCTCCTGATTAGCGCAGTTGCATGCAATGACGTACGAAAGGTGCGCGACCGCCTGACAACCGCCGACTGGGTGGATCAAGCTCAAATCCTGCAGGAATTACATCCGTTCATCGAGTTCGACGCAGGCTACGAAGTGCGGCGCGAGGTGCTGTACACTTTGTCGTTGTTGGTTGATCGGACAAGACAAGGCATGCCAGCGTCGCTCGCGCACCAGATCGAGCATCTCATCCTCCCGTCGCTTCCAATAATGAGCCTCGTTGTTCGTTACCGACAGCCTATATCCTCGGAGACGGATGAGTTGCTACGTTCGGCCGTTGAGATTGGCTTTGGCTTGGCGTACGATGGCGTCAAGTATCTGACAAACATTGGCGTTGTTGCGGCAGGCGCTCGCATACTATTTATTGTCCTTCGTTTCGCACATTTGAACGACCTTGTGGAACTAAAGCGCCATGTCCTGGACGAATTTGCCCGCGTTGAGTCGGACGCGGTTGCGAAAGAATTCGACGACGCTAAACGATGGCTGGAATTCGAACGACTGGACGCACTTGCTGTCGGAAGCGATCCGCTTCCGGCAATGCCAAAGGACGTCTATCAGAAGGTGATTAACGCAGGCTAATCAGCCGATGAATAAAGGGGAGATTCTACGAATAGCGGTTCCTTAAGTGAGTTAGGAAACTAAAGAAAACTAGGGACAGGGACAGCCACATATAAATGACTGGAGACAGTTCACAGAAACCTGTGAGTGGCCCTAATAAGACCTGGATTTAGGTATCACTGGGGTTATGATAGAAGCAGTCACTTGTTTCTGCAGAACAGTTACGAGCAATGAAGGGAAATGTAAATCTATTTCATAAGGGCTGACCCCGATACGGACCCCCGATACAAAAAATAAGAATATGAATTTTGATTACGCTATCCATTCTGATTTCTTGATTCATTGGACAGGAAAAGATATTGATGATCGAGATGTAGAGGGAAATCCTATATGGTGCAAGACAGATAAGTCACAAACAACACCAAACGAAAAACAAGAATATATTAAGCGTCTCAGGGATATATTAAAGTTTGGGCTTTGGATGACAGAAGAAGATGGAAATGATTTTTTAAAATTACTTACAATTCCCAAAACATGCTTTACAGAATTAAAACTTTCAGAATCCAGGAAACATGCCAAGAGTTATGGGCGCCTTGGAATAGGTGTTAAAAGAATGTTTCTATTTGATAGAAATGGAAGACCTGTAGTCTATTATCTTGAAGAGCGTAAAAGGGATGATATATTTCTGAATAACTGTATTAATGAATTGCAGAAAAAAACTTTACTAAATTTCTTTAAGCCTATGAATAGCTTTGGCAAGCCATTAACCTATGATTTATATGCCGAATCGGAATGGCGTATTCTTTATTTTGAAGAATTACTAAAAAAGAGATTGATAATAGACCCTCGTGATCCTCAAAACAAAAAAGAGAACAATTATTTTAAGAGTCTTACCCCCAGTAGGCAAGCAAAGTTGAAATATTTAATCCCTTTAGACGGATGGTTTGCCATGATTATTTATCCATCATTAGATGTCAAAAATGAAGCTCAACAAGATAATTCTCTGGGAATAAGATGTGAAATTGAACGAATCAAAGAGATTGGCAAAAAGGGGAGTGATATTCGTTATCATGCAAACAGAGTTGAAGGAGGAAATTGGCCAATTGAAATGAATTTGGATGCATGTAGGAATTTTTGATTTTATTATAGTCGCTTTACGATACCCCCTTGGGTATCACCGCAGGACGGGGTCAGCCTTTATGAAATAAGAATCATTGGTGCGATTCATCGCACCCTACGATTTGGATCCGTGTTTTATGAAATCAACTTTGAGTCCAGCGAGCCATGATCGCACTAAAGGCAAGGGCATTGCTTTTGTGGTCCTTTTCTTTTTCTTTCTTATGCCGGTGGCTTGGCCACAAGTTGTGTGTGAAAGCCGCACGCCGCAGGCGGAGAAGGTGTTGGCCTATCTTAAAGGCTTGGGAAACGGCTCCTATATGTTCGGGCAAATGGCGACCTGGGTGCATAATGAGAATCCGGATATGGACCATCCCACCAATTGGCTCAGGAAAGTGCACGATCACACGGGAAAAATGCCCCGATATGGATGCATCACCTACGATTTCGATGATAATCCCTTTGACGATGCGGCGTGGAATAACGGCGTTAAGAAGATGTGGGATCGCGGCATGATTGTCGGAGTATTTTCGTTTTATGCCAATCCGTCGGGCGGATCGTGGAACGGCCCGGTTGATATCGATCCGATATTCGCCCAGGGTGATAATCCGACGAAGGATAACTTCTACAAACAGATGGACAGAATGGCCGCGAATATGCAGTGGTTGAAGGGTCAGGGAATACCGGTTGTCTATACCCCTTTTGTGGAAAGTGACGACAGGAACAAGTGGCACGCCAAAGCCGGACCCGAAACAATCATCAAGCTCTATCGCCTCGTTCACGACTACTTTACCAGGGACAAGGGCCTCGACAATATCATCTGGGCCTATCATACGACCGGAAATCACGGTGCACTGGAAAAATATTATCCGGGCGATGCCTACGTGGACGTCCTGGGAAAATCAGCCTACGGCACCGGTTTGAATTTTTCCGAGTATCAATGGGCCGTCGAAAAGAAAAAGACGGCCGGAAAGGTGATCTGGTGGTCGGAACTGGGGATCCGTGGACGCTCGGATCCGCCCAGGGATTGCCTGGATGTGGTCAAAAAACTGGAAACCAGTTATCCCGAGCTGGCGGGATTTGTCTTCTGGAGTGACAGCGGGTATTATAACGTGATCGGCAATAGCAACGGACGCGAGCTTATGGCGCATCCAAAAATTGTCACCCTGGAATAATACCAATTGTAATTAAGATTTGCGCCTTTGTCATTTCGACCGGAGGGCCATAAAGTGGCCCGAAGTGGAGAAATCTATCAAAAACAGATTTCTCGACTCCGCTTTGCTGCGCTCGAAATGACCCAAACACGCACATTTATTATGTACAATTGGTTTAACTCGCGTTTTTATCCAACGACTTTGATGGTCACGATATCCTGAACGTCGATCAGGCCGACGGGCCGGTCTTCGGCATCGACCACCGGAAGGTCGTCGATTCTGTACCTGTGGAAAATAGCCGTGGCTTCTGCGGCCAGGGCATCGGCCCTGATTTTCTTGCAGCCGGCGGTCATGACCTCGCCGGCCCGCAGGTCGAAGGCCGCGCGGCCGTGCCGCGTCATCAGGCGGCGAAGGTCGGCGTCCGTGATGATGCCGGCCAGGCGCCCGTCGTCATCCACAACCATCACGGCGCCGTGGCGCTTGAGGTCGCCGGTGTTTCCCAGCACCTGCCCGACCGTGTCGGTCATCTCCGCGATGGGCAGCTTTTCGCCCGATTTAAACATCATCGACTGCTCGACCGTCATCAGCCTGGCGCCGAGCGAGCCGCCGGGGTGGAATCTCACGTAATCCTCGACGCTGAATTGCCGCGCTTTCATCACGGTGAAGGCCAGCGCATCGCCGACGGCTAACATGCAGGCGGTCGAGACGCTCGGCGCGACGCCGAGCGGACACGCTTCGCTCATCTGCCCCATGCACAGCGCCACGTCGCTGTAGGTGCAGAGCGTCGAGTCGCTCCCGCCGGTGATGCCGATCAGCCTGATCTGGAGCTGCTTGACCAGATTGATCAGGCGCGTGATCTCGTCGGTTTCGCCGCCGTAGCTCAGAACGATGACTACGTCGTTTTTGCGCAGCCGGCCCAGGTCGCCGTGGACGGCTTCGGCCGGATGCAGGAAATGGCTCGGCGTTCCGGTCGAGGCTAAGGTAGCGCTGATTTTTCGCCCGATGATCCCCGCCTTGCCGATGCCGCTGACGATGCACGAGCCGGTGCACTCATAAATCATCCCGCACGCCTGCGCGAACGCGGCGTCCACAATCGGCGTCACCGACGCAATCGCCTCGGCCTCGGCCTGGATGACTTTTCTGGCGTATTCAAGATCGAATTCCACCGATGCGCTCCTTCGCGGCTGCAATCGCCCTTACAATTTCACGACGCTGCTGCGGTCGCTGTAGCAGACCAACTCGTGTTTTTCGCCGGAATACTCGATCGCCGAATGAATGATGACGCGCTTGTCGCTGACCTGCTCGATTTGCGTCAGCACGCCTCTCTTGATGTTCTGCAGGTAGTCGGCCACCTCCGGCGAGACGAACAGCTCGACGCGTTTGATCTGCTCCTTCGAGGCGGCCAGATTCAGCAGCCGGATAATCTCCAGCGCCAGCGATTCATGGCTCTTGACAAAGCCCGTGCCGGCGCAGTTGGGGCAGGCCAGGTAGGTGCTGGATTGCAGCGAAGGCCGCATTCTCTGCCGCGTCATTTCCACGACGCCGAACCGGCTGATGCCCAGGATGCGCGAGCGCGCCCGGTCGGTCCGGACGGCGTCGCGAAACGCTTTTTCCACAGCCTTGCGGTGCTTGGCGTTCCGCATGTCGATGAAATCGCAGATGATCAGCCCACCGAGGTCCCGCAGCCGGAGCTGACGCGCGATCTCCGCGGCGGCTTCCAGGTTGCTCTCGTACGCTGTCTGCTCGGCGCTTTTGAGCTTGCGGTAGCGACCGCTGTTGACGTCGATCGCGACCAGCGCCTCGGTCTGCTCGATGACGATGGAGCCGCCGCCCCTGAGCTGCACCTTGCGGGACTGGACCTTGGTGATTTCCTCCTCGATCCGGTATTTGTGAAACAGCGGGACTTGGCCGTCGTAGTAAGTGACTCGCCGTTTCAAGCGCGGGGTCGCGATGGAAAAGAACTCCCGGATTTTGTGAACCACGCTTTCGGAATCGCAGACAATCTTGCTGATCGTGCTGGTAAAGACGTCCCGCAGCGCCCGGATGACCAGGTCCGATTCCTGGTACAGCTCGCCGGGCGCGCCGTCGCTTTCGATCCGCTTCTCAATGGCTATCCACAACCGGTTCAGATATCTCAAATCGTTTTGTATATCCTTTTTCGAGCAGCCCTCGCCCGCCGTCCGGATGATGAAGCCTCTGCCTTTCGGCGGGTCGCTCTCTTCGAGAATCTGACGCAGCCTCGTGCGCTCCTCCTCATCCTCGATTTTGTGGGAGACGCCGTGCTTTCGCATCCACGGCATCATCACCAGGTACTTGCCCGGAAAGGCCAGATACGTGCTGAGGGTCGCCCCCTTGGTTTTCAGGCCCTCTTTGGTCACCTGAACGACAACCTCCTGGCCTTTACGAAGGCAATCCTGGATCGGCGGGCGGTCCTTGAGCGATTTGCGCCGGCCGATGCTCTCGACGTACTTGTCGCCGACGCCCTCGAAATACCGCGGATGGATGTCGCTGATGTGGAGAAACCCGTTCTTGCCCACGCCGAAATCGATAAACGCCGCCTGGATGCCGGATTCGATATTCACCACCCTGCCCTTGTAGATATTGCCGACGTGGCTGCCCAGGCTCGTCCTCTCCACGTAAAGCTCCTCCAGCATTCCGTTCTCGATGACCGCTACCCTGCACTCCTCGCTTTCCGCAACATTGATAAGCATCTCTCTTGACATTCTTTTGTTCCTATTTTGCTCTGATTATTTTCGATTGACGATTCATGCCCGCATCCCTGCCTCCCCGGGCAATCATCAATTTATGTCTTTGCCATATTCAATTTCAGAAATTCAATCATTCTGCCACTGTACGCTCGTCCGCCTGACGGCAGCGGCGAGCTTGCCCTCATCCAATCCTAACAGCGTCAGAATCTCTTCGACGCGGATCGAGCCGGCCGGACTGATGGCGCACTCGGTGATTATACTGCTATCGGTTAGCTTAATCGACTTCAAAAAGCCTCTGACGTCCACATTCTTGAATTTCGTTTTTTCTTCGTCCATCGGCCGCCGGATGGGCAGATGCTCGCTCGACAGCAGACGTTCAATCGTCGCTTCCAATTCTTCAGTGACGTATTCCGGCTGCACGCTAAAGACGTACGTCGCCGAACGAGGCGCAAATGAAGTGCCCGCGCCCGCCGTGCTGACCGAAATCAGCTCGCAGCCTTCAGGCAGTTGGCGCGCGAGCGCCTCTTTGATTCGCAAGTCTCGCTGCTCGTCCGTGGCACGGTCTTCCGTCAGCGGTTCGTGGGCCACGCGAAGGCAAAGAAGCTCCTCATCGGATTCGACGCCGACGGACCGCGGCAGAGGCAGGGAAAGCTTCGGGCGGGGATTGAAACCCTCGCTGTACCGGATGGCAAGACCCGCTCGAACGCAGGCCCGCTGAAAGAGTTTGAGCGTCTCGGCGTGCGAAAGAAACCTCAGACTCCCTTCCACCTTGAACCGTATCGCCAGCAGCACAGTCTCATTCAAAGCTGCTATATGACTTTCTCCTTAAACCATTTCTTATCCAAGCTTAGCATTATGCCCATCTTGCCGCCAATAACAAGCATTTTCTGCAAAATACGCCGGGGCAAGAGTGATAAAAGATCGGAGATTTGTGATCTGTCCAACTGGGGCGCGCGAGTGTTAATTTAGGAAAAATAGACGAGCTTTTTAACGAATCGTGCAGGTAGCGCAAAACAAAAATCGAAATTCTGAAAATCTTTTTTATTACTTCTCAGATAAGGACTTACAGCAGAAACACCCGCCTACATTTTTGTAGATTTTTTAATGAATCACGCAGGTCGGTGCACAGTTGGGGGCTGATGATTGACTATTGAATATTGACAATTGACTATTTGGTGGCAAAGTCCATCCTGATTCTCTGATGACCTGATACCCTTTCTCACTCCTGTTTCCTGTGTCCTGTGTTCTACTGTGATCACCCAATTCACTAATTCACCGTTTGCAGCAACCGAGAATCATCAATTTCAGTATTGAAATCCCGCCCTGGCTGGACAGGCTGGCCGTAAAGGCCGCTCTGCTGTACCGCCGGCTTCGCTACGGCTACGCATTCCGGCGGATACCGCTATCGCGGGGCCAGTACGCCCTCGTCGATCCGGCCGATTTCGACAGGCTCAGCGAGTATAAATGGCATATCGTCGGCGCCCGGGGCACGTTTTACGCCGTACGCAATACCGGCCAGCGGCTCGGCCAAAAGCGAATCGTCCTCAAAATGCACCGCGCGGTCCTCAAAGTGCCCGATGGCATGTTTGTTGACCATATCAACCATAACGGCTTAGACAATCGAAGAGCCAACCTGCGGCCTGCGACCCAGGCCCAGAACGCCCGAAACCGCCGCAAGGTCCACAGAGATAACTACCACTCGAACTATAAAGGCCTGACCTGGTACAAGCGCCAGAACCGATGGGCCGTGCGAGTCATGATAGATAACAAATCGAAGTTCATCGGCTACTTCAACAACGAGCTCGACGCCGCAAAGGCCTACGACCAGGCCGCCAGGAAGTACCACGGCCAATTCGCCGCTCTCAATTTTCCCGATGGAACCGCAGATGAACGCAGATGACGCAGATTAAGTTTAACCACGAATAAACACGAATTAACACAAATCTTTACCCTTCGACATTCGGTGTTCGATATTCGATATTGGATATTCACGTGTCGGTTTCTTCGTGCCTTCGTGGTGAAAAAATTCTTGCTTTCGGGCAGCAATCCTCGAAATCAGTAAGGTGTCCCCCGAATAACCCCAAAGAATATCATGGAGAATATGCAAGTTTGAACTTCCCCGATGTAACCGCAGATTAACGCTGAGAACGCGGATTAGTGAATTACTTAGCTCCGTGCTGCTTGAGCAGTTCGACGATTTCGTTGTGTCCTCTTTCCTCAGACGTGCCTAAAGGAGTGAGACCCGCATTGTTTTTTGCATTTACATCAGCGCCTTTTTCGAGCAGGAGCTTTACGACCTCGGCATGGCCCTCATAAGACGCCGCCCACAAACCGGTTGCACCGTTAGTAGTCCTCTTAATATTTACATCGGCACTCTTATCCAATAGGAGCCTGACGATATCTTTATGGCCTTTCCATGATGCCTGCCACAAGGCAGTGACTCCGTCGGAAGTTCTCTTTATCTCTACATCAGCACCCTTATCCAACAGGAGCTTGACAACATTGGTATGGCCGTTGTTAGACGCCTGCCACAAGGCTGTTACGCCGTCGGAAGTTCTCTTAACGTTGACGTCAGCATCTTTATCCATATCCAGAAGAAGTCTGACAACATCCAAACGGCCTTCCTGCGACGCTATCCACAAGGCCGTTACGCCGTCGCTGGACTTTGTGTTTGGATCAGCGCTGTTTTCGAGAAGGAGTTTGACAACCTGAGTATGACCTTCCTGTGATGCTATCCAGAGGGCGGTTACACCAGTGGCCCTGTCCTTTATGTTTATATCAGCGCCTCTTTCGAGAAGGAGTCTGACGATTTCTGTATGACCATTTGTCGCTGCCCATATTATGACCGGCACACCTTTCTCATCTCTCATATTTACAGCGGTACCGGCGGATAATAAATTCTGAACGGCCTGCACATTGCCATCCTTCGCAGCTTGTACTAACTCAGAATCTTGACTCGATTTTCTCAACAAGAGGTCTTGAACGTCTGTCAGCCCGAGTTCCTCGGCATGCTTTAAGGCTGTTAGTCCTTTTTGATCAGTAAGGTTGATATCAGCTCCATTGTCGAGAAGAAGCTTGATTATGGCTATTTTTTGTGAATGCGGAGTTTCTTTTGAAGTAATCGACATGATGAGAGGAGTCGACAGTTGATTTCCTTGAACCTCCATGATATACGGAGGTGGAGGACCGCAGCCTAATATCGTCGTTTTGGTGCCTTCTTTGCGTGCCACTCGGCCATCTCCTAAATTAACGAATACCGATTCTGCTCTCCACAGGACAGGATCAACACCCAAAGAAGGCATATACTTTATTGTAGATGTAATCAATTTGACATTGGGATTCGCCCCTTTTTCCAGCAACACCCTTGTCATGTCAAAATCACCCCGTTGGATCGCATACCCCAAGGCATTCATACCACGCGGATCAGGTAGTCGGTCCACTGAGTAACCGTCGAAGTAGACTTCCACCTTGAGCAACTCACTAGTCTCCTGATAGTTCGTGTCAGCCCCCATTTCCAGGAGTAGCTCAACCAGTTCGGCCTTCCCTAATTGCAGAGCTTTAAGAAGAAACTGCCCGCTCGATTGGTGTTCAGGGTAGAACATTACCTTTATGTGTTCTATCGGCTCAGTCTCTTGCAGAACCAAGTTAACGGTGTCCTTCGTCGGTCTGGCACCTTGCTCAACAAGGAACGCCACCATATCCCAATGAACCGTTTTTGCAGCACAATGCAGTGCGAGATCCTTTTGAAAAGCTGGCCTGTCAGAGTCGAGCATTCGCTTAACAATTTCGCGACGACCGTTTCTAATCGCGGTCTCTAATGCTGTTTCCTCTTTTGGATATTTTTTGCCAGATTCGTTCAAATCCCGGATTGCAGTTTCAACAGCAGGCAAATTGTTCTCTTTAGTCGCATTCAAGAGATGATCTGCCGGCGTAGCACATCCCCAAAGAAACAATATAAGAAACAGAACGATTAGTCGTCTTAGTTCCTTTAATGGCAACAAATCATGTCTATCCGTAACAGAATTATCTTGCCGAGTAGGTCGTTGCTTTCGATTTTTAGGGAAGTCAAAAATCCAAGATTTGGATGCAAGACTCTCTTTTTGTAATAGACTTTTCTGCATTTCCTTCATTTGGCCACCCTACCCAGGCAATAATCATTGATAGTCTCGGTTTTGTTTCATAGCTGCACCGGAAGCACCGCCTCCACGTACCGGCTACAACAGATTAACTTGCTTATAAAACTGCTATTTGATCATTCCCTATTGAACTAATACCCGACGCTCATCACTTATAAAGCCGGCATCATATAGATTGTGTCAATTTCTGAAGCAGTAAACTTTGGGCTCATAAAATCCGGCTCTGTAAATGGTACTTTACGACAGCCAAGCCCTGTAGTAATCAAAACGACTATTAGAAAATGAATTTCCGACTTCCACTCTCTCTTTAGTCAGGTTCTATCTATAAAGGCCAAAAAGAATTGTCTGATCGGTAAGCTCTTCATCGAAGCAATTCACGAGTTACTCATTTTTATTGGGTAATCCATCAATGTTTTGTATTGTTGCAAAAAATATCGCATCGATGGGTAATCTGCGGCCCATTCTCGTACTGTTTGACCAAATCAGTTCACCTTTCGATCTATCAAAGAGATAGGCAGACAATTCAAACGCAGGCGTATACTCCCTTCGTGCTATTTGGCCATTCTTCATTGTAAATCCCGTCAATTCAAGATTTTCATACCAGACAAAGAACAATAACCATCTGGCTTCGGGGGGGCCGATATTTGCGAATACTGTGGAATTTGGCTTACTGAATTCTTCACGTTTTATATCGTAAACCAGGGACTTATCTTGAAGGCAAATGAATCTATAACCCTTTTCTCTTAATCTAATTTTCGCGGCCTTCCAGATATCTTGATCTAATAGTTTCATGGATTGTGATGAAAACTCTAATGGCGGCATCACATAGACTATATCAATTTCTGATATGTTGAACGCGGGGCTCATAAACTTCGGTTGAGTAAAAGGTGCTTTACAACCACCAAGCCATGTAGCAATCCAAGCAACTATTAGAAGATGAATCTCAGATTCCCATTTTCGCATTAGTCGGACCCCGTTCGTCTAATGGTATATTTCCTAATATTTGGACACAATTTAATGAATGCCCTCGTTAGAGGTTCAAGGTCTTTGTCATCGTCGGGATAGGACCAGAAACTGTAGCCGCTTCCATTCTTAGTATCGCAATATAACCTCAACCCTCTTTTGCCGTTGTTATTTGTAACAGTCCGTAACTCTATAACATCAGTATACCGGAACTCCGTAACTTCTGTCTCGGGTGGAATCCGCTGAAGCTCACTTCTTGTCTGACTAACCTTAACCCAATGAGAGTAGTCCTCAAGATAAATGCGATGCACAATAGCCGAGGTAGTTGCTACCCATTCGTGCCATTTTCTTCTTGATGATTCATTCAAATTCGCCGTGGTTAATTGTCTTTCGAGCCATGGCTTTGAATTCATCTCATCCTTCATTCGCTTCCACTCTTCCGAGGTTATGACCGATGCATACTTCTCTGCTTCCTTTTGGAAGTACAACTTAAGTATTCCAACTGCCTCATCAGTTGACATATTGTTTATCTCTTGAAGCATTGTTGGTGAGAGGTTGATGCGCTCTCCTTGGTAGGATTCGGAACATCCCGTGAGCATGAGGAGATACATAGTAGTAGATAGTATAACAAGGACTTTATTTCTTATTCGGGCGTATTGCATTATGAGCCTCATTGTGAATTCGGAGGTCACCTTACTTAATTCCAAAAGGGCTTGTAGCACCAGCCGCGTCGTCCCTTGTTTAAGGTCGAAAATTGCGACCTCATCGTCTTCCTCCTCCTGCGTAAGTAGAAACATGAAATCCGGCGGGAAGCGTTCATGTCAATGCCAAAGACAGCCTGTCAAAACCTACATTGCTAATTCTGTCTTCTGTTGCTTCCTCGATGTTGCTGGTTCATATTATACCCCTTGTTCCGGCCGGGGACAAACAGATTCCGAAAAAAAGAATACAGTGGCGCAAGCCGGCGCCAGCCGTCCCCAAGCGGACATCCCTTACGGGAAATACAGGAGACAGCATCCTTGAATATCGAACATCGAATGCCCAATGTCGAAGTTAAAGAATCTGCGTCCTCTGCGTTCATCTGCGGTTATTTCTTAGCATTTCTTCGTGCCTTTAACGTCTTGCCAATATGACGTTTGCACGGTATGATTAACGAAAACGAGTTTTTCAGGGCGACGACCTAAATGCCTCAGGCAAAAGTCAGGAACAGCAAATACATCTCGTATGTCGTGCGTTTCGGCATCGCCGGTGCGGCACTCTATCTTGTGTTCAGGGGCGAGAACCCGGGGCAGATCGGTCGGGTGCTGCTTGGGCTGAACCGGTGGGTTCTCGCAGCGGCTGTGGGCATGTACATACTCGGCCAGTTGATTTTCGTCGCGCGGTGGTCCGTCTTATTGAAGGTCCAGTCGATCCGAATCGGTTTCTGGCCCGCGGTCCGGCTGCATTTCTTAGGTCTGTTCTACAACAACTGCCTCCCGGGCGCTATCGGCGGCGACCTGCCCCGCGCGTGGTACGTAACCAAACACACCGACAAGAAGCTGGAGGCGGCGCTGTCGGTATTCGTTGACCGGGCTATAGGACTGGCCGGGATGCTCATCATGGCTTTCGGTTGCTACTGGTTCATTCCCGAACAGAGCCGGCGTGAGGGCTTCGACTTCTCATTTGAGCTTGGCTTGCCACGGGTACTGAGCGAATACAAGTGGGTTCTCATCGGCATCGGGGCCGCTCTTGCGATAATTCTTGCTCTTACCGTATCCCATCCGAAGGGCCGGGCTCTGCTGCGACGCGGTTTCGAGGACGCTCGCCGGCGCGGCGTTTCGGTCCTGAACAAGGTGCGACAATCCATCCATATCTATTGCCGCAAGTGGCCGGCGATTGTCTATGCGCTGCTGCTGACCTTCGCTTGTCAGACGATGCACGTGATCGCCATGTGGCTGGTCGGGCGGGAACTCGGCATTGCGGTCCCGGCGAAATACTACTTTATCTTCTTTCCGCTTTCGTGGCTGTTAGGGGCTTTGCCGATAAGCGTGGGTGGATTGGGCATTATGGAGGGCTGGCTGAAAGTCATGTTTATGCGGGTCGGCACGATGTCCGGCCAGGATGCGCTGGCTCTGGCGTTGTGCCAGAGGCTGATTATGATTGTTGCTTCTTTGCCGGGAGCGCTGATCCATTTGATCGGTGCGCATCTGCCGAAGGACTTTTTTGTTGACTATGAGAAACCGGCGCCTTAATCTATGCGCCGCCGGATATGATGGTGGTCCCATAGGCGGTCTTGCTGGAAGAAAGAGTCGTAAACTGACCACTACAAAGGACTTGACGTCGAGGATATGAGTCTTCGCAAGCGTTTCAAAGGCTATTTTCTGCACGGATTAGCGGTATTGCTGCCGACGATCCTGACGATCTGGCTGTTCGTCTGGAGCTACACGTTCATCCAGACGAAAATCGGCGTCCATATCAATCGCGGCATCGTGTACGTCATTGCCCTGGTGGCCCACGAGCACGTGGAAATCTCTGAAAAAGAGGTCCGGGCATATCTTCTGAGCGTCAAGCCTGAATTGAGCGGGAATGAGCCGGAGATTCAGATTCATCTGAGGCGGCCTGAGATATGGCGAAAGGCCCGGATCAACCAGATCGAAGAGCGGCTTGCCAAGATGTGGGTCGATGGCCCGGGTTCAATCACGGGTTTCCTGGTCGCACTCGTCGGAGTCTGCGTCATGGGCGCGCTGTTAGCCAGCTACGTCGGCAGAAGCCTGTGGCGTACCGTCGAGAAGTTCATCATGAATACGCCGTTTCTGAGGAAGGTCTTTCCCTACATCAAGCAGTTCACGGATTTTCTGCTCACAAATGAAGATCGGAAGAAGCTGTTTTCGAGGGTTGTGGCGGTCGAGTACCCGCGTAAAGGGATATGGTCGCTCGGTTTTGTCACCGGCTCCGGCCTCCAGGAAGTCACAAGCGTCATCCGAAGAGAGTTTCTCACGGTGTTTATCCCCACGTCGCCGACGCCGTTTACTGGATTTGTGATCACGGTTCCGAAGAGACTGACCATTGATCTGAATATGACGGTCGAAGAAGCGGCGCGATTTGTCGTCAGCGGCGGGGTGATCGCACCGGGCAGCGAGCCGGCGGCGGCGTTGCCGAAACCGGATTTGGAAAAAGGGCAATAGCAGCGCGTTTTGAAAAACGTCACGAATCACGATAGTCATTAAGGAGAATCATTTTGCTTTTCACAATCACGGGTAAACACATCGAAATAACCGAAGCGATAAGACAGCACGCAGAGGAAAAAACGTCCAAGCTTCCGCGATACTACAACAGCATCAATCAGGTTGAGGTGATTGTCGATGGAAGCGAGGGGGGCAGTATGAGCGTGGAGATCATCGCGCGAGCCGAGCACAGCAAAGTTTTTATCGGGACCGAGAAAGGGACGGACGTGTACCAGTGCATCGATATAGCCGTGCATAAGCTTCAACAACAGCTCAGTAAAGCCAAGAGCAAAGAGCGGGACAATAAGAATCCGGGCGGTTTGGGGCCGGTGTAGGTCTTTTCGGTATGCGTGATTTTGGATTTGGCCGGTAAGGCCGTGAAGGGCGACTTTTTGGGTAGAAGACGATGAAACTTGTAGATTTTGTCTGTTTTGAGGCCAGTATTTCGCAACTGCAGGTGCGCGACCGTGACGGAGCGATTAAGGAGCTTGTCTCGTCTCTTGAGCAGGCCGGCCGGCTCAAAGGGTGCAAAGGGACGGAGGTTGCCGCCAGCGTGATCAAGAGAGAAAACGAAGCCAGTACGGGAATGGGCAAGGGCGTGGCTGTGCCGCACGTCAAGCACAAGGCGATCCATGACGTGGTGGCGGCGATCGGGCTGAGCAGTACGGGCATTGATTTCTTCTCACTCGACAAGCAGCCGGTGTATTCGGTTATCCTGCTGATCAGCCCTGCGGGAAATCCGGACAAGCATCTTCAGGCTATGGAGAGCATTTTCCGGCACCTGCAACAGGAGAAATTTCGCAAGTTTCTCAGACAGTGCCGCAGTGCCGGGCAGATCGAGGACCTTCTCAGAGAGGCTGACGAGGATCCGTCTTTGTAGAAAATACAACGCGAAGGCGTCGAGACGCCGGAAACGTCCGGATGCAGGCAGAGGAAGATACATTGGAAAATGTGGTGTTTGAAGCCGATATGGAGATCAGAAATGCAGAGGGGCTTCACATGCGCCCGGCGATGCGATTCGTGGATATCGCAAACCGGTTTGACAGTGACATCGTTGTCAGTAACGGCCAGACGAAGGTAGACGGCAAAAGCATAATGCAGGTCTCGATGCTCGCTGCAACATGTGGGACGAAGCTGAGAGTGCGAGCGGAGGGGCGGGATGCCCGAGAAGCTGTTGATGCGTTGCGAGAGCTTGTGGAAGTGAAGCACTTCGACGAGCCGACTCCATGACGAGAGCGGACCGCCGACGCAGACGAGAAAAAAGAAGGACGCCATGGAAATAAAGAAGGGCATCGCTGTTTCGCCGGGCATTTCGATTGCCAAGTCGCTGATCATCGATTCAGAGGACTATCGCATTCCCCGCCGCGCGATCCCGCCATCGCAGCGGATGATGGAGATTCAGCGCGTCCGCAATGCCTTCAAGGACGCCATCGTCGAGCTGACGCAGCTCGAAGCAGCCCGCGACGGAGGCGGCAAGATCAAAGACATCTTCGCCGTGCACCTGCGTTTCCTCCACGACCGCAGCCTGCGAAAAAAAATCACCGGCCTGATCCAGGACGAGCTGGTCACCGCCGAATACGCCGTCTCGTCCGTCCTTCGCGAGATCGCCTCGCATTTCACGAAAGTCAAAGACGCCTACATCAGCGAGCGCGCCGCCGACATCTACGACATCGAGCGCCGCCTCCTGAAGCAGTTACTCGGCAAGAAGCGTGAGGACGTCGGCCGGCTCAGCCACGAGGTCGTGGTCGTTGTGCGCGAGCTGAGCCCAACCCAGACGGCCGGCTTCAACCGCCAGTTCGTCAAGGGCATCGCCAGCGACGCCGGCGGGCGCACCAGCCACGCCGCCATCGTCGCCCGCTCGCTGGGCATCCCGGCCGTCGTAGCCCTCGAAGACCTTACCGAATACGTCCACACCGGCGACACCGTCATCGTGGACGGCAATCGCGGCATCGTCATCGTCGATCCGGACGAGCAGACCATTCGCCAGTACGAGGAATACTCCCGCGAGTTCGCCGAGCTTGAGCAGCGGCTCGATGCCATCCGGCAGAAACCGGCCGTAACCCGCGACGGCGCCCAGATCACCCTGCTCGGCAATATCGAATTTCCCGATGAGGCCGAGGTCGTCCTGCAAAAAGGCGGCGACGGCATCGGCCTGTACCGCACCGAGTTCCTCTATCTCAACACCCAGCGAGAGCCTACCGAGCAGGACCATTACGAGGCCTACGCCCGCACCGTCCGTGTCTTTGAACGCCGGCCCATCGTCATCCGAACGTTCGACCTCGGCGCCGACAAGTACACCCAGAGCATGCGTTTCGCACCCGAGCCGAACCCGTTTCTCGGCCTGCGATCCATCCGGTTCTGCCTGGCGAACCTGATGATGTTCAAGACCCAGTTGCGCGCCATCCTGCGGGCCTCGGTCCTCGGCGGCGTCAAAGTCATGTTCCCGCTGATCACCAATCGCCACGAGCTGATGCAGGCCAAGATGATCCTGCACGACGTCATGGAGGACCTCGACGAAGAATCCATCCCGTACAACCGCGATATTCCCGTCGGCATCATGATTGAGACGCCCTCGGCGGCCCTGACGGCCTACGTGCTGGCCCGCGACGTCGATTTCTTCAGCATCGGCACCAACGACCTGACCCAGTACACCCTGGCCGTGGACCGGGGCAACGAGCTGGTCTCGCCGCTGTACTCGCCCGGCGACCCGGCGGTGCTGCGGCTCATCCGCACCGTCATTCAGGATGCCCACAAAGCGCAGATCGACCTGAGCCTGTGCGGCGAGATGGCCTCCGAGCCCGACTACATCATGCTGCTGTTAGGCATGGGCGTCCGGACCCTCTCGCTCAGCCCGCCGATGATCCCGGAGATCAAGCAGATCGTCCGCTCGGTGACCTTAGAGGACTGCAATAAGGTCGCCCGAAAGGTGCTCAGCATGAGCACCGAACGCCACATCTTCAGCTACCTCCGCAACGCCGCCCGAGAAATCCTGCCCGAAGCGTTCTGATTCGTCGCTCGTGAATCGTATCGCGTGCTCTTTCCTGTACTCTGTGTCCTTATTTTCTATTCGCTTTTGGCTTGCTCTTCCCGGCCGTTGACCATATATTAACCTTTTCCAAAGGTCCTTGGTCCGAGGAGACGCTTTGAGGAAATACCGAAAGAGCGGAGAAACAACTGGTCTGAGACAATGAGTGATGTGGTGCATTTTTTCGGAAACAACCCAAGGAAGATTATCGAGGTGAGAATATGAGCGAAGGCCAATTAAGCCGAGAGGCCGTGCTGCAGGAATTACGGAACCACCTGGCACAGTTTGAAAACCTTTATGGTGTTACTAAGATAGGTATTTTTGGCTCTGTGGCCCGGGACGAATTCCACAAAAACAGTGACATTGATGTGGTCGTCGAGATGAGGGAGCCGGATTTGTTTTACCTGGTCCATATCAAGGAAGCGCTCGAAAAGCATTTGCAGTGCCCGGTCGATGTAATCCGCTACCGCACCAAAATGAATCCTTACCTGAAAGCTCGAATCGACAGGGAGGCTCGTTATGCCTGATATGACGTTGCTCCGTGAGAAGCTCGAGTAGATACTGGAGTCTCTGCATCGGATTCAAAGACGTTCATCGACCATTCAGTCGCCGGATGATTTCACGGCCAATGAGGACAACCTCGACAAGCTCGACGCTATCGCCATGATGCTCATCGCCGTGGGTGAGAGTTTCAAGAAAATTGATCTTGAAACCGACGGAGAATGGCTTGCAAAATATCCCGAAATCGACTGGCACGGCGTCATCGGGCTTCGCAACGTCCTGGCTCACGACTATTTCGATATCGATGCCGAGGAGATTTACAAGATTTGCAGACGGGATATCCCCCAGCTTTTGAATACTGTGCAGCGTATGCTCAGGGAGATTCGATGAAGACGGGAGAAAGGGCACGAAGAACACGGAGAAATGCTTTTCGGGGGTCATTCCGAGTGTAACCGAGGAATCTATTAAGAAAGGTCATTGCGAGGCCCGAACGGGCCGCGGCAATCTTCCCTCTCGTCGTTTCCGGCTAATTCCCTAATTCCCTAATTCCCTAATTCTCTAAAAATTCCCTTGCCTTTCGGCCTATCTTGTGCTACTTTCAAGGTCACGAAGGAGAAACGGGGACATTCGAAAGCGAAATGCAATATGCGCACGATGTAACCACGAATGAATGTTTCGTTGGTCATCCCGACCGAAGTGGAGGGATCTATTGGAAAAAACCACGAATCAACACAGCTTGCCCTGAGCGTAGTCGAATGGGAATGGACACAATATTTTATCCTTCGACATTGGACATTGGATGTTCCGCCGTAAGGCGTCCCATAGGGAGATGCTGGATGCTCGTCTCTCGTCCATCGTCTGTCATCCGTCATCCGTCCTCTGTCTTTCGGAATGTGTTTCTTTCCGTCCGGAACAAGGGGTATAATACCAACCAGCAACATTGAGGAAACAGCAAAAGGCGGAAGTAATATCGTTCTCCACAGGACACCTTACGGTGCTGTGAGAACAGGAAAAAAGTGCGAGTTTTTCGTGAGTCATGTGTGCTCAGGATTTCTAACAGGCGGTTCTTTCGAGTGCGACGCAGCCGCCGTTTGAAATGAAAGGGGATATATTATGAAAGAATTACTCGACAAGCTTTCTTCATACAATATTTTCAACTACCTGTTTCCCGGTGTCATTTTCGCAGTAATCGCAAACAAGATCACCCATTATTCTTTTACACGACCAGACGTTCTGAGCGGAGCGTTCCTATACTATTTCATCGGGCTTGTCATAAGCAGGTTCGGCTCGCTTGTCCTTGAGCCTCTTCTTAAGCGATTCTCTTTCGTCAAGTTAGAGGATTACAGAGATCTTGCACTTGCAGATAAAAAGGACCAGAAAATAGACGTGCTTTTGGAAGCAAGCAACGTGTATCGGACACTGACCGCTCTGTGCCTTGGATTGCTCTTGTTAAAGGTATATGAGCAGATTGAATATAGGCTCCCTGTCCTCAGAGATCACGTCATCATTGCGATTGTAGCGATCCTGCTGGTAGTATTTCTGTTCGCATACAGAAAGCAGACCAATTATGTAACAGAAAGAATCAAGGTTGACCAACAAGAGAAAACAGGGGATGCCCCCACGGAAAATCATGGACACGAAGTGATGCCCAATAGTCAATAGTCAATTGAGAATAGTCAATTATGTGCGGGTGTTGAATGAAAAAAGTACAGGATAACTTTAATCTCTGAAATCGATCGAGGGAGACAGTTATGTCAAGGTTAAGCAGCCAGCTCATACTTGATACGTGTCCTCACTGTGGGAGGGCAAATCCCACGTTGACTATGGTGCATCAGCCTTATGAGACATGGACTCACGACAAGGGAAATCCACGATGGTGGAGCATGTACAGCTGCAACACGTGCGGAGGTATGGTTGTCGGTGGTGGGCCGAGCCTTGGAAGTCAAAGACCGTATGAGACGCCTATCACGGAGATCTACCCGGCCAGGCAACCCATCGCCGACTCGATTCCACAGAAGCCACGCGAGTTGTTGCGGCAGGCTCAAAACAGCCTCCACGCACCGGCCGGTGCAATCATGCTTAGCGCTAGCGCGGTCGATGCTATGCTCAAAGACAAGGGGTACGAAGAAGGTTCATTGTACGAACGGATTGACAAAGCAGCAAAGGACTATTTGATCACAGACACAATGGCTAAGTGGGCTCACCAAATCAGGCTGGATGCAAACGCACAAAGACACGCTGACAAAGAAGTTGGGTTGCCCAGCAAGGAAGATGGAAGATTGACATTCGATTTTGCGATTGCCCTTGCGGAGTACCTATTTGTGCTTCCGTCAAGAGTTAGCCGTGGAATTGCTGATGCTACGGCGACCTAAGATAATCTGATCGACGGCAGCAAACAACTTGGGCAACTAAAGCTCTGTGGAACGTTTTTTTCGATGCAATGAAACGCTTTAAAGTGGCCAGCGGAGGCTGTGAATGACCGAGGAATTTTGGGGCGGGGACATCGGGCGGAATTAGGTATGCTGTCGCCGGAATTCCAGAAAATATTGGTCTGGACAAACAGGATGGTATCAAGTATGGTAACACGTAGGATAGGAGGTGTGCAGACATGCGTGGTTTTAGGCGTCTATGCGAAGATCTGGGTGACGCATCTCGCACGTCGGCGACATTCGTCTTCACCGAGGTCTGCCAAGTTCGATAGCGACATGATACGGAGGCTCGCATATGAATAGATTTATTCCGTGCGTCTGCTCAGGGATTGTCAGCATTCTCATGTCCGGCTGCGCGACAGCCTCACTGAAAGTTCCGCCGGAGGTTTTGGCTGAGGGAAGGAGGCCCAACTCCATTGTGTGGGGGACCATAATCCCAAATATGTGCTACTACCAAAGTTCCCCGGGCAACGGCGATTTTAGCGGCGGAGTCTGGTGGGCCAGCAGAGAAGGGTGGCTCATGCCAGGACTATTGCCGGCGGCGGTCGGACTGGGCGGCGTGTCGTCTGCAACCATCGTGTTTGAGGGGAAAGGCGTCAACAGGGAATTCACAACCACGGTGCGCGGAAATGGTGAAAGGTTCTTTGTCTGCGCTCTGCCGGAGGGGGAATATCGATTCACTATCGACGTCAGGTGTTTTAAGCAGGATGCGCGGATCAACGGGAAATACCACGGCGACCGAACCATTACGGTCGCGGGCGATGGAGGGGCCGTCTATATTGGTTCTCTATTCTGTGGAGTTCCTTGGCAATCCAGCCCTCTTCTCTATCACAGCTACGGCAGCTTGAGAGACTTTGAGGGGCTGGCCAAGAAGTTTCTGTCCGACAACCCTCTATATGAAGGAGGGGTCACAAGGCAAATAGTGACGCGAAACTGTGTATTCAAACGGTAGAAATGCGGACTGTTCGCCCAGGCCCACCAGGAGATGCGACTATGCTCAGAATTGTTCCCTTCCTTGTGACGGTCATCGCTTTTGTGGGGTGCGCACCAGCCCTGACGGACTACAAGCCAGACGTCAGGTTGGCCCCCGAAGATGTCCTGCCTGCTCCGAAAGTACACATGACTCTTGGTGTCGTAAACCTCAAGGACTCCCGGCCTCCTTCGGAACGCTTCAACCTGGGAATGGCGGTGTACGATTCAATTGTTATTCCTTTGTCAATGGGTGCTCTGGGTCTGATGCGTCTGGATCCGACGGATCGTGCACAGCCAATCGGCGGTATCGACAACAGTATGTCGGATTACCTTAGTTTCTATATTGAGAACGCCAATTTGTTTGATGATGTCATACGAATTCGCCAAAAGACGGAACTATTAGCGAGGGACGTGGAAAGAATTCAACTCTTGAAAGGCAAAGCGGACATCGTCTTGTTAGGGGAGATCAAACGCTGTTATGGCGTGTGGGAAACAGGGGGCATGATTAGTCAGACAGAGCACGAGGTCCCTACGAGTTCACTATACAGCTCCGCCAAACAGACAACAACGACCTACGCACTTTCAGAGTGCTATGGGATCACGTCATTGTCGCTGCAAGTGATTGAGACAGAAAGCGGGACGGTAATATGGACGAAAGACATTGAAAGCCGTCACCCATGTGAGGGCAATATTACGCTTTGGCCGTTCAGGGGTAATATCCCTGAAAGAAACCGACTGGCTGCAGCTTCGTTTCAGCATTCCATAATAGATGTCATTACAGAGCTTAGGAAATGGGTGACTGAAGGAAACGAGAGGAAACGAGGGACGTTTATCGAATTTCAGTCGGGGGTAGTACCGGGAACATAATTCGTGAAGCGTCTCTCGCAAAAGGAATTTCAGTGTAAATCTGTGTAAATCCGTGTCGGTGGGATGAAAAATTGAGAATGGTGGGGCAAGCCGCCACCCTACGAAGCTTCGTGGTGAAAGACCGCGTGCATCCATGTTCGTCGGCGGTTTCAAATTCGTGTTTGTTCGTGTTCATTCGTGGTTATGATTATTGACTATTGTGCCTGCTTGCGCAGGACGGCCGGAAAGAATTAAAGGAGCTGTGGAGTTTTGGGCCGAAACCATCGGGTGGAATTGAGTATGATGACCGCCGAATTGCAGGAAAAAGAGAAGTGTTCTTTTACATGATTTTGAATGTTGTTCATTTTCTGAAAGGATCTTTATATGAATAAACTCCTGTGCTTAACTGCTCTTGTCGGTTTGTGCTTAGGCGTGAACGGGTGTGGAGTGGCTGCACTCAAACAAACCAAATCAGTTACGTTCGATGATTTCGACGGCAAATTCGCTCTTGATTGGGATATTCTGGAGGAAAACTAGGGACAGCCACCAATTAATGCATGGAGACAGTTCATAAAACCGATGACTGTCGCTGTTTAGGCCTTAGGCCATGGACAACTGGACTTTGTGCGAAATTGAAGCGAAAGGAGATATCACCATGAACAGACAAATCCATTGGATCGGTGCGCTCATGTGCGCGGTTCTCATTACAGGGTGCTCAACGGTTGAAATCGTCAAGCCTGTCAACGTGTCAGGATCAGGTATCCATCTTCCTGTGTCGTCGGTGGTGGCGTTCATTGGTGAGTCGGGACCGCTCGGTCGTGAGGGGGGACCGTTGGGTTCGGAATGCTGGCAGGCCCTGAAAGCTGTGGAAGCTCAGGGGTCAAAATCAGGAACAGTAGTGGTACTACAATTATTGACGTGTCTAACCCAGTTTGAAACTGCGCTGGAGAAAGCTTTGACTGACAGAGGATTCACACTTTCAACCGACCAGGATATAAAGGATGCACTGCACATCAAGATCCAAGCTGCTGATTGTAAGCTATCTATCTGGCAGTTATATAACGTGGAAGGGGGGCAGCGGGTCCCACAGGGCCAGCCATCGGTAGGGCTAAACTCGGTTCTCTTTCGGATAGAGTATTTGGATGTGAAAAAGCAAACACTGGGCGTTATCCAGCGGAACTGGTATTCCTCCGATAGCTTTGAGCAACCTGCAAAAGAAGTAGCCGAGTTCACACGCAAGACTTTCGCCACTAAGAAATGACAATTCCCCAGATTTATTCCAGATTTAGGATTTATTGGGGACGTTTACTTGATTTCAGGCGAGGCTGTTGCCGGGGAATGATTCGTCTCTCGTGAAGCGTGAAGCGTATCTCGTTTCTTTCACCACGAAGGCACGCCTGTCCTGAGCTTGTCGAATGGGAAGGACCACGAAGCATCGAACACGTGAATATTCAATATCGAAATATCGAATGTCCAATATCGAAGGCCAAAGATTCGAGTTAGTTCGTGTTCATTCATGGTTATGATTATTGACTATTGTGCCTGCTTGCGCAGGATGACCGAGGAATTTTGGAGCGGAGACATCTGCTGGAATTGAGTATGATGACCCCGGAATTCCACGTTGGGCACGAGTAGGAACCTCATTAGGAGCCATCAAATGACAGAACAAACAAAACGTCATTATGGAGTTAGCGAAGATCCAATAGTTGACAAAGAAATCGGTGACGAATCCGTAAAAGATATAAGGTTGGCAGTTTATGAGCAATCTGTATCTGTTTGGAAAGAACTAGCAGGTGTAAGATTTAAATTGCTGGCTTTATTGCCCGCAGTATCTATTGCTATTTTGGCCGCGGTGTTAATGGATAATAAAGAATTAGGGGTATCCTATTGACTCAAGTATCTCCAAGATGTAGTGTATTGGGTCATGGAAGATTACCCCAAAACGATTATGGAATTCGAGAGCAGATTCGCAACGGAGGATGC
>Ga0315295_10000550_pt1 | contig 32415 bp, 19 predicted proteins | sample YL17G14_0_MG_FD_204453 | JGI IMG/M metagenome (GOLD analysis project Ga0315295, IMG submission 204453) | Sediment microbial communities from Yellowstone Lake, YNP, Wyoming, USA - YL17G14_0 | ecosystem: Environmental > Aquatic > Freshwater > Lake > Sediment | place: USA: Wyoming | collected... | reverse complement strand
AACTGAACGCGAAGCTCGCAAAGAGGGCGAACCGTTTCGGGGTCCAGGTCATCGTCGAAGGGATGGGCGGGCATGTGAGCCCGGACAGGATCCCCGAGTATGTCCGTATTTACAAGAAGAGGACCGGTTTCAGGCCACTGTTCGTCGCGGGGCCCATGCCAATAGAGATAGGCGTCGGGCACGACCATATCTCTGGCTCCATCGGTGGGGCGATCGCGGCCGGCGCCGGAGCGGATTATCTTTGTTACATAACTCCCTCCGAGCATCTTTCCCTTCCGAACCTCGAACAGGTCCGGGAAGGCATCGTGGCCTTCAAGATAGCCGCCCATGTCGGGGATACATTGAAGTTCGGCCCACGACCTCAGGACAAGGAACTGGCACGGTTGCGAAAGGTACGCGATTGGGAGGGCCAGTTCAAGCTCGCCATTGACGGGGAAAGGGCCAGGGAGATCCATCCACAAACGAAATCCAGGACATGCTCGATGTGCGGTAAGTTCTGCGCGATCGCGATCATGGAAGAATATCTGAAATAAGGCAGATGCTCAGGATCTACCCAGCACCTTCATCAATAATTCTTCGAAAGGACTACTTTTCAATTCCCCAATCGCATGGAAGAACCGGTCCGTGTCGCCTCCTCGGTTCCGATAGATGTTCGCCTGGACGAACCTGTCGAAGGTATCGGCCTCAAGGACGAGCTTTGCCTCAGGGCTTTTTGCAATTTCAAGTTCCTTCCAGAGACCGAGGATCTCGCCCTGGATCTTCTTTGGGAGCGATGAAAGTAGGGCCTTCAATGCCTTCTCTTCCTTAGCGATCTTCTCCTTCTTCGGGATCCCATCGTACGGAGTGATATCCCCAACGACGGATTCGGCAAGATCGTGGATCAATGCCATGGTCAGGGCCTTCTTGACATCGATGTCCTTTCTTTCGAGCGATGCGAAGAGGACGCAAAGGGCAACGGCACATGTATGATCCGCAACGCTCTCGCAATCCATAATGCCGGAATCGACCCAACCCTTGCGTTTGACGTCCTTGAGCTTTTCGATGGCCATGACGAGGCTCTTATCCATAGGACCCACCTGACAAGTAAACGGCCAGGGAGGAAAAGAAGGTTGCCGTCCGGTCGATATCGAAAAACCATTTTTAAATTAAATTCGGGTGTTAATGGATAATCTGGGAATAAAATTACTATAATTTTATATATAGTCTTAAGGAATATATAAAATCAAATCTAAATTCCCGGAGAAAATATATGAAGAACAGTACAAGCCCAAGAATTAGGGCTCTTGGGATGAGGAAGAGGTCCGGGAGCCCCTCATCCCTTAGACCTGATGCCGTTGGTCTTTACCGCAGGCTGTTCATTGTCACTTACACACTTATTGTGGTCATCCTATTATGTTTACCGATCTTTTTCATTCCCCAACCTGAAGCCCCGCCAAAGATGGAACTTGCTGCCTCGATCATTAGTACAACCCTCGTGATTGAACATAAGGGAGGACCGGTCCTCCACGAAAATAACGTTCGCATCTACCTCGGCGTCAATACGACCTTTACAAGATATGCCAAGATAAGCGATGGAATGGCCGGTGCCAAAACCTGGTCCAAGGGCGAGAACTGGAGCATGGACATTTCCAACGAGATTGTCATGGCACAGGACACGAATTCCGAGGTGTTCGTCCAGATCATGGATACGCGACATAAAGAGATCCTGTTCGAAAAGACCTTCGATATCCCCCAGGACCCCAGCCGGATCCCTGATTTGGGAATTGAAAGGGGATCTTTGATATTTTCAGATATGCAACCTTCTAATAGTGTACTGATCACGATATCTGTAAAGGTCGTCAATTTTGGCCCAGTGAACGTGAGCGATGCAGTAGTGAAATTCTTCGACGGAACGACCTTGATCAAAAAAGTGGAACGGATCGGGCAACTTAATCGTTCGGGTCTGCTTGATGACAGGAGGATTGTGAGTATTGTCTGGAGAACCACATATCTTGGTAAACACATCATCTCGGCAACGGTCGTTCCAAGACCGAACGAGAGGAACACCGCGAACAATTATATTAGTGATGACCTTTGTGTCAACTGTGATGGTGCCAAACCTGATTTAATTAAACCAAATCTTATTCTAAAATCCTTGCAGATTGGTTCCGACCCAGTCCACTCCAAAGAGCCTGTCACAGTGACCGCCACGGTCGGCAATTCCGCAAAGATAACTGCAACCGGATTCCAATTGGAACTGGGGGATGTTTTCGAAAATAAGAATACAACCTTGAACAAGACTACTTACAAAGGTAATGTGACCTATATCAAAGATGTAGAAATACAATTCAATTGGACCCCAATGGAATGCGGTCCCCACAGGTTCTGGGCCAATATAACGAAAGTTCTGCCATCGGGGGAAGATCCCATGGCCAATGCCAATTCCATCATTGACAGGGACTATTTAGAAACAGTCTATGAGGTCATACCAACGATACTTGTGGTCGATGACGACCACGAACCTGACGGGTCCACCGATGCGACCACCAATGTCACGGACGCCCTAGGTTTCCTCAATTATGACTATGACATATACAAGGTCCAGGGCGCTGCTGACGCCAATGGGCCGACCATTGGGGTCTTGGAGAACTATCCATATGTCATCTGGGCGTTCGGGAATCAAAGCCAAGGCACACTCACCCACACTGACATTTCTGCGCTGGGCACCTATCTCGTCGATGGAACTGACAGGAACCTCTTGCTCATTGGCAAGAACCTTGCGAACGATGATGCATTTTGGAACAACGTCCTTTTCAGGCAAGCCACGCTCGGCCTCAAGGAGAGAGCTCTCGACAAAGGCATCCCATCAGTGCTGTATGGAGTAAAGGACAAATTCATCGCCCATGGGGCCAAATATGATATCCGTAATGGGACGAATGACCGGGCAGACCAGCTGACGCCGGTGGATGGCGGGGAGCCCGTTCTTACCGATGGTTTAGGAAACCCCTATGGCATCGCCTATCACAATACCCAAAGATCTAACTACAAGGCCGTGGTCCTCGGGTTCGATTATTCTTCAATCGATGGAAAGGACAATCGGTCAGACTTTCTTTATTCTATCATGCGCTGGTTCGGGAAGACGGACCTCAGGATCGATCTCAAGGTCGCAAGGGATGATATTTCTCTTAAGAACGATGAAGGCCTTGTATTACCACTTGCTGAAAGCCATCCGGTTGTCGGACGCAGATACCAGCTCATTGCCCAGGTCTGGAACATAGGTGGTAGCCCGGTAAAGGCCGAGGTCCAGTTTTATGAAGGGACAAACTACCTTGGCTCCGTGAACCCAAATGTGCCAGCAATGACCCTGGAACCAGACAGGATGGCCTTGCCGGGTAAAGTGAGCATCACCTTCCCTTGGGTCCCTGCCGATGCGGGTAAAGGATGGATCGTTGTGCGGATCGACCCCGATGGGCGCATCCCCTTCTCGAACGATCCCCTGAATGGTACCGGGAGGATATTCAAGACCGGAACCATTGCAGATCAGGCCATTGAAATACATTATCTTTACGACGACTTTGAGCATGGGCCGGGCAATTGGACCCATGAGATCTCTATCATCAGGATAAACGGGGAGCAACCTATAGAATATCTCAATGATACGTCGCCTGTTGGGACCAATGTCGTGGGGAATATCGACTGGAATGCCACGAACGGTTGGAATATATCCCCGAGATGGAGTCATTCATCTCCTGCTTCGTTCAAAGTGAACGAGCCTCGAGATTGGAATAACCCCGTTTTCCCTTCGCTCAAACTTGCAATCTGCATAGATGATTCCGGAAGCATGTCCTGGAACGACCCGAAATATCAGAGATTGGATGCTGTCAAGAAATTAATAAAATGGTCCTTTCTTTACCCCGGGGATTTAGTCGCAATATACCGTTTCGGAACTGAGGTCACAAATCTGTTCGAGACCTTGAACCAAACGGGGAGCTATGACCAATATCCCTTCAATTCGACGATATCATATCTGGAGAATCGTCCAAAGAATTACACATTCAATAATAACCACGGCCTGACCTCTCTCCATTCATGCATATCTAAGGCCCTCCAGGAAATGGACCCCTTGGGCATTCCCTATCAATATCCAATCATCATTGCTATAACCGATGGGACAAATAATAATGGAGTCACTTTTCAAAACGAACTTCCACTAGTACGGTCGAGCGGTGTGCCTCTGTATATGGTCGGTATGGGCAACGAAGCGTCCACGAACGAGATGTATGACCTCGCTGAGGCCTCGAACGGCGGCAAATACTATCATTCATTAAATGCGGATACTATCGGCCAGGTCCTTTCTAAGCTCATTTATGATTCCGGGTTATACAGACCTGACGATCCAGCCCCAAAACGAGATGAAAATAGCCAAGTTGGGCCCATTCTACCACAGCAAGGCTATTCGGATGAGACGGGCAGCAGGGCCTTAGGTAAATCCGGCGGTGAGCTGGTCATGCTCAACCCCGTAGGCGGGGAGAGTTGGAATGGTTCTATTACGAGGAACATCACATGGGCCTGCAAGGCTTCGGTCCGAGCGACCTGCAATTCAGCTTCGATATACATCTCCTATAACAACGGCGACTGGATTGTCATGGGTCGGGAAAAGGGGACAAGGCTCGTATATCCGGGCCATTATGAATCGATCTGGTATTCAAAGACAACCGACATGTGGTATCCAAACAGACCCTATCCCTGGATTGAGGACCCACAGGGATTCGAGGTTTTTACATATGCTTGGCATCTGCCAAATGATAATGCCTTAGATGTCAGGTTAAAGATTTGCATCGATTCTGACCTAACGACTTGCGCGGAATCGGGCAGGTTCGATATACATTTTACATATTGGTATTATAACTTCCGGGCTTCGGTGTACAATCTAACGACGGGGGAGGTCAATACACGAGGCCTATCGAAGGCCACATTGAGGTTCTGGCAACTTTACGATCTCCTGTACACGGAGAACGGAGGCGTCGTCCAGGTCGGCACATCAAGCACCGAGAATGGCGTTTACAAATACAAGTATGTCTATCCGACCCAGCCCTATACCGGTAACCTTCGGCTCGACAAGAATGTCCATGACAACTACGGGAACCTTATACGGTGGGCATGGAACGGCAGGTCCGGCGGAGGCACTTTCACATGGGAACCCGTCGAGGTCGACCTGACTCCCGTCCTTGACCCAGCGAGGCCGTGGATGAAGATCCGGTTCTCCTTCTACACGTGGGGTTACGGTAACGGAGGATCCTGGTGGATCGATGATATAACGGTCACGGCCCAAAGCGATCACAACAAGATTGCGTGGTGGAATTCCCCTGATAACTGGGAGTACTATTCCTGGCAGGCCGGGATCGACCCTTCAGCGATGAGGCCACACAGCGGGACGCACATGTGGTGGAACCATGATCCATTAGCGGGGAATGATCTCACAGGCGGTACCGACGACAGCCTGCGCTCACCATCCATCGACCTTAGGAACGCCAGGGACCCCCGACTGTCCGCCTATTTCAAGTTCAACATCGACGGGGCCGATGGTCGGCCGCCCGATGGGTTCAGGGTCGAGGGCTCATCAGACAATGGAATGACATGGGCCCCATTGAATGAAGGACCGAGGGCGTCATCGGGCATTTCCGGCCATTGGTCGAAGGAAGGGAAATCGCCCGACGGGAAGAAGGCCGTCGGTGGCATCCAAGATGGAGGTGGGGATTCCACCGCTCCGGTCTGGGTCGAGGCCGGAACCCTCTGGAAACTGGAAACGAACCTCACCAACTGGACCGGCAAGGTCATTATATTGAGGTTCAGGGTTGTCACGGACCTGGACCTGAGCCATTACGGATCAGATGTGACCTTCAAGGGTTTAGCCATTGACGACATAATCGTGCGCGAGGGGCCATAGTTCCATTGAACGCCCGTCTTACAAATGAAACGCACCCCGCGAATATCCGCAATATTGATAATGACCAATCCCATGTCGGGTTGGTGACCTTGGCTTGCCAATCAAAAGAGCTCTCATCAGCGTCCACGACAAGGCCGGCCTCATCGACTTCTGCAAAGGCCTTATCGAGCTAGGCATCGAGATGGTCTCGAGCGGGGGCACCGCCAATACCTTGAAGAAGGCGGGCCTCAAGGTGACCCCGGTATCCGACATCACCGGGTTCCCTGAGATCCTCGACGGCCGCGTCAAGACCCTCCACCCGAACATCCACGGGGCCCTCCTGGCCCTGCGAGGCAACAAGGCCCACATGAACACCCTCGCCAAGCACAAGATAACCCCCATCGACCTGGTCGTTGTCAACCTCTATCCTTTCGAGGCCACCGTCGCCAAGGGCGCCGACATGACCGAGGCCATGGAGAACATGGACATAGGCGGGCCCTCGATGATACGGTCCGCCGCCAAGAACCACAAGTTCGTGGTCGTCATCGTATCCCCTGACCAGTATGCTCCTGTTCTCGAGATGCTCCGCCAGAAGGGCGACATAACACCAGAGATGCGCGGGGAGCTGGCCCGCGAGGCACTGCTCCATACATCGTCCTACGACATAGCCATCCACGATTACCTCTCAAGGACATACAAACCCAGGGACCGGTTCCCGAGGACCCTGGTCGCTCGCTACGAGAAGGTCCAGGACTGCCGGTACGGCGAGAACGCCCACCAGCTCGGGGCCTTCTACAGGCTCTATGGCCTCGAGAGGGGCCTGCTCAAGGCCAAGCAGCTCCACGGAAAAGAGCTGTCCTTCAACAACTTCCTCGATATGAACGACTCCCTGAGGATAGTCGTCGAGTTCCAGGAGCCCACCGTTGCCGTCATGAAGCACTCGAACCCATGCGGCGTCGCCACGCGCAAGAGCATCGCTGAGGCCTACAAGGTGGCCTTCGACGTGGACTCCAAGTCCGCCTTTGGCGGTGTGGTCGGGCTCAACAGACCCGTCGATAAAAAGACCGCCGAGGAGATCGGAAATGTCTTCATCGAGGTCGTCATCGCCCCGGCCTACACTAAAGAGGCCCTGGAGATACTCACGAAGAAGAAGAACATCCGGCTCATGGAGATGCCTATGGACACCGTGGACTGGGAGGAGCTCGACATGAAGAAGGTCTTCGGCGGCGTCCTCTACCAGACCTACGACCACAGGGAGGTCACCAAGGCAGACCTAAAGGTAGTCTCCAAGAGGCACCCGACCGACCAAGAGGTCCACGACCTCCTGTTCGCCTGGAAGGTCGTCCGCAATGTCAAGTCCAATGCCATCGTCCTGGCCAAGGCCGACACCACCGTCGGCATCGGGGCCGGCCAGATGAGCCGTGTGGACAGCGCGGAGATAGCCGTCAAGAAGTCCGGCGGCAAGTGCGTCGGTTCCGTCATGGCCTCGGACGCCTTCTTCCCGTTCAGGGACGCTTTGGACGTCGGGGGCAAGGCCGGCGTGACGGCCGTGGCCCACCCGGGCGGCTCGATCCGGGACCAGGAGGTCATCGACGCCGTCAACGAGTATGGTATGGCCATGGTTTATACGGGTATTCGTGCATTCAGGCATTGAGCACCTTTAGGAGGATGTCTCATCATGCTTAACCTCGGTGTCCTTGTTTCAGGAAAGGGCTCGGACCTGCAGTCCATCATCGATTCCATCGAGTCTGGTTATCTGACCGAGGCCAAGATCGCCGTCGTCATAAGCAACAAGGCCGACGCCTTCGCCCTCGAGAGGGCCCGGAGGTACGACATCCCGGCCATATTCATAGAGTTCAGGAAGAGGCCGCGTCTGGACTTCGACAAGGACATGATCGAGGTCCTGAAGAAATATAAGGTCGACCTGGTCGTCATGGCGGGCTTCATGAGGCTCGTGACCCAGGAGTTCGTGAGCACCTTCAAGGGCCGCATCATCAACATCCACCCGGCGCTCCTACCATCATTCCCAGGGACACACGGCCACAGGGACGCCCTTAATTGGGGCGTCAAGGTCTCGGGTTGCACGATACATTTTCTCGACGAGCAGATGGACCACGGGCCCATAATCATGCAGCATGCCGTGGAGGTTAAAGAGGACGACACCGAGGAGACGCTCTCGCAGAGGATCCTGGTGCACGAGCACAACCTATTGCCGTTGGCCATCAAGCTCTACGCCCGTGGGTCCCTCGAGGTAAAGGACCGCAAGGTCATCATCAAGGAACAGTTGCCCGGGTTCATGGACACGCAGGCCTTGAAGCATGTAAGGACCTCCTAAGGCCCTAGGTCAGCTTCAGGAACTCCGCCGTGATCAGCACACCGTTGTAGGCCGCATGGGCGATCATCGGGGTCACCAAGGAGTTCGATTTGTAGAACAGTACGGCGAAGATTATCCCGGCCATGAAGACCACCACGGTCCCGAAGACATCGTAGCCATGGACGATGGCGAACAGGAACGACGAGAACAGCATGGCCCACAGGAACGGGTTCCTGTCCCCCCTGCGCTCCAGCCATTTCATGACGCCTTTCAATGCCACGCCCCTGAAGAACAGTTCCTCGGCGATGGGCGCCACGACGGCCCCACCCAGGAGCATGAACACGTAGTTGGGGACGGTGTCAAGGTTCGACATCGGGACGCCGCCCGATGTCTGGTAGTTGATGTACTTGGTGACCGCTAGGATGATGGCCGATAACCCGAGGCCGGCGACCAGGCCGACGCCGGTCCTGTTCATCGCATCCTTCGCGCTCATGCTGGTGAGGCCGAGCTCGACCCATGTGAGCAACCTGGTCTTGATGTAGAACGCGTAGGGGACGATCACCATGATGCTGTCCTGGATCACGAGCAGGACCAGCAACATGAGGGGCGTCGTGAGCGCGGAGATCATCTGCTGGGGGGTGCTGTATGAAAGGAGCAGGACGATCGCGATGGGGATCGAGATCGTGACCGTGATCACCAGGACGAGGATGAGGACCAGCAGGACCCAAAGGGGGTTGAGCCATCTGTAGGGGTCCGGCGGTGGCCTCGGGGGCGGCAACGGGTATGGATAGTATACAGGATAGGGGCCGGGATAGGGCGGAGGATACTGGTAATAATACCCCTGGGGCGGGTACTGATACTGGTGCACGACGGGCGGGGGCGGCGCGGATCCCCGGTCCTCTGGGAGCTCCAATATGACCTCCCAATCCTCCTCTTCCGCGCCCGCATCGGGCGGGCGTTCCGTTCTCCTAGGCTGCCCAGCCACGACCTCAGCTCCAGTTGACAAGGATGTTCTCCCTGTTGAAGACCTTCAGAGTGAACCACATCAGGCCCGCATCGACGATGCCGACCACCAGGGCCATGAAGAGTATGGCCAGGGGCCCGATGGTGGCAGCGCCTGTGAGGGGTATCATGAACAGGAAGATGAGCGGTAGGACCACCAGCGAGCCGAGCTGCTGCGCGGCCCTAACGTCGTTGACCTTCGAGGAAACGAAGACATTGGCCACGATGCTCAGGATGCAGACCAGAGGGGCGACAAGGAAGACGCCGATCAGCAGGATCGGCGTGAATGCGATGTTGACCCCGAACAATGGAACTGACAGCATCTGCATCAACACCACGAAGATGGCATAGGCAGCAAAGGTCGTCACTATCGTGGGGATGAAGGATGCCATGATCTTCCCGGCCAGGAGCTCCAGGTCGCTTATGGGCGTCGCAAGGATGGGCTCCAGGCTCCTGTTCTTCTTCTCGCCGATTATGCTGTACGACGATATCACCGTGGGCGCGGCCGACGGTATGAGCACGAACATCATCAGGACCATGCTCGACATCATGTCCACCAGGTCCTGGGCCTGGAAGGCCCTGGGATTGTGCATGTCGGCGATCTTGTTGGTCGATTCGGTGACTTCTGCCGTGATGGTGACATTCCTGCCTTTAGAACCAACGACCTCGCCATGATTGATGGTCGTATCCTTCAGGTACGAGTTGTATATCTGTCCATGCTCGATGGTCACATTGTTCATGTTGCAATAATAGATGATCACATAGTCGAGCCTTGAGTTTTTGATCGAACTATTATCAATTATAATGTACGATGCACTGATGTTGTTTAGAATATATCCGTGCAACCTGAGCGTCTCGTTCTTTGTCAGGCCCTTCTCGAGGATCTCCAGACTGGTCTGGTTGAGCGAGTGCGATGTGTCCAGTTGGAACGGGCCACCCACATCGGAGGGGTTCACAGGCAGACCGCCCAGTGACAGGATCGAGCCCAGGATGCTCACGGGCATGATGATGGTGAAGACTATGGGGAAGGTCACGAGCGTGTAGAGGACATACTTGTTCTTCTTGAACTCCTTGAAGTCCTTCCCTACGATGGCCCAGACAAGGTCCCACTTCATGTCATGGCACCTCCCTTGGGGCCATTGGCCGGGACCGGGCAACTGTTGCTCGGCGCCCATCCCGGATGGGCCTCGTCGATCCTGCGGCCCATGACCTTGAGATACACGTCCTCCAGCGAGTAGGTCTTCTCGGACACGAACCTTATGCTGGCGCCCTCGGTGACCAGCCTGGCTATGACCTCGGGGTTCCTGGCCTCCGGGTCGTCCATGTCGACCTCGAGCCTATCGCCGTCGAGCGTGACGCTCAAGACACCCTTCATGCCCTCGAGGACCTTCGGAAGGGTCTTGGCCATCTCCTCCTCGCCCTTTTTGACGGTGAGCTGGACGATGGTCCTCCTCTCGAAGTGCTTCCGGGCCAGTTCCCTCGGGGTCCCAATATCGATGAGCCTGCCGTTGAAGATCGCGACACGATCGCAGATCCTCTCGGCCTCGGACAGATTGTGCGTCGTGATGAAGATGGTCTTTCCCTCGCCCTTCAGCTTCAATATGAAGTCCCGCACGGTCTTGGCCATGAGCGGGTCCAGGGCGGCGGTCGGTTCGTCGAGGAAAATGAACCTGGGCTCGTGCACCAGGGCCCGCGCGATGGCGACCTTCTGGGCCATGCCCTTCGAGAAGGTTACCACCTGGTCGTTGCGCCGGTCCCAGATGTCGAGCAGCTTGAGGAGCTCCTCGATGTTCCTGGCCCTCCTGGCCTCGTCGATGCTGTGGAGCCTGGCGAAGAAGTCCAGTATCTGATAGGGCGTGAGGGAATCGTGCAGTCCCGGGACCTCGGGGAGCAGGCCGACCATGTTCCGTATCTTCGTGGTGTCCGGCTCTTTGCCTAGCTCATAGTTGTCAATAAAGGCCTTTCCCCCGGACGGTTTGATGAGGCCGCAGAGCATCCTTACGGTCGTCGTCTTGCCGGCCCCGTTCGGCCCTATGAACCCGAATACCTCACCGTCATGGACCTCAAGGTCAAGTTGCCAGACGGCCGTCTTCTTTCCGAAGATCCTGGTGAGGCCCGATGTCCGGATCATGGTCTTCCACTTTCCCGAGGGTCCCAGGTCTCATAATCTTTGAAATATATTTAAGATAGTCGGTGGGAGGTCCCATCTCTGGACGGTCATCGGTTGGACCATCGTAGGCGGATGTGCGGTCCCAAAACCACCAACACCCATAAATCTAATTCCAGGAACGCGTTACTTCCATTGCCCGATGATGAAGAAAGCGCCCCACACTGACTGCTGTAATCCGTGATGAATGATGGGCGAGCTGAGGGCTAAGAACATTTTCAGGACCATTCTTCTCGGGCCGCCTAGGCGTTCTCGGCAAGATAGTACGCGTAGGTCCCCATGATCTCCCCGAACAGGGCCTCGGACTCGGTATTGATGTGGTTGATGTCGTCCAGATAGGTGTGATACTCGGATGAGCCGGAACCGGCCCCGAAGCTGACCTTCTTGTCCAAGGCAAGGAAGCTGGCCTGGTCGCTCCCGGAGTTCATGCCGCCGACGCTGAACGACATGCCGTACTTCTCGAACCTCGGGTCCTTCTGCTTCGCGAGGTAATCGATGGCCTTGTAATGGTCCGCGGTGGCGTTGTCGTTGGTGCCAATCCACCCGCCGGTGCCGCGCAGGAGGTCTATGTTCGTCATGTCGCAGTTCTGGTAGAATATCATGTTGTCCTTGATGTCCTGGGAATGGGCCTGGACGTAGGCATTGGATCCCAATAGCCCCTCCTCCTCGCCCCCGAACCCAGCGAACCTGATGGTCACTTTTGGCCTCTCCTTGGCCATGTTCCGCGCCATCTCGAGGACCGTGACCGTGCCCGCGGTGTTGTCCACCTGGCCGGGCCCGTTGTAGACCGTGTCCGAGTGGGCGCCCAGCATCACGTACTTGTCAGATCTCTCCCGGCCCGGGACATCGCCGATGATGACCCGGACTGGATTCTTCGACTTGGGGATGTCGAAGTTCAGGCGCATCTTGGAGCCGTTCTGGGCCGCGCCCGTGACCTGGTCGCCCATGACCTTGGACATCATGAAGAAGGGTATCTCGGCATAGCTCTCGTCGGGGCCCAGGTAGACCCCCTTGAAGATGGGGACGTAGCCTATCTCCGCGTGGATGGCCTTGTTATGCAGGGCCAGGCACGCGAGGTGGTACTCCTTTGCCTTCCTGAAAAGCGCGGTGTCTGCCAAGGTCCACTGGTCCGTATGGAGAAGCCCGCACTTGCCGCCGGCGTTCTTCCAGGAGGCGTTCGTCGTGCCGTTGCCCATGTCGTAGATCGTCAGGTCGTCCTTGAAGCTGCTCCACGGATGGGACCCACTGAAGCCCTGGACCACGAAGTCCGACTTGTCCTTGAAGCTCGTTGGGCTGCTGAGGGGCTTTGGTATGCTCCCTGTCGGGCCGTAGGGCACGATGGAGACCTCGGCCGTCTTGACCTCGAAAAGGAAGATATCGTAGACCTCGATGTGGACGTTCTTGAGGCCCGCGGCCGCCATCTGGGAGGCCATGTACTCGGCGCCCTTCTCCTCAGCATCGGTCCCGGCCATCCTAGCTCCCAAGTTCTGGTACCACTGGTGGTCCTGATAGGCCCTTTGCGCGTCGAACGGGATGAGATGGTACTTCTCCTTGAAGATGGAGTTACCTGGGGCGCTGAGCGAGGCCGCGGCCACTATCAGGATGATGACGATGACGATGGTGGCCTTGCTCATCATGGAGAGCTTTGTCCATCGCTTCTTGATGCGGTGGAGGGGCTTTTCGTCCTGGCCCAGTTCCTCTACCTCGATCGGGGGCTCCTCGGTCATCGATGTTATATATCTAGTTCATTCCTTAAATATTTTCTAATATGGCGTTTAAAGTGGTCGGCGCAGAAAAATGTCAGGCCCGGGTCCTACTTCCTGGCCTTCCTTGACCTGGTCCTTATCATGACGACGACCACGATGGTCCCGACGATGGGTACCGCCAGGTCCTTGAACTCCGGTGCGTGCAGGGGTCCGTTGAGGTCGAGCTGTGTCTGGAACAGTACATCCGGGTGGTCCGGGGCCAGAGTCCTGTTGCTGCCCTTGGCGCTGATGACCTGGTCCAGCATGTCCGTGTGCTTCTGCCAGTCGGTCATCTCGACAATGGCCATGAATCCCTTGCTCTCGATGCCCACGCTCGAGGCCACCACGCTGCATTCCACCTGGGTGTTGTCGTTGGCCGAATCGATCGGGGCGAGCTTGAGCCAGGACCATGTGTTCTGGTTCTTGCCGTTGAACCTCATGTAATCGCTCCTCTCGATGGCGCCGTTCCTGCCCAGGACCTCGAGGATATAGTCCGCGCCGATGCCTTGGATGCGATACCCGGTCGATGCGTTCTTGTCGCCGTCTATCAATATGTACGCGACGTCGCCGCCGTTGAGGACCGGCAGCTCAGGCTGGGGCCCGGGGTTGCCGCCCGGACCAGGGGTGGGCCTTATGAGCGCCCTGGGCGAATCCATGCCCATCATGACCTTGCCGTCGACCCGGAAGTAGAAGTAGATGTCGAGCGCGTCCGAGGAGTACCTGACATCCCTAAGGTCGATGTTGGGGTTCGATGTGTCCTTGGCCGGGTCAGGTATGCTTGGGATGGTTGTCCAGTCCTCGAAGGCCCCGTCGATGACGATCTTGGTGGTCGGGGTGTCGATGTAAGCGTCAGTGGACGGCCCTTCGTCCTCCGTAAGGGTCGTCGCGTCCGTGGAGACCGCGTCCGGCCCGGCGAACTTGAGGCCAATGGTGTGCCCGCTGACCGCCGAGTTCGAGATGTCCGCCATGACCTTGAGCACGGTGGACGAGTCCTTGGCGACCTTCATGGCACCGGTGTTGAACGACATTATCGTACCGGAGATGGAACCAGTGTATGATGCGCCGCCGATGTCGGGTGTGAGCGTGATGGTGCCGAAGTCCGCGGAGGTGGCCGAGCCCTTGAGCATCAGGGAAATGCCTGTAACATCGGCCGGGACCATGTACGCGTCCAGTATCACTCTGCCCAGCTCCACGTTCTGTCCCTTGCGGAGATGGCCCTGGGCCGTGAATGTGAGGGTCGAGACCAGCGCGCCCTTCTTGTCGCTGAACACGAAGCTGCTGTCCATATTGCCGTCCTTGTCCTCCATGATGGCCAGGCACGCGATAATCGTATCCTTCTTCATGTTCGTGTCCGCCAGCGAGGTCTGGGCCTCGAGCTGGGAACCGTCATTGGAAGCGCTCACCCTCAGGCCGGCCGAGAAGCCGTTGAAGTCGAGCGGGTCCCTGCTGGTGTTGAACCTCCAGAAGTTCTTGCTGTAGATCTTGTTGTTGTAGCCCTCGAGCCTCAGGAGGTAGTCGGCCCCGATGTTCCCTATGTGATATCCCGTGTTATAGTTCTTATCGCCGTCGACGTATATGCTCAAGGAGTCCAGGCCGGCGTTATGCCCGTTCATCACAGTGCCTTGCACCTTGACAAAGAACGATAGGTACTTGCTGTCCCGCTGTGCCCCGAACTTCACGATGTTGACATCGGGGTTGACCGACTGGTCGTTTGCCTGGTCCGGGTACATGTTCGCACCCTTCCAGTCGTCGAAATTACCGTTGATGAAGACGCCCTGCTGGCCGAGGAGGTTGTACTTGGATGCGACTATGACGGCCGAGAATATTATGAGGACCACGAGTATGCTCGCGGCGAGCATGACCCACGGGTTCGTCTTCTTGCGGACCGGCCTCACGGGCTTGAACCTCCTGCGGCCGTTCTGGAGGCCCTTGCCATTGGTCAGCCCCTGGCCGTTTATCAGGCCCTTTCCATTGATGAGGCCCTGGCCGTTTATCAGGCCCTTGCCATTGACGAGGCCACGGCCCTTTCCGTTGACAAGGCCTCGGCCGTTCACCCTGCCCCGACCGTTGACGAGGCCCCGACCGTTGACGCGTCCCTGACCGTTCACCAGGCCGCGGCCGTTCACCCGGCCGCGCCCATTGACCAGGCCCCGTCCGTTGACCCTGCCGTTGCCGTTGATCATGCCCTGTCCGTTGATGAGGCCGGCCTTGTCCACGAGGGGTCTCACGGGCTTGGGCGGCTGTGTGGGGCCCGAGGCCCCTTCGATGATGCCCACGCCGTCGATGAGTCCCTTGCCGTCATGGTATCCGCCGACATCCATCATCGGCTTGCCCCTGGCGATGGGCTTGGCATGTAGCGGGACCTCGGCCACATCGATGCCTTCCCCGCCCTCGAGGGTGAAGCCCTCGTCCTCCTCGATGCAAGCCTTGAGCGTGTCCAGCGAGGTCCTGACCTCCGCGACCTTGGTGATGTCCGTGAGCTTGGTCTTGATTGCCTCGGCATCCTTCTCGAGGCCCTTGACGTCCATGCCCGCGAGCTCCTTCTTATAGTCCTCGAGCCTTGTAATGGACCTGTCGACCTCGACGAAGGTCTCTTCTATCGTGTCGATGTCCTTCTCAAGGATGGCCTCGAGCTGGGACACATTATAGCCGGCAGCGGTCCAGGCAGCGAGCCTGTCCTTGTAGAACTTCTTCTCCTCCTCGCCGACCTTCCCGATCTCGTCCTCGGGGATGAACACCTGGTTGTTGCCGAACTCCAGCGTCCTGAGCTCGGTCTCGAAGTAGGTGTCCCTCATATTGATGATACCGACTTTGGTCACGACCTTGTTGCCATCGCGCACCTTGGATATCTCGATGACGCCGTCGAATATCTGGTGGAAGGAGGACAGCGTCTGGGCGTCGTGCATGTCCTTGTCGACCGTGAACAGCGTCGTGTAGTTGTTGTTCCTGAGCTTGGCCTTGGTGACCTGCGCGAACCTGTAGATGATCTCGAACTCGAAGGACTGGGACGCGGGAGATATGATGTCCACCACGGCCCTGCCGACGGGCTGCTCCTTGGTCCCCTTCAAGGCCTTGTTCAAAGCGATGCCGACGTTGGTCAGGTCCAGGGAGGACTTGATGACCGCCCCGTCCTCCTCGACGCCGACGATGCTCTCGGTCCTGAACGAGTACCAATCTATTATCTTGAGCAGCGCCCCGTCCTCGTACTTCTTCGTATCGAGGCCGAGCTCATGCATCTTCTCCCGGAAGCGCTGCGGGGACTGGTTCGAAAGTATGATCAGTGCCGCCTCGTTCATCTCGAGGCCTTTCTTCAGGTACTGCAGGACGAAGACGTCCTTCTCTATGCCGGACGGGGCCTGCAGTATGATGGAGCTGTCCTTTGGCAGCCCGCCGGCCAGTATCCCGTCGAAGCCCGGGATGCCCGTCTGGAGCTTCGTGGACAGGGCCCCCTTCAGGATATAGGTCGTTATCTCAAGTTTATCAGGCAACGGTACTAGAGGTTCCAGCACCTCGGCGCAGACGGCCTTGGCCAGGCCGTTCGCCTCGTCCTTGCCAAGGTCCAGGCCGGCGATGTCCACCATGAAGTCGTAGACCTTCGACAACGTCGTCACCAATGTCCTGACCTTTACCTTGCCGACCTCGAGCCTCGTCCGTCCCGAGGGCGAGACATCGAAGCTCTCGATGAAGGGTGCCGTGGTCCTGAGCTCCTTGATCATCCTCAGGCTCTTGTCGATGATGTTGGCCCTCTTCTCGATGACCCTGCGGAAGAGCAGCGTATACAGCCTCTCGAATATCTTTATGGCCGCTATGGTGCGCATGGCCTTCTGGAGCTCGCCGAGGACCAGGGGCTCGAGCGGAGGTTCCTGGACCTCCTTCTTGGCGAGCACGTCGAGGAACTTCGGAGGCAGGAACTTGGCCAGGTCCAGCTCGTCGATACGGGCCTTGTTCTCCTCATAGAACGGCCCCAAGGATTGGAGGACCGCCTGCGTGTCCTTGTCCGGGCCCGAGTATGTACCAATGAAATCGTAGAGATAGGACAGGAAGGCCTTCAGTGCCTCGAGCGTCTCCTCGGATTCCGGCAGGTCGCCGGAGATGACGTTGTCCTTCTCGATGACAAGGTAGAACAGCTTCGGATGCTGGCGCCTCAGGTTTGACTGGGTCGACCTCAGGGTTTCCGTGGACAGGACCTCTTTGTTCCCCTGGACGAAGGCCCCTAGGAGCTTGAGGTATAGGTCCACTTTCGGTCCACGGACGCCGACCGCACCGGGGGGCGGCGGGGCCTCGGCGATGATGGCCTTCTTCAAGGCATCGATGGCACTGGCGGCCTCGTCCATCCTGCTCGGGTCCTTGAGCATGTCCCCGATCCTTTTGACCTCGGGTTCCTTGCTCTTCGCTTGGACCGTCAGCAGGGTCTTGGACAGCTCCTTGGACTTGGCTATGCGCGTCTCGGTCTCGGCGACCTTCCTCCTCAGTTCCGCGAGGTCCTGTACGGACCTGAGACCTTCGACCTTGTAGCCGTCGAATGTCCATGTTGTGACCTTGCCGAGGAGCGCATCCTTCTCGTCCTGGTCGACCTTCGATGGCGCCGGGGCCGGCCCTCCCTCGCCCACCTTCGTCTTAAGGTTCGCTAGGAGGACCTCCACCTCGTCTATCTGGGTGACGTCCCTCAGCAACCCCTTTATGCTGTTGACGTCCGCGTCGACACCCTTTTTCGCGAAAAGCAGGAGCTCGACCTCGATGTCCTTGAGCCTGTAGACCTTCCGCCGGAACTTGTCGAACTCCTTTTTGATGTTCTTCAGGTCGGTGTCGAGGACCTTCTCGAGCTCGGATGTGTCGAAGCCTTCCTTCTTCCAGTTGTCTATGCGCCGCTCGTAGCGCTTCTTGATCTCGGTCTCGACCTCCGGTCTCTTTCGGCCTACCATCTGGTTCCTGCTCCGGTCCGTTCTTGAAAGCGCCTAGGCCTAAGTTCACCTAATCGTACGCTTTTTTATACTAAGAGTTATGGCATATAATTAATAGTATATATAGATTAAGTCGGTTTTTATTGAACCGGGTCCTTGAGTAAAAAGTGAAACTAAAACCGATTGTCCGACGATGGCCAAAAGTGAAAGTAACACCGGACCCTCCTTAATGTTGATATATATCCCTAGATAAAACTAAGAGGCATGAAGCTTGAAGGGAAATACATCCGAAAGGACATGATAGATGCCAGGGCCTATCAGCAGAACATAGCGAGGACATGCCTGGAGGGCCCAACGCTCGTGGTCCTGCCGACCGGGCTCGGCAAGACGGTCGTGGCGCTGATAGTCATCGATAAGATACTTGAACGGACGGAGGAAGAGGCGAGGACCGGTGGCGGGAAGGTCCTTGTCCTGGCACCTACGAGGCCCCTCGTAGAACAGCACAAGGAGTTCTTCGAGAGGTCCCTTGACGGGATACCGGTGGCCGCCTTTACGGGCGACCTCTCGCCGGACCAGAGGAACGAGGTCTGGGCGGGATCGCGCGTGATCGTCTCGACACCCCAGGTCATCCAGAACGACCTGCTCACGGGCCGCTACGGACTTGACCGCGTGGCCCTTGTGGTCTTCGACGAGGCCCACAGGGCCCGGGGCAATTATTCCTATGTGCATGTCGCGGAACTTTACAGGAAGCATCGACGGTCAGCGGGGAAGGAGGCGCTCCCGCTCGGGATGACGGCCTCGCCTGGTGGCACGCCCGAGGTCATAATGGATGTGTGCAACAACCTCTGCCTTGTCCGGACCGAGGTCAGGACCGAGGAGGACCCGGACGTCAAACCTTATGTCCATGAGATCGAGACGCACTGGCGCGTGGTGGACCTGCCTCCGGAACAAAAGGAGGTCGTGAAGGCACTGAAGCGGACAAGGGACAGGCTCGTCGTCGACCTCCAGAACGCCGGCTTCATCGAGCGCAGCGTGAACGTCTCGACCAAGGCCATCCTCGAGGCCAGGGAAAGGATCCAGGACGCCATCGAAAGGTGCCGCCAGCTGGGCCCGAGCGGCCTCGGGGCCGACAAGGAGGACGAGGTCTCGTGCCTGATCCGTCTGTCCATGGTCCAGGCCCAGCTTATGACCGTGGTCCACGCACTAGAGCTCGCGGAGACCCAGGGCCCGGAGCCCCTGAGGGCGTTCCTTTCCCGTCTCAAGGACCGGTCGAACCTTGAGACCTGGTCCAGGTCCACCGAGGACCTGCTGAACGACGCGGCATTCCAAGAGGTCATCGTCCTGGCCGACGGGCTGACCTCGCAGCATCCGAAGGTCCAGAGCGTCAAGGACGTCCTGTCCGACCAGTTCTCGAAGAAGGCGGATTCCCGCGTCATCGTCTTCGCCCATTACCGCGATACGGCCGAGGTCCTCGTCAATGAGCTCCTGACCGTCGATGGCGTGAGGCCGTGCAGGTTCGTTGGCCAGGCGGACCGCGGCGAGGACAAGGGGCTGAGCCAGCGGGACCAGGGCGAGATACTGGACAAGTTCAGGGGCGGGACCTTCAATGTGCTCGTCGCGACGAGCGTCGCCGAGGAAGGCCTGGACATCCCGTCCACGGACATGGTGGTGCTCTTCGAACCTGTGGCGTCTGAGATAAGGGCCATCCAGCGCCGGGGCAGGACCGGCAGGGTCAGGACCGGCCGGGTGGAGCTGATGCTCACCCGGGGGACGAAGGACGAGGGCGCCTACTGGGCCTCCAGGGCCAAGGAGAAGCGCATGAGGGCCGAGATCGAGCAGCTCAAGGCCGGCATCGACGATGCGGTCCTGCGGTCGAGGAGGCCATCACGACCGGTCACGGCCAGACAGCCCGAGGGACCGGTCCAAGGGACCCTGTTCCCGATGGCCCGGACGGAACCGGAAGATGACCTTCACAGGGAAGAGCCCCAGGACCTCGAGGGCCTGAGCCTGGTGGTCGACAACCGGGAGGTCCCGACGACCGTGGCCATGGAGCTCAACAGGCTCGGCGCCAAGGTCGAACCGCGGCAGCTCGAGGTCGGCGACTACATCCTATCGGACCGGGTCGCGGTGGAAAGGAAGATGACGCGCGACTTCCTGGATTCGCTCATCGACGGCCGGTTGTTCGAGCAGCTCTCGGCCCTGCGGTCGGCCTACTCGAGGCCGCTGCTCGTCATCGAAGGCGAGGACATGCAGGCCGACAGGAACGTCGATCCAAGGGCCATCGACGGGGCCCTCGCATCCATCGTGGTCGACTTCGGGATACCGGTCCTGAGGACACGGGATTCACGGGAGACCGCCTCGTTGCTGGTCCGCATCGCCAGGCGCGAACGGGCCGAACGGCACGATGTTTCCGTCCGCAGGGGCAAGGTCCGCGGTAACCTAAGGGCCAAGCTCAGGCTCGTCATCGAGGGCCTGCCGAACATATCGGCCACCTTATCGGACCGGCTCCTCACGCATTTCGGGACGGTCCATGCGGTATTGGACGCGACCGTCGAGCAACTGCAGGACGTGCGCGGCGTCGGGCCGCTGACCGCGGTGGCGATCCACCGTCTGGTCCGGGCGGATTATAACGATGCACCGCCAAGCAACGGGAGGCGGATGAAGGACATGATCACGTCCCCTGAGGGAAGGCCCCAGGATACAAACGAAGGCCAGGTGGACGGTCCTAAATAAATATGTTCCAGACCTTTTTTCCGGTGGTCCCTCGCATTAATTAGCCTTTTCATCGTCTTTAAATCCGTTCACCAACTATAAATAGAAGAATAATTATTGGGACAAAGCACCTATATATCTAGTACAGGGGAATGGACGAATGGCACGAGGACTCTTCACCGCACGCAAGCTCAAGAACGACCGCAAGGCCTTCAGATGGTCCAGCAGATACTACAAGAGAAGGATGCTGCACCTCAAGGAAAAGTCCGACCCATTGGAGGGCGCTCCACAGGCCAGGGGTATCGTCCTGGAGAAGGTCGGCATCGAGGCCAAGCAGCCCAACTCGGCCATCCGAAAGTGCGTCAAGGTCCAGCTCATCAAGAACGGACGGCAGATCACCGCCTTCGCGGTGGGCGATGGCGCCATCAACTTCATCGATGAGCACGACGAGGTCCTCGTGGAGGGCATAGGCGGTAGGATGGGACGTTCCTACGGCGACCTGCCCGGTGTCCGTTTCAAGGTCATCCAGGTGAACAAGGTGTCCCTCGACGAGCTGGTCCGGGGCCGCAAGGAGAAGCCAGTGCGCTGAAGGTGATGTTACATGCCCGAGGAGAAGCAGACCCCAGTGCCAGAGCCCGTCAAGGAGGAGACCAAGACCCCGACCGAAGGGGCCCCCACGCCGGCACCTGAGAAGCCGGCCGAGGCCGGTGCACCGCCGGCCGAGGGTGAGAAGAAGGCCCCGCGGAGGAGCCGCAGGAAGAAGCCCACCGAGGGCGAGGCCGCTGTGCCAGCACCGCCGGCCGAGGGCCAGGCCCCGGAGACCGTCCCTGTCCTCGACAAGATCGAGTTCGACTTCCAGTACCCGCCGCTGTTCGGCAAGTGGGACTGGAAGGGCTTGAACGTCGCGGACATCTCTCTAAGGAACTACATCAACCTCGACCCGGTCATCGTGCCCCATGTGGGCGGCAAGTACGCCAACACGCCCTTCGGCAAGCACAAGATGAACATCGTCGAGAGGCTCATAAACATCATGATGCGGACCGAGCATACGACCGGCAACAAGGCAAAGACCTACAAGGTCGTGATGCTGGCCTTCGAGATCATCAACCAGAAGACCAAGAAGAACCCGATACAGGTCTTTATAGAGGCCCTTGAGGTGGCCGCTCCGAAGGAGGAGGTCACCAGGCTGAAGTACGGTGGCATCTCTGTCCCGAAGGCGGTGGACGTGGCCGCCAGCAGGCGGCTGGACGTGGCCTTGAGGAACATATGCAAGGGCGCGACGACCTCCTCGAGGAAGAACAAGAAGAGGCTCCAGATGTGCCTCGCGGACGAGATAATGAAGGCCGCAGCCAGCGACATGCAGAGCTACGCCATATCCAAGAAGGACGAGATCGAGCGCATCGCTGCCTCGGCCCGTTAAGTAAAAGGAACGGTCGAAGCATGGCGCATCGGGACAGGCCTGGCGGTGAGGGATCGCGGGCCGTACCCTCTTTGGTTACTGGATGAGCGTGACATTCATAGGATAGAGAGAATCAGAAAAGAAAGGTGAGTGAGATGGGTAGACGGGAAGACCTCGTTGCAAAAGTGACGAAGGAGATGAACGACCTGGAGCATGTGAGGAACTGCGGTACATGCGCCCACATCGACCACGGCAAGACGACGCTATCTGACAGCATCCTGGCCGGGGCCGGGGTCATCTCCGAGGAGCTCGCAGGGAAGCAGCTCTTCATGGACTTCGACGAACAGGAGCAGGCCCGAGGGATAACGATCAACGCGGCCTACGCCTCCACAGCGCACACATACGAGGGCCAGGACTACCTCATCAACCTCATCGACACGCCGGGCCACGTGGACTTCGGCGGCGACGTCACCAGGGCCATGAGGGCCCTGGACGGGGCCATACTGGTCGTCTGCGCCGTCGAGGGTGTCATGCCACAGACGGAGACGGTCATAAGGCAGGCCCTGAAGGAGAGGGCCAGGCCGGTCATGTTCATCAACAAGGTGGACAGGCTCATCAACGAGCTCAAGGTCACGCCCGAGCAGATGCAGCAGAGGTTCGTGAAGATCATCACCGAGGTCAACAGGCTCATCAAGATGAACGCGCCGCCGGAGTGGAAGGAGAAGTGGCAGGTCAACGTCAATGATGGCAGCGTGTCCTTCGGAAGCGCCTTCCACAAGTGGGCGACGTCCGTCCCCTACATGAAGAAGACCAACATATCCTTCAAGGACATTTACGACCACTGCGCCAAGGGCACACAGAAGGAACTCGCCAAGAAGGCCCCGATACACCAGGTCATCCTCGACATGGTCATAAAGCACCTGCCCAACCCGCTCGTGGCCCAGAAGTACAGGATACCTGTCATCTACAAGGGGAACCTGGACACGCCCATCGGCAAGGGAATGCTGAACTGCGTCAGGAAGGCCCCGCTGGCCTTCATGGTCACGAAGATCATCGTGGACCCGCACGCCGGCGAGATAGCCGTAGGCCGGGTCTATTCGGGGGCCCTTAAGCGCGGCATGAGCGTGACCATCGTCGGCATGCCGAAGAATTACGCCGTGCAGATCGTCTCGGTCAGCCTCGGTGCCGAGCGGCTTCCGGTCGAGGAGGTCTGCGCCGGCAACATGGCCGCCGTGTCGGGCGTCAAGGACGCATTCTCAGGCTGCACCATCACGGACGATGAGACCATGGAGCCATTCGAGAAGATCGTCCACTACTCCGAGCCCGTGGTCACGGTCTCCGTCGAAGCAAAGCACCTGAAGGACCTGCCGAAGCTGGTCGAGGTCCTGAGGCAGATAGCCAAGGCCGACCCGAGCATCCTGGTCGAGATCAACCAGGAGACCGGCGAGCACCTGATGTCCGGAATGGGCGAGCTGCACCTGGAGATCACGGTCTACAGGATAGTCCACGAGCACGGGGTCGAGATCACGACCTCGCCGCCCATTGTCGTCTACCGGGAGTGCGTTGCCGGGATGGGTGGCCCGTTCGAGGGGAAGTCCCCGAACAAGCACAACCGGTTCTACTTCGTTGTGGAACCTCTGTCCGATAAAGTGGTCCAGGCCATGAAGGAAGGCAAGATCCATACCGAGGGCAAGATCAAGGACATCAAGAAGCTCATGGCCGACCTCATCGAGCTCGGCATGAGCAAGGACCAGGCCAAGGGCGTCAAGGCCTTTGTAGGCTACAACATGCTCATCGACATGACCAAGGGCATACAGTACCTGCACGAGACCATGGAGCTCATAATCGAGTCCTACAAGGAGGCCATGAACAGGGGCCCGCTGGCCAACGAGAAGGTCATGGGCCTCAAGTGCATGCTCGTCGACGCGAAGTTGCACGAGGACGGCGTCCACAGGGGTCCGGCCCAGGTCATCCCGGCCGTCAGGAACTCGCTCTACGGCGCCATGTGCCAGGCCGAGAGGGTCCTGCTCGAGCCCAAGCAGAAGGTCTTCATAAACACGCCCGAGAACGTCATGGGCGAGGCCATCCGAGAGATCCAGTCCCGGCGCGGTGTCATCGAGGACATCAAGCAGGAGGAGGGCGTGGCCCATATCAGCGCCAAGGCCCCGGTGGCAGAGCTCTTCGGATTCGCCAGCGCCATACGGTCCGCGACGCAGGGCAGGGCCCTGTGGTCCACTGAAGGCGCGGGCTTCGAGAAGCTCCCGCGGGAATTTACGGAGAAGGTCGTGGCCGGCATCAGGACAAGGAAGGGCCTGAAGCCCGAGCCCTACGACGAGGCATACTACTCTTCGTGAGGCCGACCGAAGTGTTGTGAGGGTGGGCTGGCGACGGGCATTGTCGCTGTGCCCACCCTTTTGATTTCTTTGAGAATATTTATCAGGTCGTTGACCTTTAAGACCAACCGTGACATCGATGGATATCTGCGTCCTTGCCAGCGGTAGCAGCGGGAACGCGACCTACGTCGCCTCGGAAAAGACGAGGCTCCTGGTCGATTGCGGCCTGGCGGCAAAGGAGGTCGTTAAACGGCTGGCCGAGCTTGGCGTGGACCCAGCCACGCTTGCCGGCATCCTGATCACACACGCTCACAGCGACCACTACAAGGCCGCCGGGACCATCCAGGCCAGGTACGGGGTGCCTGTGTTCACGGAATGGGCGACGGTCACGGCGATACGGGCCGCCGGCAACCCGGGCAGCTTCGGACGGGTGACCGATTGTAGGCCGATACCGGACAACATCGGGGACATCGCGATCGAGGCCTTTCCTGTCCCGCACGGGGCAACAGGGGCCGCAGGAGGGCCGGTCGGCTTCGTGCTGAAGCACGGTGGGATGAAGGTCTGCATAGCGACCGACCTCGGGCGCGTCACGGCGGCGGTCAAGGAGGCCCTCCGCGGATCGGATGTTATAATTCTGGAGGCGAACTACCACGAGCCTATCATCCGCAAGAAGCTCAAGGAACGGAAGTTCGCGAGGGACTGGGACTACCTGACCTGGGTCCTGAGCAACCGGGGGCATCTCTCGAACGTGCAATGCGGCGAGGCGCTTGCCGAGGCCCTAACGGAGAAGACCACACATGTATTCTTGGCCCACATCAGCGAGAACCACAGCATCCCTGGACTGGACAATAACCGTTATGATATCGCGGTAGACGAAGTGATGAGGATCCTGAAGGAACGGGAAATTACTCCTCCGATATTTGTGAGGACCTATCGCAGGGGAAGGACCGAGGGGCGCAGGAGCGAGTGCATCTCGATCTGAGACCCCATTACGCCAGGTCCTCAGAGCTCTCCATTGGTGATCGGGTCCGTCTCCAAATAACCAAGGTCTATGCTCGACCTTTGGATCTCGGAGACATTGGCATAGCATCGGGCCGTGTTGCCATCCTTTTGAACGATGACGAGGTTCAAGCTCTCCAGCTTCTTGATGTGGTAGTTCACGACCTGGCGCCTGACCGAGATCGCCTCAGCCACCTCGGTCTCGGAAAGGCCAGAGCGCTCCTCGATGGTGCTCAGGATGAGCCTTTGGATCCTTGGAAGGACCCTGTGGCTCTTTGGGAGGGTCGACTCCGAGGGATAGAACCTCTTGTACATACCATCCCTGCGGATCCCGATGTAACCGTTGACCTCGAGCATCTTCAGATGGTGGGCCAAGGTCCCGTTACCGACGTCCGTGAGCTCCTTGAGCATGTTGTAGGAGATACCTGGCTCCGTGAGGATCGCGCCGTAGATCTTCCCGCGGGTGAAGGAGTCCAGTGCTGCCTCCTTTCTTATCCTGCTGTACAACGGGGCCAACATGAAGAAGAAGCCGAACTTGCCCACCTCGGTGCCTCCGATGAAGATGCTCGCTGCCAGGACCACGACGATAAGGGAGAACGACCCGACCACCACCGGCTGTTTTAGGATCGGCACTGGTGCCGGCTTGGGGTGGGGTGGCTGTTGGACCTCGACCTTCTGGACGGTGATGTTCAGGCTGGCCCGTACCACCATGTTATCGTCCGTCACAGAGAACAGGAGGGTGTAGTTACCCGCAGAAAGGTTCGCAACGAAGGTCATCGAGTGCGAGAGTATGGTGCCATTGACGAAGGACCACAGGTACTTGAGGCCTCCAAGGCCTTCCTTATCGGTGACCTGGGCTCCGAACAGGATGCCCACATCCTCCCGCAAGGTCGTGTTCCCGTCGACCCCTGCCGCATGCAGGCCGAGGATGACCGGTGGATGGTTCACCGCCAGGACCGTGATGCTGAATTCCATATCGGTCGAGAGGGCCCCCGCGGTGGCCGTCACGGTCACGTTATATACCCCGACGTCGGCCTTCGAAAGGAGCCTATGGATGGTCCCGAGGTGGGGATCGATACTGAAGATGTTCGGTCTGATGGAGTAGGTGATCTCATCGCCATCAGGGTTGGTGGCCCTCACCTTGATGTCCAGATAGGAATCCTCGTGGGCCGTCACGAAGGACGGGAAGGCATCGAAGACCGGGGCCTCGGCGACCTCTTTGATGAGCAGCTCGAAGGACCGGGAGACATTGGCCTGGCCGTCCGATACTTTGACGGTGATCGAATAGTTGCCATCCTCATCCTCTGTGGGAACGAAATCGATCTTGCCGGTCAATGGGTCCACATCGAAGAGAGGGGTATCATCATAGAACCTCAACACATCCCCGTCGATATCGGTGGCATTCAACTGGAGCTGGAACCGCTGCCCTTCGTCCACAAAACAGGTAATAGGGATAGGGACCAGTACCGGAGGGTCGTTGACCGGGGTGATGTTGATCCCGATATCCGGGCTTTGGGTCCACAGGTTGTACCTGTTCTGGGCCTTGACCCTGAACCGGGCCGACCCGAACCAGTCCTTGGAGGAAGCAAGGCTCAGATGGTGCCCGTCCGCATCCAGGGAGACCGTCAGGTGGGGGTCGCTCACGAAGGTCACGGAGAATGTGAGGTTTGGGACACCGAAATCGTCCTGGGCATAGGCCCAAAGGTCCAGGGTGCCGTTGCTCGGGATGTCCTCGGACATGGTCAGGCTGCTCGGGAACGGCTTGAATGAGGGGGCCTTCAATGGTTTATATGAAATGTTGAAGTTGAGGATGTCCAACCGTCCTGCTGAGGCGCTCGCGAAGCTGACCGCCGGGGTGATGGTCCCGGGCCCGGGGCCTGCAGCATCTATGAGCGCCTGGAGGCCTGCGATGACCGTGGGGTCGTTGTAGATGTCGGCCGGACCGTTCAGTTTCCCAGAACGGCTCCACTCGACGGTCCCGTCCCCGCCAAGGTCCATCTCTAGGCCTGATGGGTAATAATAGTCCGTCCATCCGAGGCCTAACCGTACCTGGTCGGTGGCCAGGTATATGCGCGTGTCGTTCGCGGGAGGGACCGGGATCTGGCACACTGCCAGGACGTCTATCTTGGTCCCGTCGTGGATGTATGATGACGGGTTGGTCTTGTTGATGGATAGGACCAGGTCGGAATGGGGGCTCGACACGGAATCGTTGCCAACGAGCTCCCAGCCGCTAGTACTGTTGTTCCAGATGAACAATGACGCCCAGCTGAAGTTCACGAGCTCCGAATCATTGCCGTGACCCTCCCAATAGACGCTGACGCTGTCCATGGTCCTTATGTCGGAGGCCTGGGCGAGGTCCGGTATCTGGTAACTGAAATGATGGAAGAGGAACCCTTTGATGGTCATGTTCGGGATCATCATCGAGCGCTCGAGGTACTTGTCATCGGAAACGGTCACCTTGTTGTATTCCGAGCTGTTCACTAGGATGTCCTTGTAGTTGGAAAGGCCTCCCGTGGGCGGGAAGACGCTCTTGAACCCCCAGAAGATGGCGTTGTTGCTGTTGTTCGTAAAGACGAATTGCTTGTTCACGGTCTTGGGGTCCGAGGCCGATCCTTGGAGCTGGATGAAGGCCGAGGAGACCTTACGGTCAAGCGAGAGGTCCGTGTGATAGGAAAGGTCCTTGCCAGGCCCCGCGAAGACTATCTGGTGACCTGGTCCCCGAGAGGACGGCCCGTTGGCCGACATTGCCGCTGCGGACGGGACGGCCTCATTGTCGCCATCCAATACCGAGAATAGGGGGACCGAGATGCAGAGCACAGCTAGGGAGACTATCACCAGCCTGCGAAGCCTTCCTTGCCTGTCGGTCCTTCTATGGCCTATCATCTGACATTCCCTCTGGTCCGGTACTTGGATATAATATATCTCATTGCCAGCCTAAGTGACAATCCTTTTGATTTCGCAATATGCACCTTCTATGAGACTTCTCCGATATAATGATGTTGCAGTCCGGTCGTTCTATTGTCCACCATCGGCCCTTTGGTCTCTACCGCGCTCAGCACCCCGCCGGACCGGACCACATCAAGGGTCCAGGTTCCGTGATCGAACCGCTGGACGGGCCCATCCCGGCCATTTGGGTCTGTTCGTCGTCAGATGGCATCACGGGTGCGTATACCCCTCCTTGGTCGACCCCTGAGTTACGGTAACCGTACGAGGAAGAGTATGCGGTATGCATTGTCCAATTGCCGGTTCCATTACCGGATCCATTCCCTGGGGCGTATAACCCTCCTTGGTCGACCCCTGAGTTACGGTAACCGTACGAGGAAGAGTATGCGGTATGCATTGTCCAATTGCCGGTTCCATTACCGGATCCATTCCCTGGGGCGTTTAACCCTCCTTGGTCGGTCCCTTGGGTACGGTAACCGTTTGAGGAAGAGTATGTGGCATGATATTTCCAATCGGAGGATCCATTACCGGATCCATTCCCTGGGGCGTATAACCCTCCTTGGTCAGCTCCTGGGGTATGGAGACTATATGAGGAGGAGTATGTGGTGTGCAATTTCCATTCGGAAGACCCATTACCGGATCCATTCCCTCCCGCTGGGGCGTATACCCCTCCTTGGTCGGTCCCAGGGGTACGGTAACTGTATGAGGAGGAGTATGTGGCATGCAATTTCCATTCGGAAGACCCATTACCGGTCCCGTTCCCCCCTCCTGGGTTGGAGTTGTTGCCAGAGCCATTCTGATTCACCATGGATTTCTCGTTGATTTGGAGGCCTGGTCCTGCAAACTTGGCATCCTTCATGTCAACGGATCCTGCCTGACCGACATGCGACGTCGCGGCACTGCAGCTCGTGACGGTAAAGGCGATCACAATCAATGCACACAGCAGATACCTGTTGGAACGCTCGATCCAAGTCATATCATTCACCTTTGGTTCTTATGCCTTCTAATCTAAGTGACTACTTATATTGAAGTTGGGATACTTTTAGGACAAGAATCAAAAAAGGAGGGTAATATCCGGCCTTGAATAGGCTTTGAACTGTTATCCTGTATTGAACGGGGATATATCAGTCCGGACCCGCCGGGGTCCGGTTAAAGATCTAATCAAAAGGTATTCGTTATGGCTTAGTTGCCCTTTACTCGGTCCACTTATTAGGTTACGGTTTACAGACCGGACTGTTCACGGACTCGAATGGAGCAAGTATTAAATAATACCATACTATTATGGTTATATACAATAACATTAGGGTGATAATATGTGTAAGAATAAACCGTGCACGCCTCCGAAAGATATTCATCCAAGATGGCTTAAACTCCGTGAATTGGTAAGGGCGCTTCGTTTTCCTACTCGTTGGGTTATAATCGAATTCATTGACGATGGTGTCAGAAGTACAACAGAAATCTACGAACACCTGAAAGGGAGAAGTGAAGGATTAACAAAACAGGGATTATATTACCATCTTTCAGGACTTAAAAAAGCAGGCATCATCGAAGTCGCGGAGTATCTGGAAGATGGAGGTGGTGCCCCGGAAAAAATCTGGAAGCTCAAGACGCGCCAGATAGTTTTCGACCTTTTGGGCGACGGCGGTAAGCATGCGACCACGAAAAAAAGAAAGGGGCGAATGGCATGAATGCAGAACATACTGACCTGCATGCGCTCGTGGAATACAATACTGGCGACAGGGTCAAGAAGGATCTCACGAGGTGCAACTGGATGAATGCGGCCCTCGTTTGCCTCGACGCAGGACAGGAGATCCCGCCGCATCCCGAGCCTTACGGCGTGCTGTTCTATATCGTCGAGGGTGATGGAAGGATTACCGTAGGCGAGAACACCTACGACGTGAAGCCAGGCCACGTCGTGCTGGTCCCCAGGGATGGCGTCCGCGGGATAGCTCCCCGCACGAGGATGAGCCTGCTGGGCGTTCAGGAGCCACACTAGACGAAGGAGATGGGCAATTGAACGCTATCGAGGTCGAGGGCCTGACGAAGAGATATGGAGATTTCATTGCTGTTAACGACCTCGCTTTCGAAGTCAAGGAAGGCGAGGTATTCGGATTTTTGGGGCCGAACGGCGCTGGCAAGACCACGACGATAAGGATGCTCACGGGCCTGACCGCGCCGACGTCGGGAACTGCCAGGATAAGGGGCAACGATATCCAGAGCGAGCCGTTCCTGGCGAAGGAGGCCTTCGGAACCGTGCCAGAGGTCTCGAACGTCTACGATGACCTCTCTGCATGGAACAACCTCATGTTCGCGGGAGAGCTCTACGGCATGCCCCGGGGAAAAAGGGCCGAGAGAGCCGAAGCGCTGCTCGAGAGGGCCGGCCTCACTAGTTTCATGAACAGGAAGGCCAAGGGGTTCTCCAAGGGAATGAAGCGCAAGCTGACGATAGCAATGGCGATGGTGAATGACCCGCTCGTGCTGTTCCTCGACGAGCCGTCCTCCGGTTTAGATGTGCAGAGTGCGCTCGAGCTGCAGAAGGCGTTGCGCGAGATGAACTCGGCTGGCACCACCATCTTTCTGACAACGCACAACATCGAGGACGCGAATATCATGTGCGACAGGGTCGCCATACTCGTGGGCGGAAGGCTCGCGGCCGTGGACTCGCCGGAGAGGCTCAAAGCAACCATCCAGGGGACGCAGTCGGTGCGCGTCGCCTTCGGCGGGAACGGCACAGATATCGAAGATGCACTCGCCAAGATACCGACGGTCTCGCGCGTTACCAGGGAAGGCGACAAGTGGCGGCTCTACACGGACGAACCGACAGTCGTGCTTGACGGAGTCTTCAGGTACGCGCAGGGGAACCAACTGGAACTACTATCGGTCAACACCATGGGTCCCAGCTTGGAGGACATCTTCCTGCGCCTGGTCGGGGGCAAGCCGAGATGAGCGTGAAGGTTTCACCGAGGCCGATCAGGGAACTGGCGCGTGCCTGGGCAATCGCCAAGAAAGACCTGCGGATACACTACCTGCGCCCGGGGCTCATCATGTTCGGCATACTCTTCCCGGTGTTCCTCTTCATCTCGTTCGCGGTCGGCCGGGACGTCTCGCCGGTCGTGCTGGTTCCGGGGTTCGTGGCGATGACAATATTCTTCAGTGCGTCCTCAACGGGGGCGATGTCCGTGCCCACAGAGCGGAAGACGAAGACCTACGACAGACTCCTCACCGCGCCGGTCTCCCCGGTGTCGATACTGCTGGGCCAGACGCTCGCGGGGTTCTTCTTTGCGGTCGCTATATCGGCGATTCCGTTACTGATTGGTGTGCTGTGGTATGGCGTTGGCGTCGCCAGCGTCGCGGCCCTCGTTATCGGGATATGCCTAGCGTCCTTCGAGTTCTCGGCGATGGGGATCATGTTCGCGGCGATGCCCACCGACAACCCTGGCGACGTAATGATGGTGCTCAACTTCGTCAGGCTGCCCCTGCTGTTCGTCAGCGGCATATTCGTCCCGATCGAGGCGATGGGGAGCTTCGGGTTCGCCGCCGCGCTCTCTCCGCTCACGTTCCCCGTGGACCTCCTGAGGTACGCCTTCGGTGGAGTATGCTACTATGGCGTCGCCTGGGACGTCGTCGGCGTCCTGGCATTCACGGCCCTGTTCTTCGCCCTCGGTGTCGCCCTGCACGAGAGGAACCGGAAGAAGGCGTGACACGAAAAAGTCCGCGCTGGGGCCTGGTCGTCGACCGGACGAGGTACGGCGAGACGTGCCCGTTCGTCATGCCGATAGATCAGAGGCCACTGAAAGGAAGCGGTCTGGGGTCTATCTTCCTGTCGTTTCGAAAGGGAGCGAGGAACCGAGCCTGGGGCAGGCCCCCCTTCAACGGGACCCTCCGGTCCGGTGAAATTCTTTTTTGGACCCTGATGGCATCCGGCACCGGCCGGGAATCGGAGCGGCCTGCCCGGCCCGCGTTTGTCCTTATGCGATCCCCTACCAGAGATAGAG
>Ga0315295_10000549_pt1 | contig 32456 bp, 32 predicted proteins | sample YL17G14_0_MG_FD_204453 | JGI IMG/M metagenome (GOLD analysis project Ga0315295, IMG submission 204453) | Sediment microbial communities from Yellowstone Lake, YNP, Wyoming, USA - YL17G14_0 | ecosystem: Environmental > Aquatic > Freshwater > Lake > Sediment | place: USA: Wyoming | collected... | reverse complement strand
CTCCTATAAAATTCATCACCACGGGGGAGAGCATCAATTATTTAGAGGAGTTTGACCCCAAGCGGTTCGTGGGAAGGCTCTTGGGGCTCGGCGACATTGAATCCCTTCTCCATAAGGTCCGCGAGGCATCACAAGCCACGGAGCTCTCAGAAAAAGACGCCATGAAGTTCATGACGGGTAAGTTCTCATTGCGCGACATGTATACCCAGCTTGAGATGATTTCCAACATGGGTCCGCTCCAGCAGGTGTTGCAGATGATTCCCGGGATGGGCATGCAGATGCCCGAGGAAATGGTTGAAATGTCAGAGGAGAAGCTTGCCCACTTCAGAGAAATAATGGATTCTATGACGGAAGGCGAGCTCGATGACCCAAAGGTGATTCACGCGAGCCACATACAGCGCATCGCCCGGGGGTCGGGAAGGTCAGAGAAGGAAGTTCGCGAGCTTCTGAACCAGTACAATATGATGAAAAATATTTTCCGCCAGTTTGGAAAGAAGGGGAGGGGCAAACTGCCCGCAACCCTTTTAAAGAAGTTCGGAGTGAAGTGATTGAATGAATGAAGAATCGTATGCACTCGTAGAAAAGAGAAAAGAGGAGATAAGAACAGAAATAGCAGACTCCCTTGAGAGCAAATACCTCCTGCAGATTTCTTCCCTCAGGTCGTGGAAGTTGCACTTCCATGAGGGTGAGATATACTGGGAGCTTGTAGGATTGTATGAGAATGAAAAGAATTTCTCCGCCCTCGAAGGGCTTGCCAATTTCTTCAAGGAGACCCGAGCAGGGCATGAGAGACGTGTGAGGGATGTGAGCAATTTCTACATTCCATTCCTCATAATACTTCTCGCCTTCTCCCTCATCACGATCTTCCTTAAGGGCATGACGCCTTCGCTGGGTCTCTTCCTCGCCCTCTTCCTCGTGTGCACCGGCACGATGATTGTGCTTCTTGCAGATGAAATGGGAAGCAATCAGAAGGCCTTGGTGTACTCACTCATGCATGAGTACTGTTCTCTTGTCATTCTCGGGAAGGAGAAGAAAAAGGCCGTTGTCCTGGATGATTTGCTGCGGGGGCTGCTCAAGAAGTAATCGCTCCTTATTGTGCGTTCTTACCCAAAAGATTTATTTTGAGTGACGTTTCCTCATTTTCTTTGCGCCGATGTCGCCCGCCTGAAGGAGGACGTCGTAGGTGTCTGATACGGGGGGGCAGTAGGCAAGTTCAATGTCTCCAAGTTCGTCTATAGTCATGCCTCTCGAAATGGCGAGGGCGACAACATTGACGCGCCACCATGAGCCCGCACCCCCCACCACCTGTGCTCCGAGAATCCTCCCATCCGTTTGTTCACAAATGAGCTTTACCGCAATCGATTCTGTGTCGGGGAAGTGGGATGGCTTCGTCGTCGAAAATGCCTTGGCGCTAAAAGGTTTGAATCCGGCTCTCGTCGCGGCATCGGAGGAAAACCCAGTCGAGGCAACCTCAAGCTCCCCCACGATGGAGACGTTTGTGTGCAGGGCTCCTCTGTATACCGCCTCTCCGCCCGTCGCATTCAACCCCGCAACGAGCCCCTGCCTGTAGGCAGAAATGGCAAGCTGCATCATGGTGGGCGTATTGTCTATGAGGGAAAAAACCTCGGCGCAATCGCCCACGGCATACACATCTTTCGCAGAGGTCCTCATGCGCGCATCTATCTTAACACCCCACCTTCCCAATTCGATGCCGCTCTTTTTGGCAAGCTCCGTATTGGCACGCACGCCTGCCGAGATGAGTATGAGGTCCGCCTCAATCTTTTCATTCTCCACAATGACGCCCTCTGCCTTTTCTTCCCCATAAATCTCCGATACTCCCCTGTTGAGAATGATCTTTACGCCTTTTTTCTTCATGTAGTCTGAGACGAGAGCACCCATGTCGGAGTCAAGCATCTTGGGAAAGACCCATCCAAGAAACTCCACAACGGTGACATCGAGTCCCATGTCTGCAAACACTGAGGCCATCTCGCTTCCTATCGCCGAGGCTCCCACCACCACAACCTTTTTTGACTCGCGCGCCACCCTCTCAATCGATGCAGCCTCCTCCAGGGTTGCGAGTGTGAAGGCATTCTTGTTGAGGAATCGTTCCACATTTATAATCTGGGGGATCAGGGGAATGGCGCCCGTATCGATGACGAGGGCGTCGTATTTTATGGAATCCTCTCCCGCACCTGCTCTATAGATTACCTTCTTTCCCTCTGTGTCAATGAGCGTCGCCTCACACCCCGTCATGACCCTCGTGCGCGCGAGGGTGACGCCATGCTTCAGTGATTCCAATGTGAGCATGCCTTCGATTGCATACGGCATGGAACAAGGGGAATACATCTCATATGGTCTCTTCTCGAGAATGGTCACCTCGCAGAGTGCATCGTTTTTTACCGCCGAGAGGGCAGACGCAAACCCACCCGCACCGCACCCGATTATGACCAACTTCATTGAACCACCGATGAGGGCTATCTGTCCTGAGAGGAAATTCCGCCCTTTTTAAAGGTTGGGTTTGAAATATTATTTGGAAAGATTTATATTCATGAGTTCGTGCGACCCTCATGGAAAAGGCAACACTTCTCAGGTATTTCGGGATGTTTGTTATGGTGTTTTCGCTGGTTTACATGTTTCAGGGAGAGCTCAATGTCCTGAATGTCGTTTTTCTGATTCTTGGATTTATATCCTACATTGCCGGTCTCATTCTGAAAACCAAGACGGCTGCTGCGTGAAAGATATTAAGAGTATATTCAATGTGAATTTTCCAGAAAGGCTTATATTTGCAGACATCCACAATCTATTATGGAAGATGAAAAAAAAGTGGTACTACCCTATAGGATGGGTTGCTTCTCCTCTTGGGCATAGGGTGGCTCTACAGAGCCTGGAAGGGCGGCATCTGGGCTGCTCTTTGGTATCCTGTAGGATTTGTCCTCATGATAGTGTGTCTCATCTTCTTTCTGGGTGCCTTCCTCCTTATGATGATTGTGAAATTCTGGTGGGTCTTTCTCATCATTGGCTTGATAGCTCTAATGGTCAGTATTCTTAAAACCGAATCTCAAACGCAACCAGGGCAGCAGATTGTGGAGAAGAAGAGTGCCGCAAGACCCACAGACGAGCAGCCTACAAGAATCTACGTGCATGCCATGGAAGACCTGGAGCGAGGGAAAATATCTGACGGGACTTTTCTTAAAGTTGCTGAAAAGGTGAGGGAGTACAGAGAATCACTGCCACAAATCTCACTATAATGTCTGTGCGCCACAATCAGAAAGCCTTGCAGGCATTCTCAAAATCCTTCTCGAGTCCATTCGTTCAGCGCAATAAATTATTAATTCACTCTGCACCCTTTGAAGAAATAATGGCTACCCTACAAAACAATCAACTTTCATCTTTTCAGGAATTCTATGATGAGAGGATTCACCGCTTCCGGTTTCTCGTAATGGGGAATATGGCGGACCCACGGAATGGAATGAAATTCTGCATCAGGAATTGCCATTCTCACCTCCTGGCTTTGGCTGAAGGGAACCGTCCTGTCTTCCTCGCCCCATATGAGCAATACGGATTTTCCCTGTTCTCCGACCCGCTCATACACACTCCTCATTCCAGTCAAAAGACTGCTTTTCATTGTAGACAAGATAGCCCGTCTGAATCCCTTATACTCCATCTGCACCTTGTACTTCTCCGCATAATCGGGAAATCTTTGAGGTTCATAGAAATCATCGGCAAGGCCTGCGAGAAGCATCTTATCCCCGTAACGATTCATGAGCCATTCCCCAATGAGAGGCAGCTGCAATAATTTCAAAATAGGCGGGCGTTCCATGGGCATGCCTGCTGGGCTGATAAGAACGAGTTTCCGCACAAGCTCAGGATGCCTGTCTGCGAATACGAGCACAATGGGTCCGCCCATTGACAATCCTACAAGGTCTGAGGGATATTCAATTTTCAACATAGAGAGAAGCTCAAAAAGCTGCCTGTCAAAAAGCTTTTCATCATACACAACCTTTGGTCTATCGGAGAATCCGCGACCATAAAGGTCATACCGCAGCACCCGAAAGCCTGCGCGCGTCAAGGCTTCGAATGTCGGATCCCAGATATAGGAGGGGACAGAGAACCCGCACACGAGTACGACGGTATGTCGACCATTTCCTGCAAGCTCATAGTGGACAATGCCATCGCTCAATGTAATGAACGAGCCGGGTGCGGACGCACGTTCCTTCTCGTCGAGTGTTTTGGATTCGGGGCGGAATGCGGAGTGTTGCATGGCATTGGGAGGAATCAATGATTCTTAAGGATTGGGGAAGATGAAGAAGGCAGAACCATTCGTAATAACGAAAAAGGGCTTTCTCGCAGAATCTTTCTGCAACCGAAGGGCTTAAAAATGATTCAATCACAAAGAAAAAATAGACAGAGGCAAATTCCATGGATACCGACGGGCTCATATTGGTCCTTTTAGGGGCGCTGGTCCTTGTGGCTGACGGCTGGTTATACCTCTTCTCGGAAAAGATTATTGCCCATCTCGCAGTATCAGAACTCAAATTCGGGAACTTTCAGTTACTCGTCGCAGGCATAGCGGCATTCCTCATCGTCCTGGGGCTCATTATCCTTTTCAGGAAGGAGAAGAAGGAATAGGGTCGATGCAAAACCCTTCCTCTCTGCCAAGAGAATCGCATCCGGAGCGGAATGGCTGACATCACTTTGTATTTCAAAAAAATCATGACTTCTTGTCTGGCAGAAAGACAGTGTAATCCTTGTCATAAAATGATTTTCTATATTAAAAACCTTACTATTCTTAGGTTAATCAAACTCCTAAAGCCGAAATATTGATTAATAGTCAGCTCAAAATATGAAATAAAAAAGGGGGGAATTTGTATCTCGTTACTGGCTATTACCTCCCTCCCCCTCTTCTTAGGCACCCTTGAAATGCCTTTCTTTAGGGAGGCTTCGGGAAATCACAGGCTGCGCAGGAGGTTGTCTGCGTTTATCGAGCCGTCAGCCTTGCCTTCCTTGAAGATTATGACTTTTTCCCCGGGGAGGTCCTCCGTCATCTTCCTGAATTTGGAAACGTCTGCAACTTCAGCTTTCTTCCACTTGACCTCTCCCATAATCACTACTCTGTTTCGTTTGGTTATGACGAAATCGAGCTCTTTTTGGGGTGAAAGGTAGTATTCCTTCCTGCCACCCATTTTTTCCGCATAACAGTCTGCGATGAAATTCTGGATTTCAAGATTGACAAGCCTCTGGAGAGTGGGCTGTATTTCGTCCAGAGATGCCGTCCTTTCGCTTATGTTGTACCTGCCTTCGAGATAGAAATAGATGGCCATGAGGGGGGAAGAAAGTCTGTAAAAATAGCTCTTTGAATTCTGTATTCGTATGCTTTCCAAGAGCCCCATTTCCTCGAGATTCTTTATATACTGGACAATGTTGGCCACGCTTGGGTCGGGGATGAGCCTGCGGACATACATTACAGAGGAGATCTCCTTTGTATTCCAGACTCCCGAGCCCACAAGGCTTAAAATCGTCTCATATTTCCTGCTCAGCTCCCTCTCCTCTTCCGAAAAAATCTCCCCCATGAGGGAAGGTATGACGAACCTCGATCTCGTAAGGACTTTGTGGAGAAATTGCAGAATGCCCTCCCCCTCATAAAGGGGAATGAGCCAAGGTTCTCTCAGGAAGGTGGCAAGCTCGAATGCAAAGGAAGTGATCTGATCTTTTTTCAGTCCATGTAGAATGTCTTGCGGACTGATGAATCCAATTTGCAGGGGTGTGAAAAAGCCTAGGAGCGGAGACTTGGGCTCAAAGACCTTCTTTACGATCCTCATGGAGGAACCAGACAAGATAAGTTTCCCCTTTGGATGCAGGAGGGTAAAGTCTTCAAGGAACCCTTCTCCGAGCCTCTGGAATTCGTCTATGACGACAGTCTTTCCCTGATTGAGAAGCTCCCTTGCCTTTTTCGACATCTCTTCCAATGTCAGTTCCCTATCAGAAAATATGGACAGGTCCCTTTTGACGAGAAAATAGGCATCCTTCTTGCAGAAGGTTTTGAGGAGAAAGGTCTTTCCAGTCTTTCTCCTTCCGTAGATGAGGAGCCAGCTTTTTTCCTTTTCTATTTGTGTGGCTTCGCCCCTTTCGATTATATAATCCATGTTATATAACTATAATTATAAGTATATAAACTTTGTGGTGAGTAATGATTGGAATATCGTCTCTTATTATCTCAATCAAAATAAACCTTCTTCATTTTATGCTTCACAGTCTATGGATTGGTAGTAATATATCGCATGTTACGGCACAGTTACAGTAACCTTCCCCACTGCTCTACCGCAACTCACCTCACGATTCCTGCAAAAACGCCATTTGTCGCCTTTAAGAGGTTGTCGGGCGAGAGGAGGATTTCATTGCCGAATCTTCCTGCGCCCACATAGAGGGTTTCGCATTGCGCAAGGGTTTCGTCAATGAAGACTGGCAACTCGTTCTTGATGGCGAAAGGAGGGATGGCACCCACCCTGAAGCCTGTTTGTTCAAGGATTTCTTTGGGGGAAGCCATGGCAATGTCTCTCTCTCCGGTCGCTCTCTTGAGCAGGTCAAAATCCAGTGTGCTGTCTCCTCCCGTGAGGCATATGTAAAATTTCTTAGAGCTTCCTTTGAGTACGAGTGTCTTCACGACTGTTCTCGGGTCGACCCCGAGAACCCGTGCTATAGACAATGACCCTTTCTCCGTGTCTTCGGGAAAGGTCTTAATGTCAAACGGGATGCCCTTCTCTCTGAGATACTCTATCGCGGGGATTTTGTCCATGGTGTACACCTTAAAAGATTTTTTCTTAATTTTTTTTTTAATGGATTAAAAATTTTTCTATATTAGTTACATTTTGAATGGTCATTTTCCTGAATGAAGGAATTAATTAGGGGTGGATATTATATTGTGTATCAATCTTGATTTAGGAAAGTACGTAATGGGAAGAAAATGAAATCTATTTCATCCTCTTTATCGCTTCCCTTATCTCGTCTATAGAGCCTTCCTCCTCTATGGTCGAGAGGTCTCCGAGGTCTTTGGAAATCCAGAGCTGCTTCATGACTCGGCGCATTATTTTCCCCGAGCGGGTCTTGGGAAGCATGTTGACGAACTCTATGTCGCGGATGACGACTATGGCACCCATGGTGTTACGTACGTGCTGTATGAGCTCCTTTTTTAGTTCATCCGAGGGCTTGACGCCTGAGGCGAGAACGACGAAGGCTGAGGCGACCTCGCCCCGAAGCTCGTCGGGCACGCCCGAGACGCCCACTTCGACGACGGTAGGGTGGGAGATGAGGGCGTTTTCTATCTCTATTGTGCCTATGCGGTGGGAGGCTATTTTTATGACCTCGTCTGAGCGTCCGACGAAAAAGATATAGCCATCCTGGTCTGTGTAGGCGGCGTCGCCCGAGTAGTAGACTTTTCGTCCTTTGAAACGCAACCAGTACTCCTCTAAGTAACGGTCCTCATTCTTCCAGAGGGTGGGCGTCAATCCAGGGAAGGGGTTTGTGACGACGAGCACACCCTTCTCGCCGTGCGGGAGCGCCATGCCATTCCCATCCACGACCTCTGCCGAGACGCCGGGTACGGCGAGTCCTGCGGAGCCTGGTTTTGTGGGAATCATGCCAAGCCCGTATGGATTGGCGATGAGGGGTCCACCTGTCTCTGTCTGCCACATGTGGTCTATGACAGGGATTCTGTTCTCGAAGATCTCGAGCTGCAGCCACTTCCAGGCTGCGGGGTTGAGGACTTCTCCTGCACAGAAGACGCGCTCGACCGAGGACAGATCGTGCTTACGCGCTTCCTCCGTGCCGAGCCTCATCAAGCCACGCACACCCGTGGGCGAAACCCACCAGGCTGTGACCTTGTTCCTGTCGAGCACCTCCCACCACATGTCGCGGCGAGGATAATCAGGCGTACCCTCGTAGAGAATAGAGGTGCAGCCGGTGAGGAGCGGACCATAGACGTTGTAAGAATGACCGACGATCCAGCCTATATCTGAGGTTGAGAACCACACGTCTGACTCACGCATCTTGTAAATCCACTGCCCCTGGGAATAGACATGGAGCATGTAGCCCCCGTGGTTTTGCACCGTCACCTTAGGCATGGCGGTGGTTCCAGAAGTGGGGAGCATGAAGAGGGGGTCGTTGGACTCCATTATTTCGTAGTCGGAGTTCTGTCCTTTGCCCAGGTCGAGGAATTCATCCCAGGAGATGTCCCTGCCTTTGCGCATGGCGGGCTCCTCTTTTTCGTTTGTCTTGAGTACGACTACTCTCTCTATCGCGCCACCGAGTGTGAGCGCCTCGTCCACCATTTGCTTGAGCGGGACTTTCTTGCCCCGACGCGAGCCCTCGTCCTGGGTGAGGAAGAACTTGGCGTCAGAAATGGTGATTCTGTCAGACACGGCTTTGGGCGAGAAGCCCGCGAATATAGCGACATGTATGGCGCCTATGCGCGCGCACGCAAGCATCGCGGCTACCGACTCGACGCCCATGGTCATGTAGATAGCGACAGAGTCACCGCGCCTGACACCGAGCCCACGAAGCGATGCGGCATATTGCCTGACGAGAGAAAGAAGCTGGGCATAGGTTACGACTCTCTTCTCATTCCTCTCCCCGCTCTCGTAGATGAGCGCCGCGCGCCCGGCGCGCCCGAGCTTGACATTCTTGTCCACGCAGCTGTAGGATATATTGGTTTCGCCTCCGCAGAACCACTTGTACGTCTTCCCTGACCAGTCGAATGTCTTATCCCACTTTCTGAACCAATGAAGTTCTCGTTCTGCGTCGAGCGCAGCCTGCTCCCAGAATGAAACGAAGTCCTCCTGCCCCCATGCGAGAAATGCGCGAACATGGGGAGGAACCATAACGGTCTCCTCTGTCATCGTAAACCACCTGCACAGCCACTAAAAATTGGCTTAAATAGGTTTCGCTCAATAATAAACCTACTTAAGGAAATGGCCACATGAGGAGCATGTGTCGCGGCCAGGGGCATTCTTCGCACTGCACCGCGGGCACAGATTCTCTGTGGTAATCTCCCCTGACTCCTTCCTTCGTCCAATCATGCCAGAGAGGAGGAAGGCTGCCACAAAAGCGATGAAGACGGCAAGGACGACGAGGCTCACCACAGTCCCTCCGAGGGGAATAAAAGGAGGGTATGGTGAGGAGGGGGGTGCAGGGCTCGGAGCAGTGTGGGGCGTGCGTTGATAGAATACAGTTGTCATGAAGAAGAGGAGGACGAGCGCGAGTCCTACCATGAGTGTCATTTTCAGTTTCATGTTTTACAGACGAGGCATCCGCCGCATAAAAGTATTTGGGTCATCCGAGGAGAGCCTTGAGGCAGTCTGTCGTCTTCTTCAGTTTTACTATCACCGCGGGCGTGGGGTGTTGGCAATGAGTGTGGAATGAGCCTTCTAGATGACAGCCAATTCCCTCTTCAGATACGCGAGCTCCCTTTTCTCCAATATTCCGGGGTTTGCCGAAACTATGAGCCGGGAGTCATGTACAATGATGAGGTCATCTATCGTCTGCAGGAACTTGAGGACATTGAAGAAGTCATTTTGAGTGATGAGGTACTCGATTCCTTCCACCATCACCGCGGAATCCTTGGTCTTCTTAAGAAATTCGGATATGATAAAGGAGAGCTTATTCAGGTCATGAGGCGCAATGGAGTTTTCCAGTTTTGCACCGCTGAGCCACAGAATAGGCGTCTTTTCAAGTTTCCACTGTTTCTTCACCTTTTCAGGGAATAGACGAACGATGCACAATCCAGAGACTCCGTGGGTGACGAGGTCGCAGAATATCTGAAAACTTTTTTGAGGAGCTGCTTCCAGCACCAGGTAACTTGTTCCTCTTGCTAAGGTGTAGAGTGGAGGTGCTTCTTCTTCCCTCTCCGGGACGGGGGTAGTGGAAAAGTAGACAATCCTCTCACGAAAGATTGTGTAGAACCCAAAGGCAAACACAAGATAGGTGAGTAGAAAGAAACTATCTGGAATGGAACTGGTGGAGTAGGTGCCAATGATGTCGAAGAAGATGAAGAGAAGGTTTCCCAGAAAATTAATGAAAATGCCTGCCGTGATGATAAGGAAATACAGCTCGAGCCTCACCCTTCTGTACAAGGATAAGAGGTTGAGGAGGATGAGTATGAGGAAGCTGTCGAGGATGGGGAAGAGTGATATGAGAAACGTCAGAATGAAATGGTGTGAGAGGAGATAGTAGGTGTAAATGAGATAGCTTGCGGGCGAGAGGATGAGAAGTGCCCACACGACAGTTATCCTTCCCAATTCCTGTGCCTTGAGGTGATTCCTGTAGGCATGCATCGTGTAGATAAAAACGTAGAATATGGGAAGATACCCCACGAAGTGAAGCGATGCCGATGTCAAGTCGAGTATATCGGTACGCAGAATCGTGCGAATAGGAGAATAACTGGTAAGGATATTTCCCACAAACCAAATCGTGAAGGTGCCAAGCATACAGATGCCAATCCTCTCAAATTCAGTGCCCCTGTGGACACGGACAATCTGGTATGAGAGGAATATACACAGGATGCAGGCGAGGCTCATTGCCGTCTTCACATAGAGGACTTCAGATGCCCACGGTAAGGGGTACATGAGGGGGAGAAAGGAGATGATGAGGGCGAGTGCCGAAAAAATGAATATTTCTCTTGTTTTTCTCCAATAGAATCTCTTTGCGAAATCTACAATCCTCTCCTCCGAAGATGGCATATATATTATTATGTGCTTATACTTAAATCTTTAGGGTCGTTGTCTATTGCTATGGGGGAGGTTATCATGATAAAAAAGGGAAAAAAAGGGTGCGTTATCCCAAAAGCGCCTTCAGACAATCAATCGCATCTTTTAATTTCTCCAGTGCCTGTAGTGCGAGATTGTTGGCATAGATGGGATTTGTCAAGTTTTTCTTCGCCTTTATGAGAAGATTGTTTGCCTCATTGATGAGTTTCTCGCATGTTGCGGTGTCGAGGTTCTTGGATTTTGCCCGAGTAAGAAGGTCGTCTACCTGTCCCGTGAGGTCTCCGCCTTTCGAGATATTGTTCTGAGCCAATGGGAGAAGTGAGGGCAACTTCCTTGGAGCAACTGCAGGTGTGGGGATGCATCCTTCGTAGGCGCCCATGTCGACTATGCCATTCTGGATTCGTGCCTCTCCATCTTTGTCGGTCGAAGGAATTTCTGGGGCTGTATTTAAGCCTGCATTTAGGGCTGGCGAGCTGCATTGGAGATGGTAATCCCCGGTCAAGAGAGGATTGGCGGAGATGTCATGTGGTCCGGGGAAAAGCACCTGACTGTAGTTATTTGTTCCGTCCGCTCCATTATCCCAAATGTCGTTATAGTCCAAGTCCCCTTCGGCTATCGTGCTGTCGTCATCATGGATTCCGGCGCACTCACATTCTCCTCCTCCTTTGCCGTTGTATGTTATGATGTTGTTGAAGATTTTCGGATGAGCTGCCAAGATGACATAGATGCCAGTGTCGCCATTTCCTACTATTGTGTTGTTTGTTATGGTCGAATCACAATCATCACAATAGACCCCGTCACTGCCATTGTTCGTTATCACGTTGTTGACGATTACTATGTCATTGTATGTCCGAATCCCTTTCTTGGCATTCCCTGTGATAGTGTTATTTATTATCAGCGAATTTGAGCCGTCTTGGACCTGTATTCCGTCGTCGCAATCGTATATGAGATTGTTGTCTATCGTGGGACTTGCGGAGACTATTAGAATACCTTGAGAAGCGCTTCCTGTGATAATATTGTGTGAAATCGTTCCCGTCGCGCCATCAGCGAGATAGACGCCGTTGTCGCCACCCTGAATCGTGAAGTTGCTCATGTTGACCTGGAAGCTCTGGATTTCAATGACGTCTGTTGTTGTATTCGTATTGTGTATAATGGTCGTGGAGGCACCCGCGCCTATGAGTTCCAAATTCTTAAAAATCTGGATGGGGAAAGTCTCGGTATCATATGTTCCTGCAGCCACATGAATGGTATCCCCGCTTATAGCTTGACCCACTGCATATCCAATCGTCCTGCACGGCGAAGTCTCGCAGTCTCCCGTGTCTACGCCAGAGGTGGAAACATAAAGGTTAGCAGCCCTCACAGACTGGTTATACAAGGAAGTCATAATAAGACATACGACAACCATTCCGGCAATCCATTTCCTCATTTTCTTTCCTCCATTTTCTTAATAAGCTTTTATCGTAATAGAAACATCTCCTGATGCTTCTCACTTTGCTGAAAATAAAGTATTGCTATATATAAGTGTTGTGTTTAGGAGGAGAAATTAAAGTAAAAACAAATGAAAATAGAACATATTTCGCCTTATTTTATTTAGAAATACAAATATTGCCTAATTTATTATATTTTAGCAATAAATTCCTATTTTCCCAAAAATGAAGCCTTTCTCTTCTCTAAAAAGGCTTCCATTCCCTCCTTCTGATCTGATGTTGAGAAAAGAGTCGCGAATGCCTGGGCTTCGAAGTGCTGTGCAGCAGAGAAACTCGCATCGCGCCCGAAGTTTATGGCCTGCTTGGCAAGCCTTAGGGCAACGGGAGGTTTTGCCCTCATCTTTGCCGCGAAGGCTTCCGCTTCCTGCATGAGTGTTGCGAGCGGAACGACCCTATTCACAAGACCAATCCTGTAGGCTTCAGATGCGTCTATCATGTCTCCCGTGAGTATGAGCTCTTTGGCTTTCGTCGCTCCCACAAGCCAGGTGAGCCTCTGCGTCCCTGCCCATCCCGGAATGACGCCTATGTTTATCTCAGGCTGCGAAAACTTTGCATTCTCGGAGGCTATCCGTATGTCGCATGCCATAGAAATCTCACATCCACCCCCGAGGGCGAACCCATTCACCGCGGCAATGTATACTTTCTCCGAATTCTCAATTGCAGAGAGAACCTTCTGTCCGTTCCTCGCCATTTGCAGTGCCTCTAGGGAATCGATGCCCGACATATACTTTATGTCCGCGCCTGCGACGAATGCCTTTTCTCCGGACCCAGTGAGTATCACCGCGGCAATGTCTTTTTCGCCTTCGAGCTCGAAGACAGCGCACTCGAGTTCCTGCGTCACCTCCGGATTTATGGCGTTGAAGACATCCGGTCTGTTTATTCTTATTATTGCATACCCATCTTTCCTCTCGACAAGGATTGTCTTATACATGCTTATACCTCCTTGAGAAAATTCACATACTCAATTAATCCTTCAATGAAATTTTCTATGTTGGGGAAGCATTTCACGAGGGGATTTCTCAGGTCTTCCCGTATCTCAATCTGCATGGATTTAATTTTGAGTGTGCTTGAGGCGTACTGCGCGACACGGCGTTCGTCTGCGGCACGCAGGATATTGCACTCGAACACCTCTATTCCGTGTTCCCTCATTATGGTGCGCAAATCATTGACAAGGTCTATACGTGAGATAATAGTCTCTCCGCGCCTTCCTATACCATAGCACAAGTGAGGTCGAACCCTTCCAATTTCGTCATGATACGCCATGCCATGGAGGTCAAAGAGCTTGTCTATGCTGTGGCGCGTCACTATCGAGGCAATCTTCTGTTTGTACTCAGAGTCGAAGGTGTTGTTGGGGTCAAGCACGCTGAGGTAGGTGGAATATATTATATGAACACCCGTGATTCTGTGGAGACAGCGTACGATGCCTCCCGTCCAGGCATCCTCCTGCTTTACCCTGCCATCCCTCATATGCGCCGTTGCATGAGGCGCTGAGAAGAGGATGTTGGTATTCCCCTTCTCGTACTTGAACCCCTTGCTCCTCTTGTTGACTTTTCTGTATCTCTTCCTGAAGTATTCTTCCTCCTGGATAATCTCTTCAGCGAATCCCAATACCTTCACCTTTCTATGACCATGGCAACGGCATTTCCTCCTCCGAGACACAATGTGGCGAGTCCCCGTTTCTTACCATAGGCTTTGAGTGCATACATAAGTGTGACGAGTACGCGCGCACCGCTGCAGCCAATGGGATGCCCGAGAGCCACGGCTCCACCGTGGACATTGAATCTGTCATCAGGTACCATAAGTTCCTTCTTTACCGCACAGGATGCCGTGGCGAAGGCTTCATTGTGTTCAAAGAGATCCATATCGTTGATGGAGAACCCTGTCTTTGTGAGGAGCTTTCTCACTGCGGGAATGGGAGCCTCCATGACAAGCTCGGGTGCGAGACCCGAGGTGGTATAATCCACGATTCGGGCGAGAGGCTTCAGTCCGAGCTCGGACACTTTGTCTTTTGAAGCGACAACAACAGCAGATGCACCATCCGAGATTTGTGATGCGTTGCCCGCCGTCACCACACCATCCTTTTTGAATACTGGTTTGAGGGTTCCGAGTTTCTCGATTGTGGTGTCGGGTCGGGGACCTTCGTCCCTGTCAAAGATCTTTCCCTTTATGTCTATGGGCACAATTTCTTCCTTGAACAAGCCATTCTCCTCTGCCTTAATGGATTTTTTATGGGAGAGGAAAGAAAGCTCATCTGCATCTTTGCGGGTGACCTTGAATTTCTCCGCTATTATTTCGCCTGTCATGCCCATATGAAAATTATTATAGATGTCCCAGAGACCGTCATGCACCATGGCGTCTATGATTTCCCCGTTCCCCAACCGATACCCGTTCCGTGCCCTCTTGAGGAGATAGGGTGCAAGGGTCATGTTTTCCATGCCTCCCGCGACGATGAGGGAGGAATCCTGTGCCTTGATTGCCTGGGCTGCGAGCATGACGCTCTTCATGCCTGAACCACACACCTTGTTTATGGTGAAGCACGGCACACCCTCGGGGACTCCCGCCCACAACGACGCCTGGCGGGCAGGGTTCTGACCGAGCCCCGCAGAAATGACGTTGCCCATGATGACCTCGTCAATGTCTTTTTTATCGACCCCTGCCCTCTTTATGGCTTCGCTCACCGCGAAGGCTCCGAGATTTGTGGCAGATGTTTCAGAAAGAGTGCCATTGAATTTCCCGATGGCTGTCCTTACGGCTCCAACTATGAATGCATCCATGAATATCTCCAAAGGATTTTTGGAGAGAAGCCTTATAAATGTTGCTGCGTTGAAATAGACAAGTTGGGGTTATGATATGCATCGAGGGAAGGATGATAGGAAAAATAATTCTTAAACCGAAACTCTTAAAAGTCAACTTTGGAAAGCCAATTTTGGTGCCACAATGAAGAGATTCTTGCTTGGGAACGAGGCGATTGCCTATGGTGCCGTCGAGGCTGGTGTGGATGTCGCATCAGGCTATCCTGGCACGCCCTCCTCCGAGATTCTCGACACGCTTTTTGCCTTTTCAAAGAAGTACGGGTATGTCTGTGAGTATGCCATAAACGAGAAGGTCGGGTATGAGGTTGCCTACTCCGCCGCCATAATGGGTAAGAGGTCCATTGCGACAATGAAGCATGTGGGGCTAAACGTTGCCGCAGACCCATTCTTCTCATCCAGTTATGTGGGTCTTTCGGGAGGATTTGTTGTTGTCGTTGCGGACGACCCTTCATTACACTCATCACAGAATGAACAGGACACTCGCAACTATGCACGGGCAGCCTTTGTGCCGTGCCTTGAACCCTCTTCTGCACAGGAGGCATACGAACTCACAAAAAAAGGATTTGAAATCTCAGAGCGGCTCAAATGCCCCGTCATCGTGAGGACTACGACGAGGATTTCCCACCAGCGTGGTATCGTTGATATGGGGGAGATTGCACCAAAGGAGAGGACGAAGACTACGTTCATCAAGAATCCTTCCCAGTATGTGGTCGTGCCCGCCAATGCGCGCGTGAGGAGAATGGTCGTGCTCGAGAGGGAAAAGGAGGCATCACGGATTTCCAACGAGATGTGCTCTGTCGAGGGAGAGGGGAAGACGGGAATCCTCACCGATGGCGTCGCCTATGCGTATGTACTCGATACGCTTGATATGTTGGGCATAAGGGCTTCCGTGTTCAAGGTCACCATGTCATGGCCTCCCCCAGAGGAGAAGATGAAGGAATGGATGAGGGGGCTTGATCGCCTCATCGTCGTCGAAGAGCTTGACCCCTATCTTGAAATGTATGCCCGCACCTTTTCCCAGGAATGCAATCCTTCACTGAAAATCTATGGGAAGAGAAATTCTTACTTCCCCTACGAGTATGAGTTCAACATCGACAGGGTGATGAGAGGCATTGCTTCCGCCCTCGACATCACTATCGAAAATCATTCCGAATTGAGCGAATTGAAATCCATATTGCCTGGCCGACCACCCGTTCTGTGTGCGGGCTGTGCACATCGTGCAGTCTATTACGCCATGAAGAAGGTGACTCACGGCAAGGCGGTCTACCCCTCAGACATAGGGTGCTACACCCTCGCCCTCCTCCCGCCATTGTCGACGGTTGATACCTGCATCTGCATGGGGGCATCTGTGACCAACGCCCATGGGTTTAGGTTGGCGACAGACGAGCCCATTATCGCAACAATAGGAGATTCCACATTCTTCCACACAGGCCTGCCCGCACTGCTCAATGCCCGGCACAATAACTCACGATTCATACTCATCGTCTTGGACAACGAGACCACCGCCATGACAGGTCATCAGCCCACACCAGGCATTGGGGAAAATAGGATTTCCATAGAAAAGATTGTTTCCGCCGCAGACATACCTGTCAAGGTTGTCGATGCCGACAATCTCTCGGAGGTCGAGACTGCGATAAAGGAGTTTCTCTCCTATGATGGCGTCTCCGTCATAGTCGCGAGAAGACCCTGCGCCCTTTTGGAAGCATCCAGAAAGAGAAAAGAAGGGACACTTGTGCCGTACTATGTCACCGATGAGTGCAACGGATGCGCCTATTGCGTCAAGTTTTTCTCATGCCCTGCCCTCATCATGAGAGACAATAAAGCCTACATCGTGCCTGAGATGTGCACGGGCTGCAGCGTCTGCGCCCAGCTGTGTCCCACCCATACCATAGAGGTGGCAAAATGAAATTCGACATACTCATATCGGGTGTGGGAGGTCAGGGTGTCATACTCGCAGGCAACCTCATCGCAGAGGCTGCCCTCGCATCGGGAATACATGTCGTCACGGGGGAAGCCCACGGCATGGCACAGAGGGGAGGTTCGGTATCGGTCCACCTGCGCATGGGGGATGTGCGTGCGCCACTTATACCATTGCGGAGTGCAGAGGTTCTTTTGGGATTCGAGCCCGCAGAGACCCTGCGATACATTGAGTTCCTGAAACCCGGTGGCACTGTCATAATGAACGAGAACCCCGTCATTCCGCCCGGCATTTTTCAGAAAGGGGGAACCTATCCTACCATTGAGAGTATAGAGGAGAACATGAGGACGGTCACACAATCAATATACAGGATAAACGCGGAGAAGCTTGCCATGGATGCCGGCAATCCCCTCACCGTGAATACGGTCATGCTGGGAACGCTCGCGCGGGTTTCAAGCCTACCATTCGGCACAGATACTCTGCTTGAGGCAATAAAGAAGCGAGTGCCCGAGAAGGCGATTGAGGCGAATGTGAAGGCGTTCCAGTTAGGGTACGATTCATTTTCGGTCTGATAGATATGATGGCTCATACGACAGAATTCCCTCACATAGAAACGGAACGACTGGTACTCAGGCAAATTTCATTGGAGGATACAGAGGCAATCGTAAGGCATTTCTCGGATGGGGAAATGTTGAAGTACATGAACTTCGGACCCATAGGAAGCATCGAAGAAGCTCAAAGGGTCATACGGTGGGGCAAAACGATTTTCGAAAATGGATCCGGCATATTGTGGGGCATAGTGGAAAGGGAAAGCGGTAATTTTTCGGGAACGCTCAACTATGTCAAAAAAGAAGAGGAAGATGGCAGCTCCCATCGTGCAGAAATCACCTATGACCTTGCGAGGGCACAGTGGGGGAAGGGGTACATGGTCGAAGCCATAAAAGCTACCCTGCCTTATGTATTTGAAAGAATGAACATAGCACGAGTAGAGACCACGGTACACTGGGAAAATTTCAGGTCAGCACGAACACTCAGGAGTGTGGGATTCATGATGGAGGGCTTTTTAAGAAAATATGGGTGCTGGCGATGTGGGCTTGTTGATGTATTCATGTTTTCCCTCCTCAAAGAAGACTGGCAAAGACAGATTGGAAATGCAGAATGATTCGAGAGTCGGAGCAATCTCCACCCAAATGATTATAAATATCATCCTTGGGAAGTGCATCAGGATGAAAAAGGATACAGGGCTCACCTATAGAAAATCGGGCGTCGACTACTCGCGCATCGACCCTTTAAAGGTTGAGGCGCAGAAGGCAGCACGGGCAACCGCGAGGAATCTCGCACGGGCAGGGTTCAGAGAGGTTAAGGAGAGCAGGGGTGAATCTGCCCATGTGTTTGATGTGGGTGATTTCTACATCGCCTCCATCACGGAGTGCCTGGGCACGAAGTCTCTCGTCGCAGACGAGGTGAGGAAGATAACGGGAAAGACTTACTATGACAAAATAGCCCAGGACACCATAGCCATGGCGGTGAACGACATCATAACAGTGGGCGCAAGACCCCTCACCATTCATGCATATTGGGCAGTGGGTGGCAGCCAGTGGTTTTCAGATGAAAAGAAAATGCGTGATCTGGTTTCTGGGTGGAAGAAGGCATGCGATATTGCGGGCGCAGCCTGGGCAGGGGGGGAGACACCGAGCCTCTCCGGTATCGTTTTGAGGGGTGCAATCGATTTAGCTGCCTCCTGTGTGGGCATTGTGAAGCCGAAGTCTCGATTGACGCTTGGAAAGAGGCTTGAGGAAGGTGATGTGATTGTCCTTTTTGAGAGCAGTGGCATACATGCCAATGGATTGACGCTTGCGCGGACGCTCGCACACAGATTGGAAAAAGGTTACAGGAGCAATGTGGAAGGAGGCATATATGGTGAAGCCCTCCTTTCTCCCACAATCATCTATTCGCAGGTAACAGAGGCTCTTTTCAAAGAAGGTGTAGACATCCACTACATGTCAAATATAACGGGTCATGGCTGGCGCAAGATAATGAGACACCCTTCTTCATTCACCTACAGAATCACCCGAGTTCCACCTGTTCCACCTGTGCTTCGATTCATCGTCAAAAAAGCTCGCATGGGATTGGAAGACGCATATGGGACGTTCAACATGGGGGCAGGCTTCGCCATATTTGTCGCAGAGGAGGATGCCATCAAAGTGGCAAGGATTGTAGGAAAGAAGGGGTTGAAGGCTTACGTGTGTGGGGTCGTGCAGAGGGGAAAAAAAAGGGTTGTAATCGAGCCTCTCGAAATTACTTTCGAAGGGGAGACTCTTGCGGTCAGGGCATAAGTTTTATAGGGTGCCCTTCTTCTTCCTGCCATGATAAAGGCGAAATATGTTCATACGAACCTCATCGCAGAAGACTGGAGGAAGCTTCAAGACTTCTATGAGAGGGTGTTCGAATGCGAACCTGTGCCGCCTGAGAGGGATTTGAGTGGAAAAGAACTGGAGGCAGGAACAGGCATTGTGGGTGTACGCATCCATGGCATGCACCTGAGACTCCCCGGATATGGCGAGGAGGGACCCACCTTAGAAATCTTCAGTTATAATGTTGTGGGGGAAGAATCGCGCAAAGCCGTCAATAGACCAGGGTATGCTCACATCGCCTTCCTCGTCGACGATGTCGAGAAAGCCCGTGATATCGTGGTGACTCACGGAGGGAATCTCTTGGGAGAAATCGTGACTCTCGCGATAGAAGGCAGGAAAAAGGTCACCTTCTGCTATGTTACAGATCCTGAGGGCAATATAATCGAATTGCAGTCATGGTCCGCATAGCACGCGAAGCAGATTTCGCGGCAATTGATGGGTACCCAAAATTTATAAATAACATGTCTGAAGGTGAGGAGGTGCAAGAATGATTGATTTCGAATCGCTTGAGAAAATCGATGAGGGAAAGACGAAAATCATCTACCAGAATCCTTGTGACCCTGCAACCGTCTTCATGTTTTTCAAAGACGACATAACTGCGGGAAACGGGATTAAACATGATATAATAAAAGGCAAAGCCTTTCTGGACTGGAAAATAAACCGTGACATCTTTGAATTTCTCAATCGTTGTGGCATTCGCACCCATTACATATCCAGCCCTCAGGAGTTGGTGGCACTGGTCAAGAAACTCAGCAAAAAAATAAACCTCGAAGTTGTCAGCCGGAGAATAGCTGCGGGTTCCATCCTTAAGTGGGGGAGAATTGAGGAGGGAGTAAGATTCGACCCACCCGCAACCCAGTTCCATTACAAAGATGACGGACTGCATGACCCCATGCTCGACGAGGGATTCATCCATTATCTTGCAGGGGAAAAGGGAGCTTCCGAATGGATCGTTATGAGAGAGATGAATGAGGCGGTTTTACAGCGTCTGGAAAAGGCATTTGCACAATTCGGCGTACAGCTTGTCGACCTTAAGCTTGAATACGGTCTCATTGGAAATGAGGTGCACTTAATCGACGAGATTTCTGGAGGCTCTCTGCGTCTGTGGCCCTATCGCCACAAGAATCCCAATCTTTCCCAGATGAATGTATTGGGCGAGCTTGACCCTGAAGGCAGGCTGGACAAAGATACCTATAGGAAAGGGGAATCGTTTGACAAGGTGATGGAGCAGTTCAAGCAGATTGCGTCCATTACCGAAAGATTCAAGGATTTACGCATTGAATCACACTCAGAGTAATCGACATCCTCTATGAATCATATACAGAGTAATGAGGGGCGTTTCATCAACGCAGCTATACACACACGTGTTTAAAGGTGCAGAAATCATAGAGGCATACATTGTCATTTTTGAGGAGAGCACCAATCCACCCGAAATTCAATTGTTGAGTATATGAGTTTCCTTGGGAATTTTCCGTTAAGAACATCACTAAGCTAAGAATGGTTAGGCTTTATAAAGTTCTTAAAAGATTTTTTTTCCTTTAGATTTCCTTTGAGCAAATGTCACCCGCCACACACTGACTTTTAAAGTCAGTGTGTTTTCTTGATGGTTCCTTCGATTTTTGAGATTACCCTATCAATGCCTTCAGGCAATCGAGCGCAGCCTTCAATTTTGCCGCTGCTCTAAGGGCGAAGTAGTTAGCTGTGGTTGGGCTTGTCAATCTCAGTTTCGCTTCTGCAAGGTCAGCCTTTGCCTCGTCGATGAGTTTTTCGCAGGTCGCGGTGTCGAGATTCCTCGCCTTGGCGTCCGAGAGCAGACTGTCTGCTTGTGTGAGGAGGCTGCTGGCTTTGGAGATGTTGGTCGAAGCAATGGGTAAGAGTGAGGGAGGCTGTGGTCTCTTCTCCGCTGCATTCGGACATTGGATTTCATAAGCACCCATGTCCACCGTTCCGCAGCTTATTCTTGCATTGCCCTCCAAATCGATCGAGGAAATACCCTGGGCATTGTTGCGGCCTGCATTGACGGCTGGCGAACCTTTCTGAAGATGGAAGTCATTAGTGGCAGAGTTGACGAAGAGTGGGTCTTGAGATATGTTTCCATTGATGCCTGTCAGGTTATTCATAGACATCCAGTCATCACATCTATTGCCGAAGACGTCGTTGTTGTAAATTGGGTACGTCGATTGCGCGCCATGCCATTGAATGCCTTCGTCATTAATGGTAAAGGTGATGATATTATTCGTGAGCGTGGGTTCTGCTCCCGACCCAGCATCGATGTTGTCATCGGAGTTATGAGAAATTGTGTTGTTTGTTATTATGGGTATTGCGCCATTATCAAGATATATGCCGTCTACTCCATTACGCACTATGAGGTTATTTCTGATAATCAAGTTCTGCCTTGCAAGGGAGGAGATTTGCATGCCATGCGCGCCATTCCCTGTAATTATGTTGTTTTCTACTACACCTGAGTCGTTGATGTGATGAATACCCGTTCCTGGCCCCCTTATTGTGAATCCACTAATGGTCACAATAGAAAAGACGTCAATGGTATCCCCACTCACCCCGTTGATGGTCGTCGAGGATGCGCCAGCACCGATAAGAATTAAGCCTCTATTAATGTCTAAGTTCTCATTGTAAGTGCCCGCAGCCACATAAATAGTGGTGCAGTTACTGTCTGCATAGGCAGCCCCCTATTGTGGGGTAGCTTACCGAAGGCACATAGCAATCCACAGCCCTCACGGGCTGGAAATGAAGGGTTGCCAAAATAAAGCAGCCCATAATCGCCAAGACAACTATTTTCCTCATTTTTCTATCCTCCTTTAAAGAGCTTTTATATGTAAAAGAAGCATTTTCAGATTTATAAATCTTTGCATCGCTAATCTTCTCACAATTAGAAACTAATGGTTCAGGATTTTCAAGTTCTTACTTTGCAAGCTGGACAAATCATAGATTCTCTGGTTCTACTTAGGCTTTGATTCTATCTTAATCCATGAGTCGCCTCAGTCTTTGTAAGACTCGATTTTAAAAGATTGTCTAGAAATCAAAGATGAGGTCCATCATGGGATATCATGCTGAATTCAGGATTCCACAACACTTAAATCCTGATACTAAAGAAAAATCTTATGACAGAAAAAGCAGGAAGCAGGCGCCCCGTTTCCACCTACTCCATCGTCGCCCGCGATTTTGAAACAGGGGAGTTTGGAGTCGCCGTGCAATCCCACTGGTTCTCCGTGGGAAGCATGGTGTCGTGGACAGAGGCAGGCATAGGAGCCGTTGCCACACAATCTTTTGTAGAACCATCCTACGGTCATCTCGGTCTCGTCCTCATGGGAGCGGGAAAATCCGCACCCGAGGCGCTTGCCGCCCTTCTTGTGGCAGACAAGGATAGCGAGACCCGGCAGGTTGCTATGGTAGACGCGAGCGGGCGCACAGCTGCACACACGGGTATGCGTTGCATCGCTGCGGCTGGGCATACAGAGGGAAAGGGATTCTCCTGCCAGGCAAACATGATGGAAAACGAGAATGTATGGCCCGAAATGAGGAAGGCGTTTGAGAATGCATCAGGGGATCTTGCCGAGAAATTGCTCTTGGCACTCGAAGCCGCGGAGAGAGAGGGTGGGGACATCCGCGGAAGGCAATCTGCCGCTCTGCTCGTGGTCAAAGGAATCCCTTCTGGAAAACCGTGGGCAGACAGATTGATTGATATTCGTGTCGAAGACCATCCTCGCCCGCTTGAAGAATTGCGCAGATTACTCCGCCTCTCAAGGGCTTATCGGCATGCAGGCAGGGGAGACGATCTTGCGACGGTGGGAAATCTTTCTGAGGCGAAGGGAGAATATGAGATGGCGGCACAACTTGCGCCGGAGATAGTTGAGCTTTCCTTCTGGCAGGCAATATCGCTTGTCTCGGTGGGAAATCTGGAAGAAGCGCGACCCATCCTCGAGGATGTGTTCAGGAAAGAGCCTGTGTGGAAAGAGCTTGTGCGCAGATTACCGAAGGCAGGATTGCTGCCCGATGAACCTTCCCTGATTGAGGAAATCACATCTATCTGAAAAGGTTTTCTTCCCCCAATAGACCTAAAAGGCGATATAGTATTGAGGGGCATGGATTGCATCCTCGTGCGGTATGGAGAGATAGCCACAAAAGCACGCCCGACACGAAGGCACTGGGAAGAAATGCTAGTGAATAACATAAAGGCATCTCTGGGAAAATGCAGGGCGAGGAGGATAGAGGGAAGAATCGTGGTGGAGGGAATCGTGGATTATGATAGATTAGGAATCGTTTTTGGCGTGACATCCTTTTCTCCTGCATTCAGGATGGAGGCAGATATAGATACAATAAAAAAGAGAGTGCTCGAGATTTTTGTAGAGGAGAAACACAGGATGAAAAAGGACATTCCCACCTTCAGGGTGACCGCGCGCAGACTCTCCAAGAATTTTCTCCTAAAATCGCAGGAGGTAAATACTATGATTGGGGAACATATACTGAAAAGTGAACCTTCCCGCGTTTCTCTCAAAAAATTCGACATTGAGGTAGGCATAGAATTGGAAAAAGAAGCATACCTATTCACAGAAAAAATCTCCGGGCCCGGAGGCATACCCGTGGGCGTGCAGGGTCCGGTCTTTGCGGATCTGCAAAAAGAAGAGGACGCCGTCGCAGCCTTCTTCATGCTCAAGCGAGGCTGCACGCTCGTCTATGATGGCAGGGAGGACTTGAAGAATCTGCTTCAAGATTTCAGTCCCAATCACAAAATCAGGAAAGGAGTAAGAGAAGATACGATGGGCGTGGTCACAGGAGACAGATTCGCAACCCTTGACCTTGAATCCATGAAAGAGAGGACGCAACCCATCTACACACCGCTTGTCGGGCTCACCGAGGAGGAGATTGAGAAGGTGAGGGAGATGGTTTTCTCTAAATAGTTAGGTTTCATTCCTCTAAGGTCTATTGCCGAAGCCACAGGATGTGAGTAATTTGAGAAGCTCATCTCTGCCAATATTAATTCTGTGAATTTCCTTAATCGATTCACGTACTAATTGTCGTAGCTTTGCCAATTCTTCAATAGTAATAATATTTGACTGATTTCCATGAACAATTTTATTTCTTTTTTTGTATAGATTTTTTGTTTCTTGAAAGATGCTCTCTGAATGATCTTTATCTTCCCCTAATAGAACAGCGATATTTCTAGAAATTGAATAAGCAATTTGCTCTGTTCCCGGATTAAATAATCCTTCTAAACTAATCATCAGAAGAAGAAATGATAAATCATAATCATCTGCATAATGATAAGATATATCATAATTTTTTAGAGCTAAATTTAAATAAGGGTATTGAAAAGGGAGTTTAGTCACCTTGATGAACGTTTGTAAATCAATTATTTCAGAATCAGTTAATTTAAATTTATCATCGAAAATCATTGGATCCGTCTTCACGCCTATTATCCTTTGGGGGATGTCTCCATCAATTGTGAAATAATAATATGAAGGCATACTAACATTTCCTTCTTTGAACAATCTCATTAATTTTAATACAGAGTTCAAATATTCCAAATGAGCTTCTTTATAGAATCTATTGAATTCGTTTGATGGCTGTTTTAAGCCTTCTCTTTCATTCATTTCAACATCGCATTTAAAAGAATTGCTGATAATATAAATCTTCAATTCTGGGGACATAGAATTATAAAAGAGGCATAAATCTCTAAAGACTTCATCGTATGGACGTTTCTCAAGAAGAGAAATACGATCAATTTCATCCTTTTCTTTGATTTCCTCAATATTAAATCCATGATCTAACTTCACCCTTACAATAGAGGAATCAACGTTTGCTAATAATCCCCTAAAGTGTACTTTCTGAATAGGCATTTTCTTGCTCCTTCTATTATATTCTATTTGCATTATTGTTGACTTAAATTCCTTTCGCTATCATCGTTTGCCCCAACCGCAACCCTTATAAAATGGAGGGGTGATTTGTCTTTGCGCCGAGGTGTCAGAGCGGCTATGTAACCGACTGCAGATCGGTCTATGGGGGTTCGAATCCCCCCCTCGGCCCTTTTTTCTCGATTTCTATAGAAAACTTTATAAGTATGTTGAGTATGCCTGACATGTTAGGTATGCTGGTGGAAAAATGTCCAAAGATGAAAGACGAATCCTTGTGAAAGGGTACATGCGCCCTGACAAGACCTCCTACTATGTCGTCATACCCAAACCCATACGGGAGGGCCTGGGGCTTGTGGGGGGCGAGTACTTCATCCTTTCCCTCAAGGATGAAAAGCGGGAGATAAAACTCAAGCTTGTTGAAATATCGGAGGAGTGAGAACTTGGAGAAGGAATCAAGAAAGACATTACGGGTATTTGCCGTCGCTTCCTTTCTCAACGACTTCGGTTCAGACATAATCTATCCTATCTGGCCCCTCTTTGTCACATCCTTTCTGGGTGCAAACATGGTAGTGCTCGGATTCATAGACGGATTGGGCGAGGCGCTCGTTTCCATTTCGCAGGCAGTCTCGGGTTACATTTCAGACAGGCTGAGGAAGAGAAAGATTTTCATATGGGTCGGGTATTTATTCGGAGCTTCCTCGCGCATCGGTTACGCATTCTCGAAAAGCTGGGCATGGCTCATTCCCTTCAAGATTCTCGACAGAACAGGCAAGATGAGGGGTAGCCCAAGGGATGCCATGGTGGCAGACTTATCCACAGAGGAAAATAGGGGTGCCAATTTTGGCTTTCTGAGATCTGTCGACAACCTCGGCGCGGTCTGCGGCATAACGACGAGCCTGCTTTTCCTCGGCATGCTCGGTTATAGGAATCTATTCTTATTGGCATCCATCCCTTCTGTCATAGGAGCACTTCTCATACTACTATTCATAAAAGAGGCAAAAACGAAAGGCATCTACAAGGGGCTCTCACTGAAAGATCTGGACAGGAATTTCAGACTCTTCCTTTTGTTGAGCACCATCTTTGCGCTGGCAAGTTTCAGTTATTCTTTCCTCCTCGTCTTCACAAGAAAGTGGGGATTTGCGGAGACGACGGTGCCTGTATTCTATCTCGTGTTCACAGTTGCCGCAAGCCTCGCATGCTATCCTTTGGGCAGGGCATCCGACCGATTCGGCAGAAGGGCGGTACTCTCCCTATCATATCTCCTTTTTGGTGCAATGTGTGTTGGATTCATATTCGCTAATTCCATCGTTGTTTTCGTTCTCCTCTTCATCGCCTATGGTGTGCATAGAGCCGGTCTGGAGACGGTGCAGAAGGCGTTTGTGTCAGAACTCTGTCCCACAAGATTCAGGGCGAGCACACTGGGGGCATTTCAGATGATAGTGGGTCTCGCAGCATTTCCCGCCTCGCTTATCGCCGGTGCCCTGTGGGAGAACGTTGCCACAAGCGCTCCATTCGTATTCTCTGCCCTTCTGTCTGTCGTCGCACTCCTAATTCTTCCTTTCGTCAAGGAGGGATGTTATGGATAAATTCGAGAGAATCCTAGACACTCTGGAGGGAAACAAGACTGACAAGCCTCCCATCAGTCTTTGGCAGCATCATCCCCTCGCCGACCATAAGGCAAAGAGTCTTGCAGACGTGACGATTGAATATTACAGGCGCTACGACTTAGACATAGTAAAGGTATGTCCTTTCGCTCTTCACTGTGTCGCAGATTTCGGGGCACAGATTGTCTTTCCGAGGAATGGATTCAAGACACCTCGGCTCCAAAAGCCTCTCGTGAGAAAACCAGAAGACTTCGAGAAGATAAAGCCACACGATGCATCCTCAGGATTCCTCGGAGAGATGGTTGAAGCCATACGTTTGATTGATAAGGGACTCGATGGAGAGGCGCCTTTTCTGCAGACTGTCTTTTCCCCCTTGATGACTCTCATGTACATGACAGACAATGCCGTCTTCTCCCATATGAGAACACATCCCGAACCTGTTCATAAAACATTGCGCACAGTGACCAATGCGACAATAGATTATCTTGAGCGTTCGCTGGACGCGGGAGCCACGGGCATATTCTTTGCCACAAAGGCTGCCTCCTTTGATTTTCTCTCAAAAAGGGAATTCGATGAGTTTGGGAGAAGGTATGATTCAGAGGTCTTGCATAGGGCGAAGAAGGCGGAAATTGTTGTCCTCCATCTGCACGGCAAAAATATAATGTTCGATGACCTGCTCGACTATCCCAACAATGTTATTAACTGGCATGACAGAAGGATAAGTCCGACCCTCGATGAAGCCCGGCGCAAGACAAAAAAATGCCTTCTCGGGGGCATAAACGAAGAGGCATTGCCTGCCGCTACCCCAAACCAAATAAGGGGAGAGGTAAAGGATGCAATGCAGTCTGTAGAATGCGGTCTCGTTGTGGGACCGGGATGCGTCATTCCCCCCGCGACGCCTCACGAGAACATAATGGCTGCCCGGAGGGCGATAGATTGAGGATATTCAATACACAATCGGGTAAGAAGGAGGAATTAGTCCCCATTGATGATAAAAGGATTACTATGTACGTGTGCGGATTGACTGTGTATGACCATTTCCACATAGGCCACGCGCGCACTTTCGTCTTCTTCGATTTTGCGAGAAGATTCCTGGAACATATCGGCTACGAGGTGAGGTTCGTCATGAACTTCACGGATGTGGAAGATAAAATCATCGCCCGCGCGGCTGAGACGGGAGAGTATCCCCTGCATCTCTCGGAGAGGTTCATACAGGAGTACTTCAAAGATGCATCCGCGCTCCACATACGGAAAGCCACATTCCATCCAAGGGCGACTGAATTCATCGGGGACATGATTGAATTCATAGGGGGTCTCGTTGAGAAGGGATTTGCCTATGCGGTGGATGGAGATGTCTATTTTTCTGTGGAGAAAGTCAAGAATTATGGAAGACTCACCAAGCAAAGCCTGGAGGATATGAGGGCAGGTGCCCGGGTGGAGGTTGACCCAAAGAAAAGGTACCCCTATGATTTCGCTTTGTGGAAATCCGTAAAGGAAGGGGAGATATCCTGGGATTCACCATGGGGCAAAGGGAGGCCGGGCTGGCACATTGAGTGCTCTGTCATGTCCAAAAACCTTTTAGGAGATACAATTGACATACATGGCGGCGGACAGGATTTAATTTTCCCACACCATGAGAACGAGATTCTTCAGTCGGAGAGCCTCACGGGAAAGAAATTCGTCAATCTATGGATGCATGTGGGTCTGCTCACATTGAACGAGCTGAAGATGTCCAAATCCCTCAAGAACTTCATCACCATGAGAGAGCTTCTCACACGCCACGATGCTAATGCCGTGCGCTATTTCTTCCTCTACAACCACTACAGAAAGCCTCTCGAATTCTCCGAAGCCGCACTCGACGAATCCTCAAAGACCTTCAAACGGCTTTCCAATGCGTATGATTTACTTTCCTCCTCTCTGGGCAAGGCAAAAGGAGAAAACAGGGAATTCATTTCTGTGGTGGAGAAATACAAATCATCATTTATAGAAGCACTGAAAGATGATTTCAATACCCCAGACGCATTGTCGCATGTTTTTGAATTTGTGAGGGAACTCAATAAGTATCTGGAAGGCGAGACCAACAGGGAAGCCCTTGAAGAGGCACAAAAATTCTTCCGTGATGTGGAAGAAATCTTCGGATTCACCTTTGGTAGGGGTATATCTGATGTCTCAGAGAGGCTCATGCACATCATAATCGAAATACGGGAGAACGCCAGGAAGAAAAAGGATTACGTCACCTCAGACCTCATACGGGACAGACTAAAAGAGGCGGGCATCGCCATTCAGGACACGCCCGAGGGACCGCGGTGGAAGATAGACTGAGGAATGCTTGCGGATATTGAGCGGGCGTCATAAGGTTCATCCACCCTTAGCGAAATGCTATTATCGTGTACTGATGAAGTCAGCCCTTCCTATCATGGACTCAATAAAGTAATAGCATTCATCTGCGCATCTGAATCATGAGCGGGCGTGCTTTTTTCTCTTCACTTTCCTGCAATTCTACTTGAGTCAGCCAATTCCCCACCGATTCGCACTACCTCGCGCACCAAAATATCGAAGTCTTCCCTGCAGCTGCGATGATTCGTATGCCCAACACGCAACACGTACTTGCCCGTGATTATCGTTCCGGAGAGCACGGCGATTCCCTGTTCCTGCAGTTCGATTATGATTTCCTTGTTGAGAGCATCAAGGGATTCACCATCCAGACCTGGATGTATGTATCGGAAGCACACGATATTGAGCGTGACGGGTGCCATGAGTTCCAGCTCTGGTGAAGCATCAATCAAATCTGCAAGGTAATGAGCCTGGTCTATGTTTTGTTGAATCAGACGCCCGTATGTGCGGATGCCATGTTCCTTGAGAGACATCCATGCCTTCAAAGCCCGGAACCCGCGCGAGAGTTCGAATCCATAATCTATGAACCAGGGCTGGTCACCTCCTGCAAGACCGCGTGTTTCGTCCTGGCGAGAAAGGTAGGCGGGTATCAGGGAAAACGCCGCCCGATGTTCTTCCTCATGCCGCACTAAGACGCAACCGATTTCGTAGGGCATGTACATCCACTTGTGCAAATCAAATGCAAGTGAATCCGCCCGCTCAATGCCTCGCACCTTTTCCTTCACCCCTGGAGCGAGGACCGCCCATGCGCCAAAGGCACCGTCGATATGGAGCCAGAGCCCTTCTTTCTCGCAGATATCCGCCAGCTCGCAAAAATCGTCAATCGCACCAGTGTTGACAGTTCCCGCAGTCCCGACGACACAGAATGGCAGAGCACCCTGCTCGCGGTCCCGTCTGATAGCTGCCCTGAGTTTTTCTGTGTCAATCTGAAAATAATCATTTACGGGAACATAGTGCATCGCCTCGCTGCCCAATCCTAAAATCTCTGCTGCTTTCTGTATAGAACTATGGGTTTCCTCAGACACATAGAGCACCATTTTTCTCCTTGAATTTCGCATGCCTTCCCGGCGCACATCAAATCCGGCTTTTGCATTGCGGGCGACTGCCAACCCTATCAAATTCGCAGCTGAAGTGCCTGTAGTGAGAAGACCACTTGCAGAGGGAGGATATCCCAGCATCTCCTTGAGCCATGCGATAACCTGCTTCTCCACATGAATGGCGCTGTGGTGGGCAAGGTCTCCCGAATTAGTGTTCATAAAGGCTGCCAATAGTTCTGAGTAGGCACCCATCACGGTTCCTGTGCCGAAGACCCATCCCCAAAATCGTGGATGGATGCATCCAATCGGGTAGGGCAACACATACTCCTTAAATTCTTCATATATGCGCGAGGGTTCTTGGGGGTCTAAGGGGAGGGGCTTTCTGAAATGTGCCTTGACCCTCTCAGGGGCGTGAGACCAGACAGGACGATCCCTGATTGTTTTCGCATAATTCAACATGTCGTCAAGCATCCTGTGACCGAGGGCCCTCATGGATTCCCAGTCTTCAGGATCCAATGTTTCTTCCGGCGGTATTGCTTTCTCTTTTGGCATATTCACCCGCCACTCATAATTCATATAAATCTTTCTGCGTGCCTGAAATCTCTTAGGATTCCTGTACTGACTTCCTTCTCAGACACGCATTGAGGAGATGTGCACCGTACTCTCCCTTAGCCAAAAATAAAATTTCAGACATACCCTTTGAAATCCTATTAACCTGCACCTGCTGGACCGCCGCGATACTCCCGCAACACGGGCACCTTTGCCGCTATCCAGGCTGTCACAAAAAGGCAGCCTATGCCTCCTGTGACAACTGATAGAGGCGCTCCCCAGAGTTGAGCCACACCCGCAGCCTCAAACTCGCCGAGTTGTGGACCGCCCATGAAGAATATCATGTTCACCGATGTCATGCGTCCGCGCAGCTGGTCGGGCGTGGTAAGCTGGCGGATGGTATTGCGCAGAATCATGCTGACCGTGTCAGCCGCACCGGTTCCCGCAAGAGCGAGGAAAGAGAGTAGTGGCCAAATTGAAAAACCGAAAACAATCGTCGCGATTCCATACACCGCCACCGCACTCAGAAGAATTCTACCCTGTCGATGTATGGTCCCTAAAAGCGACATGAATATGCCTGCTACAAGAGAGCCAATCGATGGTGCGGCGTACAACAATGCATACCATTTGGGCCCGACATTGAGCACCGACTGCACCATGACAGGCAGCAACTGGTTCGCCGAGGAAAAAAAGGTCGCAAGAAAGTCGAGCAGCATGGAGTAGCGTATTATGGGTGCCTGCCAGACATAATGCAATCCCTCAACAGCCGCACGCAGGCTCACTGGTTGAGCCTCTCCCGGTCGGGGAGCCGTGTCGGTGCGCATGAGCAACAACCCTACGATGACGGCCAGAAAAGAGACTGCGTTGAATGCGTATGCAAGACCCAGTTTATTAATGGCAATGAACAATCCCGCAGGGAGCGGTCCCACGATTGCCGCAAACTGGAACATTGTCGAGAAGAGTGCGAGTGCATTGGGGAGGTGCTTTCGCTCGACGAGTCGAGGGACGAGCGCCTGCCGTGCCGGCAGATCAAACGCCACGGCAGATGCCGCGAGAGCAGCCAGAAGGAAGATGAGCCACACTGTAATGGTGCCATTGAAAGTAAGCAGTGCGAGGATTGCGGCGCAGAGTGCCATGGCTGATTGTGTCACCACCATGAGGCGTTTGCGGTCGATGGCGTCAGCCACAACCCCACCCACCAAAGAAAAGATGATGATGGGTATGACCCGTACAAGCCCGAGAAGCCCCAGATAAATCGGTTCATGGGTGAGCTGGTAGATATGCCAGTTCAGTGTGGCAGACTGCATCTGTGAACCGGTGACAGAAATCATTTGCCCTATCCACAGAAGGCGGTAGTCGCGATACCGGAGCGCCACGAGTGGCGCGATATTGATGCGTTTGACCATAGATTCACTTTTTTTTAGAAATCACCTTTGACTGCAGCATTGGTGCCGTTCTTAGGTTTAGAATCCCGAGGCATTTCTGCTCCCCTGCTGCCCTCTCCCTTTTAAATCTATATGGTGCTGCTTTCCCTCATCGTGGGAATGATATATCGTGAGAGGACACATGTATGCCGCGATGACCCAGCTGAAACATTTTCCCAGTATCCCTGG
>Ga0315295_10000547_pt1 | contig 32503 bp, 21 predicted proteins | sample YL17G14_0_MG_FD_204453 | JGI IMG/M metagenome (GOLD analysis project Ga0315295, IMG submission 204453) | Sediment microbial communities from Yellowstone Lake, YNP, Wyoming, USA - YL17G14_0 | ecosystem: Environmental > Aquatic > Freshwater > Lake > Sediment | place: USA: Wyoming | collected... | reverse complement strand
CGGCTGCTGGAGGAATGGAAGAAGAAGTAGGAAAGAGGGCGGAGCACGCCGATCTTGGCCGGTGAGGGGGACGCAAGGCCAGAGAGGCATGGATGGGGATGGGGGGTAGTTGACGGGGGAGGGTGCGATGATAGATTTTGGGGTTACGGAGCAGAAGGGGGCGGAGCTGGCGGCGCAGATGGCGCGGTGCGGGGTGCGGGAGGAGGATTTGGCGGAGCGGTTCGTGCGGGGGAGGGGGCCGGGGGGTCAGAAGATCAACAAGTCGAACGTGTGCGTGCGGCTGCGGCACCGGCCGAGCGGTCTGGCGGTGAAGGTGCAGGAGGGGCGGAGCCAGGCGTTGAATCGGTTTTTGGCGCGGCGGCGGCTGTGCGAGCTGCTGGAGGCGCGGGCGTTAGGCGGGGAGAGCGGGGCGGCGCGGCGGGAGGCGAAGGTGCGCAAGCAGAAAGACCGAAGGAGGAGAAGACGAAAGAAGCTGCCACGGTAAAGGGCAAGCAGGGGCGAACTTTCGCAGTTTCCGTAGGCTGCCCAGCGGCCGAAGCCGGGGCTTGGATCAAGAACGCGACATGGGGGTGAGGTACGCGCAGGCCCGAAAGGACGGGCGGGCGGTTTGGGCAGGCTGGCGGCGGAGGGGAGAGCTGGAGGGACGGGGGAGTATGAGGGGTGTTCCGACTGTGCGGTTTGGGTGGGCACAGACGTAACAGTCGCTACAATCGGCAGCGGCGGACTGCTTCAACTTTCGCAGGAGAGAAGCGGCAATTCGGGTGCAATATCCTGACGTTTCGCGCCAGAAGCGCGGAATGTAGGGATTTTTCCGGGCAGTTGCGGCCGGTTGTGCGGCCTGGCGAAGGTTTGGTCATTTCTCACGGCGGGGGGCGGTAACCGTTTGCCGCCACAGGAGTTATTTGGCATACTTCAATAGGCCCACAGCTTTCGGTCGGCCCAAAAAGGTCGGCGGAGAGGCTGTGGCGGCAATGTTTTCGTACCATGCCAAGCTCGGTGGCCATCGGAGCTTAACCCCAAGGCATTCCCCGCCGATGCCTCCATCGGCTTAGTCCGAGAGCCTGTGCGCTCGCGGGAGAGACGATCCAAACGCTGCACTTGGATGCGCGAGGCGCCCGGTTAGCCAACCCGGGCGTCCCGGCGGCGAAGGGCAGTGCTTTGGCAGAGAGGCAAGAATCGATGGCATTTGAGCGAGCACGGCGAGCACGGGGCTTGCGCCTGGGGGGGGTTGGACTTCGTTCCCAGGGCAGCGGGGCTGGGCGTCGTCAAGGCGGCGAGCGCCGGCCGGGGCAATCCGCAGGCAGCCTGCGACTGGAAGTTTTGGAGAGCCGAGTTCTCTTGAGCCTGGCGGGTCTGACTGCTTCGGGCAGCGGGGCGGATCAGAGCGTCGAGGCATGGTATGCCCCCTCGGAGGCAACCTACATGGACCCGGTTCTCTGGCGTCATTCGGTGCGGCCGGACTTTGTGGGGCCGTTGCCGGCATATGGCTATGGCGAGCTGAATGAGTTATTGACGGCGGCGGATTACGCGACGGCAGGGGGCTATTCGGACGGTCTGTTGGCGAGCAGCGCGTCGGGCGGCGGGGCGGGAGGAGGATCGGGCGGGGCGCCGGCCAGGGCGGCGGGGGCGCCGGGGGTGCTCTTTCTCGATTTCGACGGGGCGCGGGTTTATAGCCGGACGGGGGATTTCTGGCTGGGCAGCAGCTTTGTGGACGTTCCGGGCTACAACTTGGCGGCGTTCGGGTGGGGCGGGCGGGAACGGGAATCCGTCGATGCCATTCGGCAGTTCGTGGCGGAGGACTACGCGGCATACAACGTGCTCGTTACAACGGCGGCGCCGGCGGGCGGGGAGTACACGACGATTTACGTGGGCGGCGGCAATGACTGGTTCCGGCCCGGCAGCGGGGTGATCGGGGTGGCGACGTACGATCCGGGGAACCGCGACGCGAGCAACTACGGTTTTGCCTTTGCGGAGGAGTTGGGGCTCTATCGCGGTTATTGCGGGGCGGACCTGCTGGGGTTCAGCGAGTACCTGGCCAACCTGATCGCGCACGAGGCGGCGCACACGTTCGGGGCGGACCACGTTTCAGACGTGACGGAACTGATGAACCCGTACCTGCCGATCGCGCCGCGACGGATGATGTTCGGGCAAGGGACGGTGCCGGGCGCCAGCCGGGTGCAGGATACGCAAAGCCTGCTGGGGACGAACCTCGGCTACCTGGACGGGCCGGACGACTGCGCGAACACGGCGGCTGGGGCGCAGCGGGTGAGTCCGAACGGCACGATAGGGGGTCTGTTGGAGCGGCGGGACGACGTGGATGCGTTCGTCTTCACGGTGCCGACGGACGGCACGGGCGGGGTGAGCGTGAAGGCGCCGGTCTTTGGCAATCTGGATGCGCGGCTGGAGGCGTACCGCAAGAGCGACGGCAGTTTGATGGTTCGCGGCGGCGAGGGGGGCGGCGAGTGGGACGCTTATGGTGCGTTCCCGGTGAGGGCCGGCGAGCAATACGTGGTGGAGGTGAGCAGTGCGGCGGGGGGATCGTCGGGGCGATACACGGTGGAGGTAACGGTAAGCCAGGGTGCGCCCGCGCCGCTGCTGCGGGTGACGGACGGTATGGAGCCGGGCGAGGACCGGCAGATGGATTTCGGCGCGGTGATGGTGGGCGGCGCGCGCAGCGGGACGGTGCAGATCGCCAACGCGGGGACGGCGGAGCTGGTGGTGGGGCAGTTGACCGCGACGGGGCCGTTTACGTTGAGCCTGGGCAGTCAAGCGGGGGTGAGCGGCGATGACATACGGATCGCGCCGGGCGGGGTGGAGACGGTCGTGGTGACGTTTGGGCCGGGGCAGGCCGGGCCGCAGACGGGCACGGTTACGATCGGCAGCAATGACGCGGCGGCGCCGGCGGTAACGCTGTTCTTGGCGGGGCAGGGGCAGACGGCTCAGGCGGACATTGCCGCGCCGGCCACGGTCGATTTTGGCGAGGTGCAGCGGGGAACAATCGGGCAGGCGGGGGCGACCATTCGTAATGAAGGTCAAGACAGGCTGATTATCAGCAAGATTGCGGTTACGGCGCCTTTTGTGTGGGAGGGTTCAGGGGGTGAACTGAGCGTGGAGGCGGGGCGGAGCGTGATGCTGCCGGTGGCGCTGGAGGCGGGGCAGCGCGGGCGGGTGGAAGGGCAAATGCGGGTATTTACCAATGACCCGGATGAGTCGGTCGTTACGGTGGCGCTGACGGCCCAGGTGTGCGGCGGGGCACTGGCGGTGGAGGAATCGGCGCAGGCGCCGGACGACGGGCAGGTGGACTTTGGGGCGGTGCGGGTGGGCGAGACGGGGCAGCAGACGATCACGCTGCGGAACACGGGGGACGGCCCATTGACGATCACGAGCGTGTCGCTGGCGGGGCCGTTTTTCCTGAGGTCGAGCGACCAGTTCGGCGAGGGCGGCCTGGTGCTGCCGGCCGGTCAAGCGGCGGGTTTGGAGGCGGCATTTACCCCGGTAGGGTTGGGGTCGGCGACGGGCCGGTTGATGATCGCCAGCGATGATCCGGACCTGCCGACGGCGACGGTGCAGTTGGCGGCGGCGGGGGTGGGGGGGATTCTGGAGGTGCACGAGGCGGACGGGGCGGACGACGGGCAGGTGTCGGGGGGGTCGTTCGCGGCGGGCCAGGGGCAAACGTTCGACGCCTGGGAGATGAGCAATCACGGCACGGCGCCGCTGACGGTGCAGTTGGCGTTGGCGTGGGGAGAAGATTTCGAGTTGGGCGGACCGGCGGCGGTAACGCTGGCGCCGGGCGAGGCGTACACGGTAAGGGTGCAGATCGATTCGCAGACGGCGCGGCGGGTGAGCGACGTGCTGTCGCTGACGGCGGACGACGTGGGGGGCACGACGGCCGAGGTGGGGCTGGTGGGCGACGGCCATGCCGTGATCGGAGCGGGGCAGCGCTACCAGTTCCTGGACCAGACGGGGGACCGCGTAACGGTATCTCTGACGGGCGAGGCCAGGGCAATGGTGGTGCTGGGCGCAGCGGGCGAGGCGGACATCGCCTCGATCGAGGTTTTGGGCGCGACGGGCAGGGAAGCATTGCGCATTTGGGTGGCGGGGGAGGGGCGGACGCGGGTGGGGCGGATTGCCGGGGGTCGCCTGCGGGCGATCGAGGCGCCGGGGGTTGATCTGCTGGGCGGGTCGGTCGAGTTGGCGGGTTTGGAGCGGCTGAGGCGGGGGGCGGTGCTGGGGGGCAGCGAGATTGGTTTTGCCGCCGAGGGTGGCGCGGCGGTGCAGGTCGGGGCAATAGGCGGGGAGAGCAGGATCACGGTAGCCGGGCGGCTGGACTCGTTCGGCAGCGGGGATTTTGTCTCGGGGCGGGTGAGCAGCGAGGCGGCGGGGCGGGTGCGGGTGCGCGGGGTGCTGGCGGGCGAGTTGGCGGTGGGGGGCGACTTGGAGCGAGTGGCGGTGGGTGGGGACCTGACGGGCGCGGTGCACGTCACGGGGAGCATCGGGACGGTGCAGATAGCGGAGGGGGACCTGACGGGCTGGGTGGCGGCTGGGGCGGACATTGGGCGGCTGCTGGCGCTGCACGGACGGCTGGGGGGTGCGGTGCGGGCTGGTGACGAGATAGACCGGATCGTAGCCGAGGACGGCCGGGGGGCCGACATTCGGGCGGGCCAACGGATCGGGCGGCTGGTGGCGCGGGGGAACTGGGAGGACTGCCTGGTGGCGGTGGCGGCGGAGGCGCAGAGCCAACAAGGCCAGAGCGCCTGGGCAACCGAGGCCGGGGCGGCCCTGGAGGTGCTACGGGTGGGGGGCACTTTTTCGGGGAGCACGGTGGCGGTGGGCGTGGCGCCGGATGGGACGGGCTGCTTCCTGAACGGGCGGCCGAGTGCGACGGCGGGCGCCATTGGGCAGGTCGTCATCAATGAAGTGGACACGGATAATCAGCACGACCCGTTTGGGCTGGTGGCGCGCGACGGCATCGGGCGACTGACCGTAAGCCGGCAGATGCTGCCGCCGCAAGGGTATCAGCAGGGCGATTTCGTGGTGGCGGTGCTGGGCTCGTCGGCGGCCGGCGAGCGTTAGTTGGTCGGGCGAGGGGAGGCGGCGGCCAGAGTTTCCGCTGCCAAGGGGGACGGGGGTGGTTTGGCACTTGCCGGGGCGGCCAACATTGTAGTTTAGTCAGTATGGAGGGTCTGGCCGAGGAAGCTGGACAGGACGGGCGCGAGGTCGGCGGGGTTGACGAAGGGAGTCAAGGCGTGGTCGGGGACGGTGACGGCCAGGGCGTGGGCAGGCGAGTCGGCGGTGATGCGGGCGGCGGAGGCCTGCAGGTCGAGGCGGCTTTTGGAGGTCAGGAGCAGCAGGGACTGGTCGCCGGCGAGGGCTTCGGCAAGACGGACGGCGGACAACTGGCCGTCGTGGGCGCGGAAGTAGCTCTGAAAGCCCCAGACGTAGGCGTTAGTACATAATTGGCCGACGAGTCGGTCGGCGCCGAGTTTGCGAGCGACGGCGGCGCGGAGGTCGCTATCGGTGTTGATGAGGGCGACGGCGCGGACGCTGTGGTCGCGGGCGGCGGCGCCGAGGGCGGCAAAGCCGCCCACGTCAATGCCGATGAGGGCGAGGCGTCGGGGATCGACGGTGCTGCGGCCGGCGAGGTAATGGGCGGCGGCCAAGGCGTCGCTGCGTTCCCAGAGGCCCAAGCTACGGGTGTTGCCGGTGCTGAGGCCGCAGGCGCGGAAGTCGAAGAGGAGCACTTCAAAGCCCTGGCGGTTGAGCCAGGCGGCCAGGGGCAGCAGTTGGCTGCGATTGCCGCCGATGCCGTGGCAGAGGACGACGCCGGGGCGTTTGCGGCAGAGGGCCTTGTCGCCCAGGTCAATGACGTCGTCGGCGCTGAGAGAAGGGACGAACCAGCCGCTGAGGCGCGTGCCGTCCTCGCTGGCGAAGTCAACGGACTCATAGTAGAGGCGGAGGCCGTCGGGGAACTGGGTGATTTCGGTGCGGCCGGTGCGCAGGCTGACGAGCACGATCACGGCAATCGACAGCAGGGTAATCAGCGGTAGGGCGAGGAGTCGGAGCATGACGCCGCCGGTGAGCCGGCGCAACCAGGGGCGATTTCGCTGGAACCAAGAAAGGGGGACTTGGGGGTCCCAATGGTCGCTGCCGGGAGCGGGAGCGGCTTCGACGTGGCGGTAGCCGGTAGGGCTGAAGACGGGGAAGCGGAGCACCCGAAAGAGGCCGGCGAGGGCGGCTTGCAGTCTGCGGATGAGGCCGGCAGCAAGGCGTGAGAACCAATACGAGTGGCGTTGGCGTTTCATGGCTGCACCTGGCGTTCCGTGTGGGGCGGCGAGGCCGGGCCCGAGCTGCTACGGGTCAAGGCCCCATTCTTAAGTTTCGGAGCAAAGGGCGGGCTTCCATCACCGCAGCCAGCCGGCGCGGAGACGGTCCGCCATAGGCAACTATACGATACGGGGTGAAACGGGGCAAACTAGGCAGGCCGGGCAAGTGGTGGAGTAGTTTATCGGACTCGTGGCGTGGGGAAGATTGGGGGGCGGGGTGGCGGTCCGCTGGGGGTGCGTAAGGCAGGGGCGATAAGTGGGCGGGACACGGGGCCGCTCAGCAGACGGGGAGGGTGGGACATTCCGAGTCGGTCAAGTCGGTGAAGTCGTCCGGCAGGGGTTGATGCAGGCGGAGGGCGACCCGGCAGCGTCCACCGGGGGCGGGATCAACGCGGAGGACCTGGGCCCAGTGGAAGTAGCTGCCCAGTTCGAAGTTGTCGGAAAGAGCGGCGGGGTAACTAAAGCGGGTGAAGAGGTGGGCGCCGAGGGTCGGGCAGGCAGGCGAGGCGACGGTGAAGCTGACACCCTGTCGGCTGAGATCGACGACTTGACCGGCGGTGAGGCGTCCTTGCTGATGGGGGCCGAACCAAAGGGGCCAGGAGAAGCGAATCCGCGGGGCCTGCCGGCGATCATTCTGACGGATCATTGCCACCACCTCTCGGGTCAACGAGATGGGGCCCCTCGTGCAAAGGCGTGGGCCCCGCGTAGTGGCTGTTTCGGGCAGAAAGGGGGCGGAGTTAAGGAGAAAATGGCGCGGGGCAGCGGCGAGGAGTTTCCAGGGGCGGGGACGGGGTCAAGAGGGCGAGTCGGCGCGGTCGGAGGGTGTGGGAGGTATAAGATTATCCGACCTTGCGAGGCGCCCGTCCCGGTGTTTGGGCGTGCCGGTCGCGTGCGGCAGAGGGGTCTCGGCGGGAGGGGTGCTACTCGATCATGTCCCGGACGACATCGAGTTCGGGGGGGATGCGGTCCGTGATGTCTTGGACGGCCTCGGGGGTGAGGCGGATTTCGCTGATGAGGGCGGGGTCCACGTTTTTGTGTTCGACGGTCAGGGTTTGTCCCAGACGCAGGCGGGCGGCGAGGACGTCGGCCAGGTGGGTGACGACGGCGAGGAGACGGTTTTCGGGGGCCAGATCGGCGGGTTGGTGGTGATAACCGATGACGTACTGGAAGGAGCGGGGGAATTTCCAACGGGCGGCGAGCGCCATGCCGACGGCCGGGTGGTCGGTGGCGAGGACAGCCTGCTCAGCCTGGCGGAAGGGGACGCCGGCCTTGACCCGTTGGAGGATTTCAGTGAACTTTCGGCCCTGGGTTTGCATGAGGGCGACCAGGCCGATGTCGTGGATGAGGCCGGCGAGGAAGGCCTCGTCGGGCAGGGCCAGGCCGATGGCGGAGGTGATGAGTTTATTGGCGGCGCCGACGGCGATGCTGTGCAGCCAAAGGTCCTTGCCGGTGAAGTCGTCGCAGGCGACGGCGGTCTTGAACATCTTGGCGATGGAGGCGGCGATGGCGATGTTTTTGACGGCGTTGAGGCCGAGGAGCATAATGGCGCGGTCGATGTTGCCGATCTGGCCGGGCAGGCCATAGAAGGCGGAATTGACCACGCGGAGGACGCGGGAGGAGAGGACGGGGTCGTTGCAGACGATCTGGTGCAGGTCGTGGGCGGTGCTGCGGGGGTCCTGGACGACCTGGATGATCTTCAGGGTGATTTCGGGGAGGGTGGCAATTTCGAGGGTTTCGTTGGCGATTTGGGTGGCGACGGATTCGGTCACAGTCTCACCTCATCAGTATGCGAGTCTTTTTTGTCGCAAGCGGTCGTCCAGGGGCGCGTGGGCCAGGAGGTCGGCGATGCGGCGAGCGCTGTGGCCGTCCCCGTACATTCGCCGGCGCCGACCGCGCCGGGGGCGGAGTCGGTTCAGGACTGCCGCGATGGCCGGGGCGACGGCTGGTCCGTAGGGCACGTCGCGGACATTAGGACCGCGTTCGCGGCCGGCCTGGCGAGGACCGACGTTAAGTACATCGGTATTTAGGGTGGCGGCCTCAATTAGACCGCTGGAACTATTGCCGACGAGAAGCTGGGCGCGTTCGAGCAGGCCGAGGTACACGGGGCGGGGGACGCTGGTGAGCATCCGATAACTGGCGGGTCGGCGGCGGCAGAACAGGCGGGCGGCGCGGACGATGCCGGAGAAGCCTGGGTCGGAGTTGGGGTGGATGATGAGGACGTGCCGGCCGGGACGGCGGCAGGCGCGGAGGGTTTGCTCCATCCAGCGTTGCTCCTGCCGGGCTGAGCCGCCGGCAGGGTGCTGGGCGACGAGGATGAAGGGTTGGCGGACGTCAAAGCCGGCGTAACGGCTGAGCAGATCAGTGTCGCGGCAGACGGTCCGTTGCAGGTCGTCGAGGGCGGGCGATCCGGTCCGATAAACGCGGAAGGGCTGCTCGCCGAGGCGCAAAAGACGGCGGCGGGCGGCCGAGGTGGCGGCGAAGTGCAGGTGCGCGAGCTTGGTGATGGCGTGGCGGTAGGCGTCGTCGCAGACGCCGGGGGCGACGTCGCCGCCGTGGACGTGGGCGAGGATGAGTTGGCTGGCGGTGGCGGCGGCGGCGGCGGCGAAGGCCTCAATGCGGTCGCCGAGGACCAGGACCACGTTCGTGCGGAGGCGGCGGAAGGCGTCGGTGAGACCCGTGATGGCGCGGCCCAGGCCGCGGGATTGCGAGACGGGGTCGTCGCGGGCGCCCTGGAGAGGCACGCGGGCGGCGATGGGCCAGCCGTCGGCCTCGATTTGGCGAACGGTGTAACCGAAGCGTCGGACCAGGTGCGTGCCGGTTACGATGAGCTGCAAGTCGAGGCGAGGGTGGGCGACGATGGCCCGGAGGACGGGCTGCCAGAGGCCGTACTCGGCACGCGTGCCGGTAACGACGGCGATGCGGCGGCAGCGCGGGCGAGCGGCGCGGGCAGAGGATTTCGCAGCGTTCCGTCTGGGCATGAAGCGGTCCGTGCCTCCGTGGTAGATGTTACGATTCCGTGTCGGGCTTGATCATATCAGGCGTAATGGTCTGGTCGGGCGGAATGCAGCAGGTAGAAATAGCGTTGATGACGCGGTTTATTTCGGCGGGGGGGATACCGGTCCCCGGTCGTTTGATGGTGAGCATCTGGCGGGTAATGGGGGTGTTGGGCGGAATATCGACGGCAGAAGTTATGCTGAGGCGTGCGGCGTTGCGGATGGGCAGTTCTTCGGGCAGTGGTTCTTTGACGCCCGTGCCGCAGGCGGCGGCGGCGCGGCGGGCGTGGGCGGCGTATGGGGCGAACTCGTCAGGCGTGAGGCTCAGGGCGTGGTCGGGGCCGGGGAGGGTCTTGTCGAGGGTGAGGTGTTTTTCAAGGATGGTCGCGCCGGCCGCGACGGCCAGCGCGCCGGTATCGAGTTCGAGGGTGTGGTCGGAGAAGCCCACGGGCAATTGGGTGTGCCGGGCGAGGGTATGAATGGCGGCGAGGTTGGCGCGGTGCTGGGGCGTGGGGTAGAGGCTCACGCAATGCAGGAGCGCCAAGGGGCCGCAGCCGGCCTGACGGAGGGCGTCGATGGCGTCCTTTACCTCCTGCAAGTTACTCATGCCGGTGGAAAGGATGACCGGCAGGCGGGTGTGGCCGACGGCCTGGAGGTAAGGCAGGGCCGTGAGGTGGCCCGAAGCGATCTTGATCGCGGTTACGCCGAGTTGAACGAGGCGCTCGACCCAGGGGATGGAGAATGGGGTGGCCAGGAAGTCGAGGCCGAGTTCGCGGCAGCGTGCCTGGAGGGTGCGGAACGCCGACTCGGGCAGTTCATGGCGGCGGAGCATGTCGTGCTGGGACTCGCCGGCGAGGCCGGAGCGTTTTTGGTAGTCGGCCTTGGGGGCGTCCTGGACGGCGAGTTCGTCGGCGGAGAAGGCCTGGAACTTGACGCAATCGGCGCCGGCGTCCTTGGCGGCGTCGATCAGACGCAGGGCCAGGCCCAGGTCGCCGTTGTGATTGACGCCAGCCTCGGCGATCACGTAGGGGCGGCGGCGGGCGTCGAGCCAGGCGGGAGGGGGCGGGGCACTTTCATTCGCTTTGGGGCTCATGGTGATTTCTCGTCGGCGCCGCCGGTTTGGGCCAGGGCCTCGTTGAAGCCGTGCCGACGACGATGGGCCTGGTGGCGGGGGTCGCGGAGTTGCTGCTGGGCTTTGGCGTAGAGTTCCTCGCCGTAGAGGGTCCGTTCCTGGGCCTCAATCTCGGTGGGTGTGGGGGGTAGGTAGTTCTGCCGGGCGAGGGCCAGGGCCTCGTCGCGGAGGGCAATGAGTTCCGAGTCGCTCAGGTCGGTCAGGTTGACGGCGAGGTCCACGGCGTCGCCAAGCTTTTCGACGAAGGACTGCTCGCTGGGGAATCTCTGGCGGAAGCGGGGCGTATCTTTGACCTGTTCATAGAGGGCGGTGCCGGGGTAAGGGCAGGTGAACATCAGGGCGGTCAGTGGGATGTTCAGGTTGCGGCAGAAGTCAACCGTGGCCAGGACCGTTTCCCGGGTTTCGCCGGGGTAGCCGATCATGAAGGAGACGGGGCAGCGCAGGCCGGCGGCGCGGGTGTTGAGGATCGCCTGGCGGGCCTGGGCGATGGTGGCCTTTTTGCCCATGGCCTGGAGGATGCAGTCGGCGCCGCTTTCAATGCCGTAACTGACGGAGACGCAGCCGCTGGAGCGCATGCGTTTGAGGAGGTCGAGGTCGCAGACGGTGGAGCGGCCGGTGCAGCTCCAGCGGAGCGAGCGGTTCAGGCCGTGGCGGTCGATGAGGTCGCAGATGGCGACCACGCGGTGCTTGTCGATGACGAAGCAGTCGTCCTGGAAGCTGACGAAGTCGATGTCGTAGGCTTGTTTGAGGGCAAGCATTTCGCCGACGACGTGCTCGGCGCCGCGGCCGCGGAACCGGCGGCCGAAGAGACGATAGCAGTAGCGGCAGTCGTAGGGGCAGCCGCGGGAGCTGATGATGTCGATGTCCTTGCCGACGCCGACGATCGGGTTGGCGAGGTACACGTCCATGGGGAACAGGTCCCAGGCGGGGTAGGGGAGCGTGTCGAGGTTATCCAGGAGGGGGCGCGGGGCGGTTTCGATGACCTGGCCGTGGCGGAGGAAGGCCAGGCCGGGGATGGGGTCGAGGGGTCGGCCGGCCAACAAGGCGGCGAGCATCTCGCCGGCGGTGTCATCGGCCTCGCCCAGGGCGATCGCGTCGATGTCGAGGTTTCGCAAGGCGGTTTCGATGATGCTGGCGCCGACGGAGCCGCCCAGGACGATGGGGCAGCCGGGCCGCTCGTGACGCAGTCGGCGCGTAATTCGTTTGACCCAGTTGTAGGTGGTAATCAGGCCGCCGATGCCGATCACGGCGGGGTCGTAGCGGCGGACCAGGTCGCAGACCTCGTCGTCGCGACAGCGGAGGCCGTTGGCGTCGATGACGGCGACTCGAAAGCCCTGAAGCCGCAGGCGGGCGGCGAGCAAGCCCAGGCCGGTGGGAAAGTTGCGCGGCTGGTCCCAGACCCGAATCGGCGGGAAGATCAGCACGATGTCGTGTTGGGTGAGGGCCATTCCTGGCGTTCCTTGGGCCGGCGGGGGGCCTGGGTCAGCCGTCCTGTTTTTCTCGCAGGGCGGCCTCCGCCAAGTAGAAATCGCGCACGGTGTCGATGTCAATAGTCTGGTGGGGTTCCTGGACGAGGGCGCGGCGGTCGCGGCCCCAGAAGGCGTGGGGATCGGCGCCGCCGGCGCCGGCGAGGAGCACGTCGTACCGCACCACGCCGACCGCGCCGTCAATGTAGTACAAGGGAGGCAGGTCCTGGCGGCGGTACACCTGATTGCCGAGGTACTTGGTCGCGCGGTCGCCGTCCAGTCGGTGGAGCCAGTAGGGGTGGAACTTGCCCACCGGCGCCACGGTCTGGAGGGAGTCGCCGCCGCCCGTCTGTAACTGCTCGATGGCCCGGTCGATGACGCCCTGGGCGCGCACGGGTACGTTGGCATACAGGAGCACGACGGCGTCGGGCCGGTAGCCGTCGGTCTGCTGGAGCACGCGGCAGCAATGGCGCATCGCGTCGTCAATGCGAGCGGCGTGGTCGGCCAGGGCGGCGGGGCGGTCCACGAGAGTCAGTCGGCCGCGGTACTGCGGCCAGGTACAGATGGCCTTGACCTTCGGGTCGTCGGTGGTGACGACGATACGGTCCACGCGCCGGGCGGCCAGGGCCGCGTCGAGGGTGTAGGCAATCACGGGGCGCCCCGCCAGCGGCCGGACGTTCTTGCCCGGCACGCCGACGCTGCCCGCCCGCGCGGCGACGAGGGCTAGAACCTTCAGGTGTGCCTGCTGGGGCGTATCACTCATCGGTGCCATTCCTTGCAGCGGGCGCAGAGTTCGTTGCCGGTGAAGTTGCCGGCGGCGTGGGCCAGGCGCACCTGGTCGAGGGCGGGGTGGCGCCAGAGGTCGGCGAGGCTGTGGTCGGCGGCGGAGGCGAAGGCGTAACGGCCGGAGAAGTCCTGGGAGCAGAGGGTGGCGCGGCCGTCGGCGAGGATGGTGAGGCGGCGGGCGAGCCGCAGGCAAGGGAAGCGGCAGGGCGGCTGCATGTCCATGACGGCCTGATCGGGAATCTGGCCGGCGAAGTCGTTGTATCCGAGGATCACGGCCGCGCCGGCGGCCCGCAGCCAACGGTCGTAGAATGCCTCCATTTCGTCGAGAGTGTCGGCCGTTTTGGTCAGGTGCGGGACCAGGGTTGGGCCGCCGCGGGCGCGGGTGCGGGCGGCGAAAGCCTCCAGTTGCCGCACGAGGCGGTCGAAATGATCGGCGCCTTTGAGGCGGGCATAGAGTTCCGGGGTATTGGCGTCGAGGAAGACGCTGAAGGTATCGGCGGGTGAGTCGGCCAGGGCGTCGGCGAGGGGTCCGGCGAGGGCTTGGCCGTCAGTTTCGATGTTAAGGGCGAAGATGCCGGCGGCGTGGGCGGCGGCGATCAGTGCCGGCAGGTCGGGATGCGCCAGGGGTTCGCCGCAGCCGCCCAGGGTGAGGCAGACGTCGTCGCAGGCGGCGGCGTCGCGGGCGATTTTTTCGCAGAGGTCGGCGCTCAGCGGTCCGCGGGCGAGGTCGTCGCGGCGGTGGGGGTAGCCGGGCATCCGCAGGCTGGGAGCGGTGTTGAGTTCGAGTTCGATTTCCTCGGGCAGGGGGCCCAGTTGGGCGGTGAGGGGGCCGAGGGTGGCGACGAGTCGGACGGCGTCCCAGTCGTCCGCGCCGGGGCCGTGCCGGCGGTACAGTTCATCGAGCAGGCGGAAGGAGCGGGCGGTGTCGGCCAGGCACCGCAGACGGGCGGTGGCCAACTCGCGCGGCACGGGGAAGTTGCACTCATGAACGATGTAGTCGCCGTGCGGGCCGTCGGGGTCGTAGGCCAACAGGTCGCCGACGCCCAGGCGAGCCTGGACAAGCTCGTGGAGCAGGTCGAGGCGGTAGGCGCAGCCGATCAGGCCGGGAGGGGCTTGGGTGAAGGTGAACCGCATCGACTGCCCGTGCTCGTGATGGTAGGCGATCAGACCATCGACGAGGGCGGGGTTGAGCAGGACGGCTTCCGGCGGGACGGCCAAGGCGGTGTACACCTGGCGGTCCCGCAAAGCCAGGACCATCTCGGGGGTAACGGGCTGCTCGTCAAAGACGGTGGCCTCGCGGAGGCCGCCGCGCCAACTGGCCAGGGCCCATTTGCGGCGGCGGACGTGGGGGCTCAGGGGAATCGGGTGCTCCAAGCCGACCAGTTGCACGTCGAGGCCGGCGGTCAAGGCCGAGACGCGCTGAGCCTGGGCGGTGGGACAGAAGACGATGATTTCGTGAAGTTGTCGGGCTTGTAGGAGGCGCTCGAGGGTGCGGCGCAGGACGCACTTGCCGGCAAGGTCGTCGGCTAAGCGGCTGCGGAGACCCAGGGCCGAGCGGTCCAGGTCGGCCAGCAGAAAGGCGGCGTTCTTCTTGTCGGTCGTGTCGCTCATGGGCGCCCGTGTTGCCGCCGGGTTAATCGGCAGGCGCTACGTTCCAGGTCTTCATGTCCTCGTCGAAGCGGGTGAGGCACTCGCGCAAGAGTTCGGCAAGGCGGTCGCAGCCGGCGTTGATTTCGCCGACGTAGCGGACGTCGCGTCGGAGTTGCTGGCGTTGACGTTCCTTGCCCTCGGCGGCGCGGCGGCGGATGGCGTGGTCCTGGCGGAAGCGGAACATCTCGGCCATCTGCGAGACGTAGCAGACCAGGCGATAGACCGAGGAGCGTTGGCGGACCATGGTGCGCAGCTCGTCGAGACGGATCATGCGCTGGTTGAGGGCGGACTGGTCGTCCACGAGGTCGAGCATTTCTCGGATGAGGCCGAGGGTCTCGCGGCCGATGCGGGCGAGTTGCTCGACCTCTTCGAGGCGTCGTTGCACCAGCGCGCGGGCGGGGCGCAGGCGGGCGGCGTCGAAACGGCTGAGCCGCCGGCGGTAATCGAAGCGGGCGGGGTCCACGGGGCCGGGGGCGTGGCGGTCGATGGCCTCGGCCAAGGGAAGGGGCTGGCAGAATTGTTTGGCGACGCCGCCCTCGGTGGCGTCGATGACGCGGGCGGGGCAGGCGGCGAAGTCCCGCTCGAACTGCTGGAGGTAGGTGAACATCTGCTCGTCGGTGTAGATGCGTCGGCCGTGAATGTCCTGCACGGGGCGAAGGATGGCGCGGCTGCGGACGATGCGCTCCCACTCCTTCATTTCGAGGGTGCAGAAACGGCCCAATTCCGGCTGCCAGAGTTGGTGCAGGGCGGTGCCGGGGCTGTAATAGACGTGGTGGGTGAAGCCGAGGTCTTGGCCGACGAGGATGATGGGGTCGGCGCCGAGGTACTGGGCGAGATAGAACGCCAGGTGGGCGACGGTGCAGCCGGCGCGAAGATTGTCGTGCGGATCGTCCCACTCGCGGAGGACCAGGCGGGCGAACTCGTTGCCCAGGAGCGCGAGGGGGCCCCGGGAGCGGTAGATGTCGATGACGGACCAATGGGCCTTGGGCTCGGCGACGAGATGGATGTCCGCGAGCCCCTCCAGGCCGGCAAAGAAGCCTTGGCTGACCTCGTGGTAATCCAGACTGGTGACGAAGTCGGGCCGTATGCCGGCGGCGAGCAGCGGCTTGAGCGTGGTCTGGACGGCCACGACCACGACGCGGTCGCGGCAGCGCCGGAGCACGTCGAGGTTGCGGTGGAGGCTGGGGCCGGCGGAGACGACGACGGCGGGGCAGCCGGCGAAGCGGTTGCGCAAGACGTCAATCGAATCGGTGGCGACGTAGGTGGGCAGATTCTGCAGGACGTTGCGGCAGGTGCGGACCGAGTTGCTCAGGACCGTGATGAGGGTGGTGCGGACGTAGCCGGCGTATTCGGCGACCGCGCGGTGCACGCGGGCGTGGAAGTCGCCCTCCAGCCGGGCCAGCGGTTGGGTGAAAACGACGCCCAGCATCAGGGCGTGCGAGTGCACTTCGAGTTTGCGGAAGACCTCGTCGCGTTCGGCGGCCGTCATGATGATCAGGCGGTTGCTGGCGAACATCTCGGAGTAGTCGAAGTGCTCGAGGGCGGTGCGGAGCAAGGCGAGGTTGGGTTCACTGACGACGATAAAAGCCTCGCCGGTAAGGCGTTCAAAGAGGGCGGCGACGTGGTAGCCCAGGCCGAAGCCGTCCACGAAGAAGCACATCGGCGGCTGGTCCTCCTGGGGGTTGGTCTGGGCCTGCGCCTGGACCTCGATGCCCTCGGCCCAGCGGTCGGCCTCGCGGACGGGGTCGTAACGGCTGTGCAGGTACACCGGCTCGCCCTGGGGGCCGGTCAGGCGACAGGTCAGGCCGCCGTCGCGGGTCGGCTCCAGTGGTACGAAGTCCAGCTCATCGACCTGGTCGATCAACTGGGCCAGGCGGGGCGCATGATCGCACAAGGCCCGCATGTTGGCGAGGTAAACGGAAGCAGGGGGGGTGATGGCGGGCAGAGGAACGGGAGGTGGTAGCAGTGAAGAAACGTTGCCAGCCAAGGTTCACACCTACGTTTGAGGTCGTCGTCGGCTCGCCCGCCTGAGCCGAGCCGCCGTGCGTCTCAGCCAAGCTGGTCGAGGGCTACATTTAGGGTTGCGGGCCTGCCGCCGACCGGCTAATAAGGGCATCTAATCGGTGGCCAGGCCTGGCTGGTTTTCGGCGCATAGTTTCAGCCTGAAATGTTATCGGTCTTTGCAGGCCGGCGGCTTTAATCCGGCGGGCCGACCGTCGCCGGGGAGTCGAAAAGACATGACGCACTACCTGTTTGAGAGCCCGGTGCTGGGCCTGTTGGCGGCGGGGGTAATCGAGTTGCTGACGGTGATTGTGTGGTCGATGCGGCGGGACAGGAAGAGTGCCCTGATGCTTCTGGTCGGCCCAGGCGTAGCGGCGTTGTTCGTGCTGCTGGACCTGTTGGTTCAGACGCCGGCCGAGGCGATGGAAGCGACCACGCGGCGGATCGTGAAGTTGGCGGTGAAAGAGGACGGCCAAGGTGTGATCGACCTGCTGAGCGAGAGTTTCCGGCACAAGCAGTTCGTCGTGAAGGCGGCGGCCTCACCGGTGGTGCGGCGGTACTTGCAGGGGCCGGTGATCGAGAGCGCGGGGGTAACGTATCTGGAGGTATCGTCGGCCCGGAAGCAGGGGGGGCAGGTGGGGTTCACCGTGCTGGCGGTGATGGACCCGAAGGGGCCGTTTGCGGCGGGGGGCCTGCTGAAGTCGCGGTGGCTGTTCACCTACGTGCGGGACCCGGACGGCCGGTACCGGGTGCGGGACATCGAGTTGGAGAGTCTCAACGACGGGCCGGGATTTGACATCTTCACCCAGGGCGTGCCGCGGGAGTATTACTGAGAGACCCAGTGCCGGCGGGGGCGTCGAGGGGATAGAGGGCGGGGCAGGGCGTGAGGAATCAGCAGGACGGAACGGTCGGCGGCGGAGCGCCCGGTGCGGCGGGGCGGTGGGCCGCGTGGGACAAGCAGTACCTCTGGCATCCGTTTACGCCGATGCGGCCGTGGTTGGAGGAGGAGCCGCTGGTGATCGAGCGGGGCGAGGGGGCGGTGCTGTACGACACGGCGGGGCGGGCGTACCTGGACGGGGTGTCGAGCCTGTGGTGCAACGTGCACGGGCACCGGCACCCGCACATCGACGCGGCGGTGCGGGCGCAACTGGATCGGATCGCCCACAGCACGCTGTTGGGGCTGGCGTCGCCGCCGAGCATTGAGTTGGCGCGGCGGCTGGTGCAGTGGGCCCCGCCGGGGCTGACGCGGGTGTTTTATTCGGATAACGGGGCGACGGCCGTGGAGGTCGCCCTCAAGATCGCCTTTCAGTACTGGCGCCTCGTGGGGCAGCCGCGGCGGGTGAAGTTCGTGGCGTTAGGCGAGGCTTACCACGGGGACACGCTGGGGGCGGTGAGCGTGGGCGGGATCCCCTTGTTCCGCGAGATCTTCGGCGGCTTGACGTTCGAGGCGTTGTTTTGTCCCAGCCCGCATCCCTATCGGTTCGAGGGGACGCCGCCGGAGTGTTGCCGGGAGCGGTTGGCGCAGATGGAGCGGCTGCTGCGGGAGCGGGGCGAGGAGGTGGCGGCCATCGTGCTGGAGCCGCTGGTGCAGGGGGCGGCGGGAATCATCGTGCACCCGGCGGGTTTTCTGCGCGGGGCGGCGGAGCTGGCGCGGCGGTACCGCGTGCTGCTGATCGCGGACGAGGTGGCGACGGGGTTCGGCAAGACGGGCACGATGTTCGCGTGCGCGCAGGAAGGGGTCGCGCCCGACCTGATGTGCCTGGCGAAGGGGCTGACGGGGGGGTATCTGCCGTTGGCGGCGACGCTGGTGAGCGAGCGGGTGTTCGAGCCGTTCTTAAGCGAGCGGCGGGGGGAAACGACCTTTTACCACGGACACACCTACACCGGCAATGCGTTGGGGTGTGCGGCGGCGCTGGCGAACCTGGAGGTGTTCGAGCGCGAGCGGACGTTGGAGCAACTGGCGCCTAAGATCAAGCTGATGGATGAGCGGCTGCGGGAGGCGGCGCGGCTGGCGTGGGTGGGCGACGTGCGGCGCCGCGGGGTGATGACGGGGATTGAGTTGGTGGCCGACCAGGGCGCCAAACGGAGCTTTGACCCGGCGCGGCGGGTGGGGGCGCGCTTGTGCCAGGCGCTGCGCCGGCGGGGAGTGCTGCTTCGGCCGCTGGGGGACGTGGTGGTAGTGATGCCGCCGCTGGCGATCACGCTGGAGCAATTGGACCGGTTGCTGGCTGCGGTGACGGAGGGCCTGCGGGAGGACCTGCCGCGCTTGCTGCGGGAATAGCGCCGAAGGGAGGTGGGAGTGTGCTTGTCAGGCGGGCGAACCGGGGGTACAATTGCGTTAGTCAGGTACGTGCCCGACCGGACCTGGCCGCCGGAGGGTGACCAGGCCGGGAACCCTGCGCCGGAGTTATCGGTCCATGCCGCTGGTAACGTTCTATTTTCAGTTGCACCAGCCGTTTCGGCTGCATCCGGAGGTGGACCAGTTCTTGTGGGAGGAGCGCAACCGCGAGGTGTTTCGCAAGGTGGCGCAGAAGTGCTACCTGCCGGCGACGCGCATGTTCATCCAACTGGTGCGGGATTGGCCGGGGTTCAAGATCACGCTGGCGATGTCGGGGACGTTTCTCGAACAGGCCGAGCAGTATGAGCCGGAGGTGATCCGGGTGCTGCAAGAACTGCTGGACGCCGGGCAGGAGCGGCGGCAGGTCGAATACCTGGAAGAAACGTACTATCATTCGCTCACCAGCCTCTTTCACGACCCCGACAAGCGGGAGTTCAAGGATCAGGTTTCGCTGCATCGGCAGAAGATGAAGGAGCTGTTCGGGTTCAAGCCCACGGCGTTTCGCAACACGGAGCTCATGTACAACAACGAGATTGGCGGCGTCGTGGCGGACATGGGGTTCAAGGCGGTGCTTTGCGAGCAGCGGGATGACATGTTCACGCCGCAGGACGGCCGGGCGATTTCGCCGAACGCGGTGTTTCGGGCGCGGGGGCGGGGGCATCGGCCGCGGGAAATCCTGGTGATCCCCCGCAACCGCGATCTCAGCGACGATGTGGCGTTCCGGTTCAAGCACCGCCATCTGACGGCGGAGCAGTACGCCCAGTATCTGGGAAAGGTGGACGGGGAGGCGATCCTGCTGGGCTACGATTACGAGCACCTGGGGGAGCACCTGTGGGCGGACACGGGGATTTTCGAGTTTTGGCGGGGTCTGCCGGAGGCGTTGGCGCGGCAGCCGAGCGTGGTGGCGGTCACGCCGAGCGAAATGGCCGAGCAGTTCCACCAGGCGGCCTGCCCCGTCGTGGACATTCATCCGTTGAGCACCTCGAGCTGGGCCGACATGGAGCGGAACACCTACGGCTGGCTGGGGACGCCCGCGCAGGTGGCGCTGTTCCAGGACGTCGAGACGCTGGAGGAGGACGCGCGGGCGGCCGGGGGCGCCCTGCTGCGGAAGTGGCGCTATTTGACGACCTCGGATCACCTCTATTACCTGCATGAAGGGCGGGGCGCGGACCGGGCGGTGCACGATTATTTCAACCCCTACGGGTCCCTGGCGCTGGGAACCTACGTGCTGACGCGGAACGTCGATAGCCTCAAGACGGCGGCCCGGCAATTCAACATCCGCAAAAGCACGCCGGCGACGCCGGTGATCCTGATCACGCCCGAGACGGGTCGGCTGCCCTCCGAGGGGCTGGGCAAGTTCGCCCAGTTCGTTTCGGGCAAGAGCGGCGGGCTGGGGGAGGTGATCTCGGCCCTCTGTAAGGGTCTGGCGGAGCGAAAGGTCCCCACGCACCTGATTACCCTGAACCTGCGGCGGCGGTTTCGGGAGGAGTCGCACCTGAATGAGGAGCAATGGATTCAAGGCCGCCACAAGTTGGACCCGGAGAACGTGCACCTGGTCAGTTCGGCCATCTTTGAGAACTACCGCAGCGCCTACGACGGGGACCCCGTTGAGACGGCGGCCGAGTTTCAACGCCAGATCGTGAACACGTACCTGAAGGACATCCGCAGCAAGTGCGATGGACGGGTGATCGTGCACAGCCACGACTGGATGGCCGGCGGGGCGATCGCCGCCTACGCCAAGCTGCGGGAGGCGCCCGTGCTGCATACGGTGCACAACACCCACACGGCGCACATACCCCTGGAGGCCCTGCACGGCATCAACCTGGGGCGGTTGTGGCACAACCTGTACGTGTCGTTGGACCAGGGGCGGGAGTGCGTGGACGCGCAGGCGACGGCGATCAAGAGCGCCACGAAGGTCAGCTACGTGGGCCGGCGGTTTCTGTGGGAGGTGGTCTCGGATTATTTCCTGGACCGCCCGATCATCCCCTGGGGCGTGCGGCAGGAAACCAAGGCGAAGTACCGGGCCGATGCGGCGCTGGTCATTCCCAACGGCATCAGCCCGGACGTGTATCCGGAGAACCAGCCGCAGGAGGCGGCCTGGGACGAGCCGGGGCTGGCGCGGCGGTTTGGGCCCGCCGAGCCGGGGCTGCTGGACGCCAAGCGGGCCAACCGCGTCAAGTTCCAGAAACGCCTGAACCTGCGGGCCGACCCGGACGCCATCCTGCTTTATTGGCCCAGCCGGCTGGACCCCTCGCAGAAGGGCGTGGAACTGCTGGAGGACGTGGCCCTGCGCTTCGTGATCGAGCACGGCGACGTGCAGATAGCGATAGTGGGCAACGGGGTGGGCGGGGACCGCGTGCATGCGGAAATCCTCGGCCGGATCGCCTGCGCGTCGGAAGGCAAGATAGCCTATCGGCCGTTTGACGACGACCTGAGCCGCCTGGGCTACGCCGCGGCCAGCGACGTGTTTGGCGCGTCGCTCTATGAGCCGTTCGGCCAGATCGACGTGATGGGCAACTTGTACGGGGCGACGGCCACCAACCGCGACACGGGCGGCTACGGCGACAAGATCGTGCCGCTGAGTCTCAAGGCATTGGGGGCCCCGCAGGACCTGGGCAACGGCGTGCTGTTCAGGAATTACGATTCAGGGGGCCTGTGGTGGGGGCTGCATCAGGCGGTGGAGAATCACCGCTACTTCCGGCAGAACCCGCGGGAGTGGGAGCGGCAGGCGCGGCGGATCATGGTGGAGGCGCGGAAGAACTGGAGCCTCGACAACATGGTCGCCGGCTACCTCATGGCCTACGAGGAACTCAACGACGGCCGGCCCCTGGTGTAGCTGAAGGCGCAACGATCATGCCCGGCCCCTCGTCGCGCGGCTGCGCCCCAGGACAGCCGGCGTTGCCGGCATCCTGAAGACCGTAACGGAGGAGGAGGGATTCGAACCCCCGGTCCCGATTTCTCGGAACAACGGTTTTCAAAACCGTCGCCTTAAACCACTCGGCCACTCCTCCCAACTGTGAGGCGACAAAGCTATACACCCGATGACTGCGGCTGAAGCAGGTCCGGGTGATTGTCGCTACGCTCTTTCTTCCACTGTTCACCTGTTCTACTGCTCCCCTGCTCTATTTTTGCCGCCCCAGAGGCGGCAAAAATCGGGGTGACTGGATTCGAACCAGCGACCTCCTGGACCCAAACCAGGCGCTCTGATCCAAGCTGAGCTACACCCCGGCGTTTCGTCGGCGGCCCAGCCACTCTAGCCGCGGCAGAGGGACCCTGTCAAGCGCTGGCGCCGGCCGAGGCGGCCGGTGGCCCCTCCGGAAACGCCCGCTGCTCCTGCCGAACCGAGGGCGGACAAGGGCCCTTTTTTCCTTGGCTGATGAGTGCAGCGACTCTATCATGTCGGCCGTCAACAATGTGCTGGTCGCGTGGGACCGTTTTGGGAGTGAACGCGCATGAACAAGAAGCTTGTCCAAGGAATGATGGTGTTGGCGGCAGCGGTGCCGGCGGGCAGGGCGGCGTGGGGGCAGGAAAGCCCCGTGGCGGACCAGCCCGTAACCTGGGAGACCAGCCTGGTAGGCGGGTACTTTACCGGCGGCATGTTGGCGCGGGTGAAGGTGGCGGGCGAACCGGTCAAGGCGGAGATGAACACCGGCTGGCTGGTCGGGGTGCGGGCGGGCGCGGAGGAGGAATACCTCGGGCTGGAGTTGACTCTGGCAGGGGTGTTTGCGAACCTGGACCTCACGGCGGACCCGGCGGCGGCGCTGCCCTCGGCGCAGGATGCGTCGCTCTTCTTGGGGGACTTGGACGTGCTCCTGTTCCCGACGGGCCAGGGGTGGGCGGACGGCCGCGTGCGGCCGTTTCTGTGCGCCGGGCCGGGGGTGGCGCAACTGAACAGCGATTTTCACGCGGTGGACGGCGAGACCTTGTTCGACGTGAACGTGGGCGCGGGCTGCAAGTTCCTGCTGGGCGAATCGGGCAACCCCGTTCTGCGCGTGGATTGGCGGTGGCACAAGCTCGCCGGCGGCGGGTCCAACGTCCAGGACCCGCTCTATCGGCAGGAATTTACGGCTGGGCTGGGCTGGCGGTTCTAGGGCGGCAGGGACGCAAACGGCGACGCGCCGGTTTGCAAACCACGGGAGAGCAGGCAGGAGGCGGGTGTTGGCGGGCCGGGAAAAGATCACGATCGTCGGCGCGGGCAACGTGGGGGCGACCTGCGCGCATTGGCTGGCCAAGAAGCAGTTGGGAGACATTGTGCTGCTGGACATCGTGGAGGGCCTCGCGGCGGGCAAGGCGCTCGACCTGTTTGAGGCTGGGCCGGTCGGCGGCTACGACGTGGCGGTGCGGGGCACCTGCGACTACGCGGACACCGCCGACAGCCGCGTGGTCATCATCACTTCAGGACTGGCCCGCAAGCCCGGCATGAGCCGCGACGATTTGCTCGCCAAGAACGCGCAAATCGTAGCCGAGGTGACCCGCCGGGTAGTGCGGACCAGCCCCGAGGCGTTCCTGATCGTGGTGAGTAACCCGCTCGACGCGATGGTGTACGTGGCGGCGCGGGTGTCGGAGTTCCCGCCGCGGCGGGTGCTGGGGATGGCCGGGGTCCTGGACACGGCCCGCTATCGCAGTTTCTTGGCGGAGGCCCTGGGCGTCTCGGCGAGGGACGTCCAGGCGGTCCTGCTGGGGGGGCACGGCGACGACATGGTGCCGCTGCCCCGGTACACCTCGGTGGCGGGCATTCCCGTTACCGAGTTGCTGGACGAGAAGACGCTGGCGGCGATTGTGGACCGCACGCGGCAGGGAGGGATCGAAATCGTGAACCTGTTGAAGACCGGCAGTGCCTATTACGCGCCGGCGGCGGCAGCGGCCGAGATGGCCGAGGCCATCCTCAAGGACCAACGCCGACTGTTGTGCTGCTCCGCCTATTGCCGGCGGGAATATGGGGTGGGGGGATGCTACGTGGGCGTGCCGGCGGTGCTGGGGGCGGGCGGCGTCGAGCGCATCGTCGAGCTGCGGCTGCTCGAAGCGGAGCGGCAGCTCTTCGCCGCCTCGGTCGCCCACGTCCGTCAGCTCATGGCTCAAGTGGACGGACTGGGGGTAGTCTGAGGCGGCCCTGCCGACGCACGCACCATGAAGATCGCCCTGGCCCAGATCAACCCCGTGGTGGGGGACCTCGCGGGCAATCGGTCGCGGATCGCCGAGTGCCTGGCCCGCGCCGCCGATCAAGGGGCGGATCTAGCCGTGTTCCCGGAATTGTCGGTGCTGGGCTACCCGCCCAAGGACCTGCTGCTGAAAAAGCAGTTCATCGACGATAACCTGGCGGCGATCGCAGAGCTGGCCCGCGCGGCGACGCGGTGTGCGGCGTTGGTGGGTTTCGTCTGTCGGCACGAGGGACCGGCGGGCCGGCCGCTGCACAATGCGGCGGGGTTGCTGGCCGACGGGAGGCTCCAGGCGACCTACACCAAGCAACTGCTGCCGACCTACGACGTCTTCGATGAGACGCGCTACTTTGAGGCGGCCCCTTCGCAGCAGATCGTCGAGTTCCAGGGCCGGCGGTTGGGGTTGACCATCTGCGAGGACATTTGGCAACTGCCCGAGCGCGGGGACCGGCCGCTGTACCAGGCCCGGCCGCTGGCGGACCTGGCCCAGGCCGGCGCGGACCTGGTCATCAACATGTCCGCCTCGCCGTTCGTCCTGGGCAAACACGACCGGCGCTGCGCGTCCTTCGGCGAGGAATGTCGGCGCTACCGCCTGCCGTTGGTTTACGTCAATCAGGTGGGCGGCAACGATGAGTTGGTCTTCGATGGGTGCAGTTGCGCGTTCGACCGCCAGGGTCGGCTGACGGCCCAAGCGAAGGATTTTGCCGAGGACTTGTTGCTGCTGGACCTGGATGAGCCGCAGGCGGCCCGGCGCGAGACGCTGCGGACCGGGGTCGCCTCGGCGCACGCGGCCCTGGTGCTGGGTTTGGCGGATTACGTCCACAAGTGCGGCTTCGAGAAGGCCCTGGTCGGGCTGTCGGGCGGGATCGACTCGGCGGTGACGGCCGTGCTGGCGGTCGAAGCCCTGGGGCCCAAACAGGTGCTGGGCGTGGCCCTGCCCAGCCGTTTTTCCAGCGCGCACAGCCTCGCTGACGCGCGGCAACTGGCGGCCAACCTGGGCATCGAGTTCCTGGTGGTGCCCATTGAGCCGGCGCACCAGGCGTTCGAGGCGATGCTCGCCGAGCCGTTTGCCGGCCGGGCGCCGGACGTAACCGAGGAAAACGTGCAGGCCAGGATCCGCGGCAACCTGCTTATGGCCCTGAGCAATAAGTTGGGCCATCTTTTGCTCACGACGGGCAACAAGAGCGAGCTGGGCGTGGGCTATTGCACCATCTACGGCGACATGGCCGGCGGACTGGCGGTCATCAGCGACGTGCCCAAGACCATGGTGTATGAACTGGCGCGACACCTCAACCGGCGGCGCGCGGTGATCCCGGCCCGCTCCTTGACGAAGCCGCCCTCGGCGGAACTGCGGCCCCACCAGACCGACCAGGACTCCCTGCCGCCCTATGAGGTGCTCGATGCCATTCTGCAGCGCTACGTGGAGCAGGAGCAGTCGCCGGCGGACATCGTCGCGGCCGGGTTTGACGCCGATACGGTCCGGCGCGTAACGCAACTGGTGGACCGGAGCGAGTACAAGCGGCAGCAGGCGGCGCCGGGCCTGAAGGTGACCAGTCGGGCGTTCGGCTTCGGGCGGCGGCTGCCCATTGCGCAGCGCTACACCCCCGGCCGGTTCTGATGCGCCGGGCGACGCTTACCCGTTCACGCGTTCGAGCGGGGCGTATTTCACGGCCAAGGTCTTTGCACCGGCCGTGTTGAACTGCACGACCACGAGGCCCTCGTCCGGCCCCGGCCGCACCTGCCGCACCCGACCCAGGCCGAATTTTGGGTGCCGTACCAACTGCCCGCACGACCAGACGCTGCGCGGCGCGTCGTCCGCCGCGGCCTGCGACGTTTCGTCGTCCTCCTGGTCCTCCTCAGCGTCGGCGCTCGGGGAGGCGCCGTCCGGGCAAACCAGCAGGTGCGTCAATGGTCGCAAAAACGGCGAGCAGATCGTCATTTGCGTCTTGCCCTGCGTGCTGCGCTGACGGGCGTAGCTGAGGCACAAGACGTCCTTGGCACGCGTCACGCCCACGAACAGCAGCCGCCGCTCTTCTTCGACGTCTTCTTCGCTGTCGCGGCTGCGGCTGTGCGGCAACAGCCCGTCCTCGATCCCCGCGATGAACACGGCCGGGAACTCCAGCCCTTTGGCGGCGTGCAGCGTCATCAGCGCGACCGCCCCGGCGTTTTCATCGTAGGCGTCCGCGTCGCTGACCAGCGCAATCTGCTGCAGGTACTCGGCCAGCGCGGGTGTCGGCGCCTGGGCGTCATACTCGGCCGCCGAGTTGATCAGCTCGGCGACGTTGTCGGCGGCGTCCTCGTCGCCGGCCGCCGCATGCGCCGCCGCCAGCCCGCTCTGCTGGTAAGTGGCGCGCAGAATCTCCGCTACCGGCTGACCCAACCGGCCTTGCAGCAGCTCGATCAGTTCCACGAATTTCTTCACCTTGGCCTGCGCCGCGGCGCTCAGGCCCGGCGCCGCCTCGACCTGCCGCAGCACCTGCCAGACGTCGCGGCCGGTCGCGGCGCTCTGCTCCAGGACCCGCCCCGCCGTCGTGGCGCCGATCCCGCGCGGCGGCTGATTGATCACGCGCTTCAGGGCGAGGGCGTCGGCCGGGTTGATCAGCAGCCGCAGGTAGGCCAGCACGTCCTTGATCTCGGCCCGCTGGAAAAACTCCAGGCCGCGAATGATCTGATACGGGACGGCGCCGCGGCGGAGCGCCTCTTCGAGCACGCGGCTCATCCAGTTCACCCGGTAGAACACCGCCAGGTCGCGGTATTCTCGCCCTTGCCGCCGGAGTTCCGCGATCCACTCGACCAGCCGCGCCGCCTCCTCGTGTTCGTCGGCGCTTTGCAGCAGCCTCGGTTGAACGCCCCCCGGCCGGGCGGTAAAGAGACGTTTGGCCTTACGCCGCCGGTTGAAGCGGATCAGTTCGTCCGCCAACGCCAGCACTTCCGGCGTGCTGCGGAAGTTCTCCTCCAGCCGGACGATCTTCGCGTCGGGGTAGTCTTCCTCGAACGCCAGAATGTTGCCGATGTCCGCGCCGCGCCAGCCGTAGATGCTCTGGTCCGGGTCGCCCGTGGCGCAGAGGTTGCGGTGCTTGAGCGTCAGGCCGCGGGCCATCTGGTATTGGGCGTGATTGGTGTCCTGATACTCGTCCGCCAGCACGTACCGGTAGCGGTCGTTCAGCCGGTCCCGCAGCTCCGCATCGTCGCGCAGCAGCAGCGCCAGCCGCAGCAGCAGGTCGTCGAAATCCAGGGCGGCGTTCTTCGCCAACTCCTTCTGGTAGGCGGCATAAACCGCGGCCAGCCGCTGGCTGGCGAAGTCCTGCGCTCGGGCCGCCGCCTGCTCCGGCGTCTCCAGGTCGTTCTTCCAGTGACTAATGCGGGCCAGGGCGCGGGCCGGCGGGTAGTTGGCGCGGTCCAGCTCCACGGCTGCCAGGGCGTCGCGCACCGCCGCCCGCTGGTCGGCCTCGTCGTAGATGCTGAAGTTGGCTGGCAGAGCCGCGCGGTCGGCGAACTCCCGCAGCAAGCGCGCCGCCAGCCGGTGAAACGTGCAGATCGTTGCGCCGCGCGGCGCCGCCAGCGCGCGCACCCGCCCGGCCATCTCGTCGGCGGCCTTGTTCGTGAAGGTGATAGCCAGAATGTTCCCCGGCCGCACGCCCTGCCCGATCAGGTACGCCACCCGCCGCGTGATGACGCGGGTCTTGCCGCTGCCCGGCCCCGCCAACACCAGCAGCGGCCCCTCCCCGTGCGTTACCGCCGCCCGCTGCGCCTCCGTTAAGTCCCGTAACAACTCTTCCATGAAAAAGGGGTCAGGTACCTTTTCTGCCGCCTTCCGCAAAAAAAGGGGTCAGGTACCTTTTTTGTCGCCTTCCGCCGTTTCCTTTCTTGGTCGGCCGCGCGGCCGTAGTGTTGACTCCAGCTGCAGCATCCTGGCGATCCGCCCGAGCCACGATTCTTGGCCCAGCGGCCGGCCACGCTTGATGCTCGTGTGCACCCTCTCCAGGTCCTGGCCCTCGACCGGCCGATTGACCAGGGCCAACCACTGCCGGCCTTCCGGCAAGTCCAAAGGCCCCGCGCTCAGGAGCTTGGCCGCGTCTGGGTCCCAGGCCAGCCGACGCCACGCACTGCTCCAGCGCCAGTCCTGCGCCCGACGCACCAGCCTCGCACGCACCGGATTCTGTTCCACGTACCGACAGACCGTCAAATAGTGCTCGTCCGTCTGCACCGGGAAACTCTTGAACCGCCCCTGATACAAATGCCCGCCGCCCACCCTGTCGTGAGCCGCCTGCCAGCGCTGCGCGTGCGTCAGCGTCAGCCAGTGCAAAAAAACGGAGAGGTCTCCGTCTCTCCTGGGCCAAACGACCAGATGCCAGTGGTTCGGCATCACGCAATACGCCACGATCCGCATGGCGCAGCGCTCCTTCGCCTCGACCAGGATCCGCTCGAATGCCAGGTAATCCCCCTCTCTCCGGAAGATGATCGAGCGGCCATTGGCTCGGTTCAGCAGATGATAGACCAAACCGCCTTTGGCATGTCGCGGTGCTCGTGGCATGACCCCACCCTACCCCCGCCGGGGCGCATAGTCAAGCCAAAAAAAGCACCTGACCCCCAATTACGGAGCGTACTCGCAGCCGCCGCCGAACGGAACGGAGCAGCGCAGCCAGTCGGCGGCAAAGATCGCCAAGTCCATCAGGTTCACCTGGCAGTTCCGGTCGAGGTCGCCCCTGAAATAGCCCCAATCCCCGCATTCGAGGCTGATCGTGCCCTGGTACAGCTCTGTAGCATCCGCCAGGTATTCCGACCAGACCACCCGCTGGCCGGAGACGTCGGCCGCACCCATCTCGCTCGTACTGCGGTGGAGCGTCGAGGTGGCGAAGCCGGCGTCGGGCATGAGGTACGCCCCTTTCAACAGGCCCTCGTCCTGGTTGTCGGCCGGCCCGTCTCTGCCGGCTGCGGATGGCGCCCGGGTCCCCGCCACCCACACGGTGTACGGCCCGTCCACTCGCGGCCCGCTGCGATAGTACTCCTGCTCTTTCTCCGTCCAGATGGTCGCCAGACGCCAGTGCTGCGGCTCGCGATCGCGGTAATCGAAGACCCCGTAAATTCCATTGCGGTAATCCTCCTGCCCCTGCGCCGCCAGCCACGCCCCGGAGGCATCCAGACTGTACAGCGACACCTCCTGCGGCAGGTCGTACGTCACGATGTCCGGGTGGTGCGGGTCCGATACGTCCGCCACCCGCAGCGCCCGGCGGTACACCTCGTTCGGCTCGTAGTAGTACTCCAGCGACCAGCTCAGCAGCTTCCCATCGATCGCCAGGTCGTAGAAGCCGTCGTTGCCGCCGAGCAAGTCAATCCGATACTGCTCCACCTGATTGGGGTTCGACACGTCCGCCAGGTAGATGGCCATCTGATAACTGTTCGGTTCCTGCCCGGCGTAAGCCAGCCGCGTGCCCGAAAGGTCCAGGTCGTAGATGTACAGGCAGCGGGAGACGAAGTCCGTCCGGCTGATCTCGGCCAGATTGGCCAGGTTGGCCAGCCGTAGGATTTCGGGCTGTTCCGCCTCGGGCATCGGACCCTTGTAGGCCAACAGACGCTCCGAGAACGCCAGTTGCGCGGCCGCCGACGCCTCCATGTCGATCAGGAACTCCCGGTAATTCGGCTCATCCAGCCGCACGCCATACACCCGGTTGGCGTTCGGATCCCGCCCGTCGATCCAAGCCGCCAGATTGCCCGACACCGCGAACTCCCCCGACCACCCATAGACCTGGTGCCCGGCCCCCGTCGTGATCTCCGCTATGCTCGCCGGTTCAAGGGTCAACGCCCGCAGACGCCCTCCGGACCCCAGGGCCAAGGCCAACACGGCTGCACAACCAACCAATCGTCTGGCGTTCATCGCTTTTTCTCCTTCGTTTGACTCGGCGGACGCGGACGCCCAAAGGACCGCTGCGGCCGCATCGCAACTCGCACCACCTTTGTCCGACTTGCCCGCCGCCCGCTCGCCCCAGGCAATGCCGCCTAAGACACGGTCCCTGCGCTCCTTACAGCCGCACCCTCATCTTTGCACTTGGTGGTTCCTTCCGCCGCGCCGCCGTCAAGGAACTGCCCCGACCTGCCACAAGCATACCACATCCGCAGCCTCAAAGCAAGCCTTGCCCACTGTAAAGGTTCACTCTTAGTTAGTATCGACGATAAGACGAACCCTCTTCCACCCGCCCGGATGGCCAAGAATCAGTTCGGTTTGGGCGGTTCCACGTAGGGCAGCGCCGCCGGCTGCTCTTCGGGCAATTCGCGGATCCAGATGTTTCGAAACCGCACCGGATTGCCGTGCTCCTGCAAGACCAGCGGCCCTTTATCGCCGTGCGGCGCGTACTGGGCCAGCTTCTTGTGCTCCGTCGCACCCTGGATCGCGTAATTATTGTGGATAGCCACGCCGTTCTGCAGGACCGTGATGCGCCCCGGCCGGACCAGCAGCCCCCCTTCGCCGAACATCGGCCGCAGAAAAATAATGTCGTAGCTCTGCCACTCCCCCGGCCGGCGGCACACGTTCGCCAGCGGCGGCGCCTGGCCGTACACCGCCCCCGCTTGCCCGTCCGCGTACGTCGGGTTGTTATATGAATCCAATACCTGTATCTCGTACCGACCCATCAGGAAAACCCCGCTGTTGCCCCGGCCCTGGCTCCCGCCCTCCGCCTTTGCCGGCGTCGCCCATTCGATATGCAATTGGCAGTTGCCGAACTCGCCCGCCGTCTGCATCGTCCCCGTCTTCTTCACGACCTCCACGTAGCCGTCTTGGACCTTCCAGCGTGCCGGCCCGCCCTGCGCGTCGCGCCACGCCGACAAGTCCTTGCCGTCGAACAGCACCAGGGCATCCCCCGGTGGCGACCCCGGCTGGTCCGCCGTCGCCGGCGCCACCACCGGCGCCGCCGGGCGCTTCTCGTCGTGCACGCTAAAACCGCTCGCCCGCTGCTCCGCCGGCTCGATGACGTTCCCGTCGGGGTCCCGCCGCAGCACCGGTGCGTCCGCCTCGCCCGCCGCCCGCCCCGCAAAGCCTTCTGCGCCGCCCAGCCCCGCTGCTAGCGACCCCGCCGCCAAAACCACTGCCAGTAGCGCGATTCCCGCCCAACGTGCCCTGTTCTTCAGCATCGCATGCCTCCTGGATTAGAATCTATTGAAAATTGAATAGTGGACTTAACGCGCCAGATCGCCCAGTTGTCATCCCCGCAAAAGCAGGAATCCAGGCCATTCGGTAGTTTCCGGGACCCCTGCCTGCGCAGGGGTAACACGGTGGGGCCTAGCCGACTGTTTAGTTGTCCATTCAAGGTTCCATAGGAGCAGGATATTGCCAACCGCCGGCCGCGCCAAGATTTATGAATGGCGGCGGATCAAGGCGCCGGGGCGATACGACTGCGGAGCGGAGTAGCCCTTTGTTGCCGCGGTTGGCTGGCGGCGGAGGAAAACGCCGGCGGCAACAACTCCCGACAAGCAATTGCAGGAGAATAATTTAGCGGCGAGATACGATCCGCGCAAAGGCGCCCGGGTGTTGTCTCTGGACAACAGGCGGCGGAGAAATCGGGGACCAGCCATGAGCAGGATGAGAGTGCTAAGTTTAGTCCAGGGAAGGAGTAAGGGTCTTGGGCAGCGTTGGTGGAGCGGCGGGGCGATCGGCGGCACGTTTTTTGCCGCCTTGGAGGGTGAGTTTGGCTAACTCCCTTTGGGGAGTTTGTGGAAGACAGCGTTAAGTAATTGGTGTGAATGGGGTTGCAGTTGCTGGGGCAGAGGCGGTAGGTCGTGGCGGAGGAGTATGGCGGCCGAAGGAAAACGGCCGGCCGCCCAAATGCCCTGATAAGAGGGGACCGCCGGAGGGGCGGTCCCCTCTATATTGCGCAACATATTCTTATTAAGCAACTTGCGCACTACTATTGTGAGATTTCTGGTTGGGATTGCGACTGAAAGCCCAGTGAGCCGAGCGCGGGCGGGGAAGGGGTGGGCGGCTGAAGATTTTCGTTTTTTAGGCGATTTTTCGGAATTTTTTGCATTTTTTTGGCGTTTTTTGGCTGAGAGTGGGCGCGTTTTGGCGAAAAGTGGGCGCGTTTTGGCGCAAATCGGGGTGATTTTGGCGAGTTTTTGGCGGTGTTTGAGGGGGGCGGCGCTGCGCGAGAGCAGGTGAACAGGTGAGCAGGGGAACAGGAGAAAGATGAACCACGAAATACACGAACGGGGGGAGTCAATGACGAATGACGAATTACGAGTCACTTGTACAAAATGGATGTGGCGCAGAGCGGGTAGCGCAAAACTCAAGAATCAAAATGCAAAACTACAACGCAAAAATCAAAAGTATTCCACACGGTTGTGACATGGAAAAGGCCGGGGGCCGGGGGAGAGACGCACCACGAAGGGTCAAAGGAGGGGAAGGCGGACGAAGAAGAGGGGAGCTTTGACGGGATAAACAGGATCGACAGGATGGGGCGCTGCGCGAGAGAGTTGAGCAGGGGAGCAGGGGAGCAGGGGAGCAGGAGAAAGAATAGGCATGGACGGGAGGGCGGGCACGGGGGTAGGATGACAGGACACGTGGAATCGGAGAAATCGTCGGAAGCGGGCGTGGCGCTGCGCGAGAGAGGTGAGCAGGAGAGCAGGTGAACAGGAGAAAGAATAGGGATGGACTAGTGGCGGGCGCGG
>Ga0315295_10000546_pt1 | contig 32559 bp, 26 predicted proteins | sample YL17G14_0_MG_FD_204453 | JGI IMG/M metagenome (GOLD analysis project Ga0315295, IMG submission 204453) | Sediment microbial communities from Yellowstone Lake, YNP, Wyoming, USA - YL17G14_0 | ecosystem: Environmental > Aquatic > Freshwater > Lake > Sediment | place: USA: Wyoming | collected... | reverse complement strand
AAATAGAGAAAAAAGGGAATCAGGAATCGACAGTATTTTATGCCAAAAAAAACAGTATTTTTGAGGGGCATCTTTAGGGTTGGTAATTTCCCAGGGTTCGGGGATCCTCAAAAGGTGGGAGCCTATATTGCCGGCTGTTATTTAACCATTGGCCTAAGCGCCCTGGGTAATGAAATCTTGGTTTGTCGAATGGATCGCCGACGGCCCATTTAAGTGCGCATATCTCTCCCAAGTGCTCTTGCAAAAGCGGCACCCTGTTCCCGGCAGTATCTATAGATGATATCGATATCCCAGCCAATACAGAAATGTTTTACTCCCATCTGTAGATATGGTTCGGCATCTTTAAAATCGCCTAACTCCACCCGCGGGGCAATACCTTTTTTCAGCGCGGTCATGATGGTATATCGCTCCGCCTCCTTTATGCGCGGGTCTTTCCATTGACCGGGAATGCCGATGGACATAGAGTAATCGGCCGGACCAAACTGGACCATGTCAATTCCCCCAACCGCAAGGATGGCCTCCAGGTTCTCTACGGCCGACTGCTTCTCGATCATGAGGGCGACCACCCCATCTTCCAATTGGTTCACATAGGTCTGTGAGCCGCATTCTAAGACGTATCCTACGTCTCTTCTCATGGCTGCGCCGACATATCCCTTTGTCTTGGGTGTTTCCGCGCGAGCGGCGGCTACAGCCTCCCGGGCATCTTCCACCGTGCGGATATCGGCAAAGAGGAGGTTCTGGATCCCCGACCCAATGGCCCTCCCCGCCAGATAAATTCTGGGCTCCTGATCAATCTTCATCATCGAAGACATATGGTCGAAAAGGTCAACGGCCCGTCCGAAATTCTCCAGCGCATAAAGGTCATACGGTGCATACTCCCCCACGAACTCAACATAATCAATGGCGCCGCTGTGGCCGATGACTTCGATGATCCCAGGCCAGGTCACATGCACATGAGTTCCCAAGGTGGGTTTGCCGGCCTTTAAAAGTTCTCGCAAAACATTTTTTCGTTTCTTCGATTTCATGGACCTTGTTTCATCCTCCCATCAGATAGAATCCCCGCCTCCTTAAATTTTCTTTTTTAGGAAACAAACGACTACAAACTCACTAAGTATCTCTGCGGGTCTTTGCAAGTCATGGCGAGCCCGAAGGGCGCGGCAATCTCGTGCTTTTTGGGATTGTTTCCACGCCCCGCTCCTCGCCAGGACAAGTTATTTAATGGCTTTGGATTAGTGGACGGGAAAGGCCCAGGTAATGTGGGCGGCATAAATATTAAATAGATTCTGCCTTAAGGGGAAGCCCGTCGGGCCCGGCAAAAAGAGAAGCTCCCCATGATCCCCCTGGGTTATTCAGTTAAAACAAGTAGGATTTGAACCGTCGCCGTGAATTTCGGTTGAAACTACCCTCCGTAAACCCGCTTGAGCTGCTCCGCGCCCCACTCAATCGATGCTTTGGCATCACCGCTCTGCACCGCCTTGGCATAGGTGTCCACGACGATATACTTCGACCAGGCGAGCGATGCCTTCTCGTTGGGCTCCCCGGCATAACCCTGAAGGCGGCCATACTTCGGCTGGTCGCGGTACGCGGCCATCTTGGAGTCCTGGTCCCACATGGGGTCCTTGGCCAGCCTCACCGTGTGCTGCAAGTGGTAGCCTGCCTGAAGGCGCCACCACTCATCGTACTGCTTGTCTTCAAACCACCACTTCAGGAACTCCCTGGCCGCCGCGATATTCTTGGAATTCTTCAGAATGGCAAACGTCCGGCTACCCAGGTTGTAAAACCGGCCGGCCGGTCCTCGGGGAAAGAGCATGTGGTTCATATCCTTGGCGATATTCGGTTGGTTCTTTTGGGCTACCCAGTAGATACTGGCACCGTTAATGGTGGAGGAGATCTGCTCAGCAAGGAAAGCACGGTTATTGTTGCTGTCATCCCAGGACGTGCCCGTCTCGTCATAAGAATCCTTCCAGGCCTGGATGAATCTCCGCATGGCATCCACAAATTCCGGTTTGTTGAAGAGCACGGTCTTGCCGTCCTTGTCTACTTCCATGGCCCCATTGCACCACATATAAGGATAGCAGAAACTCTGCGGGTCACCCGCTTTTACCGGGTTTGACGGGTAGAGTTTAGTCAAAAACGTACTTGCCTGTCAAGCATCCTTTAAAAAGCTCTTGAACCGGCTTCCTTCATCGTATAAAATCCCTCCAGAACCCACGCTGTGAACTTCAAACAATAACCCTTTACCCTTAGAGGCTATAGGGATAACATGGCTGGGAGATCAAATAAACCCTGCTTCCGACAAAGAGGTGGGTTTTTTAGGGGGTGGCTGAAAATGGGAGAAAAAGAGATTTGGCGGGGAGGTGATCTGGTAGCCCGGGCGCTCAAAGAGGAAGGTGTGGAGTGCATCTTTGGGCTATCCGGGGGGCATATCAATGGGATCTTTGATGCCTGTATTGACTACGGGATCAGGATCATTGACACCCGACATGAACAGGCTGCTGTGCACATGGCCGAAGGTTGGGCTAGATTCACCGGGAAACCAGGGGTAGCAGTCGTTACCGCCGGCCCTGGCGCGGTGAATGCTTTTCCCGGCGTGACGGTGGCCATGCAAAGTGGTTCTCCCGTGGTCATCATTTCCGGAAGGAGCTCTATAGAAAGACGGGACATCGGGGCCATGCAGGACATGGATCAGATCGAGGTTATGCATCCCGTCACCAAATGGGCCCGCAGCGTGTTAACGACCAGCCGGATTTCCGAATATGTCTCCGCAGCCTTCCGCCAGGCTCAAAGTGGCCGGCCGGCGCCGGTATTTTTGGAAATTCCCATAGACGTCCTGGACGGGAATGTGAAAACGGAGGAAGTAATCTGGCCCAAAGGCTATCGCACGGAGCACCGACCTTATGGTGACCCGGAGGCCATCAGGAAAGCAGCCGACCTCTTGAGGAATGCCAAGCGCCCGGTGGTGGTTGCCGGGGGTGGTGTCTGGTGGTCGGGAGCCGGTGAAGAGCTTCGCGCCTTTGTGGAAGCCTTTAATATCCCTTTCTACACCAGAAGCATGGCCCGCGGAATAATCCCGGACGATCATCCTTTAGGCGGGGGCCTGTTTCCTGCGGGCCTCACCCAGGCTGATCTAGCCCTTATCATCGGGACCAAATTGGATTGGACCATAGCCTACGGACGTCCTCCCATTTTTCATCCCGATATAAAAGTGATCCAGGTGGACATTGAGGCGGAAGAGATCGGGAAAAATCGACCTGTGGATGTGGGGATCCCGGGAGATGCCCGGGCTGTCCTTTCCCAACTTCGCCAGGCTCTTGAAGGAAAGGTCAAAATTGCGGAGGATTGGGTGAAAACCGTCAAAGCCATGATGGGCGGGGTGAGAACGATGTACGCGGGGGACATTCGCAAAGAAGGAAGTCCCATTCACCCCGCAAGGCTGGCCCAGGAAGTTCGCGAGTTTTTAGCGCGCGATGCTTTGCTCGTCGTCGATGGAGGGGATATTGCCGTCTTTGCAAATATATTGCTCGACGCTCTCAGCCCGGGTTCCCTCATGTGGGTTGGGGCTTTTGGTCATCTGGGGGTGGGAATACCCTACGCCATGGCGGCGAAACTCGCCTACCCTCAACGCCAGGTGGCCCTCCTCTCCGGCGATGGCTCTATCGGGTTTTCCTTTATGGAGTTTGATACCGCCATTCGTCACCGCATTCCAATTGTTTGTGTCGTCTCTAACGACGCGGGATGGGGCCAAATCAGGAGGGAACAAATCAATAAATATGGAAGGGAGAGGATCATCGGGTCCCAGTTGGGGGTGAGACCTTACCACAAAATGGTGGAAGCCATGGGCGGATATGGGGAATTTGTGGAACGCACCGAAGATGTCAAGGGAGCTATAGAGCGCGCCTTTGCCAGCGGACTTCCTGCTTGCGTCAACGTGAAGACGGATCCGGAGCCCAAGTTTCCTGGCATGGGTTTTCCCTGGAACATTACCTGATTGAGTTCCGCGAGGCCATTTGATGAAACCACAGAGGCCGCCGAGAAATATTCTGGGTTCTCAAAAAGAGTTTTTTTTAAAGAAGAACCGAAAGTTGAAAATTTCTCTGTACTGCTAACGTCCAAGATCTTGGAATTTTGTTGAGAAAACCTAATTGGGAAAATATCCTCTGAAATCCCCCCAACCCCCCTTTGCAAAGGGGGGCAGGGAAGATTTTAATGGTTCGCGGATGGCCCTAAGCCGAGTCTATTCTTTTGGGTACGGCCATGCCGCGCTGTACTACTCACGTTCAGTTTCTTTAAATTTTATTAAGCAAATCAGGCGATAATTTCCCCCCCACCCGTTCCCTCCCCCCTCCGAGGGGGAGGGAACGGGTGGGGGGGATATAATTGGCCTTTCTTTTGGTTGCGGCCATGCCGCGCCGTGTCCTCTGTGGTTAGTTTTGGATTAGCCTAAAGGATTGGAATGGAGGGGAACATGAAAGCCGCCGTGCTGACCGAAAAATGTAAAATCCAAATCCAGGAGGTCCCCACACCGCGACCCCAAAGAGGCCAGGCGTTGATCAAAGTCCGTTACTGCGGGATCTGCGGGTCCGATGTCCATATTTTTCAGCATGGGCTTCCGCAGCCAAACATTCTGGGGCATGAGTTTTCTGGAATCATTGCCGAGGTCGGTCCCGAGGTAGAAAATTGGAAAGTAGGGGAAGCGGTCAGTTCGGTGCCGGGTCTAAGTTGTGGTTCTTGTTACTGGTGTCTTCATGGCCAGTCTCAGATCTGTGAATGGGCCCTGCAAAAGTCATACGGCACAGGCGTCGTTCCGGGCGCCATGGCCGAATATATTGCCGTCCAGGCTTCCTGTATGCGCCGGCTTCCCAAAGGCGTAGGGTTGCGGGAAGCTCCCCTGGCGGAGCCCCTATCTGTGGCCCTCCATGGAGTGCGCCTCAGCCATTTTCGACCGGGGGATCGGGTGGTGGTCTTGGGGTGTGGAACCATCGGTCTGCTGACAACCCTGGTTCTGGCTCGTTCCGGAGTGGGGGCCATGCACGTTACCGACCTTGCAGAGGGTAAGCGCCAGCGCGCCTTGAAGCTGGGGGCTGACGAAGTCCACGACCCTCAGGGACTCTCTCCTTTCATCTTCCACCAACGCCTGAACAACCTGGGACCGGATATTGTCTTCGAATGCGTGGGGGTCCCGCAAACCCTTACGGACGCGATCAATTACGTAAAGAAGGGGGGACAGGTCTTGGTCCTGGGAGTAGGGATGGCGCCGACCACGCTCCTCCCCATGGTCTGGAACTTCAAAGAAGTTGAAATAAAGGGTTCCTTCGGAATGACGGGAGATGAATACGATTTGGCATTGGGTTGGCTATCGCGCGGGTGGGTACCTGTGGACCAGGTGATCACGAAAGAGGTCCCCCTCAAAGAAATCCAAGAGGCATTCAACCTGTTAGAGGGCCCCAACGAAGAGGTAAAGGTCCTGATTCGTTTGGCTGATTAATCATCCCTGAGAATTTTTATCCCGAAACAAATGGGGACGGACACAATAACGGCCATCACAATTATGGAAAGATCCTCATGCAGATGTTCAGAGGCTCGTTACATCTACCACGAAGAAGAGATGATGCCTTACAGATGACTATGGGCGTGGAGGGAATTGTCGGGTTCCGTCTCATCTTTCTTGTTATCCAAAACCTCTCTTATCTTCTGCGACAGATCCCCCATGCTGAACGGTTTCTGGATGAAAGCCTGGCAACCCCGCTCGATGATCCTGGCGACCTCCTCATTGATGCTGTATCCACTCGAAAGAATCGCCTTGAGATCTGGGTTGATACTCTTGAGAAAATCAAAAGTCTTTCCCCCCTCCATACCCGGCATGATCATGTCCAGGATGACCAGATCGATTCCATCTTTGTTGTTCTGGTAAATTTCTATGGCCTCCTGTCCACTTTTGGCCATGAAGACTTTATAACCCAGTCTCTCCAAAACCATTCTATTGACGTTAATGACCACTTCCTCGTCATCCACAAGAAGGATGGTCTCTTTCCCCTGCAGTAGATTCTCCTGGGGCCTCTTTTCCTTTTCTACTTTCTTTTCCGAAGCTGGCAGATAGATGTTGAAGGTTGCCCCATGCCCCTTTTCACTGTAAACGTTAATAACCCCTCCATGGCTTTTAATGATTCCGTAGACCGTAGCCAAGCCGAGGCCTGTCCCCCGACCCATCTCTTTGGTGGTGAAGAAGGGGTCAAAGATCCGTTGCTGGGTTTTATGATCCATCCCCACTCCGGTGTCGGTGACAGAGATCTTTACATAATTTCCCGGCCGGACATAAAAGGGTTTTACATAGTCCTCCCCGAGCATAACATTCTTTGTCTCGAGGGAAAGGGTGCCCCCATTCGGCATGGCCTGCCAGGCATTGACATAGAGGTTTAAGAGCACCTGCTCAATCTGCCCCCGGTCAACCTCCACAGGCCAGAGATCTTGCTGAGGGCTTCTTTGAATGCTGATTTCTTTCTTGGTGCGGCCAAACAGGGTGGAGGTCTTTTTGATGATGGCGTTCAGGTCCGTGGGCTTGACCTCATATTTTCCCCCCCGCGCAAAACTGAGTAATTGCCAGGTAAGATCTGCGCCGCTCTTCACCTGTTCTTCGGTGCTTTTCAGCATCTTGTAATGGGGATGACTGGAATCCATATCCAGGAGCATGAGAGAGGTGTGTCCCTGGATGCCCATGAGGAGGTTGTTGAAGTCATGGGCAATCCCGCCAGCCAGGGTGCCTACGGCTTCCATCTTCTGGGCCTGAAGAAACTGGGCTTCCAATTTCTTTTTTTCGGTGATATCTCTCATGAAGTTGAGGGTAGCCGGTCTGCCTTCCCATAGAATCACGACGGTATTAATTTCCACCCACAATTCTTCCCCCGCTTTATTCCGAATCCGGAAAGAGTACGTGCTGGAAAATTTCTGCCCTTCCAATCTTTTCTCGTGCTTTTCCAAAACCATTTCCCGGTCATCGGGATGAATATGATTCACAAAGGGCATCCTGGCCAATTCTGAGGCTGGATAACCTATCAACTCTTCGGTTTTGAGATTGGGAAATTTTATGACGGCATCTTGAGCCACGAAGATGGCATCATTTGAATTTTGTACTAAAAGTCGATATTTTTCTTCTGAGGCCTGAAGCGCTTCCTCCGCCCGCTTGCGCTCCGCAAAGAGTTGAGCGTTGGCAATGGCCCCGGCAATCTGAGCAGCAATACGCTCGGCCAATTTGAGGTCTTGACCTCTATAGGCCTTGGATTTTTTCGACCGAAAATGTAATATCCCGATCATTTGATCCCTGTAGAGCAGGGGTACGGACATCATGGATCGCAACCCAGCCCGAAAAGTGGAGATGAGGGATGGGAACGGACCCCCTAACTCTTCTATGGCTTCCGGCTGGATTCGCAAACCCTTACGGGTGCGCCTAATTTCCTCATTGACAGAATCCTGCAACGGGAAGACATCCCCTACCCGTCGCCCTTCAATATCCCACCCGGAGACGTAGGCTATGGTAACGGTGCCAAGGTCGGAATTGATGAGGTTGACGGAAATCCTGTCGAAATTGATGAGCCGATTTGCTTCCTTGGCAAAGCCTTCGTAAACCTCTTCGATATGTAATGTTGAACTGACAATTCGGCCAATTTCGGCCACGATGGCATTCTCATGGGCCATCCGTCGCGCGACCTCTTCCCCCTTGCGTAAAGCCTCTTCTGCCTGCTTTCGCTTGCTAATATCGTGGAAATTTCCTTGAATCCATACCTGTCCTTGATCGCGGAAGGCGACTCCAGTGGACTCCACGTAAATAGTTTCCCCGTTGAGAGTCCGCAGTCGGTGCTCGCGAAGTGGCGCCACTATGTCGGCCGGATCAATCCCGGCTTCTCCTTCGGCCGCTTCAATCTGCCTCTGAATCCGATCCATTGATCCCGGCCGGTCTTCAGGATGAACAAAATCAAGATAAGCTTTGCCGATGATCTCCTGGGGTCGTGAAGCTTCTAGCATCTTGATGGCCGTCGGATTCGCCAGACGTATAACTCCCTCTCGATCACGGATCAAGACGGCGTTCGTTGAGATTTCGAAGAGCAAACGATATCGCTCCTCGGCTTCCCGCAGAACCTCTGCGGCCTGCTCGCGTTCGCTGATATCGCGGACAATACCCCGAAAACCAATCGATTCTCCTTGGGAATTTCTTCTTAAAGAAATGGAAGACTCATGGAACTTCTTCGTGCCATCCTTTCTTACAATCTTCCAATCCAGCCATTTGTAAGGTTCTCCTGTTCTGTATACCTGGTTAAAAGCTTTAAAGACTTTTTTGGCATTCTCTTGATCCATATATTGCCTGTTGTTCATGCCCAAAAGCTCACCTTTAGCATAACCCAACATTCGACATAGGGAGTCGTTGACAAAAGTAAGATTACCCGCAAGATCGACCTCATAATAACCTTCTTCAATTGTTTCCAGAATGGTTCGATATTTCTCTTCCGCTTGCCGCAGAGATTCTTCAGCCTGCCCGCGCTCGAGAAAAAGTTGGGCATTGGCAATGGCGCCGGCGATCTGAGTACCGACCCTTTCAGCAACTTTCACGTCCATTTCTGTATAGGCATTTTCCTTAGATGCCTGCAGGCTAAGGACCCCGTTCACCTGATCTTTCGAAATCAAAGGAGTCAACATGACCGATTGAAACCCTGCCTTAAAAAGGGGCCGAAGGCCTGGAAGTCGATCGACAACTTCCTTTCGATTCCGTTCCGGGACGAGCAGGCTTGATCGAGTCTGGGTGACCCATTCTGTACCGGTACCGGCCAAAGGGATGACCCTCCCCACCTCTTGCTCGGCCACAATCGGCCCGGCGGCATAAGAAATGATGAAGGTATTTTGTTCGGGATTTATTAGGTTGATGGTAATACGGTCAAATTGGATGAGCTTGCGAACATATTCGGCGAATCGTCCATATACATCCTCGATGGTCAGGGTCGAACTGATGATCTGTCCAATTTCTGCAATAATGGCATTTTCCTTGGCCAGTCGTTGGGCGGCCGCCTCTAACCGCTTCCGCTCCGTGATATCCCGGGCCACTACCTGGATCATGGTCTGACCCTCGCAGGGGATGGGGGCTGCGGCCACTTCTACATAAACACTCTTCCCGTCGAGTCGGGTGTACTTCTCCTCCAACAGGGGTACTTCCTGGCCTTCTTCCACCCTCCTTATTCTCTCCTTGGCAATTTCCAAATAGTCTGGATGGATGATTTCCAGGAAGGGTTTGCCGATCAGCTCCTCTGCCTCCGATGCCCCAAGGATTTTTATCCCAGCAGGGTTCACGTAGACAATATTTCCTTTGCTGAGCACAATGATCATATCAGGGGATAGTTCTACCAACCGTCGATAGCGTTCCTCACTATTCCTGAGCCCGTCTTCCTTTTTTGGGGGCGGATCTATTTTTCTTGCCGATGCCCTAATGCGCCGGTGCTTTTCTCCCGATTCCATTAGGAGATTTCTTTTGTTTTTCTGATCATCGTTCATTTCATCTCTCCCGGAATAATTGGAGCCACCTCCGCATTAAATAGGATCGCCTGGCGATTCCCCCCTCAGTGCTTGCTTTTCCGGCCATATGAAAGGGGCCAGATTATTGGGATGGCTCTCTTCAGCAGAGGCATCTTCTCCAGCTATGTCAGCGAGTTCCGAGTCCCACCCATATAACCCAACGAATAAAATATCGGCCACCATTGATTAAATCTTAAGCAAGATAGGGTAGTTACCCTGGTTATTGACAATGATTACAGACCCGCTAAATATCTTTACGAGTCATTGCGAGGCTAAAGGGCGGGGCAATCTCATCCCCTTCCAACCCTCCCCCCTCGGAGGCTGGGTCATAATTTTTTTGAGATTGCCACGCTCTCCCGCCACGGAGGGATCGCTTGCAATGACTGATTCTATTGGGCTTTTGAGTCATGGCGAGCAGTCCCGCGCCTCGCGGGACGACGAAGCAATCTCGATTTTAACCATCGCGACTCAGCCTCTCTGGGGGAGGCGATGAAAATCGCCCGCCTGGCCCGGGACATCCTGGGCGGGAGAGGAATTCTGGCCGATCATCATGTCATCGCCATCTTTGCGATCTCGAGGCGGTCAGCACCCTGGAAGGGACGGAAAGCATGCACACGCTGATCATCGGGCAAGATCTGACGGGAATCCCGGCCTTTTCCTGAAGGCCTGCGTCTTCCTCTTCGTATGAAACCCAGAGGACCCAGGGGGAGGGAAACAACAAAACAACAATTTTCCCTTGACTATCCGGTCCTTTTGAGCTAAATGACCCTATGGAAGCTCGACCCGGGCAAAGGGGAGCAGAGGGTCATGGTTAGGGTATTCTCATTAGCAATTGATAGAAGGAAGGGGACATAAGATGAAACGGTTCGTAGCCGCAAGAGGTTTGCCAGTCGTGGCAGCGCTTATAGCAGCCATGCTGGTTTTTCTCCATCCCGTTGACGTTAGAGCCCAGCGCCCAATCAAGGTAGGAATCATAGACACCTATACCGGACCGGCAGCGGTTTACGGCCATGACGCCCTTAACGGTTTCAAACTGGCCTTGAATGAGATTAACCAGAAAGGCGTGCTGGGGACAAAGATTGAATTTACCAACCGCGATGACAAATTCAAAGTGGATATCGGCCTGAGCGTGGCCAAAGAGTTGGTAATGATGGAAAAGGTGGACCTCCTGGTGGGCACCGTCAATAGCGCCGTTTCCTTGGCCGTATCCGACTACGTGAAATGGGAGAAGGTGCCCTTCATCGTTTGGATTTCGAAGAGTGAGAAAATAACCGGTGAGAAAGGCCATCGTTACGTTTTTTGCACGGCGGAGAATACGTATATGGCCGGAAAAGCCGGAGGCCTGGCTCTTTCCAAGAAGCCGTTCATTAAATACTGGATCGCGGGCGACGATTATGAGTATGGGCATGCCATTGCGGATGCAGCCTGGCGCAATCTCAAGAGACTGAAGCCCAAGGTGGAGCTGGTCGGCCAATCCTGGTGGAAGGTAGGCGAACCTGACCTGATACCCTATCTTACGGCAATTTTGGCCGCCAAACCGGATGCGGTTATTTTTGCGACGGGCGGCGCCAGTATGACCAATGCTCTGAAGGCGATCAAAACAACCGGCATGTCTGAAAAAGTTCCCATCTGGATTCACACGGCAACAGATCACTCCGTCCTTAAGCCGTTGGGTCCCGATGCCCCTGAGGGAGTGATGGGTACGATGGACTACCATTTTTATCACCCGGACACTCCAGCGAACAGAGCCTTTGTCAGGGCGTTTCAAGATGCTTATGCCAGCCCCCCGGGGTTCCCCGCGTTTCATGCTTATATGACAGCCTATTTCATTGCTCATGCTTTCAACAAGGCAGGGGCAGTGGACCGGGAGAAATTTATCCATGCCTTAGAAGGAATGAAGTTGGATAGCCAGGTGGGTGAGGTAGAGATGCGCGCCTGTGATCATCAAGCTGTACTGCCGATCTTTATGGGGGTGATCAAAAAAGTGCCCCAATATAACTTCCTTATTTCTACCGACATCGAGACCCTCCCGGGAAGGGAAGTCATGCCCACGTGTGAGGAAATCAAGAAGATACGCGGGAAATCATAATCTTCGGCAAGATTAAAGACCGCCTGGCTCCATTTACCGAAGCCGGGAAAATCCATTCAGGTGGTAAGACGAAATGAAACGGATCGTGACGATGAAAGGTTTAGCATTATTAGCCGTGCTCTTGGCCGCATTCCTTTTTTTCCATCCTTCGGGGGTCAAAGCCCAGGCCCCTATTAAGGTGGGAATTATCGATACCTATACCGGACCACCCACCGCCTATACATACGATGTGCGGGATGCTTTCAAGTTAGCGATTGATGAAGTTAATACGAAAGGCGGGGTTCTGGGAAGAAAAATTGAATTTACCACGAGAGACGACAAATTCAAAGTCGATCTGGCCCTCAGCATGGCCAAAGAATTGGTCATGAATGAAAAAGTAGATATCCTCATGGGGACCATTAATAGCGCGGGCACTCTGGCGGTATCGGAGTTTTGTAAAGTTGAAAAGATTCCCTTCCTGGTAACCTTTTCCAAGAGCGATAAGATCACGGGGGAGAAAGGGCATCGCTATGTTTTTTCCATTACCGAAAATACGGTCATGATTGGGAAAGCTGCAGCCGCTGGCCTATCGAAGAGGCCTTTTCTGAAATACTGGATCGCGGGGGATGACTATGAATATGGGCATGCCCTCGCGGATGGGGTCTGGGGCAATCTTAAGAAGATAAAGCCCAAGGTGGAATTAATTGGCCAGTCGTGGTGGAAAGTAGGAGAACCGGATTTGACGCCTTACCTTACCGCGATCTCGGCAGCTAAGCCCGATGCAGTCATTTTTGCAACGGGTGCCGCCAGCATGGTGAATGCCATGAAGGTGGCCAAGGCGACTGGATTTGCCGAGAAGATTCCGATGTTCATCCATACGGCCACAGAACTGGCTACCCTGGCCCCTTTAGGCCCGGAAGCCCCGGAAAAAATCATTGGAACTTCGAACTATCATTTTTACTATCCGGCTACTCCGAAGAACAAGGCTTTCGCGAAGGCTTTTCGAGATGCCTACGGGAGGTATCCCAAGGTGGGTGCTCTCTACGGTTATCTTACGGCCCAGTTCATAGCCAAGGCGCTGGAAAAGGCGGGTAAGATGGACCGAGAGAAATTCATCGATGTTTTAGAAGGGATGAAGATAGATAGCCCGGTGGGTGAGGTAGAGATGCGCGCTTACGATCACCAGGCGATGTTGCCGATGTTTATGGCCGTGACCAAGAAAGTGCCCACCTATTCATTTCTCATTGCCAGTGATATTGTGACCATCCCGGCGAAGGAGGTAATGCCCGGTATTGAAGAGATCAAGAAGGCTCGAGGGCAATAGGAGAGTTGATCAGTGGGATTCTTGCCGACTTTTGGCCCGGCGGAGCTCCTTTCGCAGTTGATTGTCGGGCTCAGCCGGGCCATGATTTTATTTGTCGTGTGCGCCGGGTTGAGTTTCGTCCTGGGGGTGCTCCGGGTCCCCAACATCGCCCATGGCTCATTGTACATGATCGGAGCATTCGCCACGTATAGCTTCTCGAAATCCCTCACCGGCTCCGCTGGTTTCTGGCTCGCCTTACTACTCGCCCCCTTAGTGGTTGCCTTCATCAGCTTGGTCGCGGAGAGAGCCCTGTTTCGTCACCTCTACCAGCGGGAACACTTGATGCTTCTTTTGTTTACCTTTGCCTTGGCCCTGATCTTGGGTGATTTAGTCAAGATCGTCTGGGGCGCAGAGTACCGGTCGGTTGCGGCCCCTGATTTGCTCAAGGGTTCGATTTCCATGCTGGGCTCATCATTTCCCCGCTACAATCTATTCCTGATCTTCATCGGCCTCCTGGTGGCCATCGCTCTCTGGCTTTTTGTCAATAAAACGAAGATGGGCAAAATTTCCCGAGCCGCGGCCGTAGATCGAGATATGGTGGGGCTTTTAGGGATTAATGTAAGCTGGGTATTTGCCGGGGCCTTCGTGATTGGCTGCTGCCTCGCCGGGCTGGGAGGTGCTTTGGTCGCCCCTACGGTGAGCATCACCCTGGGAATGGATCACACCCTGATCATCGAAGCGTTCCTGATTGTGACCATCGGGGGATTGGGCAACATGTGGGGGGCCCTCGCGGGTTCTCTCATTTTTGGGGTCACTCAATCTTTGGGTGTGCTGTTTTTTCCGCAATTTGCCATCGTCTTCCCCTACGCCGCAGTGGTGATTGTACTGCTCCTGCGGCCCAAAGGGCTGCTGAAATCCGTCTGGTAGGGAGGAATGGGATTTGTTCAGAAGAATCATCCATGCCAAATGGCCTGGTTTTACCATCGCGCTCTTCATCATCTTGCTCTTATTACCCCCCCTTGTTCCTCGATTTTTCATTTACATCCTGGGCTTGATTTATGTCACCTCCCTATTGGCGATGAGCTTAAACCTGGTCGTCGGCCACGGCGGGATGTTTCAATTTCACCATGCTGTTTTTTACGGAGTCGGTGCCTATACGATCGCCCTCCTGCTGACCAAGACCTCATGGCCGATGTGGGTGGGGTTTATTGCCGGACCGATCCTTGCGGCTCTCGTCGGCTTACTCATCGGCTGGTTTTGCGTCCGGCTGACCCGGCTGTACTTTGGCATGCTCCAGATCTCTTTAGGGTCGCTGATCTGGGCGATCGTTTTCCGGTGGTACAAATTTACGGGCGGCGATGACGGCATCCATGGCGTCCCCATGCCCGGTTTCCTTTCTTCTTTGAACAGCTCCTACTACTTTATCCTGATCATCCTGGCTGGTTCCCTGATCCTCCTGTACCTGATCTTGAAATCCCCCTTCGGCAGCACTCTGCAAGCCATTCGGGACAACCCCCAACGATGCGAGGCGGTGGGAATCAACGTAAGGCGACATCAACTCCGGGCAATTGTCGTGGCTACCTTCTTCGCGGGGATCGCCGGCGTCCTCTTTGTCGTGCTGGAACGTTCTGTCTTCCCCGACCTCCTTTTTTGGGTCTTATCCCTGGAGATATTTATCATGTGCCTCCTGGGAGGATGGTTTACCTTTGCCGGGCCCATTTTAGGGGCAGCCATCACCGTGGCCCTGAGAATTTTTGTGGGCAAGTACACCGAGTACTGGACCTTGATTTTGGGGATCATCCTCATCCTGCTAATCTTCTTCCTGCCCGAGGGCGTGATGGGTTACTTCGAGGGAGCATTCAAAACCCGGACGAAAAAAGTGGCCGAAAGGGGCAATCCATAGATGCTGCGAGTCGAAGCAGTGGTTAAATCCTTCGAAGATTTCCTGGCGGTGAATGAAGCAAACCTCTCTGTCGCTCAGGGGGAGATTGTGGCGGTCATCGGCCCCAACGGGGCTGGGAAGACCACCTTATTCAACCTCATCACGGGTCAACTAAGGCGGGACAGAGGGAAGATTGTTTTCAGGAGTGAAGATATCGGCGAATTGCCCCCGTATCAGATCTGTCAAAAGGGGATTGGTCGGTCTTTTCAGATCGTGAACGTTTTCCCCCGGCTTACCGTTTTCGAGAATGTTCAGGTTGCGGTCCTCTCCCAACAGAAGAAGAGCTCCCTACTCTTCCGACCAGCCAGGAACCTGGCTGTAGTGGAAACCAGGAGCATTTTGGAAAGCGTCGGTTTACTCGACAAGTCCCAAAACATCGTGGGTTCGCTTTCCCACGGAGACCAGAAAATACTGGAGATGGCCATCGCCCTGGGAAATGAACCCGAACTGTTGATTCTGGATGAACCTACGGCGGGCATGTCTCCCGAGGAAACATTCGCCACGATAGAACTCATTAAACGCCTGGCCCGCACGCGGGGCTTAACCATTCTTTTCTGCGAGCATGACATGGACATCGTTTTCTCCATCGCCCAAAGCATCATGGTCATGCACCAGGGGCGAACCCTAATCCAGGGAAAGCCAGAAGAGGTCAGGAATAACAAGGAGGTCCAGGCAGCCTACCTGGGGGGGAGTGATGCTTGAAGTAGAAGGGATCCACACCTTCTATGGTTTGAGCCACATCCTTTTTGGCGTTTCCCTGAGGGTTGAGCCAAGGGTGGTGGTGTGTCTTCTGGGCAGGAACGGAGCCGGAAAGACTACGACCTTAAGGAGCATCATCGGCCTAACTCCACCCAAGGAAGGGAGCATCCGGTTTAAGGGGGAAGAGATTGCAGGCCAGCAACCGTTTTTAATCATCCGGAAGGGGATGAGCTATGTCCCCGATGACCGCCGGATCTTCGCCGACCTTTCGGTAGGGGAAAATCTGGAGATCGCTCTCCGGAAGGTCAAAGAAGGCCAGGGATGGGGCCAAGAGCGGGTTTATGAAATGTTCCCCGCTCTGAAAGCGATAGAGGACCGCAAGGGGGGCTGTCTCAGCGGAGGAGAGCAGAAAATGTTGGCGATTGCCCGGGCTTTAATGGGCAATCCGGAGCTCCTGCTCCTCGACGAGCCTACGGAAGGGCTGGCCCCTGCGCTGGTGCGTGGGCTGGAAGGGCAAATCCGCAAGCTGCGGGAAGCCGGCTTAACGGTTTTGCTGGCTGAGCAGAACGTTCGGTCAGCCCTGAGGCTGAGCGATCGTGGGTATATCATCGATAACGGACAGATCCGCTACCAGGGAAGTATTACGGAACTGAGAGAGAATGAGGAAGTTAGGAAAAAATATTTGCTCGTCTAGCCTGGGCCTCTCCGCCCTCCTTTCCCTCACCGCCGTCGAGCCGATACGTAGCCTTCAGGCCTTCGGCGCAGCCCTCGTCGCTTCCTGGCATTCTCTCCGCTCCACGGGGTAGGCGCGTTGTTGCCAGGCCTTGAAGCCCCCCGCAAGAAGCCGCACTCGCAAAATGCCCCGTTGCTGTAACCATAACGCCGCCCGGGCGCTGGAGGCTTCGTTGGGTCAGTTACAGTACAAAATAACTTCCCGGTCCTGGGGGATCCTGCGGTAGTCCTTGTCCAACTGTTCTACGGGGAGGTAAAGGGCGCCGGGAATGGTGATCGGCTCCGCTTGGAATTCGAGCCGGTGGCGCACGTCCAAAATCATGAGGTCTTCACCGGCATCCAACTTATTCTTCAGCTCTTCGGGGCTCATGCGGGAGAGGTGCAGCTGGCCCAGAAAGCGCCGGCGCTGGGCATATTTCCAGATGATATAAGCTGTCAACCCCCCGATGACGATGAGGATCAAAGAGATTCCCAGTCTCAAGACCAAGGTGACAATATCTTCGAGTTGGTCGCTGAACAAATAGCCAAGCCCGACAAAGGTACCCACCCAAAGGCATGCCCCGAGCCCGTCAAATAGCAGAAAACGCAGCAGGTTCATGTGAAAGATTCCCGCCAATGGCGGCGCGACGGTGCTGAATCCGGGGATGAACTTGGCCATCAAGAGGGAGCGGGCGCCATACCGGGAGAATATTTCGGAAGTACGGCGGATGCAGGAGTCGGGGTTGAGGGAAATGCGGCAAAGCATGGATAAGACTGAACTGCCTCCGCGGCGGCCGAGGAAATACCAGAGAACATTGCTCAGCAACGAAGCCATGACGGTTAAACCGCAGGCCAGGGAAAAATTTAACAGGCCTTCGCCGGCGAGTGCTCCAGCAGCAAATAATATTGGGGCAGCCGGCAATGGTAAACCAAGCTGTTCAGCAAAAACCCACCCAAACAGCAGGGCATATCCATGCCGGAGTAAGAATTGAATAACCTCACTCACAATCATTTTGGCAAATAACTCACCTTGGAGATGAAGAACAATGGGAGAGTAAGTCCACATATCTCCCCGGGCCATGCTTCAAGACTATGGTCAAAGACTCAGCCTTCAAAGCCTTCCATATCTTTTCATCAAATTGGAGTCTTAAGGTCTCCCGCCGGTTTAAGAAAGAACCCCCTTTCCGCCTGACTCGACATATACCCTTTCTATTATAGCCCGTCCTATATGTAAAGATAATTTTCAATCAAATACCCCATCCAAGAAAGGCGGGGAGGGTCGAATATATGGTGTCTTCCAGAATCCTCTAAATCCAAAGGCCGGCCGGGGAGAGCTTTGGGGGGGGCCTTGGACAATGAGCCCAAATCTATAAAGAGAAAAGTGGGATAAAATTGAGGGAAAAAAGGAAAACTTCTTCTATTTTTGAGGCTGAAAAAAAATGAAGAAAAAATATAAATCAAAAAAATCAATTGCTTAATCATCCAAAGGGTTTTGGTATTTTTCTTGCTTTTATGATTATGATTCAGGGGATGAAAAATCTGTAGTCTTAAATTCTCTTTAGAGGGAGAAGCAATATTGCAAAAGTAAGGGGTGTTTCGATGGCCTATAGGGTGAGTCTCTTTAGCGGTAGAATCGGGGTCGGCTGATCAAATTAAATGCTCCCAATAATCGGAGGATGTAAAGAAATGACTTACCTCGGATGAATCCGTTCCTGAACCGGCGCCTTCTGGGTCGCGGCCCCCCGGGGATGGGGATATTCGGAAGAAAAACTTTGGGCCTAAGAATGAGAAAATCCCCCTGTAGAGAAATGATCGAGAGAGCCTGGATGGGAGAACCTACCCGGTGAATAAAGAAAATAATTTTGAGGATTTCTCAACTCTCTTAGTGAATGCCATCCATGGCATCGGTCATTTTTTTGAGGGTACGTTAACCCTGCTCACGATAACTTTAGGCCCATCCGCTCTAACCATTCTCGAGGGTGCCACCCCCTTGCTCCAGGAAGCCTGGGCTGGATTATCTGCCAAAAAGAAAACCGAAATTCAACTCTTACTCCCAGAAGTATCTAAAAAAGGGCAAAATATCATTGAAGCCCTCAACAGAATCCTCACCTTATTGGATAAGTTCGACAACACTGCCCAAAGTCCCGCGACCGGCCCCCGGGGTGGAATAGAATCTTTCTTAGAAAAGCTGGAAAATACTTTGGGGAAGGAGGAATCCAAGCCCTCCATCGACAAGGGATGAGCGGCAGGCCATTTTACAAAATATTTGGAATCATGGGATTATGATCTATATTCTTATATGCGACCTCTCAATTGGGATAGTCGGCTGGCGACGATTTGAGCCAAATTCGCCATCACCTTAACTCCCATCTTCGGTTCCTTATGAATCAAATAATAAAAATCGGGGCTCTTGATCACTAACAACTTCGAAGGAGCGATAATCACAGCCGAGGCGGTATAACGATTCGGGGGCACCAGGAAGGACCAGCCTACAATTTTCCAAGGCAAATGAATATCATATTTTTCACCCTCCTTAAACCGTAAAGAAACAGCTCCCTCCTCAAGAATACAGAGCCGATCCGCCTTTTGCCCTTCCTGAAAAAGGGTGACTCCTTGTTCCATTTTCTCTTCCTGGAAAAATTGAGAGACGATATTCAGCTCCCAATCCGTAAGCCCCTGAAAGACGTCTACGTTTCGCAACTTGTCGATGTTGACCATTTCTCTTCCCACGGCGGACAACCCCTCTTCCAGGTGTTGAAGAACTTCTCCCAGTAAATCCCCTCTCCTTTTAAGAAATTCACGAAATTCCTTTCTGCTTGTATAGGCGATTTCCATCCGCAGCTCAGAGAGATAGCTTACCAGGGCCTCCCTCAATACCTCAGCCTTTTCGTCCGTCAGCTCAATCTGAACCATGCGCCTTCCTTTCCCTCCGTTATTCCTCAATGGGTGTTGGCCCTGGTCGTGGGTTTCGGCCTGATGCGCCTCCGGTCTTTCCTCTGCTCTCTGCGCCCCCATCCTCCTCCCCGGTTTCTGCATCGCCATGGTAGGCTGACCCTCAGGATCCCTTCATTCTTCAGCCAAAGGCCTTCATTTCAGCGCTGAGAAGTCAAATTTCTCATCCGTCAGATTGCTCTTAAAGGGGGCTATGTCTTTCTTGGCCTTGATGGCTTTCTGGATTTCTTCGCTCCCCCGGATGTTTCCCAGCAAAATCGCCCCCACGAGGATATTGTCCTGCAAAACAAATTTTCGATAGGTTCTTTTGGGCTCGTCTTTAATGACCAGAGTCTCCATCTTCCCTTCGGCGTCAATTTCCCCTGCGGCCACCAGATCAATCCCCGCAACCTTGAGGGTATTGGAAGGGACCGTCCCCTGGTATTTCGTTTCTTGGCCCGCCATATTGGCTCCCGCGACCTTGCCCTGCTCCATGGATGCGGGCCAGATCCCATAGAACCGCCCTTGGTGTTCGATGAGGTCTCCGGCCGCATAAATATCTTCGATTGCGGTTTTCATCGTGTCATCTACTTTGATTCCCTTGTCAATTTTCAGGCCTAAAGACTTGGCTAAGGAAATTTCCGGCCGCACCCCCGCAGAAATAAGAACAAGATCAGCGGACAATTTCTCTCCCCCTTCCAGACAAACCCAAAGACCCCCCTTTCCGCCCACGATTTCCTGAGTCTTGACCCCCAGATACAACCGGAAACCCATGTCTTCCATCTGTTTCTGGAGGATGGCGGCCCCCGGGCTATCTGTTTGCCGGGGTAGGAGCCTGGGAGAAAATTCCACTACCGAGACTTCCAGGCCAATTTTTCTCAAACCGTTTCCCGCCTCCAGCCCCAAGAGACCGCCGCCAATCACAACCGCCTTCTTGGATTGCTTAGCCTTCTTCTTGATTGCCTCTGCGTCGGCAACGGTCCGCAACGTAAATACCCCTTCAGAATCTGAACCCTTGATGGGCGGAACAAAACTATTTCCTCCACACGCCAGGAGGAGTTTATCATAGCGGAATTTCTCTCCGCTTTTTGTAGCCACAGTCTTGCTGGAGGAATCAATCGCTGTGATTTCTGTTTCCAAAAAAAGGTCGATTCTGTTTTTTTCATACCATTTCTCATCGTGGATCGTAAAATCCTTCACCTGTTTCTCTCCGGAGAGGTATTCCGGGAGCGCGGGAATATAATAAAAATAATATTTTTCTTTAGAAAACATCAAAATCTTCCCTTGCGAGTCAATTTTGCGGATGCTTTCTGCCGCGGAATTGCCGGCCACCCCATTGCCAATAATTAAATAAGTTATCATGCCCTTTTCCTCAGGAATCGTATATGCGTTAAAGTCAAAATTTCTGCGTCCTTTCCCTTTTTGAGGCCCTCTTCTTTTTGCGAAGACTCCGGCGGTTGAAAAACCGCAATAAAGCCATGCCCTATCAGGGTGACGAAAAGAAAATCACTATCTTCCCATTCTTGGCCCCCTTGACCTTCCTGGCTGGCGCAACTCTTTGTCTCCCCGCTGCTTTCATTTCTGGGACCCTGGAAAACAAGAAACAGAGGCCCTTTCCCATCACCACCCGGGACGTTCCCCCTCTCTGCGCCTCTAAAATATCAATCCAGCATCATCCTTAGCATAAAGGCAGGTTTTGAGTCAACCATTTTAGCTTTCGCGCCTATCCCAGGTTAAAAAAAGGCCCCAATAAAAAATAGGCTTTATTGGGGCCACGGCGCAAAAAATCTAATTGATAAAATGGGAACCGGACCTAAACTACAACTTGGAGAAGCCCGGAAGAAAAGGCTTCCCACTTTGCTTCCTCAAACCGCGACGTATTTATTTAACGTCTTCCTCGGCAACCATATCCCTTGATTCCCTGGTATAAACATAATCTTGAACAATCCCGCCTTTGAAGAAAACTTCCAATTTCTGTCTCTCGTACCTCGGAAGCGTCCACCATTTGGTAAATTCCTCTTTATAATAATGGTAAACGTATTTTTCTCCTCCCGTGGGGAGTTTTTCTATACTAGCCGGCTGTCCTAAGATCTCTACAGCCTTTTCCACCGTTGTTTGGCCCTTGACTAGGTCGCTCCTTTGCGAAACCTCTACCCTTTTCCCTTGAACAATTGTGGGGCCACAGCCGGAGGTGAATACCAGTACAAGCACCAAAATCAGACCAGCGTACTTCATCTTTTTTCTCCTTTCTAAAATTATGGTTATTGAGATTCCATTCAGGGATCTTCGACCTCCATTCCCCCGCTACCCGATTTACAGGGTTGTAGGGGGCAAAATGAATTCCGGCTTCATTTTGCCGGAGGACGGCACGCTATTCTTTGAGAACAACTTCTTTCCCTTCCGTGCGCACCTTCCATGTCTGCACGATCCCGTCTTTGACGACGACGTTTAATTGTTGCCCGGAAACTTTATCCATCGTCCACCAATGGGGTTCACCGGTTTTGTAAATATAAACGTAATCCTCTTCCCCCGTGGGCAATTTTTCAATCTTAGTGGGTTTTCCAAACATTTCTTCCACCTTTCCCACTTGCGTCTCGCCGGGAGCCATTTGTCTTACTTTCGCCGCATCGATCCTTCTTCCCTCAGTGACGGTAGGGGCGCAGCTGAAGGTGAAGCCTACTACAAGTATCAAAAGAATCGTCAGGTACCTCATTTTCCTTTCCTCCCTTATTTATTTTTTGATCAAAAAATTTGACCTATTTTTATGAATATATTTCCTATATGGGGCAGAGTCAATGGGGTAAACCCTGTATTTTTAGAAAAAACGCGTTATGGCCATCCCTTGCTCAAGACTCTCTCTTAGCCCGCAGGGGTAAAGGTTCAGGGGTGCTTTGCTCGTAATTTTTCAAAAATTTATAAAAGTCGATATAAATCTAGGTTTATGGTAGAATTTTGAAGAAAAACCAACTCGGCAAAGGGTAAGGAGTAAAATTCCATCATTTAGATGAAATCTTTCCTCAAACTGTTCTTCCTTTTCTCTCTTATATTTCTTATCAGTTGTCAGCCCGTCAAAACTAAGACCACCCTAGACCGGGTTTATGAGTTGGACCCCGGAGGAAAGGTCTATGTCTCCCGCAATCTTTCGGAAAATCCACCCCGAACCGTGGCCGTCCTCCCTTTCCGCAGCCTGGTCGGGGAAGGGCGAATCGAGAGAAGTCGTTCCCTTTTTGCCTCTTTGACGGGAAGGAAGGAAACCCCTGTGGATTCTATAGCCGCGAAAATGCGCCGCGCTTTTTTTGGCCAGTTTTCCCAATTGGAATTCGACCATGTAAAGCTATCCCGAGTGGACCAAATCCTCAAGAGGGAAGAACTGGATTCTTGGGAAAAAATCAGATCCTTCCCTCCTCAAGTTTTGGGTGAGATCTTGGGGGCCGATGCCTTGGTATTTGGTCAGGTGACCCATTTTGATTATTACTATGGCTTTCTGTACTCCCAGTTGGCTGTGGGGTTGTCCCTGGAAATGCTCGACTCAAAGACCGGGGAGGTCCTCTGGAAAGCCCATGACGCCCGCCGGGACCATACGGTGAGAGTAGTTTATGATCCCATTGCGCTGGTCGTGGGGTTATTTCAAGTCGGTTTTGCCATGCGGCCAATCAATATGATGCGGGCTATGGATGAGATTTGCCGGGAACTGGTCGGGACCATTCCCCCGCCGGTCGATTCGCTGTGAGGTTTTAAAGATCCCCCATGCCATCGGTTAAAAGGAAGCTCTTTTTTTCAGCTCTGGTGATCCTTCTGCCCCTTTTTTGGCCCGGGGCTGCATCCGCGGAGGGAATCGGGGACTCCATCGGGGAAAGCTTCCAAGGGGAAGTTTTAAAATACGACATCGGATTTTGGATATTCGACCGGGTGGGGGAAGGAGTTGCTACCTTTCGCAGCCTGGGTCATGGAAAGTATGCTGCCTTTCATGAAGGGAGAACCCTGGGGTTCGTGGGCTGGATCAGCCGGCACCGACGGGATGTATATCGCTCCACCATGGCGACCATCAATAATGGAAGAAGGCTTATCCCTCTTCGTTTTGAGGAAGACGTCATCATCGGGCCGAAGGTCCGGAAACGAATTACGCTATATGATTACGCAGCCAGGAAGGTGACCATCGAGACCCAGAAAGAAGGGAAGATCATCCGGGAGGAGGTGGAGATCCCTTTCGGGATGATCTACGACGACCCGATGACAGCTTTCTATAATTTTCGCTTCGGGGTGTACGGGAAAGTGGAGCCCGGGAAGGAATTTATCATTCGCACCGTTCCCAGGGAAGAAAGCCGGAAAACGATTCGCCTGACCGTTGCTTCCAAGGAAGAGGAGGAAAGAAGGCGGGCTGCGGAAGTGGAAAAAGAAGGGAAGGATCTGCTCATCAAAGTCCACCTGGATAAGGAACTGGTCGGTTCGCTGCACGGCGAGGTGGAGGTTTGGTTTAGGAAGGACGTCATCCCCATGACCGGCGTGGCCAAGGATGTCTTTTTCTACGGCGACATCAAAGGCCAGCTTACCTATCAAGGATTTTCAAATTCTCCGGAAAAGTTCGATGTCCCCTCAGCAAGCGAATTCAAGGATTCGGGTTTGATCGGGAGTCGCTGAAAGATGCGCTCCTCCAGCAGGATACTTTTTTCTTCCAGATCTTCCAGCCAGGCCAATGCAGAAGAGGTTCTCCCATAACGTTTTTTAAGGTCCCGAAAACGCGCGGCCAGAGAAACGACCGTCACATGCATCACGCGTTTATCGGCGTAATGAACCACGGCCGTTTCTGTGATGTGGCTTTGAGGACTTCCATCATCCAGAACGACATGCTGGCGGACGATCTCGGCTACCTCGGGATAACCCAAACGCGAGAGCAGTAGCCCCCCTGCCCGGGGATGGCTCTCCCCCGTATTGAGGCCCTCCATCTTGGCGATGTCGTGCAGCAGGGAGCCCGCTTCCACCCGGGCTTGATCCAGCTTCTCTCCGTGGCGATTGAGCATCTGGCAAAGGCAAAGGGCTACATCATGGACGACTCGACTGTGCTGAACGATATGCGGCGGGACTTTGTACTTTTCCAAAAGGGCGTAACATTCATCTGCGTCGGGAACCATCTCAACCTCCAACGATTAATATAACATCCATCCGTTCTGTCAATCAACCCTTACGAGATTTCTGAAAAAGTCCGCAGAGTCCAGCCGGAAGCTCTCCTGAATACTTTCCGCTCCTTAATTTTGTCCCTCCGGAGAGAAAGTGATCCAGATTGTAATAATACAAATCAACATGAAGCGGTCGGAGCCAGAGAAGGAAGGCTTACTGAATGAGATCCGGGGTTGTTCTGGGATGCTTCAAGGGAGTTTGATCACCTTGTATCGAAAGTGTGGCAAGAAGGGGTGACGTTGTGACCGGGGGGAGAAGCATGGGCCGGCCTATTATCTCTCTTTCAAGGAGGGTGGGTGACGCAGCTGGTTTATATTCCTGCTTCCCGATTGGAAGAGGTGAAGGAGGGAATGGGGACTTTTTCGAGGTATGGGGAGCTTGGGAATAAGCTTTCGCAATTGAATTTGGAGGAGAGATGTTAAGAAGAAGGAATCCGCAGGATAGGTTTTTGATCACGTCACACAGGAGGTGATGGAGAAAACACCCATCCAGATTCTTCGAGCGCATTCTCAATACGCTCACATCAAATAATGAAGGTGTTAGCCCTGTTGGCCATTTAAGCAAAGGCTGAGCTGTGCAAGGAGCCCAACCCTACGGATGTCTAACCTGGCTCCATTCAAGCCGGTTACTCCTCGATCTCAGGCCCGCCTGCTCCCGGGCGGAACCAAGTCACAGGCCGATAATGTCTGGGCACCATTCCCTCCTGCTTGAACTTGGGATATCCGAGACACAGAACGGATTGAACCATCCAGTTCTCATCGAAACCCAGCTTGGCCTTAATTTCCGGGATGTAGTTGACGACCGTGCCGAAACCACTCCAGCAGAAACCCAGGCCGAGCGACTTGGCGGCCAAGTTCATGTTTTGTCCGCATATACCGGCCTGGATTTCAGGTCCAACCATCTTGATGTTGCAGGCTAGGAAGATGATTGCCGGAGCGTTTAAGAAGACCGATAGTTCTTTGCGGGTCAGGCAGCCTACCCCTCCCCAGACACGGGGATCGTACAAACCAACCTGCATGGGCTCACCGAAGGAAGCCACCATTTCCGCAACTGCCTTGTCGTTGTGGTACATGTCGTGCATGCCGGACCATGCAGCCTGACAGGCCTCTTCCAAACGGTTGATGAAATCTTTGTCGGTGACGATCACGAACCGCCAGGGCTGGTTGTTTCCAGCACTTGGAGCGAAGCGGCCTGCCTCCAGGACGCGGCGGAGGAGTGTGTCTGGAACAGGGTCCTTCTTGAAGTTACGCACGCTGCGCCGATTTAGGATGGTCTGCTCGACTACGTTCCATTCGCTCGGATTACCCCTGCCGTCCCCGGGTTCTAGTGGGATCTTAATCGGCGGAGAACCGGTGTCGAAAAATCCACCATCTACATGGTAGGTTTCAATGATGGACACGGCGTCCACCGGACAGGCCACCACGCAGTTGAAGCAGGAAAAGCAGGAATGCTGCTTCTTCATCTTAGGCACTTCGTTTTCGTCCATCTCCAAGCACTTGAACGGGCAGTTCTCAATGCACAGGCCGCAGTTGGTGCACTTGTCCGAGTCAACCTGCATTACGCCCACATGGACGCCCTCTGGCCGGACGATAGGTTTGAGTTCCTCAAAGGTTTTGGCCATGGCTTATCTCCCTTTGTTTTGTTGAATGGGGTTTATGAATATCAACACGATTCCCATTTGATCATTTCTTGAGAATGGTCACGCTGAGGGCTCCTTCCGAGGAACCGATACTTCCCCCGGCATTCTGTGCGAGACCGATCCCTGCGTCTTCGACCTGCCGCTTGCCTGCTTGACCACGCCCAGCCAGGTGCCAGTACAGCTCGACCACCTGCCGTACTCCCGTGGCTCCTATGGGATGGCCCTGGGACTCCAAGCCTCCTGATACGTTGACAGGCAGCCGGCCCCCAAAGGTGGTGTGGCCGGCTTCGGCAAAGGGCCCTCCTTCTCCCAAAGGACAAAATCCTAACTCCTCTGTAACGTACAACTCACCAATGGCCGTGGCATCGTGGACCTCGGCCACATCAATGTCTTCCGGGCCGATTCCGGCCTTTTCGTACGCCGCCCTGGCCAGCCGGGCCAGGGTGCTCTCCTCCCTTTCTTTCCTCGGGTCTTCGCCGCTGGCCAGCATGCAGGCGGCTACTTCAACGGCGTGGCGGGCGCCGATCTTCTTAGCAAATTCTTCCGAGCAGATGACCATAGCGGCTGCACCGTCCCCTATGGGCGAGCACATGGGCCTCGTTAGGGGCCATGCCACTTCCGGGGCCTCGAGGACTTCCTCCACGCTAATCGTGTTCTGGTACTGTGCCAGGGGATTCATCGAAGAATGGAAGTGGTTCTTCGAAGAAATCACAGCTAACTGCCTCTGGGTAGTGCCATACTTCTCCATATGTTTTCTCGCCATCGAGGCGTAGACGTCCATGAACACAGAACGCTCCCCGGACTTTTTCTTTTCGCCTTCACCCCTGGCTGCCCTTTCTTTCTTAATCTTTTCTTCCTGCTCGGCGAATGCCTGCATCAGCTGGGGTAGGATCTCCACATCCATGCAGCCGGTGAAAGCCGGAAGAACCCGGCTGCGGTCCTCAAAGTACATCTTCTCCATGCCCAGCACCAGGGCTACTTCCATTTCACCCAGAGCCACCATTGCCCGCGCACCATACAGGGCCGTGGCTGAGGAGGCGCAGGCGTTCTCGCAGTTGATCACCGGGATGCCCCCTATTCCCATGGCTCGCAGGACCACCTGTCCCCGGATAGACTCCTGGCCTTGGAGAACACCCTCAGAGGCATTGCCCACCCAGGCTCCTTCGAGATGTTCCTTGGTCAGGCCGGCGTCTTTCAGGGCCCCGTTGACCGCTTCGGCCACCAGGGACTTCAAGTTACGGTCCAGGTGCCGTCCAAACTTGGTCATGGCGCCGCCGATTATTTTGACTTTGCGCATATATCCTACTCCTTTTCAGATCTGATGCAGTCTTCAAATTTATGGATGTTGTTATTCTCCAGGTGGAACTCTTCCCGCAACAGCCGGTCCATGTTTTTCTCGGAAGCTGTCTTGGGTATTCCCTGGACGATCTGAATGTATGACGGCACGCTATTGCGCTCCAGGCCAGCCACGCAGGCCTCGAAGATGCTTTTAATGTCGGGGTTTCGGCCCTTATTGGGTACTATGGCCGCCACCAGGTCGCTTTCACCCGGTGCACCCGATGTAGCTTTGATCCCATAGACACAGATATCGGCCACGTCGGGATGCTTGGCAATCACACCCTCAACGTATTCAGTCATGATGAAGTCCCCTTGACGCCGTAAGCCGCCCCCTTTGCGAAAATCGAAATAAAACCATCCGTCCTCGTCCCGATGGACCATATCGCCTGTACGAAGCCAGCCGCCGCGCGTCTTGGCCTCCGAGGCCTCCTGGTTGCCATGATACTCTACCTTGGTTTCGCCCGTGATATTGCGGCAGATGAGTTCCCCGATCTCACCTGGCTCGCACTCCGTATCATCTTCGCCGCGAACGACCTTCATTTCCATCATGCCTTCTAGCGGCTTTCCGAAAGACCCGATCGGACCAATCCCAGGCGGATTGTGGGCAAATCCCCCTTCCATGGCCCCATACCACTCATGAATGATCACGTTGAAGCGTTTTTCAAAGTCCTCCCAAATACCTCTTGGCGTTCCAGCGCTGAGGACCACATTGACCGGGTTGTCCCCGTCATCAGAACGGACGGGCTCTGAATAAATACCCACCATCATCCCGCCCAAAAGGGAGAATGTGGTGCAGCCGTATTTACGGCAGATTTCCCAAATGCGGCTTTTTGTGAACTTGCGACTAATGACCGCAGGAATCTTGCAATACAATGCCGGAAACAGCGTAACGGACTGGGCATTGCCATGGGTAAGCGAAAGTCCGGTGTAGAGTTTGTCATCTTGGGTGTACTGCCAGACTTTTTCAGCCAGAGAGGGGCCAAATTGGATTCGTTCGAAACGAATAATAATACCTTTGGGATTGCCCGTGGTTCCCGAAGTGTACACCATCATGAAGCGGTCACTGAGGGCATGAGGGCCCGGGTCAATCAGTGGAGCCTCCGGGCCCTCAAGGATTTCCTTTAGGTCCGGGTAACGGGAGGAGAGCGGGATCCCGAACTCCGGGTTATACATGCAGCCGATAACTTTGACCTCCGGCAATCCTGACAGGGCTTCGTCGATCGTTCCCATGAACTCGGCGGCAAAGATCACTCCCTTTGACCCCGAGTCTTTGATCTGGTAACTCAGTTTTTCCCCTTTGGCCCTGGGATCGATGGGGACCACCATTGCCCCCGAGGCCGATGCGGCATACATTGACAAGACGGTCTCCGGATGATTGCGCATTACAATGGAGAAGGTGTCCCCGCGGCCGATACCCATTTTCTGAATAGCCCGGGCCAGCTTGTTACCTCTGATCACGAGATTGGAGTAGGTCAGTACTTCATCCAGGTGGGGATAGTTTTCAAAAGTCAGCACTGGGAAATCAGGCTTTTCCTCCGCCTTGGCCATCATGTCGAAGGCCATAACCCCAGGGACTTTGCTCTCAACCATTGTTCCCTCCTATTTCCCACTTCTGAATACCATTGCGCACTCTACATTTTCTCCACAGCAACTCAGGCAATCCCATCATGCAGATTTCCTGAGCCTCCAATAGCACCTCAACTCCTAAGGAACTTGCCAACACTCCCAGACATCACAATCGCCAATAACAGGATCATTCCCTTGATCATATCCGTTAAATAGCCGGGCACCATGAGGATGATCAGACCGTTAATCGCTACTACGACAATTAGAACCCCAACGAACGTGCCCCAGATGTGGAACTGCCCAATGCGAACCGTTGCGGCCCCGATAAAGCACGCCCCGAAGGCATCCAACAAGTAATGGGTTCCTTGCGTGGGGTTAGCTGACATCACGGCTGAAGTCAACACAATTCCCGCGATGGCTGAACAGATGCCCGAAAAGACGTAACCCAAAAGCCTATTCCATTCAACGTTGATTCCGGATAATCGGGCTGAGATTGCGTTACCTCCAATGGCCTCCATCCGTCTACCTGTTGGCGTATATGCATGGATAAACCATACGACGATCAGAAGAATGAACATGATGCTGAAGCGATTGGGGATCCTTAGGAGATCACCCCTCCCAATAAAGTCAAACGACTGAGGTAAGTTCCATATGGAAATCCCTTTGGTGACTCCCATGGAAAATCCAAGGATGACGCTCATGGTGGCCAGGGTGCAAACAAAAGCGGAGAGCCCTGCGTAGGCGACCAGAAGGCCGTTCATCAATCCGAGCAGTACGCCTATCAGAATACCGCTGAATATGGATAGGGGAATGCCATGCCCATTTACCAACAGTTTTGCCACTACGATCCCCGTGATGGCCGCGATAGCTCCGATGGACAGGTCGAAATCCCCCATCTTCAGACAACAAGTCATTCCGACTGAGAATATGGATAGAATTGCCGTTTGCCCGAGGAGGTTCATAAGATTGTCCCTCGAACGAAAGGGAGGCAGAAGGATACTAAAACAGAGGATCATGGCCAGAAAAATGATAATCGTCCCATACCTGCCAAGATAGATAAAAAGCTCACTGCGGCTTATGGCCTTTCCGGTAATCCATTTCATCTTTATCCCCCTCAATGTAGACCTTAAGATAGGATCGTGAGGTCTTATTCAGGCTCTGCTATGGATTCCTGATCTTCTCCTAAACAGAGCCGAAGCACCGACGGCAGATCTGTTTCGTGGCTCAACAGAACGGCCTTGATCATCCCTTGATTCATGACCAGGATTCGGTGAGAGAGGCCTACCACCTCGACCAGGTCTGAAGATATCAAGATAACCCCTGCTCCGCGCCGGGCAAGGTTGGTGATCAAACCATAGAAAGCAAATTTGGCCCCTACGTCAATCCCCTTCGTCGGTTCGTCAAAGATTAAAATCTTAGCCTCACTACAGAGCCACTTAGCCAATACCACTTTCTGCTGATTGCCCCCGCTCAAGTATTCCACGATCTGATTTAGACCAGATGTCTTAATCGCGGTAGATTCAACTAAGGGCTGAGCAAGGAACTTCTCCTTATGGCGGCTCAAAACCGGAATTCTCAGCCAACGCCAAAGCTTCCCCAGGCTGGCCAGCGTAATATTCTGTTTCACATCCATCGGCAGGACCAGCCCCTGGATGCGCCGTTCCTCCGGGACCAGGGCGATCCGGTGATGGATAGCATCTACAGGTGATTGAATATTGACCTTCTCCCCAGCCATGAAGATCTCCCCACCATCTTTCCGGTCGGCACCAAAGAGAAGGCGGGCCAGTTCAGTCCGCCCCGACCCGACAAGACCGGCCAGACCCAGGATCTCGCCTTCGTGAAGGCGAAAGCTAATGTCTTGCACCACATGCGCCCGGGTAAGATTCTTAACCTCCAGGCAGACTTTCTCTCGGGGCTCATCCTTCGGCGGAAAGACATCTTTGAGCTCCCGGCCCAGCATCATCCGATAGATCCTCTCCGTGTCCATCTGCCGCACAAGGGCTGTCCCTACTTTTTTCGCATCCTTTATGACCGTCACCCGATCGGCAATCCTGAAAACTTCCTCCAATCGGTGAGAGACATAGACGATGGCCTTTCCGCTCGCTTTCAGGTGCTGGATGGAGCGAAACAGTTCATTCACCTCCTCATGGGTCAACGAGGAGGTAGGCTCATCCATAAAAATGATCCGCGACTTGCAGGCCAGAGCGCGGTTGATGACCATCTTCCACTGCTGGATGACGCTTAACATCCCGGCCGGAGCCCGGAGATCCGCGCCTATGGTCAAGGCATCCGGAATGTCCCCAGCCATCTCTACCATCTTGGACAGGCGGACCATCCCTAATCCGTTGCGGGGATACATCCCCAAGAAAATATTCTCGGCCACTGAAAGGTGAGGAACAATGTTCAGATCCTGATGGATAAAAGCAAGGCCCAGAGCCTGGCTATCCCGGGGATTCGAAATATGTTGCTGCACCCCATCAATTAGAATCTCGCCCCGATCTGCATGGTAGACTCCGGCGATGATCTTGATCAGAGTCGATTTGCCGGCCCCATTCTCCCCGATAAGTGCATGAACCTCGCCTTTGTGAACGTCAAAGTCGACATGGTCCAAAGCACGCTGACCAGGAAAATCCTTTACGATCCCGAGAGCCTCTAAAAGAATAGGAGTGCTGTTTTCTGCTCCCATAAGTGAGTCCTTTACCTAAATGGCCCATCCTCCGTTGGGAGAAATAATCTGCCCTACAATGAAATTCGCGTCGTCACTCGCCAGATAAACTACCAGGCTGGCGATTTCATCCGCCGTCCCCAAACGGCCTATCGGCGTGCTTGCAAGAATAGAGCTCATGGACTTTTCGTCGAAGAATTCATTAATAGGGGTGTCGCAAAAGCCAGGCGCCACCGCGTTTACAATAATTCCGGATCCGATCACTTCCTTCGCCACTGCTTTGGTGAAAGCATTAATGCCGCCCTTGGCCGCAGAGTATGCAGGACCTCCAGAACAACCATTCGTTCCGCAAATTGAGGACATGTTAATAATTTTCCCGCTGCCTTTTTCTTCCATGATCCTTAAGGCTTCTCGGGTGCAATAGAATGTGCCGTTGAGGTGGACATTCAGGGTGGCGTGCCACCACTCATCCTTATACGAGGAGGTTATCTTCAGGGATTCTTGCTGTTTTCCGGTGGTCATCAATTCATCAATCGCCTTATGATATTTGCTATTAATCATATCTCCCAAATCTTCCCAACCCTGCTTCACGCTAAAGCCGGCATTGTTGACCAGAATATCAATCGTACCCCAGGTGGATTCCAGTTTTTTAAACATCCCCTTCACCTGATCCAGGGTTCCCACATCGGCCTCAAGGGCCAAGCCGTCGTATCCCTCATCTCGTAAAACACGGAGAGTTTCTACAATGCTCTTAGGATTAACATCGTTGACTCCGACTCTCGCCCCTTCGCGTGCCATTTGAAGTGCTATCGCCCTGCCAAAACCGCTTCCCGCTCCGGTAACTAAGGCAACTCTCCCTTTAAGTTTCATGGATTCTCTCCTGTTTATGGAGTCTTCTATAGTGCGTAAAATACATTTGATGATCTCGCAAAAAGTCGGGAAAGCCGTCACTCCTGCGAAAGCAGGAGTC
>Ga0315295_10000545_pt1 | contig 32584 bp, 29 predicted proteins | sample YL17G14_0_MG_FD_204453 | JGI IMG/M metagenome (GOLD analysis project Ga0315295, IMG submission 204453) | Sediment microbial communities from Yellowstone Lake, YNP, Wyoming, USA - YL17G14_0 | ecosystem: Environmental > Aquatic > Freshwater > Lake > Sediment | place: USA: Wyoming | collected... | reverse complement strand
CAAAGTTGGAGAATCTCTTCGATGCTGTCGACGGTCGGTTCAAGATGTGGAAGACGCCCAACACAACACTTCGGAGGTTATGCGCAGTTATTTAAGTCGTTGTGTATAGTAAAATTTTACTACATCGCAATCAATCCCAGGAAGGATCGGAAACCGTGAGCGGTTGTGAGAAAAGGTATTTCAATCCATAATCGGGTCCTCATGATGTGAGGCCGGTCAGAATTCTAAAGACGAAGGTCATCAAGGACCTCCGGATCCCCCCGTTCACATCGGTGAGGTTCCTGCTGGTCCTGGTCCTCTTTTTCCATCACTTGCCGGAGCCGTACCGGTTCGACAACGGCTACATGGTGGTCTCATCGTTCTTCATGTTCAGCGGGTTCGGGCTCTTCGTGAAATACAATCGCAAGAGGATGGCCCTGAAGGAGTTCTTTCTCGGGAGGCTCTCGCGGGTCTATCCGGTGCATCTTCTGACGCTGGCCATCGCCGCCATCCTGGCCGTGACCATCCTCAGCGGGGATGCCTACTATCATGGCCGGTCCCTGGCGCTGGATTTTGTTGCCCAGCTGTTCCTGGTCCAATCATTCACAACGGGTTATTACTCGTTCAACCCCGTCGCGTGGTTCCTGTCCAGCCTTGTGTTCCTGTATATCTTGTTCCCGTTCCTGCTCTGGACCATCCGGCGCTCCTCGGGCATCTTCGTCCTGGCCTCGCTGGTGTTCTACGGGGCTTACGCGGCCCTAGTGCTCAGGATGGGCTGGGACATCTACTATGCGTTCTACATCTGTCCCGTGGCCCGGTTGCTGGACTTCTCCGTCGGCATGGCCCTGGGCCGCCTCTATCTGTCCAAGGGCATCTTTTCAAGGATCTTCATCTCGAGCATCGGGAGAAGGTGGGCCGTGTTCCTCCTCGAGCTCGGCGCCCTCTTCGTCCTGCTATATTCGCTATTCATCCTGATGCCGAGCCCGAGCTTCTTCGGCACCGGGGACCCGTTCAGGGACACTTTCGGGAGTGACATCGGTTCCGTGATCCTCGACGATGTCTATTATCTGTTCTTCTCGGTGGTCTTCGTGCTGGTATTCTTGATCGCCAGGAAAAGTGGTGGTTCGGTCATCTACAAGGCCCTGAGCAGGCCGGGATTGGTCCGGCTGGGGGAGATCAGCTTCTCGTTCTTCATGCTACAGTATCTGGTCATTCTAATTCTGACAAGGACCTTGAGCGATGCGGGGCTTGTCGGGCTTGGGCCCGTTATTGTCCTAGCCTTAGCGGTTTCGCTAATCATTAGCTATCTAGTATGGAGGTTCTACGAGGTCCCGACAAGGGATGGCATCCGGCGCCTCTTCTCCGTCGGGCATTAGGATGTTAGTTGTCGGGTCTCCTTTTCTTTGCGGGTAATATTATTCTAAAAATTAGATAATAAAAGGATGGTCTGTTAGGGCCAACCGCTACATAATGCTTAAAAGAGGGGACAAGTATGCCATCCAAACCTGGGGTTCGGGCCTGTACAGGCCGGAGCCCCGGACAGGTGGGGGATCCATGATCTTCGATGGCCTGGCCAATGCGGTCGTGAAGCACTACAAGAAGTTCCTGGTCGGATGGATAGTCATACTCATACTCGCCATCCCGGCAACGATAAATCTGAGCAGTGTGACCACATACGAGCAGACCGAAAGTACCAAGGCCACTACGGATTCCCAAAGGGCCTCGGAGCTCCTCAGCGCGCAGTTCCCGTCGGCCCAGGCCAACAGCAGCTTCATGATAGTGATAACCGGCGACGACCTCAGGACCCCGGCCGTAAGGGACTATCTTCTGAACCTCGAGACCAACATCCGCAACGACAACAAGATCGAGGGCGTCGAGAACATCACCACGATCTACTCGGTCTACAGGTCCATCTTCAAGGCCTCCATCACACAGCTCGGGCCCCTGACCTACGGCATGGAGAAGAACGTCTCCATGATGGCCATGATGATCTATGGCGTGCCCTCGATGCATATGCAGTCCTACGAGGGGGGCGCCGGTGCTGCGTCCACGCTGTATCAGGGACCGGCCCTTTATGTGTCCGAGTGGAAGGGGCTGAACGCGACCTATCCGAACATGACGGCTCGGAACCTGGAGGCATATAATCGGAGCTGGGCCAAGCTCAGCGCGGTGATATATCAGGATGTTCCAGGAAGCATCTTGATGGGTTACCAGCAGGCGTTCTATGCCCAATGGAACACGACGTTCGACAACAAGAGCACGGCCTACATGCCCAACACGACCATAGACAAGGCACGGGCCTCGGCCTGCGTCATGGCTGTGGCCCCGGTGTACTTCAACTTCACGGTCCCCAAGACCCAGCAGCAGTTCCTCATGGCCGGCGCCATGATGGCGTTCGATATCTACACATGGAACGTGACCCAGGCCCTGAACGGGTTCGCCTATTCCAGCACGATGGCAACATTGTCGGCGCTGCCGATCCAGTTCGGGGTGCCGGCCCAGCAGATGGCCCCGATATACTACTATTACGGTGCCTTCGCTGGGGTGTGGAACGATTCCTTCGTTCCCGGCAAAGCGGCCTATCTCCCGCCGACGACAGCCGATGATGTCAGGGCCACGGCGGCCATCACCGCGACTGCGCCGACGGCGCTGGGCTTCCCGGCCGGTGCCACGGGGATGCAGGCGCTCTTCCTCAGGGGCGTCTTCCAGGCGTTCAACATCCATACCTGGAGCTCGACCCAGATGGTCCACGCGTTCGTGGTCGGCTCCTTGGTGGCCCAGTTCTCGACTGTCATGAAGGTCACGCCCGCATTCATCGAGACCGCCTATACGCTAGGGCCGGCCCCGACACCCGCCCAGGTCGATGCAAAGGTCCAGTCCATCATCATGAACGGGACCTATACGAACTATACCTTGACATTGCCTTCGAACTATCTGTCGTCCTTCGTGAACTCCAAGAACGACACCATGATAATGCTGATAACCGACAACATCAAGTCCTCGGGTTCCGGGAAGACCAAGATGCAGACGGCCTTGTCGGAGCTCCATTCGCTCACGGCGAAGGGGCGCTCCGCAGCTAACGTGAAGACATACGTGTCCGGCGGGACCGTCATATCGCTTGAGACCGAGACTGTGGCCATGAGGGACATGTCCATAATCGAGCCCTTCACGGCGGTCGTGGCCGTGGTGCTCGTGGCCGTGTTCTTCGTATCCGTAGTGGCGGCCTTCGTGCCATTCATGGGCATCGGCATGGCCATCCTGATAAGCGAGGGGGTCCTGTTCCTGGTGGGGACCTTCGTCGCGAAAGTCAACTATATGGTCACCATCATATTGTTCACGCTGCTGATGGGGGCCGGCATCGATTACAGCATATTCATAATGGCCCGGTACCGCGAGGAGCGCCGCGGCGGGCACACCAAGGAGGAGGCCGTCCGGACGGCCGTGACCTGGGCCGGCGAGTCCATCACGACATCGGGCATAGCCGTCATGATAGGCTTCGGCTCCCTCATGGTCATGAACTCGGACATGGTCCGGACCATGGGCGTAGGGCTGTGCCTGGGAATAGGCATCACGCTGCTGCTCGCGCTGACATTCCTGCCGTCGTTCATAATGCTCCTGGGCGACCGGGTCTTCTGGAGGCCCAGCGGGGTCAAGTTCGAGAAGGAGGCCAGGGAAGCGAAGAAGGCCAAGAAGGAGAAGCGCGTCTTCTACTTCACCCGGGCGGCAGAGTTCTCAACGAAGCATCCCGGGACCATCCTGCTGGTCTTCATCCTGATCTCGATACCGGCAACCTACTATTATCTCAACACCGAGCCCAGCTACGACTTCCTTGCCGGACTGCCACCCACCGAGGGGAACAAGGGCATCGTCGTCATGGGAGAGGGCTTCGGCCAGGGCAACATCATGCCCTCGCAGATAGCGATAGAGTTCAAGGACGATATCTATCTCAAGAATGGTTCGTACAATAAAGCAGAGCTCGATGCCGTGGACCATTTCATGCAGGGCATACGGTCCGTGGACAATGTGAAGAGCGTCAAGGCCTCGACGTATTACCAGGGCCAACGGATAGACACCGTCCAGTGGGAGCTCTACGGCCTGAGCATGAAGAACTCCACCATGAGGTCCTCGGTGGGCCTCAACAACAGGACCGTGTCCATCACGGTCGTGCTGGAGAAGGAGCCATACACGACCACGAGCCTGAGCACGGTGCCGAAGCTCAGGGACGAGGTCAAGAGCCTGAAGGCCTCGGACCCGGCATTGGGCGCAGCGACGATCTATGTCGGCGGCTCCTCGGCGGGCATGCTGGACATGAAGATCAGCATGGACAACGACATGTTCAACATGAGGATCGTCGTCGTGATCGGCATCTTCATACTGCTATTACTGGTGCTGGGGTCCGTCTTGGTCCCCATCGAGGCCATCATATCCATCGCGCTGAGCATTTCCTGGACCATGGCAATGACCATGCTGGTGTTCCAGTTCGTGGTCGGCATCCCAGTGCTGTGGCTCATGCCGCTGATACTGTTCGTCATATTGATGGGCCTGGGCATGGACTACAACATCTTCATAATAACCAGGGTCCGCGAGGAATTATCGAAGGGCTACACGGACGAGGTGGCCATCAGGAGGACCGTCGAGAGGACCGGCGGGATCATCACGATATGCGGCATGATCATGGCCGGGACCTTCGGTACGATGATGCTGTCATCCATGGGAATGCTCCAGCAGTTCGGGTTCGCGCTGTTCTTCTCGATAATACTGGACGCGTTCATTGTGAGGATATACTTCATGCCCGCGGTGCTGGTGCTCGTCAAGAAGTACAACTGGTGGGCCCCGGGCAGATTGCAGAGAGTTAAAAGAGAGGAGTTCGGCAAGGGCGATGCCGTCAAAAAGAAGGCAAAGAACTGGGCGGAAGAGGAATAGGGGCTCTTCCGCTCGTCTTTATTCCTCATGATCCACTTGATTAGATTAGTTTACTAAAAACAGTAAATTATTGAAAAACTTACTCAATTCAGTAAACTATACATTGTGCTGCACAAAGGAAAAAGAAGATGACCCTGTAGTGTCCCCTGCGCGGGGTACAGTCCAATATCAGATTGTGCAGACGCGCCTGCACTTTTCAGGATATGCAATGGAGAAGGCTCTGTTCTGACTGGGACTTCGACGGAGGGATCGGTCTAAGAAGCCCATCGTCCTTGCATCTCTCAAACGCTGACCGCTTCAATTCCATCACCATAGACCGTTATCGACCCGAAGGCCAACGAATAATAGAACATCTCATTGTCCCTTTTCAATTGCCGGACCTTTTCCTTCGTTAGGTATAGAGGCTTGACGTTGCCGTATCTTTGTCTGAGGTCCCTTGAGAGCCGTGATTGCTCCAGATCATCGGACCTGTCAACGATGATGTACAAGTCAAGGTCGGACCCTTCCACATCGGAACCTTTCACTTTGCTCCCATAGGCCCCAACGCTTTGAACGGTCCGGTACTTCTTGAACATCTGGGGGTCCATCTTTTTTATGTTGAACATTATCCTCAAGGCCTTCACGTTCGGTCCGGGTCGGATCTGATATCTCAGCCTTGCTCGGACCAGGACCTTTTGCCCGACAAGGATCGAAAGGAACTTGGAGACCAGCCCCTTGCTCAGACCCAGTTCGGAGGCGACCTTTGTGACATTGAACGGGTCGGTCTTGAACAGTATGTGCTCCAAGATCCTGATTCGTTCTGCGGTTGATAGTATATATTCCAGGTCCATGGTCCACGACTATAGAGTTCACAGTTCATGAACAATTTGTTCACGTTTCGTGAACTTTATGCGTTTTTGTCAACGCGTATTTGATGACATTACACAAAAGGATGGCCCTGAAGTTACCTCTTATCTGAGTGCCGGGCTACTGGCTCTTTTTCTTGAAGGCTTTCATGACGGTAGGATACACGGTCTCGAAGTCTGGGTATTTCCCTCCGCGCGCGAGCCGACGCAGGTCCGATCCCCATAATGCGCCCAGGACCGCCTTTTTCCGTTCGATGAGCGCCAGTCCGAATTCCTGGGATACGCCCTCGCATTTTGACCTGGCATCGGGAAGGGTCTTGGCCAAGATACCTGGGTGGGACTCCTCTATGAGAAACAGGTCCAGAATGTCCCTGGGCTTCTCCCGACCGGGGCTCATGGCCGCCCGAATCTTCTCCGCCACCATTTCATCGAGGTCCAGACATAGGGCATCGAATGGCCCGATCTCGTCCTCATAGAAATGGGGGACATTCGTCCATACAGGCCTGCGAAAAGGCCTTTCCCGGTGGCTGACCTCGATCCTGACGCTGTTGGGATGCTCGAGGGGGCCCAGATATTTGACACGGAGACCCCCGTACCTGGCCTTGAGGACCTCGGTCCTGAGGTCCCTTGGGAACTCATAAGCGTTCAGCCTTGAAAGTATCGTGTCGCCGGTGGTCCCGTCCTCGGGTTCCAGCGCCGTGAAGTCGAGGTCCTCGGATAGGCGTCGGTGACCAAGGTAGATCTTCTGCAGGGCCGTGCCTCCCTTGAATGCTATGACGGGCGTGCTGTCCTCGGTGTAGATCGCCTTGAGGAGCACCGTGAGGGCATAGTCCTTCTCAAGGGTGCCGACGTCAAACCCCTGCTGCGCGGCCAGCACTCGAAGCTCGGCCCCGTTCATGAACGGCGGGCCTCCTTGAGCCGCATGCCGATGGCGATATTGTCGAGAATCTTCCACCGGTCGTTCCGGGCGCCGCCCCGACCATGGGCCACGGACAGGGGGACGTAGAGCCTGTAGCCCCCGATCCCCGAGGCGAGCCGTTCAAGAAGAGGTTCTGTCACCCCTTCGAGCAAGGCATCATTGCCGAGCCGTTCAAGGATGAACCCCAGCCTCCGCACGAGGCTGCAGTTGCCCATCCTGAGGGCGTGATCCACGAGGCGGTCGAGGTCGAGGCCATCCCCGCCGGCCTCGAGGGCACCGAGGGGGTCCAATGCATCCGAGAAGACGGGGCTTCGGTCGAGGACATCGATGACGGCTTTCTCGGGTTCCGCTATCAGGATGGGTTGCGGGCCCTTACCATAGTCCTTGAAGCCAAAGAACCGGTCCTTTTTCGCGGGAAGGAAATTGTAATGCTGTCCCTGATATTCGAAGGGCGCTCTCCGCCGTGTCGTGATGACATCGTACTGGAACGGGGCCTGCCCGGAGAGCCCGTGATAGTTGAGCGCTGCACCGAGGCTGACATAACATGGCCTCACGATATTGCTTGCGATCAGGTATGGTGTCTCCGACCAGAGAACATCCTTGGCCCTCATGGGGATGAGCAGGTATGCATCCCTGGTTATCCTATCGAGCCATCGTCTCTGGGACAGTCTATGGATCATGGTCCTGGCCGATGTGCGGATGGTCGCCGGTCCTTGTGTGCTCATCCTGTCCCTGGAACCGAGGTATCCGGCCACGATATCCGAGCTTATTATGGAATATCCCTTTCGCTCAAGGTAAGAGATCAGGTCCCGAAGCTCGCCAGGGATGCTCATCTTGCCTTCGGTTCTGTCCGTCGTGTCCCTTGCCTTGCGCAACCATCTTTTAAGGTCCTTGGGGTCCACGATGTGAACATCGGGATGGGCCGACCGCCTCAGATCGTCGGGAGTTCCCAGCGTCCAGACATGGACGGGCATCCCAACCTCCTTTGAGTATCGTCTCACCTTTGCCATGACCTCGGCATTGAGACGGGTCCTGACCTCGATCAATACCTTTTGTTCATCGGTCGAGACAAGGAAATCGCCGTATTGTCCTCCCTTTTGAATTATCCTCGACACAAAGGTCAGATCATAATGGTCGGCCCTGGCGATCAGGTATCTTTCCAGTTCCTTGCTCGTTGGCCCTGATGACTTTTTTTTCAGGAGATCACGACCGTATTTGTTGTTTATTCTTTTCAAGTTGATTGATATCGTTATCTATATTTCTGCAATGTATTTACAAGTTTATATACTTTTTGGAGGAAGTGATTTTCGTAATCCACAATGAGAATGAAGAGCCGTTCCTTCGCGGTCTCGCCGTAGGACCACGACTCCCCGGTGGAGGTCCCGACCACGGGGTCCCCTTCCGCTCCTACTTATTTTTTCATGTGGGACAGGCCTTTGTCATATTAGATTGTGCAGGCGTGTCTGCACTTTTTCAGGATATGCAATGTAGAATGCACGCATCTGAAAGAGCTTTCGTTTACCAAAACCTCTACCGTATCTCTTGGATAGGTCCTTGGACACTTGTCCTAGTCCTTGTGCTTGTCCAGGAGCTGTTCCCAGGCGGCCGTGCCTTCGCCCGCCTCGAAGGTCGCCTCCAAGGCGGCCCCGCACCTTACCTTCACCTTGGAGCCCAGCTCCGCGAGGAGCCCGGTCTGCGAGGCCAGATTGTCAGAGGCCACCATGAGCTCGAGGACCCTTTCGGCCTGGGAGGCCCTGGCCAGTATGACGAGCCGCTCCTTCGCGGTCTCGCCGTAGAACCATGATTCCCCGGTGTAGGTCCCCGAAACGGGGTCCCCTTCCGCGTACTCCCGAACTAGCTGGACGTTGTGAGCGCGCACCTCGGAGGAGGCCTCCTGGAGGGCCCACTGGGTTGTGGCCGGGTCCGTGATCCTGAGGCGCCGCGAATCCTTGAACCTCAGCTCGGCCACCAGCCTCTTGAGCATGGCGATGTTGGCGGTCTCCGTGGTGCAGAACATCGGGCACACGACGTCCACGGGCCTGCGCTTCATGTCCACGTGGTGGGTCTTGCCGTCGAAATCGTAGTAGGTCAGGTGGCCGTCGATGAAGGACGACTGGCATATGAGCGGGTCGAGATAGTAGTCCACGGTCTTCTTCCCGTCGCTGCGGACGTTCCCTAGGTATACCAGGGCCCCGTCGTGCTTCAGGTCCACGGGCTCGACCCTGGCCAGGCGCAGTGACGCGGGATCGAACTCGATCCTGAGGCTGGCGTCGGCCACGGTCCTCCGGCACTTGTTGATGACCCCGACCTTCAGCCGGACGTAGCCGCGGTAGTACTCGAGGGCGCTCCGGACCTTCACCTCCTCCTTTATCGTGACCTTCTCCTTGTAGTCGAGTATCGGTATGAAGAGCCGCCCGGCGCCTGAGAACTGGCCTGTGTTACCGTCCCACGACTCGATGACCCCGGCGTACTGCCCCTCGAAGGCCTCGATGGTCCGCTGCATCTCGTCTCGCATGCCCGCGGGCTCCTTGCCCTGGAGCACGACCGTGATGAATGAGTGCTGGCCCTTCACGATGAGGACCTGGCGGCCCCCGGTCTCGAAGGAGTTGAGGCCCGTCTCGTCCCTGAAGGACTGTTTAATGAAGTCCCCTATGGCCGTGAGCATGCTGCTGAGTATGTCCTGGTCCAATGTCGTCTCGGTCCCCATCTCGGTCACGAGCGGGCGGCCGTCCGAGTATATCAGTAGGACGGCGTCGACGTCGAAGTCCTCCACTGGCTCCTTTCCGACCGGGATCGCCGGGAGCGGCGCAACGGGTGCCGCCTCGACCGGGGTGGCCTGCATCGGGACCGGCTGGGCCGGCAGTGGCGCCGCCGGTTCGGGCCAGGCCGTCGCTGCGGCCGGCTGGGGCTGCGGGGCGGGTGGGCCCGCCGCGGCCTTCTTCCGCCGGTTCCTGATGATGACGGCGGCCGCGATGACGATGACGCATATGATGACGACCAGTATCAATAACAGCAGGATGGTGTTGTCGGGTTTCTGCGTCGGCGGCGTCGCCTTCTTGATGGTTATGTTGAAATCGACATCGACACTGGCCTTTGTGTCCGAGACCACGACCTTGACGTGATGGGTCCCGATATCGTTCGTGCCCGGGGACCAGGATATCTCGCCGGTGTTCTGGTTCATCGTCATGCCGGCGGGGTTCTCGGAGAGCGTGTACGTGATGTTGGTGGAATCCCACGGGTCTGGGTCCGTGACCTTGATCTTGTACTTGAAGGTCTGACCCGAGGACGAGGTCTGGGCCGTGACGGGGGTCACGGTCGGCGGTTTGTTGGGCACGATCGTATTTGCGACCGTGAAGCTGAATAAGCCGCTCTGGCAGACCCCTTTCGAGTAGGCGTCGGACGGTATGACGGTCCAGTAATAGGTGATCCCGGGGTCGAAGCCCGTGCTCTCGTGGGTGGTCTTCGTCACCCCCTGCTCGATCCTGGTGGACGTGTCGAGGGCGCTGACCTTCGATTTGTCGCTGTCGAGGTAGACGTCATACCTGATGGTGTCCCCCTCGGGGTCGGAGCCCGACCATTGCAGGGTGGGCGTGATCGTGTTCACTGTGGTCTTGTCGGGGGGGGAGACGAGGGTCGCTTTCGGGGACCCGTTGATGGGGGTTGCGGTCAGGTCGAGGTCCATGATGACGTAGACCTCGCCCGCCGTGCTGCCGCTCCCGGGAACGAGCCGGTCCGGGGTCCCTATGAGGATGTCGACCTTGCCGTTCTTGTTCACATCGCCGTTACCGGCCACGGAGTATCCCGAGTGCTCGTTCTGGCCCTCCCCCTTGTAGGAGGCGTCCGCCTGGGACAGGCTCGTGAGGGAGGACCATCCCGATGCCCTCCCGAGGAGGATGTAGGTCTTCCCGGCCATGAGGGCGCTCCCGGCATCGTTGCGGGGGGCCCCTATGAGAAGGTCGCCGAAGCCGTCCTTGTTGAGGTCCCCGGCGGCGGCCAGGGCCGAGCCGGCCCGGTCGCTGTCCGCCTCGCCGTCCAGCTTGGCGTCGGCGGTATCGAGGCCCGTGCCGGTGTGCCATCCGCTGGCCTTGCCGAGCACTATGTAGGCACGGCCCGAGTGGTCCCCTGCATTGTCGACCCCGTAGGCACCGATCGCGATGTCGGCCTTGTGGTCCCCGTTGACATCGCCCGCGCCGGCAACGGAGAAGCCCGCGTGGTCCTCGTTGTGCTCCCCAATGAAAGACGCGTCCGATGCTGAGAGCAGAGCGCCCAGGCCCCAGCCCGAGGCCTTGCCCAGTATCAAATAGGCCCTCCCGGCCTTGAGGCTGATGTCGTCATCTGCCCCGACGAGGATGTCGGCCTTGCCGTCGCCGTTCACATCCCCCGCGCCCGCCACGCAGGCCCCGGCCCTTTCGCCGCTGCCGCTTCCTATGAAGGATGCGTCAGCGTCCGACAGGTCGATGGTCTTCGGCCAGGTCCCCCGTCCGAGCAGGAGATAGGCCTTTCCCGCATTGGCCCCGCCGCCGCCGTTCCCTGGGGCCCCGATCACGATGTCGGCCTTGCCGTCGCCGTTCACATCCCCCGCGCCGGCAACGGAGTAGCCTGCGTGGTCCCCGTCGTTCTCGCCCACGAAGATCGCATCCGCGCGGTCGAGGGTCAGGTTCTTGGACCAGCCGCTGGTCCTGCCGAGGATCAGGTAGGCCTTGCCCTTCGTCAGGCCGCTGGCGTCGTTGAACATGCCGATCAGTATGTCGCCGAGGCCGTCCCCGTTCACGTCCCCTGCGCCCGCGACCGAATAACCGGACATGTCGTCCCTGGCCTCGCCTATGAAGGACGCGTCGGCGCGCTTCAGGTTCACGGAATCGCCCCATCCGGAGGCCTTCCCGAAGATGAGGTAGGTCTGGCCCGTCGAGTAGTTGCCTTTCATGGTCTCGTCCTCGGCGGCGCCTATGAGGATGTCGCCGTAGCCGTCGCCGTTCACGTCGCCGGCCATGGCAACCGAGAAGCCGACCCTGTCGCCGTAGTCCTCGCCGACGAAGGTCGTCGTGACGGCCGATAGGGAGATGTTCTTTCCTCCGGTCAGGCCCTGGACGGGGCCTAGGACGGGTAGGACCGAGAGCATGATCACGATTGCTACGGAGCATATTGGGCGAAGGACATTGCGGGCCATGGGATTACCATCCGTGGACATTCCATATGGATGGATTCGATATTAATGATGATGGTCGGTGTTCTATATCAATATAAAAAGAAGATGGCCCTGGAGTGTCCCCTGGGCGGGGTGCACTCCAGAATTGGAAGTTCAATGACGATCAAATCAAAGAAAATAAAAGGGGCCCATCATCGTTCAACAGCTTTCATTAACGTGGAGGCTGAGGAGGATACTGTGTTGGATATTGCTGGGGCGGTGGTGCATACTGTTGAGCGGGTGGTTGGGATTGATATTGCTGGGGCGGTGGTGCATACTGTTGAGCGGGTGGTTGAGGTTGATATTGTTGGGGCGGTGGTGCATACTGTTGAGCGGGTGGTTGGGATTGATATTGTTGGGGCGGTGGTGCATACTGTTGAGCGGGTGGTTGGGATTGATATTGCTGAGGCTGTGGTGGCATACCTTGCTGTTGATGGCCGCGTTTTCTCATTAGAAGAACTACGACGACTATTACCAAGACGAGGATTATTACTATTACAAATATCCATACCAGGGTATTGATTGCGTTTTCTCCGGTTGATGTAACATCTTTTGTCTGGACATGGTATGTGACTGTCGCAATATCATCAACACCATTCCATGGGGGAGATGCCGATCCGTAATCGGTATTATCGAAAACAAGATAATAAGTTCCTGCAGGCAAATCACATTTTATATTTGCTTTATTTGTATTAAGATTTGAGCATGCTACGAGATATTTAGATGATTTATCAGCCACATAGTTCGGATATTCGGTTGAGTCAAAGAGTGCGATATCAATATTTGGTCCATCTGTCACGGTTGCTGTGTATATTAATTGTCCATCATTTGTCATGGGTAGCGTGAGTGTGAGATAATAATCTTCATGAATTGCTGTAGTATCTGACGTATCTATAGCAGCCATTACTGAAGTCGGAGCCATGATTAGAGGCAATAAGACACATGCGATTAAAAAGTAACTTCTTATTTTCATTTTTACCCCCCAACTAAACATATTAATGGATTTACTTAAGTATTCCGGTTTCCATTTTTCTATTTTTTTGATATTAGTTTGAGCATTTAAATTTTAACAAGGATTAGTTGTGCAGAAATATTGAATCTTGATCCGATAAATTCAAAAAAATGAAAGGGGCGAAAGAGGAATAGGACCCCTTCCGCTCAAATCTATTCCTTTATGCTATCTTGTATATCCTCGTGTACTGGTCCGAGTATACCAGCTTCAGGCCGGGAAGGCCCTGGTCCAGCCAGATACTGAAGAGCGTCGTCTGGCGGCCCTTGGCCGTAGGCTCGGCCGGGAGGGGGGTCATGTAGGGGTTCTTCTCCTGTTCATTCTTAAGATATGTGTCCACGTCGAGCCCCGAGGCCTTGTAGAACACATAGGCTATGTCCAAGGAGTCCCTGGAAGAGGTGAGGAGGTACTTGGCCCCGGTCCCGTTCATGATGCTGAGGGTCGTCGAGACGTTGTCCGCCGAGAAGGCCTTGGCGACCTTCTCGACCGTTGCCTGGTCGTCCCATTCCTTTGTCTGGGAGGGGTCCGCGATGGTGTCCTTGAGGTTCTGGGACGGGTTGGCAATGACCGTGTTCCGCTCGCCGAGGGCCCTGATGGCATGCCCGTAGTCCCACCAGCACATGATCGTGGAGTCCGCCTCTGTGCTGTTCTTTATCCAGTCTAGGGCATCTCGGATGTCCGGCGATAATGAACCCTCGTGCCTGGTCCCGTTGACGGTGTAGACGACCTTGTCGTCCCCATAGTATACGCCCATCTGCGGGTTGTAGGTCCTCCAGTGCTCGATGCTGGCGTCGTACTTCCCGCCCACATGTTCCGTGCTGACCAGCTCGCTGGTCCTTGGGGCCTCCTCGTTGTATGTGAAGAGCGCTGCGCCCGCCCCGGACACCAGTATCATCGAGACCGCCACGATGGCGATCATGGCATTGCGGCTTGCGGACCTCTTCTTCTCGAAGAGATTGTTGTCGATCTCCTCGAGGGCGATCCTCCTCTGGAACTCCTCGCTGGCCCGGAGGCCGAAGATGCATACGAAGGTTATGCCCAGGAATATGGGCATGGCCACCGCCGTCACCTGCTCGTAGTTCATGTTCTTGTCTAGGAACCGCCAGACCAGGTATCCGAGCATCACGAAGAGGATGCCCGCGGCCAATGTGATGGACAGGAGCACGGTGCCGGAATGGTAATGCACGATGAGGCCGGGCCTCCGGAACTGGAGCGCCACGAGGGCCATCGTGACGATGCCTATGGCCAGGAAGACGATGCCCACCAGTACCATTACGACGACATACGTGTCCATCTTGCCAAGGGAGGAGAACATGTCCCCGGCGAGGAAGAACTCGTTGAACCCCAACAGCATCGCGATGAGACCTATGACGAACTGCATCCCGAGGAAGGCCCTCAGGCCCTTGCTCGGTCTCTTCGGGAGGATCTTCAGGTAATCAATGGCCACCTCTTCCGGTGGCCCTAGCTCCTCCAGGACCTCTGAGAATATGGCCTCGCCCGGCTTCTTGAGGCCCTTCTCTTCGGCCCTGTCCGCGGCCTTCTCGTTGATGTGGCCCTCGAGCTCCTCCACTATTGAATCTATGGAGTCCCTCTCGATGCCATGGAGGTTCCTCCGGATCCATTTCAGGTACGTTTCCACGCTTTTTTCGGTCTTCATGCTCCATCACCCCTCTTGGCCTTTCGGTCGATGCCTTTCTCGATCCTGCCGATTATCTCGTTGACGGTCTTGGATGCCCCGTCCCATTCCTCGAGGCACATCTGGAGGGCCGCCTTGCCCTCCTTCGTGATCTTGTAGTACTTGCGCCTGGGGCCCTCGGTGGGCTCGCCCCAGTAGGACTTGAGGTATCCCATGTCGGTCAGCGATGACAATATCGGGTACACGGTCCCCTCTGGGAAGGTGAACCTGCCGCTGCTGGCCAGTTCCAGGTCCTTGATGATGTGGTAACCGTAGGACGGGTCCGGGTCGCTGTCGACGGCAAGGAGCGAGAGCATGGAGAGCAGGCCCGTCTTGAGCTCCTTGTTGAACTTTTTCTGGAATTCGCCGAGTTCTTGCGCCATGGTCATACCTCGAACCTCAATGCCTCGAACTTCGAGGTATGTGTATGTCCGATGTAGTATTTAATGGTTTTGAGGGGAGGCCCTGGGTGGGGGTTGGGGGGGAGACTGATGATAGAGGTCCCTCTCCTATTTTTTGATGCAATACACTACGGTCCTGCTTGCCCCAAAAGGACCCTTGCCGTGGGAACGAATTCGACGGTTATCCCATTAATGATCCTTTCCCCCTCAAAGTCATCGGTGGCGACGTACATCTTGTTGAGCTTTTTTTCCTTGCAGAACAGGAGCCCGCCGCGTATTTCCTTTGGGTCGATATCCTTTTTGAACTTGGATTCCACTGCCGCTTTGGCCTTACCGATCACAAAGTCCAGTTCCACATCTGATTTCCAATAGCTAAGATCTCCCAATTTATAGTAATTCAATGCCAGTAGGTTCTCGACGGCAGCACCCGGGCTTGTTTTACCAAGGACCGAATTTGTCATTCCTGGGTCCATGCAATAATATTTCTTAGGGTTGTAGATCCTTTCGTTCATAGATCGGGAGTAGAACGGACATGGGAAGAAAAGATACGCATTGCATAGTGCATCGATATAGCCTGATATCGCTTCGGCTGAAAGTTTGAACACCCGGCGCATCTTGTTGACGCTTGTCTGGGTCCCGATCGAACTTAAGAGGAACACGGCCACTTGCCTTAGGGCGGAGGGGTCTCGTATCTTCCTGGACCTTGCGGCATCCTTGAAGATCATGTCATCAAAAAGGTCGCTCAGGAGCTTTGCCCTGGCATTGGCATCCTCTTCCATCACCGCCTCGGGGAATCCACCGGTCTTTATATAATCATCAAGATACGAGGCTTCGAGATAGCGGTCGGCGCCAGTGATCTTTCCGCCCTTGAACGAGATGAACTCTTTGAGATCGAGCGGCCATATTGGGATCCGGGTCCAACGGCCTGTAAGGCTGGCGAAAGCATCAGTTTCAAGCAAGGCGGTCGTTGAACCGGTAATGAAGAGCTTTCCCTCATGCATGTCGAAGAGGGTCTTTGCCCATCGTGCCCAATCCGTTGCATATTGGACCTCATCTAGAAAAAGATAGGTCTTGTCCTTTGCCGGGATCTTGTTCATTCTTTTGAATTCCCGAACGATGGTACCGATGTCCTTATCAATACCAGGATGGTCCAGTTGGGCATAGAAAATATTCTTCGAGGCTACTCCCGAATTTATCAGGTCATCGATCGTCTGGTACAGCAGGGTCGTCTTGCCAGTGCGTCTTGGACCGGTAACTACGGTCACCCGTGGTTCCTTGACCTGTCGGGTGAGCATTTCTAGATATCGTTCCCTCTTGATACCAAGGAGCCCGGTCGGGACCTTGCCTTCCTCCCACCAAGGGTTCCATCGATTGAAGATCTCTTCCATGGATCATACATGGGGCCCTGAGTATATATAGATTTCTGGTATACCGGAAATTTATTGGACTAATCCTCTGGTATACCATCCGATTTCTTTGACATGATCGAACCTTCGGGCCTTTGCTTGCCGTTACAAGATGATGTCCAATTCATCTCGGGATTTAGATGTATTGCTTTTCAGAATACGAGAGTTGCGAGGGGGAGCCCTGGGAGGGGGATCTGGGGGAGGCAGGCGACCGGGGCCCCTCTGCCATTACAATATACAAGCACAATAGGTGTGTGGTCTGTACAGCTCTTATTTTTGGATGCATGAAAGACATACACCTTATGGTGTATTTTATAAATGTATATGATAGTTAATTCCACCAAACGGTGAATAATATTTATATAGAAGTAAATCCATATACACTAAAAGGTGAATAACATGATGGGTGAATATACACAAAGGATCTACAGGGAACTCGCCAGGATGACCACCCCGATGGCCCAGTCGTCCCTTGCCCAGCTCTGCGGATGCTCCCTGTCCTTCGTGAACAAGGAGATCAAGGATCTCACGAAAAGGCGATTGCTCGGCCGGCCGTCCAGGACCAGGATCTCGTTGGTGAACCGGCCCGGCCTCCTGCTGCTTTGGATCGGGAGGCGCGATTCCCATTCGAACGACATAAAGAGGATATCCACGGACCTAGACCTGAAGGCATTGCTCACCAGGATCTCCTCTCTAAAGAGATATGCCATCACGATGGAGACCGCTGCGTTCCTGATGGGAATAAAGGAGAACATGACGATCTCCGAGGTCACGGTCTATGTGCCACCGGACCTCATGAGGCGATTGAACATCAAGGAAGGGCGTGGCGGAATGGATCTCGCGATCATCCCCTCCTCCGACGACAACCTATATAAGAATTCCAACGCGATCGACGGCAATGTGGTCGCGCCCGAGGCCCAGGTTTTCGTGGACCTGGCCGATTGGGGCACGTGGAGCGCACACAACCTGGCGGTGAGAATGGCCCTCAATAAGGACGGCTATCCCGTGCTGGCTACCAGGCAGGAACTGGAGGCGTTCCAATGAGGCGGAAGCTCATCTGGGACGAGGAGCTGATGCTCCAGAGCAGGCAGCTCCTGGAGACCTTCAAGGCCCAGGCCTTCGACATGATACTAATCGGAGGATGGGCCGTCTATCTTCTGACGAGATACCATATGTCACGCGATATCGATTTCCTGATGAGGGACAGGGAGCTCTGGAAGTTGAGGACATTCGTCCAGGCCTCCGGCGGCCGGGAAAAGACGGCAGGCATACGTAAGGTCGGGTTCGAGCTCGGGGCCGTCGGCATCGACATTTATACAGAGACCCGGAGCGGGCTCCCAGTCGATGTCAACGAGGTGTTCGAGAAGGACCTTTATGTGATCGAGGACGGTTACAAGGTCCTCGAACCCGGCAGGCTCCTGAGGCTCAAGCTCGATGCGGCGAGGGGACGGGACCAGAGCCCCAAGGGTTTGAAGGACCGATGCGACATACTAGCGATTTGCATGAAGGACATATCGTATGTGGTTAGCTATAAGAACCTCGTCCTGGGGTCCAATGACCGTGCGGCCCTGGAAGGCCTCCGCTCGCTGGTAAAGAATGCCGATATCGAGTTCGAATATGTCCTCGGCGAGAAGGTCAGTCCGGGCCGGGTGAAGAAGATTAAAGAGAAGATCCTTTCCGCGCTCGAATGAATGTATCGCTTTTCAAAATACGAGAGTTTCGAGGCGAGGCCCTGGGAGGGGGATTTGGGGGAGACTGGTGATAGGGGCCAATCTTCTATTCTTAGATGAAGTGGGTGCATTCCAGGGTTCACAAAGGAAACACATATATATGTGAGTTCACAATATATTGTGTGGTGAGACCGTGCCAAACATCACATTGAGCCTGCCCGTGGATGTTCATGAGGAGATGAAGAGGTTCCCAGAGATACGTTGGAGCGAGGTGGCAAGGAAGGCGATAATGAGAAAGCTCATGGACCTGAAGAGATTGGATGAGATGTTGAACGAGAGCGGGCTCGCTGAGGCCGATGTTGCCGAGCTCGACCACTTGGTAAAGCGCGGCCTCGCCAAAAGGTACAAGAGAAGGCGTGGGAAGGGCAAGAAGGGGTGATCCATCTGCGCTTGGTCGTTGATACCAACATCCTCATAGCGGCAATGCTAAAGGATTCCACTGCAAGGAAGATACTCCTCTCGGCCCCCATCGATTTCTATGTTCCCGAGTTCTGTACTGCTTTTTAGAATATGAGAGTTGCGAGGGGAGGCCCTGGGAGGGGGATTTGGGGGAGGCGGGCGACCGGTGCCCCTCTACTATCACAATATACAAGGATGTCAGTTGTGGTTTCCGTATATCTTGCGGAGGAACTCGTCTGTCTTTTGTTTGTGGTATTCGGTCAGCCAGTCCGGCTTGCCGACAATGGCCCTGGCCTGTTTCCTGTACTCTTCCGGAAGGACCAACCCGACCGTTTTAACGGCGTCCACCAGTTTTTGATATGTGTCGTTGTCCTCGGTCCTGCTCTTTTTAGCACCGTCGGAGATCGGGATCGCACGCAAGGCGTTATCCATCACTTCGAACTTATAATCCGAGTGCACGTACGGTAACAGGAGCTCGGTTATCTTGTCTGTTACCCATTGTCTTACAGCTATTTTCTCAACAAAATCTTGCGAAGAGGAGAGGCCGAATTTCTCAACCACGGTCTTAGGATTGAATAATTCCCTATTCTCTTTAATGCCTGTATCAATGGCGACATGGAGGACGGCTACGTCATGGAACCCGTACACAAAGTCTGCGGCCTCGATGGCTGCACGCCACCAAGGATACCGCTTGTACTCCCAGCATTCGATGAATTGATGGGTGATCTTTCCGTCGGGACTTAACCCTCCATTCCAGTGGATTACGAGGCCGGCCTCCTCGGTCCCAAATACGAAAACCTCATACGGGCCATCCTTATTTCGCACTGAGACCGTCTTGTGCTCCTTCTTGCCGAGTTCCTCCAGTTTTGCGAAAATGAGGCCGGAGTAGCTCTGCTCCCAGGGAACTGGTTCCCCGTCGGGGTGATCGTAACCATCGCCTTCATCGGGTCCGTAATAGTCCATTTGATTTTCCCCCAGTCATCGAACTGATACAATTATAATGTCAAGCAACAATATAAACTTCTAGGTTCGTTCCTTTTCTTTCTTTATAGCATATGATCTTTTGTACTGCTTTTCAGAATTCGAGAGTTGCGAAGGGAGGCCCTGGGAAGGAGCTGGAAAAGGGTGCAGTCCAGGGTGGACTGACCCCTGTTTAGTGGACTCTCGCCCATCCCTACCAGCCCGAAAGGGCCAATCCGGGCCGGGATCTTATACCGGCCCTTTTATTTATTAATGCAGGACATCGAATCAATCTATATAATTCGGGAAAATCAATTTACAATTGATTATTGTTCCATCTTCGAATTCAATTATCCAGGCCTCACCTTTTCCAATAATTAGATTGTGTTTGTCTTTTTTTGCCTGTTGGAAAGTGTTTGGAGCAAAAATGTCGACAGCGGCATTGATTGATGCCCCGTGAGCAATGACCATTATTGTCTGTCCTCCTGAAGGAAAATTGTTTTCAAGCCATTTTGCAACTCTTTTTTTAACCTCACTAAATGGTTCTGACGGCCCAACTTCACCCCAATTTTCTGATTCCTCTAATGATATAATGCCACTGGATATTTGGATGGCAGTTTGCCGCGCTCGTTCAAAGGGAGAGGTTACCCACCGATCGATCGTCCACTCTGAGAAGAACATTTCCAGTGCCTTGGCTTGTTTAATCCCTTTGTCAGATAGGCCGGGGCCTGGCACGAGATTATATGGACCGTGATATTTGTGTTCTGGACTTGCATGCCGGACCAACACAAGCCGCCCATTAGATGTTGGGGGTATTTTAAAAATTGTCTTTTCCTTTGCTTTTTCAATCGAGATACATGATTGAAGGCTTGATCCTTGAGACATTATTTTATTCATAATCCTCAATGCAACCTCATCGGCGCTTATCTTTGTTGTATCAATTAATAATTCGTTGGTTGATTGGTTATTCATGAAACATGAGTTCATTTCAATCGTAGTGTCCTGGTCTTTGAATCCTATTTCTCGGCCTAAGGCCCGTTTTACCAAAACATCATCTTCCGCTACAAGCGTGATTATCTCAGGTCTGGTGTCTATTTGAGAGATGAAATAGTCTAATCTCTCACCTAAGAAGGTGTCTATCACAATGATTAGCTCAATCCCATTGTCGTGGAAGACTTGCGCCACTACGGCAGCTGCATCTAACCCAAGATGATGTGATTCCTTGTTCTTCCAGTCCACATCCGATTGCATAGATCTCAGAACATCCACTTCTATGACGGCAATACCGGGAATCATGCCCTTGAGGCGTCTTCCCACAGCACTCTTTCCCACACCAGGAGAGCCACGAAGGATCCAAAGCCATGGACGATTGGATGGGCTTGATTTGTCTAGTATATTCATGAGGTCATCTTCATCATTTTCATCCATTAGGGACGGAACTCCTGCAGTGGCAAAGTAATGCACTACAACCCAATGAACATTTTGAGAGCTGATTACGACCATCGATCGCTCTTTCGCTATTCCAGATATCGACAATATTAGCTCCTGGAACCTTCCCGAGGGGTTTCAACCTAGTCCGGCTTTGCCCGAAACAGTGCGTTACATTTCCACGAACATCGATCATGAGGTTTAAGCTCGGACCAATACAGGTACCAGGCTTGAGCTTTAACGGAGACCTGAAATAAGCCCGTATGATATCGAATTCTTTTGGGCTTTGACCAAGAGGGATATCTTTTCTTTTCCGTTCTAACTCATCGAGGGCTTTATCGACGAGCGAGGGCGTCATCGGGAGCCAATTCCTGAACTTCACATAAGCAACAGAATCGGATAGACCAAAATCCGGTTGTATTGGTTGGAAGAGGATTTCCTTAACTTGAAGATCCTTAGCAAGATTGGCCAGATCCTCGATATAATTGAGATTTTGGGCCATTAGAATGGTGTTGATCCCGATGCTTGGTACCTCGGCTCCTGAGCGCCTCAGTTCATTCATCCGATTTATTGCATCGAGAATCCGTAAAAAGGTACCAGGCCGTCCCCGTTGAGTATCATGTTGTTCTTTTGTTGGGAAATCTAGGGAAACTGCGAGATGAGTTATCCCACTTCCCACCAGGTTTTCGATCACCGTGGGGGTCAGGAAATAACCACTTGTGACAACGCCCATGGTATTTCCCTGCGCCTTCAATTTCCGAGACATCGCCAATAGCTGGTCCAATCGAAGGAAAGGTTCTCCTCCTGTAGCTATAACATGAATTGGTCTACCGAATTCAGGTAACTGGTCAATCGTTGCCAATCGATCCTCTTTCGTCATGGCGTCTGATGGATCCTTCTGTGCCCACATAGAGCAGACATTGCATCTCATTGGGCATTCATCGGTCATGGAGAAGAATACCGCTTCGGGTGCAGTTGGGTATTGTTTATTCATTTTCATGTTCTACCTCCGAGTTATTGGGAGCACGAGATGTGGCATATCATGTGTGGTTTTCCGGCCACGCATCCATCCAAGGAAATAGCATACTCGGAAAATTGCCCATAAGGTATGTAACATCAGACGGTCCCGAACACGATATCCCTTTCGTTGGAAATCGGCCTCATTGAAGGCCAATTCCATTGGTAGTTCCCTTAGATAGGGCGGGCTGAGCTTCAGTCGCCTAAGGGTTCCTATTTTCCCATTTGGGTCTATGTTATTCGACTCATTCGAGGTTTGAATAAGCACTTGCGACATGACAACCACCGTACCCATAGTTCCAGAACATTTTGAACAGCGAGATCAATTTCGAGGGATAATGATGATATACCACCGAGTCCGGAACAAATCCGAGACATCCTCCTGCCGATAGTATCTTGAAGGAAAGACCTGGATCCTCTCCACCGGCCTTTCTCAGCGATTCATCGAAACCACCTACCTTTAGGAGCCAGCTTTTACGATAAGCGGCATTAGCAGTGACAAGATAGAGTGGTCTCTGTTCCGGACCATCGAACTTCGGATCCAGAAGGTGGTAATGGTCGAAGAAGAGATCGAAATCCGCATCCCTGGCACTGACGATAGGTCCTCCTGTTCCTGCAAGATCGGGCTCTTTCTCCAGCTTTTCGACCATTTTGACGGCCCAAAATCGGTCCGGCTCACAATCATCGTCTGTGAACAGGATGATGTCATTCTTGGCATTCGTGATGCCGAGATTGCGGGCGGCTGCGGGGCCGAGGTTCTTCCTTTGGCGAATTGGGCATAATTTAAAGGGGTAATCCAACGGATTTAATTCCTGCAGTATCTTGTATGTATCATCAGGGGAACAATCGTCAACCACGATGACCTCGTCGGGGACCTGTTCCTGATTCCTAATGGCGATAAGGGTCCGAATTAGAGAGGCCGGTCGCTTATAGGTTGGGATTATGACCGATGCGTGAAGGACCGGCTTGCCATTCTGTGACCTCAAGCAATCACCTCCTGCATTGTGGTGCCCTTTCTCATCCAATCCTGGGTCCTCAATATGTGTTCTAAACCTTTAGCAAGAGAGACCTTTGGGAACCAACCGGTTAATTGTGTTATCCGATCGATATTTGGCGTTCTGAAATGTGGCTCGAAGGGATACCGGTCTGCAAATTCAATGCCCGCTGGATTTCGGGTGATCTTATTCACTAATAGGGCCAATTCCAGAATTGAGACCGATATTGGATTCCCGATGTTCACGACAGGTGCATCTAGGTTGGGTTGCTCAATAAGCCGTAATAGGGCCTCGATGAAATCTTCGATCCAAATAAAAGAGCGTTGCTGGGTCCCATCACCATTGACCTTGAGTGGTCTCTTTAGAATCGCCCAATTGAGGAAGTTTGGTATCACTCGACCGTAAGGTGACCTGACATCCATGTTCGGGCCATATACATTGAAGGGTCTGATAATAAGGTAATCCAAGCCCGCTTCGGTGCATAAGTTGGAAACGATCTCTTCACCGAACATTTTCCCAATGGCATATGGGCTTCGCTTCGTGTGAAGGACTTGGCGGCAATTATCTTCTTCTCGAAGACCGTTGGCCGGTAGAGGATTATGATCACCATAAACCTCGGAGGTGGAGAAGAAAACATACTTTGCCCCCCATCGCCGGGCCATCTTGATTAGGTTTTCATTCCCGCGAGAGTTCACCATCAGAGTGTCAAGCCGGTGTTGTTCATAGTCCAGCGGGTTCGCAATAGCGGCGAGATTGAGAATGATATCGATATCTGGGATATCGGTCAGGGGTTTGGTTATATCAGCCTCGATGAACTCCAAGCGTGCATCATCAAGATGATCATTTAGGTTCTTTATGGAGCCCGTTGATAGATTGTCAATGACCGTTAGGTGTAGATTGCCATTCCGCCCCAATAGATTTCGGACTAGATGGCTACCAATGAATCCGGCACCCCCAGCGATTATAATGTTATTTAGACCGCCCATACAATTCCTCCCATTGCCATTATCTTTTCATTTCGGATCATCAAAATGAATAATGCAAATAGAATTAACAGGAGAATAATATCTTCAATCAACTGGATCACCCCGTATCTCAAGATATTTGGGCAAATATCGTAAAATATTATTCAATGAGGCAGCTATCTTGCATTTGATCTCAACAATGCCCATGTTGACCAAGGCCATCATATCTAGGGTCCCTGGTGGGTTCGTCGGCCATATCTCTTCTAGATTTATTACCCCATATTTTGAGCATTTAAAGGTCCCGCTCATGATCAGGTCGAACATATAGATGAGCATCTCAACATCGCGCTCGCATTGCTTCTGGAACTCGGCGGGTGATGCGTCCTTTCGCGGGTATTTGCCAGGACCGCCATTCATCTGTGAGACCGTGCATAGCGAACCCGTGCCGGGCCAGGACAAAGCTTGGAAGAAGAACCGATATATGTCAATGGTCTTCGAGAGTATCGGAATGACATTGATGCCCCAATACCCAAGGACCCGGTAATCTAGGTCTGAAGGATTGTATGCAATGACATGATCACCTCGGTTGAAGGCCGAGCGGAGGCGGTTTATGGATGCCTTATCATACCACCAAGCGACATCATGCCTGCGGGAATTATTTTGTGGGTCGATCTCGAACCAGACCACAACCTTAGGCCTCTTCTCACCGTTTCTCAGCATTGAGAATTCCACATCGAAGAAGAGGAGATCGTTTTCATGGATCTTATCCTTGGACATCCAAAGGTCCTCGACGTATTTGCCGACCGGGGATTCCGTCCATGATATGAATCGCGCGATATTCTTCAGTTCGAACCAGTCGCACTTTTTGGTCAAGTTCGATGCCAACGTTATCATGGTCCTGTCCTCGAATATTCTTAGGGCGGACTTCCTTATTTAACCGGGAAGGAACGGAGTTCTAAGGGTAAGGAAAAGTTTTCCAATAGGGTATATATAGAATTATGAATTGTTACATTATTGATGACAGAAGAAGAACCAAAGTTGATAAATCCCGAAGAAACCAGATTACCATTCAATCCAACGATAGTGACGCAGCAAGGGGACCTTTTATCTGATTTTAAATATTCCGAATATCCATTACTTTTTTTCACTACTATAACTTGGTTCTACATTTTTATATTTATGGCGAGTAGTATTTTTCTCTATGCAAGTACTCCCTATACTAATGCCTTTCAAGATGCCTTTTATTTTATTTCTGGTTATTCAATTGTAGCGGCGGCATTTTTCTATTTCATCCGCATGAATGAAAATTTAGTAACATCTGAGAAGTTAATGAAAACATTCTATCCACAAAGAACGATGACCTTTTTCGATCTTTTTCCAGACACAGAAGGTCTGTCCATCAATCAGGATATTTTCTATAGATTATTATATATATTCTTTAAAATTAAACCAGCTAGTGAAGATGAAAAAAAACAAATTAAAGAAAATGTGAAGTCTAGAATTAATCATGAGGTCGAAATTAAAAAAGGGAAGAAACGAATTAATTTCGAATTATACTATGAGATTACAAGTAGTTTTAAAGTAATTACGAAAGGTATATGGTACTTTATAGGGACCTTGATACTATTTATCTCAATCGGTACTGCATGTGGTTATGGTGCATATACAACAGATTTAATAATGTCCGCAATTTTTTATTTCTCAATAATGATAATGAATCTCATGATTATTATCATCTATCTCTATGGCGTTTTTAATACCAAAGAGTTAGTGATATTACGATACATTAAAGAGAAATTAACAGTTGACCAAGTGAAATCATTCAGCGAAGATGTAATAGCGACAATATCTGGGAATAGGAAGATCTTATTTGTTGGGTTATTGACGAATTCTGATATTGATAAAACGATTCTTGACTATATTCAATCCGATGATGGGAAGATTTTTAAAGAACATGTGATCACGCTCATACAAAAAACGAAAAATGGTTACAAACTTATATGGACTGGTTAGGTTTGGAGAAGACCGATTCCCATAGTTCTTTCATCATTTTAAAATGTGCTTTTCCTTTAGGTGTAATTTCCCAAAGCGTGAGATTTTTTTCTTTTTCACTGGCGACAAGCCCTATTTTCTCAAGATCAATTAAATAATATTTGATATGGTCAGGTTTTTGCGTAGTTGGGAAAATAGATGCCGTAGCGATATCGTGTGCCGTTACTCTGGGAGTTTTATTATCAAGTTGCAGGATTAGGTAATTAAGAATTAAATAGATTTTATCTTTGTCATCCAGATTCTTCTTCACTCTGGATGGTTTCATTGAATTTATGAAGTTTTGGTCCGGCACAATTATAAAAGTACCTTTTGATGATTATATAACCTTTTTCGAGTCGATTTCGCTGAAAAATGCACCAAGTCGATGGCCCCGACAATGAACAAGGATTTTATTATTGGATAAGTTCGTATCTTCCAATATCCACGAATCGAATGATCCCGTTATCCCTCAACACCTGTAACTGTTGTCTGATCTTCGCCCTCACATGTTTGTTGTCAGGATGCTGTTTCCCAAGCTGTGATTCGAAGGAATAGATATCGCTGAGGGTGAATTCCTTTCTCTTGAGTTCTTGTATGCATATTAATACATCATTCAGCCACCCTCGGCGCTCAATGCGTTGAGCCTTAAGGAACTCGAAACGCTTCCATTCGGCACGGACAGTCGATTGATCGATTTCCTTGCTATTTCTTATTATATAGAGGTGAGAATCTGCGGGAAGCCGGTTAAGTAAGATATTCGAACCGACCCATCCGGCCCTACGAGCCGTAGAGGATAGAGGTTTCCGGGGTTGGACAGCCTCCAATGTCATAAAGTGACTTGGAATGATGTAAAGGTCGGTCACTGAGAGGGTTGACCGGTTATAGCTTAGGAGGGCCCAATTGGGGGATTCGCCATGTTTGAGCTTGGCAATCTTTGTATAATATTCTGAATTTGTGACCGTGTTCCCAAAATGCCCGTTCTTGCTCTTTAGCTGGTATTTTTGATCGCAAGATGGGCAGAGGAAATCAAGGACCTTAGTATTATTCTGCAATTGATCGAGGTGATCTGATTCACAAGCGGGACAATACATATTCTGGGCGAACCAATTTTCAGTTATAATACGGGCGATTTGGGAGTTGCTATGATACCCCTCGGCGGATGAGATATCTAGGTGGATTTTCATTTCAAAGGCCTACCATAAATCTATTATTACAATGATAATGTCCTGAAGGAATTATATTTTTTCTACATTCAATTTTGCATCGCTCAGTAATAAAATAGACAAGATACTTGTCCATATTTCCATGGTCCAATGTAAATTTGGCAATCATCAGATATTTTTGACTTCGATTACTTTATAATCACGATTGTTTGGAGCCTTGTTCGCCACTTGCCGGAATTTTTCTCTCATCTCCCCGACCATAATGGCCTCGGTCCCATCCATATTGGATAGTTCATCGAAGAACCTTTTAACATCCTGTGGATAATCCTTGAAATCCCGATTTGTGCCGTTAGGATTGGCAAATGATGCGGTCCCGGGCTTCGTCTTCATCCAATATTTCAGGTCATCCAACCTATCGAGCCCGAGCGTAAAGGCTTGGCGAACATAACCCATGAGCATATCCCTTGGACGGATAGCCTTGGGTTTCGTTGGTTTGGGATTGAAGTTCGACCATCTTTGCCAGATCTCATTTCCCCAGTTCGCTTCCTGTTCGAACATAAGGAGAGCCATAACGACGAGAGATTCCTTCTCATCATCCGATCTTCCTATTGTCCGTGGGTCCTCTCCGCGCCATACCTGAAGGCATTTCTTTTCAGACGAGTACTCCAATATGTCCTCGAAAAGGTTCCTGTGCGTCACTTTACCTGCGTACCGTCTTCCTGTGAATATCCTGATATCGAACAGGCCTTGTTTCGGCCGTGTGACCTTCCCGGCATTCCTTCCGGTCTTTGGAGGTTCTGCCATCTTACCAGAATAATCCTTCATGTATTCGAAGCCGAAGTCCCCGTTCAGTGGGGACCTATAGAAAAAATGATCCCGTTGGAGAAGTAGATGTTCCGCCAATTGGATGAAAATGTTCTTATCGACCATGGACATCACGATTGTTGACCGTGCGAATTCTTTCGGTCTATCTCGGACATCCTTTTGAGCAGTCCTTTCCCTTTAGAGGTTATTTTATAGAACCTGTTCTTACTGCTCTTAGGGGTCACACATTCAACAAGGCCTTTGACCGCGAGCTCGCGCAGGGCCCTACTGATATGCGAAAGATGTTGGCCTGAGCCCTTCGAGATCATGTTCGGGGTCTTTGGGCCGGATGATAGTTCATTTAGACAAGTTCGACGGATCTTACCTTGGATGAACGATACCAATTCCCACATAATGCTTCTGATGTTCCATTGCTGGGATATACATTATTACCATTTGGTAACCAAAGGATAAGGTTCTGGACCGCACATGGTAATAAACATGATGATCCCATCGGCCTCTGTTTCCGAATATGGAACAACATCTTATCGAAGGTGGCAGTGCCATCATAACCGGGATCATCAAGGGAAAGGCCATGAAGGAATGCACAGCGCTAAGACTTGAACGTATAGCCGAGGCCATCTCATGGAAACCCGGGCCTTCGATCGACGAACAGAGAAAATATGTGGTCAACAATCTTTCAAATGGCATCGAGGTCGTGCTCCTTAAACCAGGTTGGGAGACCATCAGTAAGAAACGGCCGAACCTGCACGATATGACGCCTCGTGTCGGGGATGTCTATAAGGACGCGACGTTCATGGACCTGTGGGCCCATCTATCGAAAATGTCCATCATCGATTTCGATGCATTCAGACGGGTATTGGTCCTGATATACAGGAATGCGTTCTTGCTCGATCACCGGAAGACCGGGGATAGTATCAGGTATTCACCGAGGGAAGACGTCGCATCCGTTATCGATGCATTGGATGGGCGATTGAAGCCGATCCTTCCAGCAGGCGGGTTATGGGGATTTCTCAATTTCCTGGACATCCTCGGCTGGAACGAAGATGTGAAATATCATACCGAGAACAACAAGCCTACCTTCGATGGGCGATACGAAGTAAAGGTCGGCCGGCCCAATACCCTTCTCACCTGTATCCGGGTCCCATTCCAGATGCATCGTTTCATCAAGGATATCGTCAATAAGACCAAGGAACCTGGTACGATAGACTTCCAATTAGGATATAAGATGATGCAGGATTTCCTAAAGACCCGAGGAACTTGCGTGCCCACCAATATAAACTTGGTTGATTGGTTGGCGCCGTACATCCATGAATGATATCCTAGTTACCATTCCCTTCTGGGAAGCGAAAAACCGAATCAGGATTCTTCCGTATCCAGTTCTCACCGTCGTTCATGAAGGAACAGGCCCTGGACGCGACAACAAGGAACATCAAGGTATCCAGTGGTATCCCATGGTCCTTTGTCTCTGGGATGATGTCGCCTGCGGGTATCCTGACATCACCCAATCCTTCTGGGATCACTTCACGAACTACCTTAGAGACCGTCTCGATAAGATGATGAGGTGTCCAAGGACCGATATGCGTCCATTCACACCATATTCCCTGCATCGTAGTGGCATCTGGGAGAGCCTTTGAGAATTGGGATATGATGGCATCGAGGATACTATCGACCGTCTTGGATATCTTAGAGAATTCACGTATCCTGTCGACCAACCGTCCTAAGGTCTCCTCCGTCGGAACGATCGAATAGAAGACCTTGCCGGAACCGACGTAGAGCCTTGCGACCCATTCGACCTCGTGGTGACCGCCTAGTGGATGGTGATGTGGGTTCCCGCCTTCGTTGTCTATATCAACCCTATAACCACGACCCTTGGACCCTGGGATATGGTCACGAAACTTCCGATGCGGTGGGAGTTGTCGGTCCCCTGTGGTCTTGGACCGCATCTTCTTTCCAAGGGATGGGGCAAGTGGTGTGTCGGTCTTAATGATCGGGAGCTCGGGTGGTTGTAGACCTTCGTTGATGAGTATGGCCTGGGCGAGCGCCCTTGATACCAATACAGGGACGCTGTTCCCTACGAGCTTATAGCGCGTCCCGTAGCTGTCCCCGAGGAACTGATAGGTGATGGGGTAACATTGAAGACAGGCGCATTCCCGTATTGTAGGTTGACGATACACTACCATTTTTCCTTTCTTGGCCTCTATGGCGATCGTCTCCCTACTGGCCCGCAATTGGGTGGCCATGATGGTCCGTGAAGGGCGGTCGAGCTTGTCGGGGAAGGACATCCGCCCATACCAGCTATGATCCTCCTTCGACTTACGATTGTCCCGGGCCTCATCAGGGGTCAAAACACTGTCATAGAAATGGTCCGTCAAGGAAGATATCGGTATCTTGACATTTGGATTGTTAGGATCAACGACGATATTTTCCTTCTTCTGTCTTTTGAGCGGGTCGGGTAACCCTCGAAGAATGTGGCCCATCGTCACCCAGGGTCTCGTGGATGGTAATCCGAGCCTTTGCATTGGGACCTCTGAATGGGTCTGTATCGGCACAGGATAATTACCTGAGAACAGCCTCTGTCGTATCTGAGGTGCGCCGAAATTCGCGCTGTTGAGGATGTTCCTTTGAGGTATCTTAAGGAGGTCGTCCATGTCGATACCGAGGTCCCTATAGGAGATCCTCTGAGGTAATGACTGAAGGAGCCGCGGGACGTTCTCCATTATCCAATATTTTGGTTTCTTCTCGACAACGTACCTGAGGAACCTCGTAACCAGCTTCATTCCGAGGGATATGTCCCCTTTCCCTCCCCTCTTGGCGAAGGAGAACTCGGTACATGGGGGGCCACCAATGATGACATCGGCATCGGGAAGAGAGGAGGGGTCGATCTCGAGGACATCCCCTTGGACCGTCTCTGCCTCAGGATGATTATGTTTATGTGTAAGACAGGCCGGCGCCCAGTTATCGAGCACATATACTATCTCGAAACCCATCTCGGCGAAGCCCTCGGAGAATCCGCCCGCTCCCGAGAATAGATCGATGACCTTCAGACGCTTTGACATATATTTCAAAGCGGAGAATGTCCATAGGATTATTTCTATATGTTGTAGGATGGTCAGTTCGAATTATTTCTATTAAGATATTCTTTAACCTTCTTTGCGTACCGTTCAGGTGAACGTTCTATCTCACATTCCCAAAAGACGAACACCTTCCATTTTGCATTCCTCAAGGTCATCGTCTTCGACCGGTCACGTTTGATATTGTTTACGAACTTCTTTTTCCAGAATGCGGTATTGGATTTTGGTAATGGGAGCTTACAAAAAGGACATCGGTGCCAGAAGCATCCGTTGATGAATATCGCGATCTTCTTGTTTGGAATTGAGACATCTGGTCGTCCTGGCACGTTCTTCAGATGTATTCGATAGTTCCTAATTCCCAAGGCCCGCAGAGCTTTTCTGAACTTCAATTCTGGCCCGGTATCTCTTCCTCTGTTTGCACTCATGACCCTGGATATCGAAGAGGATTGTGGGATTGGGGCACGACCGTCACGAATATATTTCATCGTTCGAGATAGAAATCATGAACTTAATAATTCTTCGTTTTTAAAATAGAATGGGCTTGTCGGGAATTTATTCTTGATGACTTTACTAAACCCGAAGAAAAAAGAGAAGGCAAAAAAAATAGAGTAATTCGGGAAGACCAGGAGATTTCTTCTTTATTGTTATTTTTATTACAAATATTTAAATATTGACAAAATGATAAAGAATTATGGTTGATTATGTTACTATTACAACAATACTTCTTTCAGTTGGTGGAATAATTGCAACGATAATATGGGCCACAAAACAATTAAAAGCCCAATATGAGATTGAAGCGAATAGAATCATCAAACAAACTGAGCTTCAAGCGGAAAAGGACCTTGAAAAGCAACGAGAAGATTTATTCTTAAAATTGAGAACCGAAAAATTGATTGCGATTTTAGATGCCACAGCTGAACATTCGAATTGTCTTGAAAATTTATCTAAATATTCCCAATTCCTAATTAATGTGATAACTAAATTCAATGACGAAAAGAAAAAAAATCCATTAAATTTGAACCCTCTTCCAGAGTCCGTTTTAGAAGAGATTATTATTGCCATAATGGATCTTGAGACCGAACCAAAGTATTATCATGAATATCTAAATGATTTTTCGAAAGACCACTCAATCGCGGTCAACACGCTCCAAAAGGCGATTAAAATTTTTGAGAAAAGAAGGGTAAGAATATTAGAGGATTGTTATAAGAATCGAACGGGATGGGCAATTTTCGTCGATAATAAAGCCTTAGTACATATTATTAATAATATCACGAATGAATTGAATACAGCAGTTTCATTCCTGCAATCAAATAATTTCAAAGAAGTCGAAGAGCGAATAAAAAAGGTGGATTCATATCACGAGCAATTAATTCATCTAGCCAGAAAACAAATCCTATCTGGAGCCCCTAAAATTGTCCAAGAAAAAAGTAAGAAAAAATGAAGATGTCAAAGCTGTATTGGCCTGTTTTCCAGAGGAATTAATGGGCTAGCCGGTTGAATTGTAGCTGATTATCCGTCGATATGATGGCCAAACACAACCGACAGGTTTATATCCCGGAATGCCCATTGTTAATGGGCATGACCATGAGCTGGAAAGAACGAGTTCACATCCGGGGACACGACTATGTATACGAGCGCCAGTGGGCAATTAACCC
>Ga0315295_10000544_pt1 | contig 32660 bp, 23 predicted proteins | sample YL17G14_0_MG_FD_204453 | JGI IMG/M metagenome (GOLD analysis project Ga0315295, IMG submission 204453) | Sediment microbial communities from Yellowstone Lake, YNP, Wyoming, USA - YL17G14_0 | ecosystem: Environmental > Aquatic > Freshwater > Lake > Sediment | place: USA: Wyoming | collected... | reverse complement strand
TAATCTGTCACAAGGAGGTCATCATGTTCGCGACCAGGATCTATGTTCAGCGGAGAAACACTCTCAAGAAAAGAATGCGGTCGGGAATACTCCTCTTCCTCGGCAATGAGGAGAGCCCGATGAACTATCCGGCCAACACCTATTCCTTCCGGCAGGATAGCTCATTCCTCTATTACTGGGGACTCGATCACGCGTCTCTCGCTGCCGTCATCGATCTCGACGCACGAAAAGAAATCATCTTCGGCAATGACCCAACGGTCGATGAGATCGTGTGGACCGGTCCGCAGCCGACGATCAGGGTGAAGAGCGAGAAGGTCGGCGTCTCCACGACACTGCCTCTGAGCAAGCTCGAGGAGGTCCTCAGAGTCGCTGTCCAGAACGGAAGGAAAATCCATTTCTTGCGACAGTACAGACCCGAGAATATCCTGAAGCTCGAGCGTCTCCTCGGAATTCATCCGCGCGCGGTGAATGAATATGCCTCGAAGGAATTCATACGCGGTGTCGTCGAGCAGCGGTCCATCAAGTTAAAAGAAGAGGTGGAGCAAATCGAGCTTGCGATCGATATCACCCGCCGGATGCAAATCGCTGCGATGAAGATGGCGAAGCCGGGGATGTACGAACGGGAGGTTGTCGGAGCAATGGAAGGCATCGCTGTCTCGATGGGGGGAGGCCTCTCGTTCCCGATCATCTTTTCCATCCATGGCGAGACGCTTCATAATCATTACTACGGGAACAAGATGAGATCGGGAAACATCGTTGTGAACGACTCCGGAGCGGAATCCCCTCTGCACTACGCCGGTGACATCACGAGGACGTTTCCTGTCAGCGGAAAATTCACGCAGAAGCAGAAGGAGGTGTATCAGATCGTCCTCCAAGCGCAAAAGAAAGCGATCGAGATGGTCTCCCCTGGGGTGAAGTTTAAAGATGTGCATCTGACAGCTTGCAGGATGCTCGCAGCCGGATTAAAGGAGCTCGGATTGATGAAGGGGAATGTGGAGGAAGCCGTCCAGGCTGGGGCGCATGCGATGTTCTTCCAGTGCGGCCTGGGGCATATGATGGGGCTCGACGTTCACGATATGGAGGATCTCGGAGAGGAGCTCGTCGGATACGATGATCAGACGAAGCGAAGTGATCAATTCGGTTTGTGCTATTTGCGACTTGCGAAAGCCCTGCAGCCCGGTTTTGTCGTGACGGTTGAGCCCGGGATCTATTTCATCCCCGAATTGATACACTCGTGGAAAGCGAAAAAAAAGTTCGCCCAGTTTATCAACTACGACACTCTGGCAAAGTACGAACGCTTCGGCGGCATGAGGGTTGAAGATGATGTGCTTGTGCTAAAGAAGGGGAACCGGATCTTGGGCAAGAGAATTCCCAAAACGATTGCAGAAGTTGAAGCGACGTCATCTTGATCGTTGAACACACTCGCAGGAATTCGAGAAGTCGGGTCCAATCATCCTGAACGTGCCTGCCCCGCACCGCTCGACCGAGGCTTAGCGTTTTGTCCAGGAGTAGATTCGGAAACGAGTTTGGAATGACCAGCGGGGCAATGTCGCTTTTCCCATTTCGGAGGCAACAATGATGAATCGACTGCTTGAATGTTCTCTTGCTCTATTTCTCTGCAGTTTTCTCTCCGCTCAAGAAGTCAAGTTCGATGACTACTTCGTCGACAAGACGCTGCGAATCGACTACTATCACGTCGGCAGCAGGCTGGAAGAGGCTGTCACCGTGGACAAGATCTACCAGCAAGGCGTCTGGGCTGGCAATCCGAAAAGACTGCTCTATCCATTCCTCTACGGCCGGTATTTCGTCAAGGTGTACGATGTTGCCTCAAATGCGCTCATCTATTCGAAAGGATACGACGGGTACTTCGCCGAATACAAGACGACTGACCTGGCAAGGAAGGGTGTCAAACGGGCATTTCATCAGTCAGCACTGGTCCCCTTTCCCAAGCGTCCGATCCTGCTTGTGATCGAGATGAGGGATACGCTCAATCTCTACCATCCGATCTTTCACTTGCGCATCGATCCTGCCGACTACCATATCATCACCGAGACTCCGCAGCGCGGCGACCAGGTTTTTGAAGTAGTGAAGAACGGTGATCCGCGGGAGAAGGTGGACATCGTTGTGCTGAGCGAAGGCTACGTGGCGAGCGAGAGAAATAAATTCGAAACAGATCTAAAAAAATACGCCGAGATCTTCTTCAACTGGGAACCGTACAAGAGCTACAAGAGCCGGTTCAACTTCTCGGGAGTCTTCAGCCCGTCTCCGGAAAGCGGTGTCGATGAGCCGAGGCAGGGGCGATACCAGCACACGCTTCTCAATGCCACCTTCAACTCCATGGACTCCGACCGCTACCTTCTGACGGAAGACAACAAGACGATGCGCGATGTCGCCGCCCAGGTTCCCTGCGATGCAATCCTCATCATGGTGAACAGCAAACGATACGGAGGGGGCGCGTTGTTCGGCTGCTTCTCCACGTTTACGACCGATGGGCCGTGGAGCGAGTACGTATTTCACCACGAATTTGCGCACGCGTTCGCGTTTTTGGCCGATGAATACTACGCCTCCGAGGTCGCATACAGCGAGTTCTTCCCGCCAGGCATCGAGCCAGCCGAGCCAAACCTCACGGCTTTGCTTGATCCCCAGAATCTCAAATGGAAAGAGCTTGTTTCCCCCGGTCTCGCTCTTCCGACACCGTGGGGGAAGGAGCGCTTCGACAGTCTCAACGCAGCCGCAGGTGCTCTTGCCAGAGAAAGAAGGGCAAAGCTCGAGCGGATGAGAAATGAGGGTGCTGCTGAGAAACAGATCCAAGAGGCTGACAGGGAGTTTGGCAGTCGAAGTGAGAAGCTGAAAAATGAAATCCGCCAATTCATGATGGAACATCCCTTGAGCGGTAAAATCGGCGCGTTTGAAGGAGGAGGCTTCGTTGCAAAGGGATTCTATCGTCCCACCGTCAATTCCCTGATGAATCAGTTCAATACCAAAGACAAGTCATTTTACGGGGTCAACGAGCAAGCGATTGTCCGCGTTATCAATTACTACAGCGGACGATAGATCTAGGTTGAGGAAAGAGAATACCGATTCTTCGAAAGGAGAACCGATTCATGGAAAATCCCAAGCAAGAGCGTGAGTTCAAACGTGGTCTGGGCCTCTTGGATTCAGTGATGATCGTTGTCGGAGTGATGATCGGCTCCGGGATTTTCATCGTCAGTGCCGACATTGCCCGGACCGTCGGGTCGCCCGGCCTCCTGTTGCTCGTCTGGCTGATAACGGGCGTGCTCACGATGATCGCTGCATTGAGCTACGGCGAGCTCGCCGCGATGATGCCTCACGCCGGAGGGCAATATGTCTACTTGCGCGAGGCGTATAACCCGATGGTCGGTTTCCTCTATGGCTGGACGTTCTTCATGGTGATTCAAACAGGGACGATCGCTGCCGTATCGGTTGCATTTGCGAAGTTCACGGGCGTGTTGGTCCCGTGGGTGAGCGAGCAGAACGTCTTGTTCGGCCTGGGCGGCGTGAACGTCTCCATGGCTCAACTGACGGCTGTCGCTTGCGTCATCGTTCTCACGGGGATCAACCTCATGGGCCTGCGCGAAGGGAAAATCGTGCAGAACATCTTCACGATGACGAAGACCGCGGCGCTGATCGGCATCATTTTCCTTGGACTCTTTGTCGTGCGGAATCATGAGGCGATTGCCGCGAACCTCTCAAGCTTCTGGTCATCAACGTGGACGCACCTTGCAGATGGCAAGATCGTCTCAGTCGAATCACTCTCCGGCTGGAAGATTCTCGCTGCTCTTGGCGCAGCTATGGTTGGCTCGCTGTTTGCTGCCGACTCGTGGCACGACGTGACGTTCGCGGCACCTGAAGTCATCGATCCGAAGAAGACGCTTCCGCGGAGCCTGGCAATTGGGGTCGCGCTCGTTACCCTTCTGTACATCCTCACAAACGTCTCCTACATCCTTCTTCTGCCTGTCGCCGGGAATCCGGATGCGACCGATGTCGTCGGGCGCGGCATCCAGTTCGCAGCTTCAGATCGAGTCGGCACGGCAGCCGCATCGATCATATTTGGAGACATCGCCACGGTGATCATGGCTGTGCTCATTATGATCTCGACGTTCGGTTGCACGAATGGACTAATTCTCGCTGGTGCACGAGTGTATTATGCGATGGCAAAGGACGGCTTGTTTTTTAGGCGGGCGGGGGAACTCAGTGCGAATGCCGTGCCAGCCTCCGCTCTCATCATTCAGGCGGCGTGGTCCATCATCCTCTGCTTTTCGGGCACGTATAGCGACCTCCTCGACTATGTGATTTTTGCAGTCCTGGTTTTCTATGTCCTTACGACCACGGGACTCTTTATCCTCAGAAGGAAGCGGCCGGATGCGGACCGGCCGTACAAAGCCTTTGGCTATCCGGTGCTTCCTGCGTTCTACATCGTCGCGGCGACTGCGATTTGTATCGACCTCTTGATCTTCAAGCCTCGTTACACATGGCCCGGCGTGGCCATTGTTGTGATTGGCATACCGGTCTACTATCTGTGGAAGAGATACTCAACTCGCAGACAACGGAGTGCTTGACGCTTAGAGTCTTTGGAGTGCATCTGCCAACAAACAAGACCGCCGCGATTCTCGCGCTCATGATTCTCACTTGCAGCGTGATGATGAACGAACGTGCCGCCGCACAGTGGTTGCTGCAGTCGAGTGGCACGACGGAGAGATTGCGCGCAGTAAGCGCCGTCAGCCGCTTGGTTGCATGGGCAAGCGGGAACCGTGGCGCGTGTGTCCGTACAACGAACGGGGGAAAAACATGGCAAACCCTCCACGTGCCTGGAGCCGATTCTCTCGATTTCCGAGATGTCGAGGCATTTGGCGATAACACAGCGTATTTGCTCAGCATTGGCGAGGGAGAGCGATCAAGGATTTACAAAACGACGGATGGTGGCTCTCATTGGACATTGCAGTTCATGAACCGGAACCCGAAAGCTTTTTTCGATGCCATTGCTTTCTGGGATGCCAACAACGGCATCGCTGTGAGTGATGCAGTGGAAGGGCATTTGGTGATCATCAAGACAACTGACGGCGGGGCAACCTGGACGGAGATTCCGTCAAAGAAGATCCCACCAGCTCTGCCGGGAGAAGGTGCCTTTGCTGCGAGCGGGACATCCATCACTGTCCAAGGAGGAAACCGAGTGTGGATAGGGACAGGCGTCAAGACCGCGCGTGTGTACAGGTCGATTGACGGAGGAAACACGTGGAGCGTTTCACGAACTCCGATCTTGAGCGAAAACGAATCGTCCGGGATTTTTTCGGTTACCTTCAAGGATGCGAGAACCGGTGTCATAGTGGGTGGCGATTATCGAAAAGAAGTCCAGGCTCGTCAGAATGCGGCCACGAGCAACGATGGCGGCCGGACGTGGAAGCTGGTGAGGGTATCGCCACCAGCCGGTTTCCGATCGGCGGTCGTCTATGTCCCCGGAGCTGCCGCGCCGACGCTGATTGCTGTCGGCCCTTCCGGATCGGATTGTTCAGTGGACAACGGCGCAACCTGGAAGAGCCTCGGCTCGGAAGGTTTCCATGCGGTGAGCTTCGCGGGACCGGAGGATGCCGGCTGGGCAGCGGGAGAAGGTGGACGCATTGCGAAGCTCGTAGGAAGAGTGCCCGACAAACAGAGGAGCTTCCTGAAGTAAACGTCGCGCCCAGGTTCATGCCGAAACACAAAGCCATCTCAGCGGAAGCGGGGCGGGCGTAGGGTATAGAGTCGTTGCGTGGTCAAACAAAAATCCCGACGAGCGTGTGCTGGTCGGGATTTTCAATTGCGGATTATCGCTTTGGGAATTGGAAATCGCAAATTGACAATTCTTCTGGTGGTCTATCCTGTCTTGCTCAAAACCTTCCCCTGGAATTCAGCGGGTTTGATCCCGGTTGCAGGTTCAAGGATCAACTTGTGTGGTGCCGGCAAATGGTGTATTTTTTTTCTTGAGTAGGTTATACAGCAAGAGCGCAACCACAGGGACGTACTCGAGAACTAACACGATGGGGTAGACCTTCCATATCCCTTGAAGCTGATACGTCACGAACGTGATGGATGTGAGACTTGCCGTCCCGGCGAGCGCGAGACCACTTGCGAACGGCGCAAGAGGCAGGAGAACGATCAGCCATCCTAAATACCATGCATGCACAACAGGCGAGCAGAGGAACAGAAGGAGAAGAGCAAGGACAGTCTTCTCGTGCAGCGACTTCTTGCTCAGGTAGAGAATCAGCAGCGCTGTCGCTAGGAAGGCAAAACACCAGAGGCGAGTCGTTTGGTTGTCTGAGAACAAGGGAAACAGCACACTGAAGAGGGCACCGTTGAAGAACCAGTGCTTTGAAAAGGTTGTGAGAGCCTCAAAAGGATTGGCACCGAATGCGTACGGAATGAAGGGAATAAGGAGCACCGCCAGCGGCAGAAGGGCCACCTTGGCTCTGTTGACAAAACCATGTTCGTGAAGAAACAGGATCGGCAAAATGACGAAGGCGACGGGTTTGATCAGCAGCGACAATCCAAGAAGGAGAAGCGAGAGAGTCGTTTTCTTCCTATGATAGAGAAGGAAGGCGAAGACGAGGAATGGAAATCCGAACGCATCGACATGAGCATCAAGAGAGAATTGAAGGATGACGAGCGGATTGGCGGCATAGATCAACACGCGCCACGGTGAAAAGGAAAGCTCGCGCATGAGCAACAAGAGACCGATGACCGTCAATGCCTCGGCAAGCAGAATGAGGAGCTGAAACCCCCAAACATTCTCTCCACTAAGATTGTAGCCGAGGTAGAACAGCCACTGATTCAGAGGAAAATAGATCGTCTTCATCTCCGGGTGGTTCACAAGCCAGGGCAGTCGCGTCGTATGGAGGTCGCCCAGCGCTTCATCGTTTGGTGCATACCGGTAAGGGTTGATTCCTGCCGTTTGCACGTGTCCATCCCACATGTATCGATAGACGTCGTCTGACCCGAGCGGCTCCATTCCAAGGAAACTCATACGAAGAAGAAAAAGAAGCAGCAGAATTGGAACGAGCCCTTGCGTTGAAGCTTCCGCGTGAAGTGATTGCCAGCAGACAACCCAATACAGGAGTGACGCAGAAATGAATACCGCCGCATACGCGATGATCGGTGTGATCGGTATCCAGCGTAGTGCCAGGAGCATCACCGCGAGAACCGCAACAAGGGGAAAAGGTCGGAGTGTGAGGTATTTGTTCAGCGCCAGTAACACTTGAAGTCTCCGAATAGACTTGGCGGTAAGCATTCTGCTAACGATCTCTGGCAGTAGTGAGCGAACATGCAGGACCGATCTTCAACATGGTCAAACCGTGCTCTCTGATGATTCGCCGAGTCGACGTATCTGCAACGAAGACGGAGTTCAATCCCTGAGGCTCTTGCGGCGGGTCGGCGACAAATGGATCTCCTCTCTGCCACATCCCGTCCGGGTGTTGAGCTAAACCTTCGCCTCCCCAGCCCCAGAAATTCGATCCTGCAATCGGCGCGCCGGCTCGTGCCGAGTCTTCGAGGGTGCGATAAATCAACCGGTAATACCTGTCCCGCGCCGTCGTGGGAGTCCCGGGAAGGATCTTCCCGCCGTTCCGTCCCAAGCCGAATTCCTCCATCACGATCGGCTTGCCGAGCGCCCGCGCCAATTCGATGTGTTGGTTTATATAGGCGGTCGCTTTGGTTTCCGTCGACGGCAGAGTTTCTTCCCACCGCTCCGGATTGAACCACCCCCAGTTGAAAGCCCACAGGTGGAAATTGAGGTAATCGACACTCGCTGTTCGATGCGCCTCCACGAAGATCTTTTCGGACATCAGTGTGCCGACAATACCTTCGCTTCCAGTACAGACAAGATGGTTTGTGTCAAGCGAATGAATGAACTTTGCCGTCTCATCAATCCAACGGTAAAACGCCGGGAGATTTCTTCTTCCCAGATCGTTATCCCGTCCCGGCCGCGGTTCGTTGGCAAGTTGCCAGGACATGATGGTGGGATCCTCACGGTAGAGTCTGCCGTTGACGGTATTTCGTCTTCCGAGGAGCAGCCTGACGTAGTCTCGATGGAGTTCTACCGCTTTCGGATTCGAATAGAACGATGCCGATGAGTCCATAAAAGCGCCCCAGCCTTGCGACGCATTTTCCGGATCCGCGCCGACACAACCCGTCCAGACGTTGTACTGTGACATGCCCCCCGACCATTCCCAATAGTTGCCAAGATACAAGACGGCGTGCATGTCTCTCCTGGCCATCTCCGCCAAAAGAAAATCGAGTCCTTGGAGTAGAGAGTCGTTGACGACGCCGGGGGCGCTCTGGATGGCGGGCCTCACGGAGCGACGGATGTATGACTCTTCCGATGCAGCGAGAACCCGGAGGTTCATAACCGCGTTTTCGCACAGCGCATCCAGTTCCCTCAAAAGGCGCGGCCTGTTGCCCGTTGAACCGGGAGAGCCGAGATAGCCCCCGTACCAGAGATTTGTTCCTGCGAAATAGTACGGCGCTCCCTTATGGATGAATTGCGTTCCCCGGATCCTGATGAAATCCTCACGTCCCTGAACCAGGGAAAGGATGGCACATGATGAGAAATGTAAGATAAGGGAGCACGTCACAAGGAGGAGCGGTATTCTCTGCGGTTTCACGGATCATCCTCAATTTGTTTGTAGGAAGCGGGAAGCAAGACGATTGCCGCACTGGGAGGTTGAACATCTATGATTTAGATTGCGGGATTGCCGATAGTTGTCCGTTATTGTCGGGAATATCCACATTATTCACAAGCGGTTCCATGGGAGGGATTTGGACCGGAGGAACCGATCTCTCTCGTCATCGATGACGAGCCTGTTTTCTCCCATAGTCACGAATGTCCTTATTTGAGAAGCAGCATCTTCCTCGTCTCGATGAAGCTCTGTGTCGGGTTCCTAGCCTCAAGCCGGTAAAAGTACACACCGCTGGGAAAAGACGAGGCGTCCCAGCGAACGGAATGCGTACCTGCAGGGCGCAATTCATTCACGAGCGTGGTGATCTCTCTTCCAAGGATGTCGAACACGGTGAGCCTTACGTTGCTCACCGCTGACCCCTCGCCGCCGCTCGGGGCCGGTAAGTGATAGCTGATGACTGTATTCGGATTAAACGGGTTTGGAAAATTCTGATACAAAGAAAAACCGTCTGGCAACTGCGACGAATGATCGGCAACGGAGACGACGAAGCTGCTCGGTACAGCCATGTAGTCGAGATCCATCCAACCCGATGACAATTCCATCTGAATGACATTCGTTCCTTGAATCAGATTGACGGTCAGCTTCTCTTCCAACCACATATTCATCGCACCGTCAAATACCATCTCAGCGGCAAGGACACCGTTGACTTTGATCAACTGAGTTTTCGGATGGTCGTGCGACAACCTGAACCCGAATACGATCTCGTAGCCTCCGGCTACCGGCACGCTGGGAAGAGTCCAGGTTATGGTGCCTGTCTGTTGCATCGCAACATACGCACCTCTGCTGGCAGTTCCGTCTGCTCGTTGGACAGGTGTGCCTGAGAGAAGAGCGTTTTCCGCTTCAAGCCTTGCCATAGTCGGTGAGCCGACTCTGATCTGTACGGTGTTAGAAGTCCGTTTGTGCCCCTGATTGTCCGTTGCTATGGCCGTCAGTTTGCAGAAACCGGATGCCGTATTCGTCCATAGTAAAGAATAAGGCAAAATGCTGCGTTCTCCAATTTTCAAAGTATCATTAGCAAAGAACTCAACTAAGACGATGGAGCCGTCCTTGTCATATGCCAGCGCCGTGATCGGGATCTGCGCACCGTCTGCAAATGCAGAGTCCTGCGTTGGACTGGTAATAGCTACAGTCGGCCAATCGCCACTGATACCCAGCACGTCAACCGCCTGCCTGTAATTATCCCAGAGGTACTGCATTCCATCGAGCATGTCTTCGGGTTTAGAGAAGCTCGCATCGGTCCACGACCATGCGAGTGCACCCGCATATCCATTCTGAAACAACGTCGCGTAGAGGTTCTCTTTAGAAACGCCATAGGTGTCGTTCATGGCGAATTCTGCTACAACGATCGGTTTGTCGAGACCCCACACGCCCGCGGGATGGTGAAACGGGGAGAGGGGTGTACCGGCCCAATCGTAGTAATGCACCGAATAGAAATCTAGTGTGCCTTCTGCGTCCCCGCCGGCGGCGATTAAGCGGCTGTCGGAGTAATAGTTGAAGTTTGTGAGGGTCCCGACCTTTCGCAGATGCACAGTAATCTCGTCGGCTGTGAGAGACGATCTGTACTTCTGCCTGAACCGTGAAGCCGTTTGTTGTTTCTCGGGCTGACTCAACTGCGAAAGATCCGGGCCGATCTTGTGCAAGATCCCTTCGGGAACATCCGTAAGGGCTTTGAAGCTCCAGGCACCGCTGGTCACCAGGGCAGTCGAGTCTGTTCGATGGATCGCACCCGCACAGAGGTTGATGAATCTCTGAATTGCAGCCATCGGGACATGCTGGATGTCGCTCCATCCGAATTCATCACTCATCCCCTCGGGCTCATTGAATATCTCCCATGCGATGATCGCCGGATGACTTTTGAGCGACTGGACCATGGGGACTAGGCTGTTATTGATGTAAGCGCGTGTGCGCATCGTATCCATCAGCAGTGAACGATTCCTAGTGAGGACGGTGGGATTGTTTGAGGATTGAAGCATGTCAAAAGACCACAGACAGAGCTTAACGCCGATCTCTCTTTCCCACGCAATATCGAGGGCCTTCTTGAGGTCTTCAAGCGTACCGATCCCGGGGCCGATGATGAGGCCCGTGTCATTGAATGCCGGCGTCACTGCGCCATTGGTATGCAGCCACCACCGCATTGCATTGCCACCATGGTCATGCATCTGAAGCAGGATATCTCCGAGTGTGCTGAAGTCCGTTAGGCCGGGACCAATATCGTTTGCGAAACTGATCCAGGCTAGATTAGCACCACTCAGAAAGAGCCGTTGGCTGTTGTATGGAATCCGATTCGTCTGCGAGAACGCGCCGTGAGAGAATAGAAGAGCGACAACCCATAAGCACGATCGTACACGCATTTGTAGGAGGACCCTCTTACTTATCGAACGAAATCGTACCTTGTCAGCCCTCGCTGCAAAGTACGAGACACTTGTCTTTCATCGAATTCAACTACCAATGAAGTAATTTACATCTCTCATCCATCAAAGTCATGCGGCGCCGGTTTGGATGATTCAGTCGATCTGGGAGTGCTCGAAAACGTGCATGACGCCGACAACAGGATGGGGGATCATGTTCGAATGCTGACTGTCCGTTCACAACAGGGTAGATAAAGGCCCCGAAGCCCGGCCTCTTCGATCATATCCTTGTGTTAATCATTGCGGACCTCAGTATCCTGGTTTTCGGGATGGCTCCAAAAGCAAAGGAAATCCTCCTCAACTACAAATGGCCCGGCAACGTCCGTGAGCTCAGAAACGTCGTCCAGCGGCTTGTTTTGAATTCCGAGGGGAAGATTACGGCAAAGGACATGAGCCATCCGATGATTCTGAGGAGTCCGCTGTATAAAGAAGAACTCGCCAGCCTGAAGGAATTCGCTAACGGTCAGGTCCTTCCTCTAAGGGAAATGGAGCGGATTTTCCGCACCAACTACTTCCGGTATGTCCGGAGCATCTCAAGTTCCGATTCAAACGCCGCAGAAAAGCTGGGGCTTGCGCCTTCGAACTTCTTCCGCATGTGCAAAGAGCTCGGGCTCAAGCCATGATGGGACAGGTTGTTGGACAACGATTGCGCGCGTATGCGCATCGGCACTTCAAAGATCTTTTAAGAAGTTGTGGGTGAAGGAAAGCTTGGGCACGCGCCACGAAGAATTGAAGCGCCCCCTTTGCCCGATCTCCTCTATCGGGGCTTGTGGGGGCGCTGACGTTTTCATGTGGATCAAGAAGCATTGAAATAGTGGCGACGGAGATCTTTCCCTTTGGTCACCAGGAAGAAGAGCACGATGAGGACAGCGTGGATGATTCTGACCGCTTGAGGAAGAGCGATAGACGGGGGGCTGGGTTGTGAAGAGACGATCTTTCATTGTGAAAGCCCGTAGCCCTAAAGGGAACTTTTTGCACCATGTAGAACTGGTCGTGGTCGCCGAGCTACTGCTATCATAAGAGCACAATAGAAACCCTCGTTTTCAAGCGTTTTTGGATTCTCTAGAAGCTGACCTGCCACGTTACCTCCGTCGGCCTGAAGATCACCGGCCGTTCAAAGTACCTCTCAATGTCGGTGGGTTGGTTGTCATGACAGCGCTACCTGTGCTTTGTCTTGTTGTTGCGCTAGCTGCTGCGTTGTCGGAAGTGAGCTCATACACCAACGCCACGCTGTTCGCAATTGCCGCGGTAGCGACAGCCCCTGTTGCGTGGTACATCTTGAAGAATGAGAGTACGCGAGGCGAAGAAATATTTCTCATGACTGAAAATTCGGTTGACATGACCGAGATTTCAACGTACTACTTGCCAACTCTCTACCATGCACTTGTTAATTGTTCTGAAAGCAGTTATGTTGCAAATGCTCGGAAAACGGCTGATTTTCAAAAGACTTGTTAATTGCAAGAATCACATTTGTTGATTCTCTTCACGTTGTCCGCCAAGAATGGAACCCGGTTTCTCACATTACGATCTTCGCTTGGCTCAACCCTCCTTCGGTGATTCACTCACCGACAACGGAATCCGTGATCAATGTCCCTCCTAATCAAAAACGGACAAATCGTAACGCCGGAGCACACCTCCATCGCAGACATCTTCATCCTGGGTGAGACTATTGCTGCGATTGGCAGTAACCTCATGAAGCATGCAGATCGCGTCATTGACGCGACGGGGAAATATGTGATCCCCGGTGGAATCGATGTGCACACGCATCTGGATGCTCCTGTGGGTGGGACTGTTTCCAGCGATGACTTCGAGACTGGCACGCGGGCCGCGGCATTCGGCGGGACAACGTGCATCATAGATTTTGCGACACAGTCCAAGGGTGAATCGCTCCGAGCCGCATATGAACTCTGGCGCCGCAAGGCCCAGAATGCCACCATTGATTATGGGCTCCACATGATCATCGTGGATATTGGTGCAGAACGGATTAAGGGGATCGATGAGGTCATCAAGGAAGGGGTGACGAGTTTCAAGGTCTTCACCGCCTATCCCAATGTGCTCATGGTGGATGATGCTACGATCCTGCAGGTGATGCTGCGTGCCGGGAAACTAGGGGCCCTTGTCGCGATTCATGCGGAGAACGGAATCGTCATTGACTATCTTGTGCGAAAAGCGCTCGCGGAAGGACGAACCGCTCCCATCGAGCATGCTCGCACGCGCCCCGCTCTTGCAGAGGCTGAAGCGGTCCATCGGGTCATTGCACTTGCGCGTATGGCGGATGTGCCGGTCTATATTGTTCACGTTTCCACGTCCGAAGCCCTTGAGGAAATCTCCCATGCACGGGAAAAAGGAATCCGTGTGTTTGGTGAGACGTGTCCGCACTATATGCTGCTGACCGAGAAGGAGCTTGAACGACCGGACTTCGAAGGAGCGAAGTTCGTGCTCACGCCTCCTCTGCGCACGAGTTCAGACCAGGAAGCTCTGTGGAAGGGGCTGCAAACCAATCAACTGCAAGTGGTTTCCACCGACCATTGTCCATTTTTGTTCGGGAAGCAGAAACGAGCGGACTTGAGTAACTTCACGAAAATCCCCAACGGCGGACCAGGTATTGAAAACCGACTGCAGCTTCTCTATCATTTTGGTGTCAACCAGGGAAGATTCTCCGTCAGCCGGTGGGTGGAGTTGGTAGCAACGAATCCTGCAAGACTATTTGGTCTCTATCCGAAAAAAGGCGTACTCCAGGTCGGTAGCGATGCCGACATTGTAATCTGGAATCCTAATCAGAGTCATACAATTTCTGCCGCCTCACATCATATGCGCGTTGATTATTCGATGTATGAAGGCATCACGGTCAAGGGGAACACAGAGACAGTGATTTCACGCGGCGAAATCATTGTTGACCGGAACACCTGGTTTGGGAAGCCAGGCCGCGGCGCATATCTGAAGCGGGCGTGTTTTGCCGGTGCTTGGTCAACATGAGGGTGAACTGAAGCCGTCATGAAAAACTCCATAGCATTTGCGCTCGATGGAAGAATCGTTGAGGTCACCTTCGATCCTTCATCGCAGTTGACGCCGACAACAACAGTCTTGAACTACTTGCGGAGTCTACCGTATCATCGCGGAGTCAAAGAAGGATGTGCGGAAGGGGACTGCGGAGCCTGCACCGTCGTCGTCGTCGAGCTGACCGGTGACAATAGAATCGAGTACAAAGCAGTTGATTCCTGTCTGGTGTTCCTTCCGATGCTTCACGGCAAACAACTCATCACCGTCGAGAATCTCAAGAGCTCCTCGGGCGAGCTTCATCCGGTCCAGCAAGCGCTTGTCAGCGCGCATGGAAGCCAGTGCGGTTTCTGCACACCGGGAATTGTGATGACATTGTTTGCCCTCTACAAAGGCACAAACAGGCCATCCAAAGAAGAAATTGCGGATGCCCTGGCAGGCAACCTTTGCCGCTGTACAGGCTACCGACCAATTATTGATGCAGCTGCTGGTGCTTGCAGCGGTGATGGCAAAGACCACTTCACGGACAGTGAGGCTCGTATGCTGAATCTGCTGAAGTCGATTTCGCACGAGAGCGTGTCGATTTCCACGGAGAAGCAGCGTTACGATCAGCCTGCAACACTGGAGGAATGTCTGGGCCTGCGGGAGAGGCACCCAGGCGCAATTGTGATCAATGGAGCGACTGACGTAGCCCTAAAAGCCACGAAGAAGTTTGAGATCCTTGCACACATCATCGACTGTTCACGAATCAATGAGTTAAGAGAGATCTCGAGAGATGCCCATGCTCTAACAATCGGAGCAGGAGTCTGCATGAGCGAACTGCTGAGAGTTGTGCGGAACGATTTTCCTGCGTTCTATGAGATGGTAACGGTCTTCGGGGCCCAACAGATTCGGAATCTTGCTTCCCTAGGCGGGAACATCGGCACAGCGTCGCCTGTGGGTGACATGCTCCCCGTCTTGATTGCCTACGGTGCTGACATTGTTCTCAAGGGCAGCAGGGGAATGCGAACAGTTCCAGCCGATACGTTTGTGACGGGATACAGAAAGACGGAGTGCCGGCCTGACGAACTCATCACCGCTATCGTTCTCCCCTGGCCGTCAGCACGAACGATGGTTCGTACCTACAAAGTGTCAAAGCGTCGCGATCTGGACATTGCCACCGTAAGTGCAGCGTTCAAGCTGGATTTGGATAACAAAGGAATTGTCAACGACATCACTCTTGCGTATGGAGGTATGGCAGACCGGATCAAACGTTCTGCCGCGACGGAGGCGTTTCTCAAGGGAAAACCGTGGAAGCGCGAGCACGTGGAAGAGGCACAACGGATCGTCGACACGGACTTCAATCCGATTTCTGATGTTCGCGGCAGTGCTGAGTTCCGGAGGATCGCTGCAAGAAATCTGCTCCTCAAATTCTGGAGTGAAACGAGCAGCTGAGTTCACCGTTTATAGAAAATGAGAGATCCACCAATGCATCAACAAATACCACATGAAAGCGCCTCGCTTCACGTGACCGGCGAAGCGCTTTATGTTGACGACCTGCCGGCAAGCCCAAGCCTTCTCGTGGGGCGTGTCGTGTGCAGTCCTCATGCGCACGCGCGCATCCTGTCGCACGACCTGACCAGAGCAAGGAAAGCTCCCGGTGTCGTAGCAGTGCTTTCCGCCAAGGATATTCCGGGACATAACCAGATGGGACCCGTCGTGAAGGACGAGCCCTGTCTTGCTGCTGATGAGGTTACGTTCGTTGGCCAGGCTGTGTTTCTCATCGCAGCAGAGACCGACGCACAATGCCGCACTGCGGAGAAGTTGATTGAAGTAACGTATCAAGCGCTCGAGCCTATTCTCACCATCGACGACGCAATTGCAGAGAACAACCTTCTCGGTCCACCGCGAACAATACAAAGGGGAGATGCCGATGCGGCCCTCCGGTCTGCGAGGCATGTAGTCGAGGGTGAACTCAGAACAGGGGCTGCAGAACACTGGTATCTTGAAACCCAGGCGTCGCTGTGTGTGCCAGGCGAAGGTGACGAGATCACGGTATACAGTTCTTCGCAAAATCCGTCGGAGACGCAAACCCTTGTCGCCGAAGTCCTTGGAGTAAAAAAGAAGGATGTGGTTGTGGAAGTCCGGCGAATCGGAGGCGGGTTTGGTGGTAAAGAGACTCAGGGAAATCACGTTGCTTGCTGGAGTGCGCTGCTCTGTCGTGCGACTGGTCGTCCCGTCAAAATAAGGCTCTTCCGCGATGATGATATGATGATGACGGGAAAGCGCCATCGGTTTCTCACGCGCTATAAAGCGGGGTTTGACGATGACGGAAAACTCCTGGCCGTCAAGTTCGAATTGAATAGCGACGCAGGTGCTGCAACGGATCTCTCGTTTGCCATTATGGAGCGTTCGATGCTTCACTGCGACAACGCCTACTTCGTACCGAACATGAGCGTCACAGGACGTGTCTGGAAAACTAACCTTCCTTCAAATACGGCTTTTCGTGGCTTCGGTGGTCCCCAGGGGATGGCAGCCATGGAAACAGTCATCGATCGTGTTGCGCAGTATCTTCACAAGGATGCAGCAGAAATCCGCCGACGGAATTTCTACGGCCTTCAGAGCAACAACGTGACACACTATGGTCAGGTCGTCGAGAACAACAGGCTCCATGTGGTCTTTGATCAGTTGATGAAGTCATCAGAGTATCCAGTGCGTAGGAAGGCCGTTCAGGAATTCAATGCTGCGAATGAATTCTATAAAAAAGGACTGGCTCTTACTCCGGTGAAATTTGGCATATCGTTCACTACGACTCATTTGAACCAGGCTGGCGCCCTCGTCAACGTCTATAATGACGGAACGGTACTTGTTAACCACGGTGGCACGGAAATGGGGCAGGGGTTGCACACGAAAATCCAGCAAATCGCCGCAGCGGAGCTTGGAATCAGCATCGGTCGCGTCAAGGTGAATGCCACAAACACATCGAAGGTTCCGAACACCCCCCCAACGGCCGCGTCAACTGGAACCGACATGAACGGCATGGCAGTCAAACAAGCGATTGAGACGCTGAAAGCTAGGATCGCAGAATGCGTTGCTGTCATGTTCAACGAAAAAGACCCAGCAGATATCACGGAGAAGACCGATATCCGCTTTGAGCATGACGTGATCTTCGATGCGAAACACCCGGAACGGCGGATCGGTTTTGCAGAAGCAATGCCGCAGATGGTGTTGCGCCAGGTGAGCTTGAGTGCGACGGGATACTACAGGACCCCCGGCATTGGATGGGACAAGTTCAAAGGAGTCGGAACGCCGTTTCGCTATTACGCCTTTGGCATGGCAGTGTCGGAGGTGCTGGTTGATGCCCTCACAGGCGCCGCGACACTTCTTCGAACGGATATTCTGCACGACGCTGGAGATTCCATCAATCCTGGGATCGACATCGGCCAGATTGAGGGGGGCTACATCCAGGGAGTCGGTTGGTGCACGATGGAGGAAATCAAATGGGATAACGCAGGCAACCTGATGACACATTCGCCCGACACGTATAAGATTCCAACAGCCAAAGATATTCCGCTTGATTTCCGGGTTACGTTGCTGGAGAATGCGGCAAACCCGAAAGCGATCTACGGCAGCAAAACCGTTGCTGAACCTCCGTTCATGCTCGGCCTTTCGACCTGGATGGCAGTGAAAGATGCCATTTCCGCGGTAGCGAATCACGAGATCGAGCCCCAATTCTCGCTCCCTGCCACCAACGAAGTCATACTTCTCTCGATCGAGAAGTTGAAGAACATGATGAAGACGATAGGAATGGCGCAGGTACCTGCATGAGAGCAACTACCGCATCGCTCGTCACTGGCCTTCGGTGCTTCGTTTGCAATGAATTGCAAAAGAATGGAAATGTCCATACGTGTCCGAAATGTGGAATTCAGGGGATTCTCGATGTTCAATATAACTACGACACGGCAGCCACAATCCTCACGCCTGCAACTCTTGCTGACCGTTCATACAATCATTGGCGCTATCGTGAGCTGCTTCCGATTGCTCCAGATGCTGCACTCCCGCATTTGCACGTTGGCTGGACTCCTGTCTATGATGTTCCAGGTCTCGCAGATGCCGTTGGTATTGACAGGCTGTTCTTGAAGGATGATGGAAGAAACCCGACTAATTCTTTCAAAGATAGAGCCAGTTCTGTTGGTGTTCTGAAGGCACTGGAGTTTGGCTTCAAGACAATTGCGTGTGCATCAACGGGCAACGCTGCATCGTCGCTGGCTGGACTCTCTGCGGCAGTCGGATTGATGAGCGTGATATTTGTTCCTCAGCGTGCACCTGAACCGAAGGTGACACAACTCTTGATATTCGGTGCGACGGTTGTACGGGTGACGGGAACCTACGAACAGGCGTTTGATCTCTCTCGGGAAGCGTGCAAGAGGTTTGGCTGGTATGACCGTAACAGTGGAACGAATCCATTCCTTGTTGAAGGAAAGAAAACTGCCGGTCTGGAGATTGCTGAACAGTTTGGATCGGCGCTTCCGGATTGGGTCGTGGTTTCAGTCGGTGACGGTTGCACGATTGGAGGCATTGGAAAAGGTCTCCGGGAGATGCAAAGACTCGGGTTCATTACCCGCGTTCCCAGGCTGCTGGGTGTTCAGGCAGAAGGTGCACGTCCGTTACTTGATTCATTCTTGAGCGGCAGAGATCTTGTGCCCTCCTCTCCTGATACAATTGCAGACAGTATCGCTGTAGGAACGCCGCGCAACTGGCGTCGTGCGATCCAGCAAATCAAAGCATCCCGTGGTGACATGATCGCCGTTTCGGATGAAGAAATTCTAGAAGCAATGCGTCTCACTGCGCAGCTTGGGGGCGTGTTTGGTGAGCCGGCAGGCGTTGCCGGAGTTGCAGGCTTGAAGAAAGCGATCGCTCAGGGTGTCGTCAAGCACAATGAGTCAGCTGTTGTCGTCATCACCGGCAATGGGCTTAAAGACATCCAGTCTGCAAAACAGGCAGTCGGGCGAGCGCTTGATATTGAGCCCGATTTTCATGTTCTTGAAAAGCACTTGAAAGAGCTTTCTATCATTTGAGTCGATAGCTTTGAGTCTCCTACTAAAGAACATCAGGGCCGTCACGCTCGCACCCCCATCCGTCGAAGAATGTGATATCCGGATCGTTGACGGCGAAATCGCCGCACGTTCACGGCATTTAAAAGCCCAACACGACGATGAAGTGGTAGACCTGCAGAACAAGATCGTCATGCCGGGTTTTGTCTGTTCGCATACGCATCTGTATTCCGCACTGTCTCGTGGTATGCCTACACCGAAGTCCCTGCCAGGAAACTTCATCGAGATCTTGCAGAAAATCTGGTGGAACCTGGATGAAGCGTTGGATGAGGAATCCATCTACCATAGTGCTCTAGTCGGCGCCATCGAATCGGTCAAATTCGGTACGACGACGTTGATTGACCATCATGCATCCCCTAATTTCATCCGTGGTTCGCTCGATCTTATCAAACACGCAATGCGTCAGGCTAGACTACGAGGGGTTCTCTGTTACGAAACAACGGACCGTGGCGGGAAGAAGCGCCGCGATCTCGGTTTGGAAGAAAATGAGCGCTTTCTCACGGAAAATGCCAGCAATTCCCATTTCCGCGGGACGATAGGCGCGCATGCACCCTTTACGCTGAGCGACGATTCACTCAAACACCTCGGTGAGCTTGCCGGGCTGTACGACAGCGGCGTTCATATCCATGTCGCAGAAGATAATTCAGATGTTCTCGACTCAGTGAAGAAACACAAGATAGACATCATTGAAAGGCTGGAGAAATTTGGCATTCTCCGGAAGAAATCCATCTTTGCTCATGGTGTTCATCTGACGCGGAAACATCTGGCGAAGGTGGAAAAATCCGGTGCGTGGATGATTCACAATCCGCGGTCGAACATGAATAATGCAGTCGGCTATGCCCCCCTGACGTGGTACGGCAAGCATTCAGCGCTGGGAACAGATGGGTTTCCGTCTGACATGTTTGAAGAATCGAAGTTTGGATACTTCCGCAACACCGAGTCGAATCACCGTACCGAGTTTTCACGAATTCCTGCAATGCTACAAGAAGGACAGCATCTGGCTTCCGAATTCTTCGGTCGGCCGTTCGGCACCTTGAAGAAAGGAAGTCCTGCGGACCTGGTTGTGCTCGACTATATGCCTCCGACCCCTCTTACTTCTCGAAATCTTTACGGTCATTTCTTGTTAGGCATGAACTCAACAATGGTACGGGATGTGATAGTGGACGGCCACTGGGTTCTCAGGAACAGGCAGTTGATTGGCATTGACGAGGAGGTCGTGATGCAAAAGGCAAGGAAAGTGGCAAAGAAGCTCTGGAGCCGCATGCATGGCAGGTAAGCACAAAATCATCGGCAAACCTGAACGCCGCGTCGATGCTTGGGGGAAAGTAACAGGCAAGGCGAAATTTGCCGAGGATTACAATGTTGCCCACCAACTGTGGGGGAAGGTGCTTCACTCAAAGTACCCTCACGCGAAGATCCATAGCATCGATACATCGAAAGCTGAGCAGCTCGTCGGTGTTGAAACACTTTTGACGGCAAAGGATATCCCCGGAAGCAAAGTATTTGGAATCGTCATAAAGAACCAACAGATCCTTGCTGAAGACCGGGTCCGCTATCTGGGCGACGGCGTTGCGCTTGTTGCAGCAAAGTCGAAGGAAATAGCGGAGCAAGCGCTTGCCCTCATCGCCGTCAAATATGAACCGCTTCCCGTCGTTTCTGATCCTGAAGAAGCGATGAAGCCCGAAGCTCCGATCATTCACGGCGAAAAAAATGAGTTTGTGCACCATAAAGTTCGCAAAGGCGATGTGGCGAGGGGATTCACTGAAGCAGATTTCATTATCGAGCGGAAATTCAAGACACAGTTTGTCGAACATGCATACATCGAACCTGAAGCTGTGCTCGCCGAACCGGCAGAGCAAGGCGGTGTGAAAATTACCGGTTCGGTGCAGAATCCTTTCTCCAGTCGGAGGTCGGTGGCGGAGGCGCTGGGGCTTCCTCTGAACCGTGTCCAAATCGTTCAGGCGACTCTTGGTGGCTCCTTCGGGGGGAAGGATGAAGCGATGACGTTGATGTGCTGCCGAGCTGCGCTGCTCGCGATCAAGGCCGGAAAGCCGGTAAAGATGGTGAACACGCGCGAGGAGTCGATGCTGGAAAGCTACAAACGACATCCATACGCACTCAACTACAAATGGGGTGCGAAGAAAGACGGCACCATCACGGCGATGGAAATCCGCGTTGTTGCTGATGGCGGTGCCTATGCGTCTATGAGTCCCTTTGTCACATGGCGCTCGGTGGTACAAGCAACGGGACCCTATTATTGTGAGAATGTCAAGACAGACGTCTACACTGCGTACACAAATAACAACTACACAGGTGCGATGAGGGGGTTCGGCTCGCCGCAGGTGAACTTTGCTATCGAGTCGATGATGGATGAGCTGGCTGAAAAGGTCGGAGTGAGCCCGCTGGAAATTCGGCTGAAGAACGGATATGAAACGGGTGCCGTGACAGCAACTGGACAGAGATTGACGCACACCGTAAGCTTGAAGGAGGTATTGACGAAGGCAGCTCAGGCGCTCGACTTTGGTAAAAAGTGGAAGGAGTATCGCGAGGCACAGGCAGGAGAGAGGAAGCGCGGCGTGGGCTTGGCGTGCAGCTATCGGGGAGTGTCGCTCGGTGCGGAAGGAACTGATGCGGCGGAGACGATAGTATCAGTGCAGACCGACGGAAGTGTGATCGTCTCCTCCGGTGTCACAGACATGGGTCAGGGTGCACAGACGCAAATGTCGCAAATCACGGCAGAGGTTCTCGGCATCTCAATGGACCGGATTCAGTTCCTGAACACTAATACTAGTCGCGTGGCGGACTCTGGTCCGACAGTTGCATCGCGCGGAACAATCATGGGTGGATCGGCAGCTAAGAATGCTGCCGAGAAGGTCAGGACAACCCTGCTTGAGGTTGGTGCCGAGATGAGTGGCGTCGGCGTAGAAACCTTGGATCTGGCAGACAATTATCTCATCAACCAAAAAACGAGCCAGCGGCTTGCATCGTTTGCTGAGCTTACCGCAGAGTGCTTCAAGAAAGGCAGACCGATGATCGGCCTCGGCTGGCACAGATCACCGGAGACGTCGTGGGACGAAAAGTATGGACAGGGGGAAGCGTATTTTACTTTTGTCTACGGTGCAAACGCTGTTGAAGTGGAGGTTGATACCGAGACAGGTAAAGTCAATGTCATTGACTTCGCGTCTGTGCACGATGTTGGCAAAGCCATTAACCGTGCGACCGTCACCGGCCAGATGTGCGGCGGTGTGGCGATGGGGATTGGCTATGGCTTGCTGGAAGAATTCGAGATCGAAGATGGCATTCCGAAGCAGCTCAACTTCGATGAGTATTTGATTCCGACATCTGTGGATGTTCCGAGGATCAAAACGATCATCGTAGAGAATGAAGATCCTGCCGGGCCATTTGGTGCGAAGTCAGTGGGAGAACCGACTAATGAGATCGCTGCCCCGGCAATTGTCAATGCTATCTACAATGCAACCGGAAAGCGTGTCTACGAAATTCCTGCCAATCTCGAACGTGTGTTGCTCGGGCGTAAACTTACTCGCCACGACAAACGCGGGTCGGATCAGAAGGAGACATCCGACCCGATGATGGCTAAGTCGTGCAAAGTTTGGGGGGAGAACCAGTGAGACCATTCGAGTACTTTTCCCCGAAGTCTCAAAGCGAAGCGTGCATCTTGCTTGCTGAGTTTGGCACCGATGCGCAGATTCTCGCAGGCGGGACCGACGTGATGCTGGAACTGCGCAAGCCAACTGCAAGGTCACCCAAAGCGCTTGTCGACATCAGTCGGATTCCTGGACTGAAAGGTGTTGAAGAATCAGGTGATTCGATCGTCATCAGACCGCTGACGACGCACACTGAGATACTTCGCTCGGATGTCGTCGCAACATACGCCCCGCTGTTGAGAGCCGCTGTTTCAACAATTGGTTCGCCTCAGGTTCGCAATCGCGGCACTGTGGGTGGAAACGTTATGAATGCCGCCGCATGTGCGGATACGGTTCCGCCGCTTATTGCTCTGAATGCTGAGATCAAGCTGAAGTCTTCAAGCGGCGAGCGGATTATGGCGCTCATGGACTTCTTTGTCAAGCCGTATGTCACGGCTGCTCGGCGCGATGAGATACTGATAGAAATCCGATTTCCTAAGCTCCCGGTCAACGCTCGAAGTTCCTTCATCAGGCTCGGAAGGCGCAAGGCACTCTCGATTGCTCGGTTGAGCGTTGCGGCAATCCTGCAGAAGGATGAAAGCGGTGTTGTCACAGATGCCCGAATTGTTCCTGGCGCTGCATTTCCGAAGTGGCAGAGAGTCCCAGAAGCAGAGAGATTGCTCATCGGCCTTAAGCCATCGAGGGAGCTTTTTGCTGAAGCAGGGAGGAGAGTCTCTGATGTGATGATTTCGTTCACGGGTAGGCGCTGGTCGACAGAGTACAAGGTACCGGTAATTGCGGCCCTGGTACGCCGGGCGCTTGAGGCGTGCACGTAATTCTCTCGCCTCTACCAGGGACAGATAAAAGGGTCGATGCCAAGGACCAATGCATGAAAAGAGTCACCATTAAAGCGACCATCAACCACAGAAAATACGAGCTTGAAGTTCGCCCGAACCTGACACTCCTTGATCTGCTGCGGGAGGAGCTGGGCTTGACGGGCACAAAACGGGGATGTGAGATCGGTGAGTGCGGTGCATGCACGGTCCTGATGAACGGACAAGCTGTGAATTCTTGCCTTGTGCTTGCCCCTCAAATTGATGGTGAGGAAATCCTCACGGTCGAAGGTCTGGCAGATGGGCACAAGCTTCATCCTCTCCAGGAATCCTTCCTTGACCATGATGCTGTCCACTGTGGCTTCTGCACTCCAGGATCGCTGATGAGCGCCAAAGAACTGCTTGACCGCAATCCCAACCCATCTGAGGAAGAAATCCGTATGGCCATTTCCGGCAATCTCTGTCGGTGCACTGGCTATCAGCAAATCGTTGAAGCAATTAAGGAAACCCGAGGCAAGTAACATGCTATCTCAATTCAGGGCTTAGAATTCAGAAGTCGGGAACCAGAACCGAGGACTGAACTTGAAACTTGAAACCTTGACCATAAACTGTAAACAGCAGACTGCAACCCGCCATCCCGCCATCCTGTCAACCGGCCCATGACTTCACAGCAAGCAAGAATTGAATCAGAACGTTGTCTGCAGTGTTTCGATGCACCGTGCTCGGCAGCTTGCCCAACGCACATCGATGTGGCGAAATTCATCGCCATGATCCGCAGCGGCAATATCATCGGAGCGGCGGAAGTGGTGAAGACCTCCAACGCACTGGCAAATACTTGCGGCAAGATCTGTCCGGAAGAGATCTTCTGCCAGGCAGTCTGCACGCGCGGCAAACAGGACTCGCCAATCCAAATCCGTGAACTGCATTTCTTTGCTACTCAATATGAGAAACGCAATGGGTTCTCGACAACGAGGCCATTCCCGAAGTTAGATAAAAGGGTTGCTGTTATCGGGGCGGGTCCTGCCGGACTCGGGTGCGCATTCGAGCTGGCGAAATTCGGTCATCGGGTGAACGTTTTCGACCCAGGCAAGCCCGGCGGGGTCCCACGAAACAGCATACCATCGTATCGTCTCGCTGACCGTGAGCTCGAGTCGGACACGAAATTCCTCTCCAAATACTTCACGCCGAAAAAACAGCGCGTTGACGCGAAAGCGTTCAAACAAATCCAGAAATCACACGACGCGACATTCCTTGCGGTCGGACTGGGTGAAGATCGAACGCTCGGGCTAGTCGGGGAAAAGGTGAAAGGTGTTATCCCCGTGCTCGCGTTCCTCGAGAAAGCCAAAGCAAAGCCCTCGAGCGTGAATATCGGCAAGAGAGTCGTCGTTGTTGGTGGCGGAAATGTTTCACTTGATGCGGCTGCGACGGCGAAACGGCTCGGAGCAGAGAGCGTTGTCCTCATCTATCGGCGGAGCGAAAAGGAAATGCGTGTTTGGAAGGGCGAGCTGGAAGAGGCGAGAAAGCAGGGCGTGGAGATTCGATTCTTGACCAAGCCGGTGCGCGTTGTGGGAAAGAACAAAGTGGAGGGAATCAAGTGCCGGCAAACGCGTTTGAGTAAACAGAAGGACAAAACTGGCAGGCCTGCCCCTGTTGATGTCAAAGGCTCTGACTTTGTGCTGGAAACAGATACGGTCATTGTCGCAATCGGGCAGACCATCGAAGCTGATTGGCTGGAGGGAATAGCTTGGCAGAACGACGGCTATGTGACGGTGGATGAGAACTTCCGGACGTCAGTGCCGGGCATCTTTGCTGGAGGTGATATGATTGCGGGAGAAGGAACTATTGTCCAGTCGGTGGCTCATGGCAAGCACGCTGCACACGCTATTCACGAATTCTTGTCAGTGAAGTAGGGGGTGCCCAGTGGAATACGAAAGATTCAGGGAAATTGAAATCTACCCGGCGCGTGACCTGTCGTACGACTTTCTGGGAATTCATTTCGAGAATCCTTTTATCCTTGCTGCTGCGCCCTCAACCGATAACCTTGACATGGTGCGCCGCGCATTCGGGGCGGGCTGGGCCGGCGCTATCCTGAAAACGACTTCCGTGGAAGGAACGCGTGTCGACCTGCGTTATCCTATGATGTCAACGTTCGACTACGAGGGACGAAAGCTGTTCGGAATGGGGAACATAGACCTTATCTCTGAACACCACATCGACAAGGTCGAATACAATGTTTGGATGTTGAAGAAAGAGTTTCCCGAAAAGATGGTTGCCGCCAGCATCATGGCGGGGCGCAAAGAAGACTGGCAATCTCTCGTAGAACGTCTTGAAAAAGCGGGTGCCGATTTGATCGAATGCAGCTTTTCGTGCCCCCAGGGGAACATCGGTGAAGATCCCGGGAAGATGCTAGCGCAAAGCCTCGGCGCTACCGAACTCACGGCACGATGGGTCAAAGAGGCAGCGAAGAAGATACCGGTCTCCATAAAAATCACTCCACACGTCACCGATATTGTTGAAGTCGCAAAGGCCGTGAAGCGCAGCGGCTGCGATGCGCTGACTGCATCCAACTCAATCCAGGCGTTGATGGGAATTGACATCCACACATTCGCGCCATATCCCAGCCTTGGGGGCAAATCGACATACAGCGGAATGACCGGGCCTGCCATCAAGCCGATTACACTGCGGACCATAGCAGAGATTGCCCGCAACGTCGACATCCCGATTCTAGGCACAGGAGGCGCATCAACATGGGGCGATGCGGTCGAATTCATGGCGGTCGGAGCGGGTGTCGTAGAATTCTGCACAGTGGTGATGCACTATGGTTTCCGCGTCATCGACGATTTGAAAAGTGGAATGTCGTACTATCTGAACGAGACGGGGTTCTCATCGCCCCTGGAAATCGTTGGCAAAGCGCTGCCCAATATTGTGACGCATGATGACCTGCCCCGAAGGAACGTGCGCAGCCACATTGAAGAAAAGCTTTGCATCGGTTGCGATCTGTGCTTTGTTGCCTGCCGGGATGGTGGACACATGGCAATCGATCAGCAGCCGAACAGAATTCCGCACGTTGACAGAGATCGTTGCGTCGGCTGTGGTCTATGTCAGCATGTATGCCCGGTGGACGGTTGTATCAGTATGCAGGTTGTTGCCTGATAAATGCTACACAAAGATTCGGATAAAGGAGCACGATGAGACAGGAGCATTTTCAAACGACAATCAAACAACTGAAAAAGCTCAAGATCGGTACGTTCAACAAGGATTTTCTTCTCACATGGGAGCAAACTGATGACGAGATCAAGGCGGTGGTGCTCGTTGCGGAACTTTTCAAGGAGATGCATAAAGCAGGGCTTTCATTCCGCGCGTTCGATACGGGTCTCGCTATTTCAATCTTTCGAGACAAATCAACACGCACGCGTTTCAGCTTCGCCTCGGCCATGAACGCGCTGGGTTTGGGACTGTCGGAGCTGGATGAGGAGAAATCCCAGATCGCTCACGGTGAGACCGTTCGCGAAACGGCGAACATGATTTCTTTCCTGACAGAGGTCATCGGAATCCGCGACGACATGTTCCTTGGCGAAGGCAACAAATACATGCGGGAGGTTGGTGCGGCAGTTCAGGAAGGGTTCGAGAAGGGTGTTCTCCACCGGCGGCCGAGTATTGTCAACCTCCAGTGCGACATCGATCATCCTACACAAAGCCTTACCGACCTGATGCAACTGAAGAAACATTTTGGATCGCTCGAGCACCTGCACGGAAGGAAGATCGGAGTGACATGGGCGTATTCCCCGAGCTACGGCAAGCCATTGTCGGTTCCGCAAGGTATCATCGGGTTGATGACGCGGTTTGGGATGAATGTGTCCGTCGCGTATCCAAAGGGGTACGACCTCATTCCCGATGTCATCAAAGTGGCAAAGAAGAATGCATCTCAGCACGGCGGCTCGTTCAAGGTTGTTGACAGCACGGAAGAAGCGTTCGAGAAGGCCGACGTCGTCTATCCAAAATCGTGGGCGCCATACCAAGTGATGCAACAACGGACAGAATTGCTCAGCAAGAATGATAGGTCTGGCTTGGTAGAACTCGAAAAAGCATGTTTAGTCAACAACGCGCGGTACAAGGACTGGGAGTGTGATGAGCGAAAGATGAAGCTTACCACGAAAGGCCGTGGGCTCTATATGCATTGCCTGCCAGCGGATATCTCTGGTGTGAGTTGTGAACAGGGAGAAGTCTCGAAGGGTGTCTTTGAGAAATACCGGCTTGCAACATACGCGGAGGCTGGCTTCAAACCGTTTGTGATTGCTGCGATTATCTTTCTCACCCGAATCCAGAAGCCGGTGGACGCACTCCACGCAATCATCAGACGCAACACAAGCAGAACGGTGTAAGGACTTCCGGCATGTCGAAGATTATCAAGAAGCTCTATCCTGATGTCATAAAGAAGACCGCAGCTCGCTGCAAAGAACGCGGTATTGTCATACCGACATTCGCGCAGATGAGTGATCCGAACCTCATCCCTGATTCCATCAAAGCAAACCTCTCGAGAATCGGCCTCTGGGATGCAAATCCTTTGAATCTCTTTCGTATCACGTGGAAGAATGATGTGAAGAGCGGATTGTTTGGTGGCGTCAACTATGTGGAGATTCCATCGGCAATCACCGGTGTCGGGGCACGCATCATCGGTCTCATCGGCAAGTATTTCCCTACCGGCGCGCACAAAGTTGGAGCGGCCTTCGGATGTCTTGTTCCGAGGCTTGTCAGCGGCGAGTTTGATCCATCGCGCCACAAGGCAGTGTGGCCTTCGACAGGCAACTTCTGCCGGGGAGGTGCGTTTGATTGCGCTCTGCTTGGGTGCACGCCGGTGGCAATCCTTCCGCAGGAAATGTCCAAGGAGCGATTCCAATGGCTTCGGGAAATCGGTGCAGAGGTCATTGCGACTCCTGGCTGTGAGTCGAACGTTAAGGAAATCTATGACAAGTGTTGGGAATTGAAAAAGGATCCGGTCAACATCATTTTCAATCAGTTCGAGGAATTCGGCAATCCGATTTGGCACTACAATGTGACTGGACCTGCCATCGAAGAAGTGTTCCGCGGACTTGGTGCGAAGAACGGCCGCGCGGCTGCTTTCATTTCCGCTACAGGCTCTGCCGGGACAATTGCTGCGGGGGATTACCTCAAAAAGAAGGTTCCGCATCTGAAGGTTGTCGCCAGCGAAGCGCTGCAATGTCCAACCCTGTTGATGAACGGTTTTGGTGGACACCGCATTGAGGGAATTGGCGACAAACACGTACCGTGGGTCCACAATGTTCGCAGCACCGATGCAGTAGCAGCGATCGACGACGAAGACTGCATGCGCGTGCTCAGGCTTCTGAACGAAGGAGAAGGAAAGAGGTACCTCTCATCGCTTGGTGTTTCAGAAGCACAGACTGAACAGTTGTCGCTGCTTGGGATCTCCAGCATCTGCAACATGCTTGCAGCAATCAAGACTGCGAAGTACTATGAGCTGACTGAAGAGGACGCCGTCTTTACTGTCTTCACCGATTCTGTCGATTTGTATCGGTCGAGGCTGGAAGAGCTGCGCAAGGAACGAGGCAATTATTCCACGATCGAAGCTGCGAAGGACTTTGCCGGTCCGCTTGCACACCAATCGATCGATTTCTTCAAGGAGCTGAGTTACTACGATAGGAAGGCCATTCACAATCTGAAGTACTATACGTGGGTCGAACAGCAGGGGAAGACGTACGAAGAGATTATGGAGCAATGGGAGCCGGAATACTGGCGGGACATGTTCGAAAACGAAGTTGGGTACTTTGACCAGCTGATCACTGAGTTCAACCACCTGGCGAACTGAACGAGAGGGAACGATGCAGAAAGAAATTCTCAAAGCGGCTCAGAAGAATGAACGACAGGTAGTACAATTCCTCCGTGACCTCATCGCAATTAAATCACTGAGTTCGCAGGAAGAACATGTCATCTATCGCATCAAGAAGGAGATGGAACAATGTGGTTATGATAACGTGACCATTGATCCGATGGGCAACATCCTCGGCCGGATTGGAAACGGAAAGCACGTCATCGCGTTCGACGCGCATGTCGATACTGTGGATGTGGGAGATCCTGCCAACTGGACGGTTGATCCTTTCAAAGGGGCAGAAAAGGACGGAGTGATCTATGGTCGCGGCGCATGTGATATGAAAGGTGCACTTGCGTCCATCGTGTACGGGGGCAAGATTATCAAGGACCTTGGACTGGAAGATGACTATACGCTCTACGTTGTCGGGAGTGTGCAGGAAGAGGATTGCGATGGACTATGCTGGCAGTACATCATCAACGAAGACAAGATCCGTCCAGAGGTTGTCGTCGTTGCTGAGCCGACAAACTTGGGTATTTATCGGGGACACCGCGGGCGGATGGAAATCGAAGTGCGCACGAAAGGAATCTCATGTCACGGCTCGGCACCGGAGCGGGGTGTGAATGCAGTCTACAAGATGGCTCCGATCATTCAGGACATCGAAAAGCTGAATGATCGCCTTGCGGGCGAACCTTTCCTTGGAAAAGGTACGGTGACCATCGCGGATATTCGTTCGACCTCGCCTTCACTCTGTGCAGTCGCGGATTCATCGACGATTCACCTCGATCGACGTTTGGCTGCAACAGATACAATAGAGTCGGCCGTGGGAGAGATTCAGGAGCTCGCGAGCGTCAGGAACGCTCAGGCGGAAGTGGTGGTCCTCGATTATGCTGTTCCGAGCTGGCGCGGCCTTGCCTATCCCACCAAGAAGTACTACCCAACCTGGCTTCTCCCCGAAAATCATCCTGCTCTCATGAGTGGCATTCAGACCTTTGAGCGATCGTTTGAACAGAAGCCCGTCGTCGGCCGATGGCAATTCAGCACAAACGGGGTTGCTGTCATGGGAATGCATCACATCCCATGCATCGGGTTTGGTCCAGGAAACGAAATCTATGCTCACATGGCGACGGAGCAAATTGACGTGGAGCATCTTGCCAAAGCAATGGCCTGGTATGCGCTGTTCCCGCTCGTCCACACTGGTTCTGCCAAGCTCCGTTGATCCTATCGAATCTTGGATATCATCGTTGAAATAGTCTCCGCTCTGACTCAGGGAGAGCAAGCCGTCCTGGCGACAATAGTTGGATCGTCGGGTTCCACGCCGCTGCCTGCGGGAGCGACATTGTTGCTTCGCCATCATGGAAAGACCGTGGTTGGAACAGTCGGCGGTGGTTCGCTCGAAGCAAGTGTGATCGATGAGGCCAGGCAGATGCTCAAGCAGAACCGCAGCTCGGTGATGCGCGGGTTTGAACTGACTGAGAGCGCCGCTGATGGAGGCATGATCTGCGGCGGCAATGTGGAGGTGCTTGTCGAGATGATCGCCGGAGAAGATCTGACGCTCTTCTCCAAGCTTCGTGATCTTCGCGACGCAGGTATTGGCTGCACGTTGCTGCGGACGGTGAGTTCAGAGGCGAAGACGGTGAATCGAATCGCCCTTGAGGAAACATCTGAAAGCATCGACGCGCAACTCCTCCAGACGCTGTCCAAAGAGTTTGGGATCCCTTCGGAAGGTTTCATGCAGAACCTCCGGCAGGCACATCATCAGGAAGCGATCAGGCGTGTTCCGGTTCGTGAAGGCGAATTGATCATCCAACCGATCATGGGTTTGCAGCCGCTGATCATCTTTGGCGGCGGCCATGTTGCGAGGTTTCTTTCGGCAATCGCGACGACAGTGGGATTTTCAGTTACTGTTGTTGACGATCGCGCAGAATACGCGAACCCCGCACGTTTTCCTGAAGCCTCCCGGACCCTCGCCATGAAATTCGATGAAGCCTTTGAGCATCTTGACGTCAAGCCGTCGACGTCGATTGTCATTGTCACGCGCGGGCACGCGACGGATGCCAGCGTGCTTGGCCGTGCTGTCAGCACATCCGCCCGATACATCGGAATGATCGGAAGCAGCAAGAAAGTCATTTCCGCCTACACGCAACTCAAGGAACAAGGTGTGCCAATTTCGTTGCTGAAGCGCGTCGCAGCCCCGATCGGCCTGGACATTGGTGCTGTCTCGGCAGAGGAGATTGCTGTGAGCATTGTTGCCGAGCTTATCCAGGTTCGCCGTGGGAAACGAGGTGCATCTGCTGCGATGTCGGATCGCATGAAGGAATGGTTTGACAGGGCAGAAGGGAAAGGGAATTGAGCAACCAAGAAAAAGGTTTCCTTTAGCAGAGCCTCCGCTGAGCGGAGAGAAACCTCTATCAGGAAGCGCGCACTCCACCCCAGGAGAACTCTATGCGTATCGAGCGGATCGAACTCCTTCACACAAAAATGGAGCTCGCCTCTCTGTTTGAAATGTCTCTTGGTGTAGAACTCTTCGAACAGCGTATCAACGTGCGCGTTGACAGAGATGGGGTGACGGGTTGGGGTGAGTGGGTCGATCGTTCACTGGAGGTGGAAAGCGAGGGGGAAAGATCAGAGATGGAAAGGCGCGAAAGAAATCGAGCTCTGGTTGCGAAAAGGGATTTTTGCAACTTTCGATCTGCAACTGCAAATCGGAAATCGACACTCGACAATCGTCAATTTCTCTTGTAGCCCCAAAGGGAACCTTGTGCACCCAGTAAGTTTCCTAGTAGTCACCGAGTTGCGGCTATCATAAGAGCACGGTTGAAATCCCTTGTTTTCAAGCGTTTTTGGACTCTCCAAAAGTTGACCTACCACCTTAGCTTAGTCAGCCTCACGACCTCCCGCTATGGATCGGTGGGTTGGCGAGGGTCTTCCATCTTGAGGGGAAGCTGACCTATCAATCCCCGTATTCTTCATCGAGTCGAGATACCGTACCCAAGATGCCAACCTCGAGGTGAGTTGACTCTTTTGTGATCATCCTCGTGCTTGCCACACCAAAAGAGCCCGAAATCACCTTCATTTTGAGGTTGTTGCCTTTCAGTCTGAACTGCAGTA
>Ga0315295_10000543_pt1 | contig 32691 bp, 63 predicted proteins | sample YL17G14_0_MG_FD_204453 | JGI IMG/M metagenome (GOLD analysis project Ga0315295, IMG submission 204453) | Sediment microbial communities from Yellowstone Lake, YNP, Wyoming, USA - YL17G14_0 | ecosystem: Environmental > Aquatic > Freshwater > Lake > Sediment | place: USA: Wyoming | collected... | reverse complement strand
TAAAATGATCCTGGATGATGTCAGTGGGGTGATATCGTTGGCCTCGGATCAGGCAGTGATAACAGAGCTCGCCAACAAGTATCGTCAGCGGATCAATCTTTAATCGTAGGAGGTACCTGTTGTGAATGAGCAGTATCGTCAATGGGACAATCAAAATTCTAAAGCGACTCCTGTCGCTTGTGATCTCTGCCCTTTGAGGACTGTTTGCAAAGATCTTCTTGTAGGAAGCGATGAGTGTGTTATTGTTTGGAGATTGGTTCGAGCGAATCTGAAAGTCGCTAAAAGAGCTAGCGTAAAAGAGAAATAACCAACCGATAGGAGGTACCTGTGTTGACTGGTATCATAGCTGTAATCGCAGTGGTCGCAGGCTGCGTAGTCTCCGGGGTGTCCCTGACTTCGATGCTGACCAAGACTGACCTGGATAACTAACATATCTACAGAATTTTATCACAGGAGTTAGATCATGTGGGCATGGATACTGGCAATCGTAGTCGTAGGTATCGGCTATGTGATCTACCTCCGGATCATGCGGTCGATCGAGAAACGTATCGCTCTGAAGAACCCTATCCTTACTACTCCTCTACCGGAGTTCAAGGAGAGTAATGCTATAGGGGCACGTCTGACCTCCAGGAACCTCAAAGCAGTAGAGAGTATCTCGGAACGTTTCGAGCGTATGTGCATCCTGGACCCTCTCACCTATAAGGATGACCCAGCTATCCCTGAGGTGATTGATCAGTACAAGAGACTCCTCCGCGGTGAAATCAAGGATCCTGAAGGGCGTCACATGCCCTCCGAGATCCTCAACGGTACACGTAACCTGGACTACGAAACCTATATCGCTGCCCAGAAAAAGGTCCTGGATAAAGCGGGGTGCCGTGAGACTCTGCGGCTGAAACGTGTGAATCAAGAAGAGAACCTGCGCACAGATTTTACGATCAAGCTGCTCGAGATGAAGCTCCCGGTAGAGGTACTCGATGCGGTACTCTCGGACGAGAAGATGAATGCTTACTCGGCAGAGAATTGGAAATATCTCATCAAGACTGTGAGAGGGTACCTTGAGGAGTACTCTGCTGATGTGGTGTCTGCTTTCCTGGAGCAGTTCAACGAGATCAAAATCTTGTGTGATGCTGATAAGATGGAGACGTTCGCTATCTTCTCCAAGTTCAATGCTCCCATGGAGATAGTCACGGAAATCATCCGTGAGCGCATTACCCTGGATCAGGGGGTGCGCGTAGCTACCCTGGTAGTTGAGGAAAGGTATACGTGGGACGAGGCTATGGAGGAAGTGTTGGAGGAAGACCTGGAGAAGGCCACAGAGGCTGATCTTAAAAAGAAGTATCAGAGCATGCTCAATGCCTAAAAGGAGACCACTATGGAAGTAATTCTAATCATGGCTCTGTGCCTGCTACTGGCTTTGGGTGGTCATAGGCTCTCTCGGTATTTCTACAAGCTCGCAAAGGCCTCAGAAGAGAAACAGGAGCAGGAGCGCTTCTACAAGGAGGCGCTCCTCTCTTCGGTACAAAGTATCGACAGGTCCCTCCGCCCGGAAGAGCCGGTAGAGGTCAGCCCGGTGGAAGCTCTGCTGCTGGCGAACAGTGAGCTGATTGAGAAAAGGAGAGTGCAGGACGCAATCGAGCAGGAGCTGGGTGTAAAAATGTAGTGTTTGACTTTTTTCTAACCATGAATGTAATTTCATCTCTATCTCAGGCGTGACCTATATCAAATAACATTGGAGGTGTCCCATGGCAGTCCGCATTGTATCGGATTTCTGGACCAACTACGCCGCCCACAAAGACCTCATCGACCGCTGCTTTCACTACCTCCTCTCGCACCGTTTTCCGAATGTCGAAGGAGAGCAGGACGCATATGACTCCATGCTGGTCAAGCTCTATGATCTGAATGTCTTCCTCAAGTTCGACGTCCGTCGTCTCGTAGTCCAGAAGATGGGTATGGACAAGAAGTGCACCTACCAGATCTCTGAGCAGGACTGCAGCGAGGAAGTCCTCCAGGGGCTGGGTATCAATGTGGAAAAGAAATTCGAACAGTTCGTGTTCAAGTGGGTGGAGCATTTCCTGCAGGAAGCGTACAGCCAGAGAGCTAAGCACGCTGCACGGTACATCCCGTCCAATGACCTGGCTGAGGTCCCTCCCAGCAGCTCCAAGGATCTGTGGGATCGTCTCAACGAGTGCCGGTTTGTGCAATCTCGTGATGAGGCTGATAAGCTGGACGTGCATCTGGATAAGAAAACCAGGATCGATAACGTCAAAACCTACCCCACCTATGAGGAGACGGGGGATTATGTGGGTAGCAAGATGGGTGACTCCCTGGACACTCTCGTAGAAGAGGACCTCCGTGGTAAAATTCGTACACAGTTAAGAGGTAAAGAGCGTCAGGTATATGACCTGACGCTGGATGGGCTGCAGGGTACGGACATCGCGGAAGCAATGGGGTGTAGCACCCAAAATGTTCACACTCTCATGAAGAGTATCCGCACGAAATTCGCCCAGTATATGAGCAAACAGACTGTCACGGCTTGAGCAAATACTACTACGAAAAGGAGCCACAAACCATGAAACCCTATCTCATCCAGCGTGGGACTGTGGTGAGTAAAGATTTGAGTGTCAGAGTACATCACTGCCCTCACTGCGGTTTCAAAACGAGCAGAGATTTGAACTCTGCTTTAGAGATACTCAGACTCGGGCTGGAGTCTGTTGAGCGCCCCATGCCTCGCCGCAAGGCGTCGGCACCGATGAGGGCTCTTAGAAGCTCCCGATTTTAGTCGAGAGAGCAGTCACGTTCAGAACCATAGCTATCTGGCGTTTGAAAATTAGTAGGTGATTTATTCGTTCCGAAAAAGTATATTGATGGCATGATACAAGAAGAGCCTGTCGAACTAACCAACTCACTCGTATTCGGGCCCCTCACTGAATGTGGGCAGGTCTACACGCTATCCCCACAAGAGGAGCTAATAGTAGATATCCTCTACTGGGCTCGAAACGCAGCTATGGGGTTAGAGTTCTCCAAAAAAACAGGTTCTATCCTGGGCCACACGGACACCTGGACCCCAAACGCCGGTGGATGCCACACCCACAAGAAGGGTGTGACCTCGAACGCATCGAGTGGCTAGTAAATACAGGTACTATAAGTCCCAAAACAGGTCAGCCCATGACCAGGTTCAATGTCTGGGCTATGAGAGATCACTGCAAAACCAGACAGCACATAACGTATCTACTCAAGCACAGAAAAAGATACCTGCTATACGATGGTTTTGGTGCGGTAATACGCAGACTAATGAAAGTCGCAACAGAAGGGGTACTGTTATACGTGAATGACCCGGACCCTGTCATACAACAGTTCGTGAAAGACGTCCTCGCCTGTAGAAACTGGGACATCAATAAGCAGTACAATCTATGAAAAAAACACGCCCCCACCACACAATACCGTTTGAATCGAACACACAAGAGCACTACCTGCTCCAGCTCCATGCCGTGATTTCTAACTATTTCATACTCACAGGCAAGCCAAGACACGAGTTGATATTCTACCGCAGGTACCACGGTACGGATAAAAAAGAGACCCTGGAAAACCTCGGTAGGGATTTTCAAGTCACCCGAGAGCGTGTACGACAGATAGCGCACCTCCACCGCGACAGTATAAAACAGCTACTGTCGGGAAAGAGGCTCAAGAAACCTCACTGCTCTGTCTCAGAAACTACACGGCAACAATTCATAAGCTCTGTAGAGAAGTACTGCAGAGATGGGGTCATCATAAAAAAAGACCTCGTAGATGAAATCGAGGTGAGCCTGCCCGAGGATAAACGACATTACGCGTACTACCTGGACCTCCTGATGGAGAGCCTAGGATACAACAAAGAAGAGTACCACGACCAGGAATACTACATAGCAGCCAACAGTATCATCAAACTGGATGGTATCTGTGACGAAATAAAAACCTGCATCAGTAGAAAAATCTTCGCGGTGACCCTGGATGAACTGACTACTGCCGTAAAGCTATCCTCTACCCTGGTAAAAACAGCTTTGAAACTCATACCCGAGGTATGCCAGGTAGCGTACGAACAGTATGTCATGCCAGATAGACAACTCACTCAGTGTGATAGGGTCTATAGTATACTGAAAGACCGTGGAAAACCCATCCATTTTAAAGAGCTCCTCAAAGAGATCGGTGTCACGACTGAAGGCTCTGCCAATCGGTTTCTGAAAGACGGTAGACTGACGCCTATAGGTAAAACTGGTATGTGGGCACTAACGGAGTGGCATATGAACAATGACACCATAATAGGCCTGATAAAGAACGCGCTCAAGTACATAGCAAGGCCAGCTACCTACGATCAGATAGCGACTATGGTACTGGCGGCACGACCTGAGACATCACCCCACACGATAAAGTCTCTGATCTATACTTACAGGAGTCAGTTCAAATGGGTGAGTGAGAATACTATAGCGCTTAAAACTTGGAAAAAAGTAGAGGGCTCTTCATACGAGCCAAAACTGCGCCAGGATTTGATAGACGTACAAACTTTTAAACATGCTGTAGTAAAGGCCGTAGGAGAGGACACATTAACTGCGGTAGAGATAACAGATAGGTTGGCACTCGTGTTCCCTGATCAGATACCGCGGTATCTATTGACGAAAGTATACTCAGCAGATGTATTAGAGAGACTGACTATAGATGAACTCACCTATTTCAGGAGACACCCAGACTATCAAAGACTCCTCGAACCAAAGATTTTAAAGAGGGATAAGATAGCAGATGCAGCTTTCAAACTGATAGTAGAGAGTGGATCCACGATGCGCCTGGTGGATTTGATAGAAAAGCTACACAGCCTGGGATACAAAAAAATATCCATATACTCGTCACTGAACAGGGACTCCCGATTTATTACTGTAGGTAGTAAAGGCTGTAAAGGCAAGAGTATCTCCATAGTAGAAAAGGTCCCCGATGCGTAAGACTCATTTGGAAAGAGTCCTATCCAGCCCTGTAGGTCAGGCGTTTTCGGAGGGTTTCAGACTCGCCAAGCATTTTGATTTAGATAATTACATCGTGCCTGAGACCACTTTTGAAAAGCTATTCACTCCAGAGTTCTTTGCCAAAGCTATGGGAGGTACTTTATCGGATCACGTCGACCGCCACCGGAGGAAACTGGAGACCAGCATAGTACAGCATCTCTACCATCTCTGGCGGGACAAGAACTATTTCGATATCTCTCCCCGTCTCTGTGATAAGCTGATAGATACTGACCTCAAAGATATAGATACATTCTTCCTTCGAGCTCCTTTTCGCTCCATGTATATCTCCCTACCACCCGGTAACGGTATGGTGGTAAATAACGATCAAACAGGGGACCACGATCTCGAGGGCATCTATGTTTTGTTTCATGATTTTGGTAAACCCGAGACTGTGGCACTACGTTCTTTAGACAACACAGTAGATGGAGTACTAAAATATTTGCATATCCTGGCAGTAGGCTCCGAGAAGTCCGCTTATGATGATGCTCTGGTATTTTTTCACCTCCTGTTCTGGGAGGGGAAAATTAGCGATTCGATCGAGCGCAGTAAGACGTTCCTGCCGTCTACCCCGGAGCTATGGCCCAGTATCCAGGAGATATTTGGTTTTGTCACCAAGGTCCTGCTCTATCTGAACTGTGCCAATGTGTCCGTACAGAAGATAGCCGGTATCGACATAGAGGGTAAGCTGTCCGGTTTGAAGAACAAAGCTAAAAAGCGTAAGCTCCTGCAACGCTATGAGAAGACCTCTACAGAGGCCCACCAGCTCCTGGACATTGTAGTCGACCATACCCGCGTATCGAGTAACCATATTGATTCTAAGAGCCCTGGAGGGGTGTTGGGGTCTAAAGCTCTGGAGAGGGTGCGTGGACATTTTAAAATCCAGCATTTCGGTACCGGGTGTGTAGAGCAGAAAGTGATCTGGGTCGAGCCCTATATCCGGGGATCAGACGCTGAGTATTTCAGGGATGAGCGCCGGTACCGTTTGGTGTAGAACGTATATTCAACAGGCAAATCAACCACCAACGGAGTTTTTATATATGGCTGGCACGGATGACGTCAAACCTTCCTCACTTGAAATTGTTGGGGCATCTGTTCTCGACATGATGGGCATCCCACGTAGTCTATCAAACGCTAAAGAGTTGGCGTTGGCGGTACTCGATCGATTGTACGCCAACGAACGTGCTTTGAAAGAGATACGAGATATCCTACAAAAAAACGTCAGATAATTCGCCGTATTCTTTGTAGCGTGACGTGTGACTGCCTATATGGATAAAAACGATGGGCGGCCACATTCATTTAGAGCACCTATTTCGAATAAGTATATTGGATTATGCGCTATAGCCTGAAAGAAGCACAGCTCCTGTACGACACGCTACCTATAGCAGAACCGATCACAGGTAAACTTTGCGGCAGGCCACTCTATCCGGACCACAACGACAGGTCCCTTTTTAGAATCCGAGACTACGCTATAATAGTCCAAAGTGCTCAACACGTCTACGAGATCATAGGTATAAATGTGACAATAAAAGCGTGGGGTAAAGACATTAGCAATCTGCTACAGTACCGCATGAATGTGAAAAAGATTTGTCACGAGGTGTCTTTGGAAGAGGTGCCTTTGTACATCAATGATGAGTCTGTGAACCTTATAGCAGCCTGGCGCTTGAGGATAGCACGATGAATCGCTATTCAGAAGAAGAGATCTGGGCTTTGGTGGATAAGCTCAAATGGTACCTCCCATCAGATAAAAATGGTCGGGCGTACCCTATAGACCCGCGGCATGCTAACGACAATAGGATAGTGCAGTATGACTGCATGAATACCGAGCTGGTGTGGGACTATGACGACAACAAAGGAAACAAACACACGTGTAAAAGGAAAATAGATCTTTCCGAGTTCCTGAGCTATATGGTAACAGGAAAAGTAGCACGTAGGCCTGATGCACGTGATTTTTGGTTCGACATTATTTTCAAAACGCCTTTAGAACAAGTACCTCTTTACATAAACGAGCACCCTGAGATCTGTGCCTGGCGCTTGGAGATCGCAAAGTGAACCCATATACCTTAGACGAACTTTATATACTATATGGGTATCTCGAAAATGAGACAGGGCATTACTACAGGCTGATAAGAAAAGCTCTCGTTCGATGCAACAGGGAACAGGAGCCGGAGAACCTACTTGAATTTTTGTATTACGAAAAGTTAGCAGATCTGTTTAAAATGCCCCTAGAGGAAGTGCCACTGCATATCAATGATGATCAAGGACACGTCAGGGTAGTGATGAAATGGCGGATGGAGATCGCGAGATGAATACCTACACAGATGACGACGTTAACCTGTCTCTATCAGAGATAATAGACCGTGAAATTATCCGTGACATGGATACCGTATGTAATAAGTTTTCAAAGATATTAGCCAAACTGCCTAACGAATCGATAGAACCATTATTTCTTCTTTTGGGTAGAGACGACAAAGGCATAGAATACGCCTGTAACCAAGTACTAATGGTGCTCGACTACTCTACGGAAGAACTCCCCCTACACGTGAACGATGGTGGAATAGTAGAGGCCGCCACAGTATGGAGACTGAGATATGGAATCTGAACTCACCAAAAAAGAGGTGCTGGACCTGCTGGACCGTCTACAGCGGCACTCAAATAAGAGCCATTACTCTATGTCTAAGCACTCCTCCGAGGAAACCATCTGGCTATGGACTGTTGAAAAATACAATGAATTTGCAGAGTTATATTTGCGTAATTACTACGCGAATGCATACCAGGGGGCAAGCTCTAGTATAAAAGAATTTATAGACAAGCCTCTGTCCGATATGCCCCTATATATAAATGAAGTGGGCACATTCGAGGTCGTAGCTGTCTGGAGGTTGTCGATTGGCAAATAATGAACATATGAATATAGATGAGTCGGAATTAATAGATAGCCCACAACCCTACACGGTGAGTGACCTGCAGCTCCTATGGGCTATCTATAGGCATACTGTCAGCGGTAATACGAGTAATGATCCTCTGTACTTTTTAGTGGATGATCCATGTGCAGGTATGAGTCCTGCTCTGGGGATACACCCGTGTTTTGATCCTGTGGTGTACAAGCAAGCAGTTCACGATGTAATATTTACTACCAAGTACGACAAAATATATGACACAGCTCCTAATGTTAGAGTGCACTTCAAAACAGCAGCATACTTAATGTACGTGCTGCCCTACGAAGAAATACGTGAGCACCTCAACAGGGATATCTATTGGGAGATCGCTGTATGGCGGATGAAAATACAGAAGTAATACGCAGGTTCAATACGGAAGATTGGGAACTCCTTTATGCCAACCCTTTAGTACGTTTAGTAAATCTGACATATGACATGCCAGGCGTTTGTTTTTCTGTTATGAATATGGCATTAATAGAGGATGTTCATGTCGAACCTTTTATGGAGTTCTTGAAAAAGCCTGTAGAGGAAATGCCTTTATATATAAACGATGATTTCCTGTGGAAAAAAGTTCTGTGCGTGTGGCGTTTAAAGGTGGCAAAGTGAGCAGATACACCGACGAAGATTACGAGGTGCTGTGGGGGGATGCTATGTACCACCGAGAGTAGGTCTATAGGTCCTATGTGTTTATCTAGGAAAGAAGACTTCTATAGGGTCGTGAAAGAGAACATGCAGGATAATGAAATAGTACGCAGACTGAAATATGAAATAGGATGTTTCTCTGAAAATGACAAAAGCAGCATAGTAAGGGACCTTTTCAGGCACAACAGGATCCACTGCGTCATGTACACAACCCCCCTGGAGCGCATCCCCCTGTATATAAATGACCCTGACACGGAGCTCATAGCTCGCTGGAGATTGCGGGTGGCGAAGTGACGGACAGAGAGAAGGAGCGCTACGAGCGCCTGCCCAATAGATACACGCGGTCAGAGGCCGTACAGTTTTTGGAAATGCTCGAGTCGGAATTCAAACCAGAAAGCATGCGAATAATACTGGCATCCAGGTGCAAGCACGATGAGGGAAATACTCTAAAAGGTCTGGTGACCGGGGACATAAACCAGTTTTTTGTTAATTTTTGTTGCGGATTGTATTTAGAATATGTCTATGGAAAAAATCCTGCAGTGCGTTTACTTTTTGATGTGCCCTTGGAGAACGTGCCTCTGTACATAAACGAACCCCAAAAATATCTACAGGTCATCGCCCGCTGGCGATTGGCCATAGCAAAGTAAAGGCAGTGTATGAGTGACAGAGATGATCTGGGAACAGTAGAGGGAGATGCCGCAAGTATCATACTTAACCAGTCAAAAAGAGTACGTACTGGACCCCCAGTACAAGCGCCAAAGCAATCGGTGCCAGAGGAGCCCATTAACACAGAAAAGCCCTTGTCTCTTACACAGCGAAAAGAGAAACTGGAAAGGGACCTAACCGCGGCAAAAGCCATGTCCCGGAACAGGAGCTTCCCAAAATCAGTACATCAAAGGTTTGTGGATAGAGCAACTCAGTACGAAAGAGAGCTGGCTGCCCTATAAAGGCTTTTTATATGTTCGCTAATAACGACCCCATACTACAGATTTATTTCAAAGACCTGCCTAAAGGTCGTAGGCTTTCTACTAAGGAAGAGCTGGAGCTGTCTCATAGAATAAAAACTGGAGACATACGAGCCCTGAATACGCTAGTCACAGCTAATCTCCTATTCGTAGTCAAAGTAGCCCATAACTATCTCAACCAAGGCATGGATCTACAGGACCTCATAAGTGTAGGGAACATAGGCCTGATAAAAGCTGCTCGATCTTTTGACGGGAGTAGGAATTTCAAATTCATAACATATGCCGTATGGTGGATACGTCAGCACATTCTAACGGCACTAGCAGACCAGTCCCGTGTAGTACGAGTGCCTCTTAACACAGCCTGTCGTCTGTACAAACTACGCAAAGCAAGGAATGCTCTGACACAAGGCAATGATCGCTCAACAGACGCGTACGCTATAGCTGAGCACATGAAGCTCAAGGTTAAAGACGTGGACATGCTACTAGCTCTGGAAATTAAACCCCTATTTTTGGATGCTCCAATAGACTATGAAAAAAACAGAGAGCTAACTGATTGCGTAAAAACAGAAGGGGAATTCTATGATGGTGTAGACGACAAAATAAGAGACCTACGTGAGCTCCTGTCTCATCTACCGGAAAGAGAGCGGGATATATTAGTCGCATATTACGGGCTGGATGGTGGCGTACCTATGACACTCGAGCAGATATCAAAAAAATACGGTGTCTCCCGAGAGAGAATAAGACAAGTCAAAGATGCTACACTCAAGTCCATTCGATCGGGATTGTCCATAAGATCTACCTCCTCAACAAACCTCAAAAAATAATCTCACAATTTCTTTTATTTGATCAATGGATATTAGTATATTAAAGTGGGCGGGTAAAATAATCGGCCCAGGATAGACCGGTACTCGTAGTCGAAGATTTCGTGTGTATTTGGTACAGAGTAGGAGAGGAGCAGCCATAGGCTGGTGCCACCATTTTTCGGTATCTGTCCGAAATCTTTCTCGCGTGCCTACCGGACCCGAAAGTTGTGGAAATGATCATGGAAGAACTCGATATTGGGAATAATATCAATGATCGCGTGAGTACCTGGATAGAGGAAGGGTACCCCTCCGTGAATGTCATAACCCTGAAAGCTATGATATGAGTAGTGAAAAGTCCCTAAAAGAATATCAGGAAGACATTTTAAAAGCATACTTATCTGTGTTTGGCCAGATATCTATAAAACAAGTTATCGATGAAATCGTAGAAAAAGTTTTCGAAATGTCCGTAAATAGAAACAGGATTATATTTAAAGAATTGTCCTCGGATGTTATCTGCCTAACAATCCTACTACTATCCCTGTTAGGTGAAAAGAGCATAGATAAATATGTCGGTTCGGATAGAGTAAAATCTGGTAGGGCAAGAGGTAAAAAATATGCTATATATAAATTAGAAAGTCCATCAGGAAAGCTATACATAGGTCAGACCACTAACTTTTTTAAAAGGATGAGAGATTACAAGCACTTAAGAGGGACACACAGACAACCTAAAATATATAATGCTATAAAAAAAATATGGTTTTGAGAATTTCATTAAAAGTATTATAGAACTGTGCGATACCCCTGAAGATTTAGACCGTAGAGAAGAGTATTTAATAAGAACGCTCGACACCACTAATCGAGGGTATAACATACGGACAGGCGGCCATTCCTCTAGGCACTCAGAATCAACAAGAAAAAAACAATCAGAGAACAACTGGCTTCGTATAAAAGGGGCGTCGAAAGAATACAGAGAGACAATGTCTAAAGCTTGTAGAGGTGAAAAGAACGGGTTCTACGGAAAGCATCATACTGACGAACTAAAAAAGCATTATCACGACCTTTTTTGTGGTAAAAAGATGCCCAAAGAGGTTTGCGAGAGAATGAGTAAATCCCATATTGGACTGAAGCATTCTAAAGAAACTGTCGCAAAAAGCTCTAAAATAGCTGCTAAATGTTTGTACATAGTAACTGATGATAAAGGAAAGTGCTTGATAGTGCCTAACATGACTCAATTCTCAAAAGACAGAAACGTAAAGGCTAGCGGTCTACTGAGGGTGTCTAATCAGCCTGAAAAATCATATAAAGGTTTAAAAGTGAGAAAAATATTTGATGGGTCGAAAGGAGATAAGCTAAACGTAGGGCTTTTTTTAGGGGCTTTTGATCCTATTACTAATGGTCACACAGCCTTAATAGAACACCTTATAAAATCCGAAGCATTCTCTCAGATATGGGTATCTCCGTGTTACAAGCACATGTACGGAAAAACTATGGCAGATCCTAAGCATAGATTAGCAATGTGCGCCACAGCATTACAAGGTATTGAAAATGTGTATGTATTTTCGCACGAAATAGATATTAAGCACGAAGGTTCTACGTATGACCTCATCAAACTATTACAAGACGAGTATCGCTATTGTAGATTTAGTGTAGTAATCGGATTGGATAATGCCAACACGTTCGACAAGTGGGTAAACTACCGGGATCTCGAACGCATGGTGCAATTCGTGGTAGTACCTCGAGCAGGGGAAGTACGAGACCCGAAAGTCACCTGGTATACAAAACCACCTCATGCACTGGTGAACGTAGAACCCGGGATCATACCGGAGCTATCCTCCACGACAGTCCGTAAAAATCTGGAGACTATGTATCATAGGGATAGCAATGGTGTAGCAGCATACCGGGACCTAAAAAAGCAGCTTCATCCCGCGGTGCTGACGTACATTAACAATCGCGATCTCTATAAGGATACCAAGGGCAAAACGAGATGAGCGATTACACAGAGACTCTCAAACAGATACCGGCTGAGGGCCTACAACAGATAGTCAGTCATCTGAGCAGTAAACCCTATTTGGATATGGCGTGTGAAACTATCAAACGCAATGGATCACACACCATACACTACGGTACCGTATGCAGCATAGAGCTGAGATCAACTTTAGACATCGACTCTCTGATCGAGCAGCTGGCGAAAGTGATGCAATAGTCACCGTGCCCTGCGTACAGTGTGGGTATTGCTGTAGGAGAAGTGCCTGCGTGTTTGGGCGGTGGAATGAAGTGAGAAAACAATGCGAGTACCTAACTAAGGACAGCCTCTGTGGAATCTACAAAGAAATCATTGAAACCCCAGGGTCGGATTTCAACCCTGCGTTCGGGGCAGGATGTTGTTCCAGCCTGTTCAACGCCGACCGAGAGCGGGTACTTCGGGGACGACTCGCCCGAACTGGTAGCCCGTGTAGCTCTCACGATATTGCAGCGCCTGGTCCGTGAGACATGCTCCACTGACAAACTGTATCTGGTTTACCAAGCGGCTAAAGACAGGGTGGCGCTCATGGAAGAAAAAGAGCAAGCTATGAGAGTTTTCAATAAGCTGGTACTGGCAGCAGACGCTGTACAAAAATCTCACCCGATGAAAGGTTTTTTTGGGTAATCACTATGACATCACACACCGTATGGTCTATCATAGCATTCACTATTGTTTTTAGCGTGTGCGCCTGTTTCTTGTATGTGAATAACAAAAAGGACAAAAGGAGCTAAAAAATCAGTGCTGTATTCGAACATGTTAAAGCAAAAACAGTCCAGTTTCAAACACACCACACAAAGGAGTTAATAGCATGCTATCCGCATTATCAGGTATGACCTTGCTTGTGAGTATCATGTATTTGATAGCTTCTTTTTTAAACAAAGAGCTCAGATTTAAAACAGCCATCACTATAGCCCGGGTAGTACTTGTACTATCCATTTTCGGTCTCTTCTCCCCATTTCAGGTCGTACCCGCCAGTTCAAAAGGACTTCTGTTCACGTTTGGTAATCTCAACAACAAGGTACTCGACCCAGGTCTGAACCTGCGCGTACCTTTCATACAGGACATCAAATGCATCACGGTACGGCCTATCCAGCTGGAGTGTGACATCCCTGTAGGACCTGCAGGAGCACAGACTCAAGACAACCAGACTATTGGATCCAAGATAATGATATTCTACAGATATAAAGCAGAGCTCCTCCCAGTCATGTGGATCAAATACGGTGAAGATCGCCTACAGAGTCTCATTATTCAATCTACTATCGAATCTTTTAAAGCGATCGTAGGTAATCACAACATATTCGACATTCCACTCAACCAGGATAAAATTCGTACCAACACTGTAACAGCTCTACGATCAAAACTCACAGAATACCCCATCGAACTCACAGAGCTCAAAATAACCAACTACGACTGGTCCGATGAATTCGACAAACAGATCCAGGAGACTATGCACCGAGCTCAGCAAGTGAAACAAAAAGAGCAAGAACTCCTGATTACAGAACAAGAGGCTCAGAAAAAAGTGAAGACAGCAGAAGCAGATAAGCAAGCCCTAATCACTACGGCTGAAGGTGAAAAAGCTGCTGCTATTCTAATGGCTGAAGCAAAAGCTGCAGAAGGCGAAGGTATCAAGAAATATAATCAAGCCGTACAAGCCAACATGGAGCTAGAGCTGAAAATAAGGCAGCTCGAGATTGAAAGGATAAGAGCTGAAAAATGGAATGGCCAATACGTACCAGTAAATAACTACGGGCCTATTCCTATAAGTTCAAATAGTGGTGTATTACCGAAATAGAGCTTGTTTATACAAATAAAATATAACTCCATTACTAATTTCAGGAGGTACGCATGAACGGCGAGTTTCTGAGGTATCTGCAGCAGGCTGGAGACAGGGGACTCACAGTAGCCCAGCTCATGAAGTCTATGAGCTACACATCCCCTACTTCGGTGCACACCAGTGTCTACCGGCTCACGCAAAAAGGCTACAAAATCGTCAAATCCGGCGACTGCTTGGTCCTAAAATCATCGCCCAAGGTCGAGCCGTCAAAGAAAAAGGTTGACGCAGGACCATCCCCCAAACGGGCGTATAACCGATCGAGCAATGCCCCCAGGTCAAAAGCTGACCTCCTTCTCAACATCCTCCAGGAGGCTGGAGCTGAGGGTGTCGACCGAAATACGTTAGCAAGACGTATCAGTACAAAGCCCGCCAATCTGGTGTACCATGTGTGTATGTTGCGCAGGAAAAAACACAAGATCAAGTGCCTCAATGGCAAATACTACCTGAGAGACGGTGCGACAAAAGGTCTGAGTACGGAGCTGGCAGCTGTCAAAGAGCTAAACCTGTTCGGAGCACCCAGAGCCATGTTATCCGAATCTGCCGCAAATCTTTTGATGCTCAGCCCAGGAGAGAGGGAGTCCTACCTGGAGAACATGCAGAAGTCGATCTACTACCGGAAGTGCGCTGAAGCTGTCATCGAATCCCATTCCCAAATCACCACCATCCAGAAAGAGGTCTCACGTGAAAGCTAAGCCTAACAACATGAGAGTGAAAGCTCTCAGCATCCTTCGGGACGAGAAGCACATCCGTGCTTACGAGCTGTCAGAGAAACTGGGTATGTCCACCGGAGGCGTGTTCTGTTTGATCAGAAACATGCGCTGGGACGGAATCGGTGTCCATACGACTCACAAGGGTTACGTCCTCTCTGAGTTCGCGGACAAGTCTGATGACGTGAATTTCATGCGCCGCCTCAACGGTCGCCGTGCCAGCGACTTCATGGCCCTGCGGGCCGCGGAGCCGGAGATGCGGAAGCGCTGGACCTCCGTGGAGGACAAGCGTGATTTCCGACTCATTACAGCCCCTCTCCATGTGGAGGCAAAGGCCCTCACAGACGGCGGGAAAGTCCTCCTGGACCTGCAGAAGAAAATTGAGGTGAAACAAAAACCGGCTCGTGGTTAAAAACTGACGACACCGGTGTATATTCTTGTATCCGAGTAGCCTCGGTGGGTAACTCTGCCGGGGCTACTTTTTCTCGCCCTACATACACATAAAATAGGACTCTACCATGCGACAAAAATTTACCCCTCCCAGTGGTATCCAAGTAATAGCCGGGGACATCTCTCCAGTAGATGATACCTACGTGATCGAGGATGTGTGTATGATGAACAACGGGGACCGACCCCTACACGCTGCTGAGAGCGCAGAAGCAGAAAGAGTTCTGGACGACCCTGACAGCATCCAGCAGAAAATGGAGCTATCTACGATACGTACCACAAAACCTATTCGTCATATGAACCGCGGTCCTGGCACGAAACTCGGGATCATGCTCCTGGCAGAGCGAGCAAAAAGAGGCTGGACGTATACTGTCGCAGCAAAAGCCGTAGGGCTTGATCGCCGCGAGGTGGCTAAGATAGAGCAGGGTAATCCTCCCGTACCTCACATCGACAAGGTGAAGAAATTCATCGACGCTTACAGCATGGACACCAAAACTGTTTTGCGTGTCTACTCCAGGATGAAGAGCCTGTACGGAGACAAGAAACCGTCTACTACCGTATCCAAAAACGCCCGGGAGACGAAAAAAACGACAGACTTGGTAGAGGAGGTGTTGAGCTTGGGGAGTCCTGCAGAGGCATCGATTCCTACAGATAAAAAGGAGTTAACCGAAGGGGACAGGGAGCTGGATTCACTGATTTCGATAATGACAGAAGACGCACAAACAGCTGCCGCTACCACACCAGAGATAGTTTTGGAGATGCAGACAGGAAAGCTTATCGAGGCACTAACCTATAAGATACGTGGAATGAATACCTATGATTTGTGCAAAGTTGCTATATATGCTGGGATCCCGGTATACATTGCGTCAGACGGAACTTTCAAAACAGCACTACACGCACAGTGCCCTTTGTGTTATATCGCTATAAATAGTGATGACACTGTAGTGTCCAAAGAGATCCCAGGAATGATATTAAATCGTTGTAATAATTGTAACACTACCTTCCACGTGCCCTATGAGGCGATGCTGTCTGCTAGCGCTCGTGTAGAGAAAAGGATGCTTTTGAGTGAAAAAAATCCTGTTTAATATCGGAGTAATAGTCGTCGGTATTTTTTGTTTAGGAGTCCTGATGAACGTGTTCTCGATTGGTCTACGTTTTACTCTGTTTGGGGCGAAACTACTTATAGCACCAGTAGCCGCAATGTTTCTGATCTATATACTCGTGTACTTTTTATTTATTCGAAAGAACCGATGAGCAAAAAAATATCCTATCTGGTGGGGGCAAACGTCCTTGTAGAACTCCTCGACGTGGAGGAGAAAACAGGTGGCGGGATCATTATGCCCACCACTACTAAAACCGAGACTGACCTCGTGCAAGGTATCGTGATAAACAAAGGCCCGGGATTCTTGTTGCCTTTCCCTAAAGAGCACCACGACGACGTCACCGCTCTGATCAGCGGTACACAGTCCAGCCCTGTCTACCTACCCCTGGATGTCGAGAAAGAGGATGTGGTGTATTTCCCAAAGAGCTCCATGGAGCCTATCATGCTGGACGGTACTCAATACTACGTGGTACCCTATCCGGCTATCAAAGTGTTCGTCAGAGAAGAGGTAGATGCCTCATGAATATAAAAGTTAATAGACGCAACGCCATGTCCAATAGCTCCTCTACAAAGGTTTTCTATGCTACACAAAGAGCTTTGAGCGCTGAAAAGTACAAACACTTAACCATACCTCTATTACACGAATACTGTCTAAACACCAGGTGCATCAACTGTACACTCACTCGTGAAGGTAAGCTGTGTGCCTGTGAGTTCAAGAGATCACCACAGTTCTGGGAAATGCCTAAGATAGCAAAAATCTTAAACGCCTACAAACGAAAAAAAGATAAGGAGATCGCCCGTGATAAACGAATCGATGCTCAAAAAGGTCCTGGAGGCGCTGACTAAGTCACGGGACAGGTGGTGCGTTGGGAACATGAATGACCCCGAAGAGATGTGGACTGAGATCCCAGAGCTCTTGGGCTATGCCGTACGTAACATGGAGGATGCTCTCGAACTCCCGCCCTCTACCATAGCAATAGATTCAGCGATGTATGGTACCGAGCTCATACTAAGGAATGTCACACGCACTGTAGATGGCCTCGTAGTCGGAGATAGTTTAGAGGTCAGAGTCGATAATGATATCCTGGGAGGAGATCCCGTACCCGGATCGGTGAAAACACTTACGGTAGTGTATAATACACCGGATGGACTGCATAGTGTAAGTGCTCGAGAGGGTGAGATGTTGCGGGTCCATTGTTAATATCAACAGGAGTGACCAATGAGCTACTCTGTACACGACTTTTTTGAAGCGTGGGTCCTGCCAATTTTGAAAAAAGTAGTTCATACTACTGATAATGATGAAAGATACACGCTGTTCAACAAAGAACTCCGTGCTCTATTAGAATGCCAGGCAGACAGTAGGGTAGAAACCTGTAAAGGATATTTCAAGAGGGATCTACTGGTCACGGCAGTAGGCGAGACCACCCTGGAAAATTTCATTACTAAGGCATTGGAGTTATATATCTCGGACGATGAAAACGTACAAGTCAAAAAAATAGTATTCGAGAGGGATGGTAAAGAGATCACTATAGATTACAAGAGCATAGACAACACAGATGCCCTGGCGGACCTGTTGAATAGCACTCAGTTCGTGGAACTGGTCAGTGAGAGTGTGCATAAAAAATTGAGTGCCCCTTACTTTAACGTATAGAAAGATACAAAAATGCCAATAAAAACTATGGAAATTGAGTACTATGACGACGGTGTACGTATTTGCAAAGGCAGCGCTAACAAATTCAAAATATACAAGATTTCTATACGAGCAGAGCCATACTCTGAACTGACCCTCAATTTCATGTATATGCCCACAATCGATGATGTGATTGAGATATTGTCCAGTGACATATATCCTACAATAGCAGTAGGAGTGGATCTTGGACCCTGGCAAGAAGCGTGCATAGCCAAAATAAAACTTGTTGGACTCCCTCAAATACGCGAGAGTTTCATGACCTCTTGGGATAGAGGAATCACGGTTGAGCTGCTTCATGCTTATATCAGGACATGAAAAACACAGGAACTACCCTATGAGACTCATCGAACAAGCTATCATGTTTGCCACACGGGCGCACGCTAACCAGACGGACAAAGTTGGGGAGCCCTACATACTGCACCCCATAAGAGTCATGCTATCTCTGACTTCTGAAACAGCCAAAACAGTAGCCGTACTCCATGACGTACTCGAGGATACCTCAGAGACTCCGGCAGACTTCATTGCCGCGGGTTTCGGTGGAGAGACTTTGGGTGCTGTCCAGGCTATCACTAAGATCAAAGGTTGGGAACAGTAGCGTGAAATCTGTTGCACTATTCCTACTACTCTCAGCCACCCTCTACGCTGGCTCCATAACCGCGGTAGGCGATGTCATGTTGGGATCCAACTACCCTGACCCTGGTATGCTGGACTCCTGCCCCGTAGACTCCCTACGAGTTCTCCAAGAGATCCCCAAAACCCCCATAGTGTTCTGCAACATGGAGGGTACCCTACTGGACGGTGGTAGCCCCGTTAAACAGTGTGCCAATTGTTTCCTTTTCAGGATGCCCGAAAGTTATGTCTCCCAGTTCGAGGCGGCAGGGTTCAATCTGATCAGTCTCGCCAACAACCACAGCCGCGATTTTGGTCCTGTAGGTAGCAGGACTACAGCAGAGCTCCTGAGACTCCGTAATATCAAATACGCCAGCTACTCAGAACCCTGGGATACCTTTACAGTGGACGGAGTCAGATACGGTTTCTGTGCCTTTAATACAGCGTGGCACAGGCCCGAGGAGGCTGAGTCTATCATAGTCTCTATGCGCAGCCTATGTAGCATCCTGATAGTCTCTATGCATGGCGGTGCTGAGGGGGTGGGACACTCCCATGTCACCAGGCACAAAGAGACCTATTACGGGGAGTCCCGTGGCGATGTCTACAGATTCGCCCATCGATGTGTAGATGCAGGGGCCTCTATCATCCTGGGACACGGTCCTCACGTGACTCGGGCTGTAGAGCTGTATAAGGGGAAGTTCATCGCGTATAGCTTGGGTAACTTTGCTACCTGTGGGTTCAAGCTGCAGGGGGCGACTGCGATCGCCCCTATCATCCAGGTGACATTCGACGACCGCGGAGATTTCGTATCGGGTAAAATCTACCCTGTTCGGCAAGGGAGATATTCTCCGCCTATGCTCGACCCAGAGAGGGCTGCTATAGAAGAGATCATAGCATTGACCAAGCAGGATTTCCCTAAGACCCGTCTGACTATCACTGAGGACGGGGATATACTAAAAAACTGAGGAGTGTCCAATGTCTGGAGAGTACGACTACAAAAAAGGCACCTGTGTTTTCGACACAAAAAAAGACCAAGACATCTACCACTTATTTCATACTCTGTGGACGAAAGCTGTCGGTACCCCAGAGTACGATAAGGCAGAGTGGAAATTATTGAGAGACCTTATAGAAGACAAGACTGGAATAAAATTTTGACAGTGTGAGGGTCAAAATTTCACTTTAAAACTGTATATCTTCTTAGTATATTGAATCAGGACACGAGTTCAACAGTTTGGTAGCGTGTCTCTTCGGGATCCACGGTATAGTCCGTAAAATTACTGCTGATAGCCGGTGCAAAGTCAGAGCATGGTTTCAACTCTCGGCACCACGTAGCTTTGTCGCATCTCTCGCACTGAGTACGGACGTTGGGGAATTTTGGCAGTGACATGGGATACTCCTTGTGAGTGTGATATAAAGATTCTAACATAAAAGCACAGCAGAGTAAAGGTTATTCTACTTTAGTTAATCAGGAGAGATCCGTGACTCACAGAATAAACACCCTCAGGAGAGCATGCGCCAGATTGATGAGACCGGAGTAATCTTGGGAGCTACTGTGGTAGCATATGGTCGAGATCAGATTGGATGCTATATAGTCCTGAGAGACCCGGAGATCAAAAAAGAAATGAAAACTCCCCCTAAACCAGTGATAGCTCAATGGACTCGAGAAAAAATACAGGTAGAGTTCTTGAGGATAGTGCATGAGAAACTTGGAGTGAGTGAGGAAAAAGTTATCCCTACTGCTACGTTTGTGGATGATCTCGGAGCAGACTCTCTCGACACTGTCGAACTGGTCATGGCAATAGAGGATGAGTTTAATATAGTAATCGAAGACGATGATGCCGAGAAGCTGCGCACGGTGCGGGACGCTCTGTGCTACCTGTGTGAGAAGATGCTGTAACTACAAACATACCGGCGGAGGAGTACAAATGGGAAAGTTCCTCGTACGAAAAGTAGCCGACAACGGTAACGAGGGTTTTACGGAGACTCTCGAGTACCACGTCATGCACCAAGCGAATGTCTTGACAAATCATAATAAGCATTACTGTTTGGAGTTGCAGAGGCACCCAGACGGTAGGCACCGTCTTTTTACGCACTACGGGCGGCTCGGTATCTCAAACATCTATGAGGTACGCGATACGGTAGACGGGCAGCCCTGCCGGGACTACAACGAAGCCAAGAAAGAGTTCGACAGCATCCACAAAAAGAAACTCAGCGGAAAGTCCGTGAAGGACCCCGAGACGGGAGAAGTGTCCAGAGAGGCCTACGTAGATATCGAGGTGGTCAGCCCTCAGGTAGGGTCCGTGAACATCCGTGGCGTGGCTGAGGTCAAAAAGACTGTCACTATAAAAGCTGCGATCGACACCTCGTCCTACTCCAAAGAAGTTTCTGCCCTTTTAGACAGACTAATTGAAGAAAACGTGCATTCAATCACTACTTCTACGGCTATTAAGTATGTAGCCGGTAGTTACATGACAGAAATTGGGGCTGTAACAAAGGGTCACGTAGATAAAGCTAGGATACCCCTCAATGACCTTAACAAGATACTCACAGCTAGAAGCAACCTGGATCCCGAGGATAGAGAGGTACAGAGGATCAACTCAGCCTATTTCTCACTCATTCCTAAACCGTTCTCAAGAAAAATATCTTCAGAAGATATGATACTAACGGCGGAAAAGCTACAAACGGAGTATGACATCCTGGACCAGTTAGAAACTGGAGTATCTATGGGGTCTGCTATGGCCGGTAGCACCTCATCAAGGATGGACGCTCTTGGGACAGATGTAGAGCTATTTACCGACTCTGCCGAGGTCAAGAGATTAACAAGGATGATACACGATAGCAAAGCCAACAATCATCGTGGAACCGACGTGTGGGGTTATGATGTTGAGAGAGTGTTTAAAATAAAGATACCCACCGAAAGAGCGAGGTACGATAGCAAAGGAAAAGTGAAAGGAAATATAAAAGAGTGCTACCACGGATCAAGCTCTAGCAACATCCTATCAATTCTAAAGAACGGCATGTGCGTACCTCCTGTCAACGCATCACATGTGTGCGGAAGAATGATGGGCTCAGGAGCGTATTTCGCCCTAAGTTCAACAAAATCAATGAATTACAGCCTTGGATTTTGGGGTGGTAGGAGAAGCAAACACAACAGTATCTTCCTTTTTGTAGCCAATATAGCGCTAGGTAAATACTACGAAACCTATTCCTCCATGCCCGGGGGAACTCCTAAAGGATATGATTCTATATGGGCTAAAGCCGGTAGGTCTCTGTATAATGATGAGCTGGTCACCCCGTATCTGGAAAACCAAACTTTGATGTACCTAGTAGAGATGTCAAAGTGACTTAATAAACTATTCATTGGGTTTCAAATGATGCCTCTTGTACTGAGGGGCGTTCAATTTAACCCAAGGAGTTTATTATGGAAGACTGTACGTACTGTGGAGCTGAGGGAGCAGAAGCTGTCTGCGAAGACTGTCAGGATGTTTTCTGCAAGAACTGTATCAAAGATGGACTATGTCCAGTGTGCGGTGGGTATAGTACAGAGCACATAAGCGTGGAAAGCCTACTGGCTGACGAGGACCTTGAATGACTGCTAAAAAGATCATATTGCTGTTCTTAGTGTCCTTGTGTGTGTCCTATGCAGGCACTCCTCCAGATACTGCTTTTAACTCGCTATTCAAAGGCCTACAGAACAGACCGTACATGAGCCAGTGGGATTTCTTTCCACTGGCTTGTTTTCCTTTCCTCACCGCCCAACATCACCCCTGGACAGCGAACTGCGCCGGTAACTACAAATACGTACAGGGTTGCGGGAACATAGCCTGCCTCCAGGACGACGGGTTTTGCTACATAGGCAGCAAAAGGTACAAGGCATCGGATAGCCTGTACCTATACCGAGCAGAGAAATATCAATATACGAACAAGGACTGGGTGTTCGTAGAGGACTATGTGGTAGTCACCGACAAGTATAGTAAAGTAATAGATGTACTGGTCCGGTACACTACAGACGGTCCTTTCAAGAAAGTCGATCGATATGTCGTCCCCCGATAAAAAACGTATAGTTGCTCTGAGAAAAAACTTCAACCGAATAGTACGGGGAGCTGTTAGGTCGCACGACATAGCTGAGGATATGCAGATCGCTATCACTAAGAGCAAGCGTAAGAATCCCATAATAGGCACAGTCACTAACAAGAGATTCTCTGAGTGTGTAGACGGGATGGTAGACAGTGGTCAGTACATGAGGTCGAGTACATTCGTACTCAACAACATAGAGCACCTACACCCGGTCACTTTGAAAAAGATACTCAGCAGGGACAAAACGAAGGTAGCTAAACTATTGCCGACAGCCAAAACTCCTCGAAAAAGCACTCCTGTAGATGAATACGATGCTGCGGTAATCATACGGAAAATGATCAAGGGCACCAGCCCCGAAATGATCCTGGAGCTATTCCCTCAGTACACGCGTAGGCAGATATTACAAATATTCAGGCGCTTTAAAGAAAAGCGTACCGAGAAGCCCACTCCTGGTATCCTGGGAGCTCTCTTGGCTATACAAAAAAACAGGAACAACTGGTTTTAATCTGCTCGATGTTGTGACCTATCTAAAACACCTTTGTAATTGGAATTAAGATGCGCGAAGTAAACTGCTGTACTAAAATGGCGGAGGACTCTTTTCATTTAGGTCTTGAAATAGCCTGGCGAAGCATAGAGCATGTTAATGATAGATACTCAGAAGAAGAGATCAAATATTTGCTATGCATGTTGAGGACTAGGCATTTACAGGAACAAAACTTGAGCTACAGGGGTTCTCACAAAGGAATGCATTTAGTAGGCCTTAGTATGATCCCTGAGGCCTGTGGATGCTTCTCAGACTCTTTGGAGAACATGCCCCTGTACATCAACCATCCCAAAGAAGAGGTACAGGTAGTAGCTGCCTGGAGACTAATATGTGCAAAGTAGCTCAGGTAGACGCGAGTAAATTCCCTACCCGAGACGTCGCAGAGCGCCTCGTGGGCACTCGAGATTTTGAAAGTGCAGATCCATACGTGCAATGGATAGCTTTCAAGCCTTTTTTGCAGGACCAGATAAATAAACGGTACACGGAAAGGGAGATCTACGATCTGTATGATATGCTCAACAGTAGACAGGCAGGACTACGTCTATGGGAACATAACCTGTACTACTGTAGTGGGCTAATAAACCGATGTGACCTGTCTGACGAGGCTTTCTTGCTCATCGCAAAACCTTTAGAGGATATGCCTCTATACATAAATGACGATGACAGGGAGGTATCCACCGTGGCTATCTGGAGGCTTAAATGGGCAAAATAAACTCAATAAAGAGAACCTATAACAAAGAGGATCTGGATCTACTCATCGATATGCTCAGTACTCTACCTGAGGAAAAGAAAAACGATATAAATCGATGGACCTGGTGGGCTGGTATAGAGAATACGGATAGGCATACGATCCCCGTTATACGTAGGAGTGACTATGCCAAATCTGATCTACAGCGCATAGTGGATGATAAAAAGGACATACGGCATCTGATAAACAAGTGCTTCGGAAAATCTATTGGTAAATGGGTGCGGGCTTTTTTGTCGGAGCCTATAGAACAGGCCCCTCTATATCTCAATGACCCATCCCTACTCAAACAGGCTGTAGCTCGCTGGCGTTTGTCTATAGCGAAGTAACCAAAAGGACTGAAAAATGAACGACCTCGTACGCCTCAGCAAGACCTTGTCCCTCGCTCTACGGCACAGACCTCAGGACTTCGGTATAGAGCTGGACCCAGAAGGATGGACATCTTTACCAGACCTCCTGGACTCACTCCAAGAGAGGCCAGCGTTCAGGGACGTGACTCTGGTAGACATAGAAATGATCCTTGGAAAGTTCGACAAAAAACGTTTTGAACTGGACGCTAAAGGGGAGCGTATCCGAGCTTACTATGGACATTCTGTAGCTCAAAAAATAGAGCGTACGTCTGTGGCACCCCCAGGCACCCTCTATCATGGCACCTCACCCGAAGTGCTGTCCCAGATATTATCTGAGGGGCTAAAACCTATGGGACGGCAGGATGTGCACCTGAGCACTAGTATAGAGACAGCTCGTATAACTGGTGCTCGCAAAAACCCCCATCCTGTGATACTACTGGTGAATTCAAAGCGGGCCCATGAGAGCGGAGTGAGATTCTACCGGGGGAACCAAGACGTGTGGCTGTCGGATCCTGTACCTCCATCGTACATCAGCGTATACAGGGCGTGAAAGAAAACTCTTTAGGATAGGTGTTGAAAATAGTATATTGATTCATCAAATAACAGGAGGTGACTGTGGGTGCTGATTACACTGCCAAAGCAATTATCGGTGTTCGTTTGCCAGATGATGAGAGCCTTCCCAAACTCATGCAGTCTGTGAGAAAGAGAGCCTTCGACCATAAATTCGAAGACGACGGCGAGACCGAATACCACCCTAAAGACGGTCGAAAGCTATGGCTCGATGAAACCGTAGAGATAGAAACTGAGGAGCCTGCTATCGTGTTTAGTGTCGACGATGATCTGGATGAGGACGATATCTACGAAGGTCAGAAACTTATCAAGGCTCCTGAAGGTCTCGAGTTTGCCAACGGAACCGATGGAGATAATCTTTGTATCGGAGTAGTAATCCGAACAGGATCCTCCAATGGCGAAGAAGACATAGCGTTCGAGAGGATACCAGACATCGACAAGGTAAAAACTCAACTCAAAACTCTTTTAGAGCCTGTTGGGCTTTGGGTAGAAAAAGATTTTGGTTTATACGCGATACTAAGCTGCTCTTATTAAACAATATTGGAGCTATCTGTGAGCACATTCAAGGTAGAGGTCAAAAAAATAGCGAGAGTCTATCCTCACAGCAATGCCGATCGCCTGGAGCTGGCGCAGGCGGAGGGCATGACATACCAGTTTGCTGTCTCCAAAGGGTCCTACGCCGTGGGGGATAGCATAGTGTATTTCCCGGTGGACTCTCTCCTACCCCAGGAGTTCATAGTCCAGCAGAACATCGCAAATTTCCTGGCAGGAAAAGACAAGAACCGTGTAAAAACGGTTGCTCTGCGCGGAGCGATTAGCCAGGGGTACGTATGCTCTGTAGGAGATGTCCTGAGGTATCTCAAAACAGATACCCTACCTGAGGACCTCACTACGGCCCTGGGAGTGGTGAAATACGAGCCGCCTGAAATCAAAATCAGCACAGGTAATCTGGTACGGATGCCCGAGCATGTGTCTGTGTATGACATCGAGGGGTGTGACAACCATCCTGATATCGTAGAGATGCTCATGGATATACCCTGCGTCATCACTGAGAAGATGGAGGGTACTAACGCCTGGGCTACTATGGACCCTGACAGGAGAGTGTCTGTAGGTCAAAAAAACTACACTATCGAGAATCTGGCAGAAGGTCCTGAGCATTATTTTTGGACGGTGACACGCAGAACTGGTATCATTGATGCTTTGGACAGACTGTCTGAGATCTACGGTGGTAGCCCTGTTACTATTCGATCGGAGATGGTAGGACCTGGTATACAGGGGAATTACTACCGGCTCAAGCAGCTTATGTGTTTTGTGTATGATATTGAGGTTGCTACGAGATACGTACCCTACACGGACCTGGAGGGCTTGCTGTCTGAGTTAAAGCTCTCTAACTGGTTTGTACCTGTGCTGTCTAAAGGTATCACGCTTAGGGAGTGGCTAGCCGGTAGGACGATCCAGGAGGCAGCCAACGGGGTGAGTATCTGGAATCCGGATAAAGAGAGTTTGCATTTATATGACATCAAGAAAGATCAACAGAGTGTCGTTAAAATCCGTGAGGGTATCGTTATCAAGCCTATGATCGAGCAGGAGATCGTGGGGTTTGGTAGGCTATTCCTGAAACAGCGGGATCCGGTGTATCTGGATAAAACTGGGAACTGATCTATCAAGCAATCCTGTTACTGTGTCAGATACCAAGGACTACATACAATGCTCAGCGATGATATCAAGATAATTGATTTCTTGCGCGATAGAAATTTCTTCCCTGACGACAATGGTGCGTGGAACCGTATTAAAACGGTACTGAATGAATTAGACAAGTCTCCTTGCACAGGCAGCCCAAAATTTCCTACTTTTGAGGAAGTAGACGGTCATGTCGGTATTGTATTGCGCAAAGCTGATGGGTACGACGATTGGCAAAGTATGGCTGTACGTGAAGCCTACGAATTTATAGAGCGAAAAATCCTTATTGTATCCGAGCAGCGGACAAACAACAATGCTGTCACTCCGCCCAAAGACCGCGACTGTGATACGTGCGAAAATGATGGTGATTGCTTTGTAACTATGCTGAAATGCAAAGGGTACGTGCGAGCAACACAATAGTGCTGTGACGTTGGGTGCAGTGCCGCCTGGAACAATAGGAGGGGTTTATGCTGGTGCGTGTTCAAAACACAGCTCAAGGTAAAACAAACGAGATTGACTACGACAAACTTGCTGCACAAGGAATTGATACACAGGTGGTACAGACAAACAGCAGCGACTGTGCGGCGGCGCTGCGTGCTATCAAATCATATGCCAGCTCCATAGACTATGCTAACCTGCGTAGGGTTGAATCATTTTCAAAATGGTGTGAAGAGCAACTCAGGCTGACTAAAACGATACAGGGGAGTCAACGTGAAAGTTCTAGTCGTTGATGATGGATCCAGCGAACGGTCCCAGAAACTGCGTGATGCAATGCTATCTATGCAATGTATCGAAAACCCTGTGGCACAACCCCCATCAAAAACAGAAAAACTTTTTCGTACCTGTAAGCGGGTGGGGTGCTCCAGTAGATACTACTATTCTGAAAAAGAGTGTGATCGACATGTATAGCCGTACACTAAAAACACCGTAGGCCTCAGAAATAAAAACAGGAGCCCAAAAACTATGTCGAAGAATAAAGAGCCATTCGCAGATATGCACGGGCTCGAAGGCCTGTATGTTTTCTTGAACCACCCCGCAAGAGTCGGTATATCCGATAGTCACTATCCTATATTCCAAAGACTCATGAACGAATCCGCACATGAGATACAAGAGAGACGCGCCCAGTCTGTTAGGGATGCCATTATAGTACTGCGAGACACTGTAGCAGCAGCTGATTCGGGTAGTCTTTGCCCTACATCTATATCCGTGAAATGTGCGCGAGAGATATTACAACAGACGCCAATCTAAGACCGCGACTGTGATACGTATGAATGGGTATGTGGCAGGCATAATTTTATGCTATTAGTGCTTGTTCTAACGCTACCAATTTTGTTTATAGTTTATATCTCTTTTATCTTTCAAGGAGTCCTATCTAATGAAAATACTACCATGCCCTCCCCCGTGTAACACTGAAGCGGTATTAGTAGATGACAATGGTTTTTGGGTAAAGTGCCCTAAATGTGGACTAAGATTACGTCAGGTAGACTCCACTGCCCATAACGCTGTTGAAGCATGGAATAAAAAGAGCATTGACAAACCGTAGGTGTAGCAGCCAATGGCACCCCACACAATCAACTCGAAAAACTCTGCCATGACAGTTTAAAAGGCTCTCACCAAAGAAAAATGTTATCATGTAAAAACAAAAATAAAAAAATAGTTCTCAAACGTACACGGACTCGAAAAATATAATAAAGCACTTACCCGATTACGGCACCCCAAAAAGTAATTCACTATCAGTAGAAAAAATACTGGATAATCTCAATACAGAAAAGTATATTTAATAAGCCGACAAAAAGAAACCCAATTCAAGGAGGCCAACAATGGCGCTGGAAGTGACGATCAAGGCAAAGGTACAGGAGTACATCAAGAAGGAAGAGATGTTCACGAGCGTGGACATCGCCAACGCTATCAAGAGAGAAGGCGTATGGGTACGTGTGAGAGAGGTGCGGGACTGGCTGCATGCAAACGCCAAAGACCAGAGCCTGTTTGGGGACTACGGTCAGTCGACGGTCATCGTGTGCAACGGCAGCGCCCAGGCTACCCTCTACCACCCCATATTCAAAGATGCCAGCGAGTACACCTCCCTGGACCAGGTATCCCTGACCCCCGACGAAGTGAAGGACATCCAGAAGAAGGTGGCGGGCACTACGAACGTCAAAGCCACCCCGGACATCACCGCGATATTCGACAATACCAGTACCCCGGATCTGAGCGTCATCATCAAGTCCAAGGAACGCATCAAGATCCCCGGCGAGATCACTCGCAAACTGGGACTCAAGCCTGGCGATCGGGTGGACCCAGCGCTCATCAAGACCCACACAGTGATCACTAAGGACCTGTACGTGAACTCCGACTACCGGATTAGCATCCCTAGGTCTTCAGTGAACTGGGCCCCTTCTCCCGTGAAGGTCATGCTCAAGGACGGAGAGGTGGTGTTCGACAAAGCGTAGCAGTGACATTGCTTTAGAGTTCTTTTGAAAACCTTTTTTATACTAAACTGAATTGGAGAATACTATGGCAGACAAAGAGAGGTACCTGGAAGCTGCAGCTACTCTTTCTCGAACTTTCGGTAGGGGTCCCGAAGGCGGAGAATCGTGGGCTATTCATAAGATTTTGGATGGAGGGGATCCACTGGAAGTAAGGGCAGCACACCGCATCCTTGCGGGGGACGTACCTCCCCCTCCCAGAATTGTTGAAAAGAGAAGCTGTAAGATACCCTGTGCAGAATGTACCACTCCCTACTGGAGCTGTTGAGCCGGGATATACTATGAACCTACCTGAAGAATTAAAAAACTGGACCGACATCGACTGGGCAGTCTATAAAATAGGCCAGTCGATTGGTCTATTCCCGGACCCGGCAGAGCCCTTAGATTTTCAGGTGAAATACAAGCACGTGTTCTGGTCCAGGAACAGGCTGGGAGACGCCATGTACACGTTTATAAATGAACTGGAACTCCTGGGCATCGTGGAGAGAAATGAAGATAGTCAAATACGGTGGGTAAAACACTACGAACCAGAACCTTTCAGCATGTGAGGAGAGGGCATGTCAGGCAAAGGTGACACATACCGTCCCGTGAATCAAAAGAAATGGGACGAGGGCTATAATAAGGCATTCCCAAAGCTTTTTAAAACGTTTGTGAGGCCTGTAGGACACACGTGTATGACATCCAGCGGTATCCATGAGGGCATCACGTTCGGTACCGGGGAATTGAATGACTACGGCTACTGGGAGCAGCCCTGTTTGGAGTGCGCCCGTGCCTGGGAGGAGCAGTACCCAGAATACGGTCCCGCATGGCCTTTCGATTCGGAGTACCTGGAACGTCCTGACGAATTTCTCAAGAAGCTCAGAGAGAAGGCAGAAAACCAATGAGCACAGGAAGTAGAATCAAAAAGCACAAAAACTTTTACATTAAAAACCTATTACATGGAAGTATATTAATGATACGCGACCTTACTAATTTGCTCGGAAGGACTTACTAATGGCTCTGCACTACTTCCTCGGCGACGCTACCGACCCTATACTCAAACCCGCGTTGATTTGTCACGTCTGTAACTCGGTTAATCGATGGGGGGCTGGCTTTGTCCTAGCCCTCAGCGCAAAATGGCCAGAACCTGAGAAGGAATACCACAACTGGTTCGCTACCGGCAAACCTCAGCTCGGGGACGTCCAGTTCGTACAGGTCGCTCCCGACATCATCGTTGCCAACATCATAGGCCAAGAAGACACTCACTGGAAAGGTGGTGTGCCTCCAATCAGGTACGCCGCTTTCACCAAGGGTCTCACCGCGGTGTTCCATAAAGCCAAACAGGAAAACCTCACGGTACACGCGCCTCGACTTGGCGGAGATCGGTCGGGCGGGGACTGGAGCACTATCGAGAAAATTCTCATGGGTACCATGACGGTAGAGACCTACATCTACACCCTACCCAGAGAGAAAAAAGAATGGCCCGGTACCGTATATGAGAATGATGTCGCTCCTGACACGACACCCACGACAGACATTGATCTCAGTTCGGTTTTCAAATAGAGGTGTGACATGAACATAATCGAAACAAAAACGCTACTCACCAGTAAGTTTCTCGAATTCAAAGAGACTTACTATGAGGCTGTGACCGGTGGGAAGATAAACCGATGGAGCTGGGTACAGCGGCCTAATAATACGAGTGCGGTAGTGATAGCTGCCACAGCGGGTGACAATCTCGTACTCATAAAGGAGTATCGAGTACCCCTCGGAGGGTTGTTAATAGTAATTAGAAAATCTGGACTTTTCTAACTAAATTTAGACAAATCCTAATTATCTATTAATATTCCATAATTTATAGATCCATATACCAAATAAAATAGCAAAGGACTTCTCTGTATGAAAGAAAAGAAACCTATGGTGGTCAGAGTAACTAAAGAAGAATTTGAACTCGATGATGGAAGAATTTTTCCTCATGTTGTTGAACTGGATGAGGTGCCCACAGTTGAGGAGTTCCAAAAAATTTACGATAAAGTCCGTGATACCTACAAAGATATGTTGAGAGAAGATGAATAAACTTGTAAGTATCAAAGAAGCGTCCAACCTGTTGGGAGTAGAGCAAAAAACTCTCCGTAGATGGGAGAGCAATAGCTCTATCTCCCCTATTAGAACTATTGGAGGACATAGAAGATATCGTATAGAGGACATTCAGAAACTGCAAGGTATTGATACTATAGATAAAAACGGTGGTACTGCCGTCTACTGCCGAGTTTCTTCTCACGAGCAAAAACAAAAAGGTGATTTAGATCGACAGAAAGGCCGAATGCTTGATTATTGTGTCAGTAAAAAATACACCGTAGATTTCATTTTTGAAGAAGTCGGATCAGGTATGTCCGATAAAAGGGCAAAACTTTTAAGGCTTCTGGATCTGTGCGTAGCTGGAAAGATTTCAAGAGTAATTGTTGAGCATAAAGATAGATTAGCTCGCTTTAACATAAATTACTTGAAAAAGTTTTTTGATAGTCATATTGTGGTCTTAGAGATAGTAGAAGAGACGTTGCCTAAGAGTTATGAGAATGAATTGGTTGAAGATATGTTGTCCCTTATTTCTTCTTTCTCCTCAAAAATTTATGGGCGTAGAAGTGCTGAAAACAAAAAGAAAAAATCACAAATAATATCAAAACAGGAGGCCCTCGATGCCAGTATTTCAATCCCCTAATATTTGTAATGATCTCTTTAAAATGCCTGAGTTCAAAACTGTGGCGAACATTGTAAGAGATGATTTTGGCCATAAAATGGTTGAAGTAAAAAAGACATTTCATGAACAAAAAAAGATTCTGACAGGCTTTAGAGTATCTCCTATGTACAAAAATATTCTTTCCTTATTTTGTTCTGATGTTATATCTATTTCCATAAAGAATGGTGAACCTATGACTATATATGGTTTGCCTGTTATTGAAGATGAAGAAGTATCTTGTATTCAATTTGAGTTTAAAGATAAAGAATAAATATGAAACTCATTCGTTCTTCCAAATGTAGCCTCAAATTCGCTACAGCCTCCAAACTCTCAGAACTCAAACGAGTCCTCTCTGAGTATGGACGAGTCTGTAACATTTTCATTGCGCATTTTTGGAATAACGATACTCCCTCTAAATCTGAACTCCTGAAAGAAATAGTAGATCTTCCACAGGAAACCTGGCTCACCGCACGACTCCGTAAGGTAGCCGCTCGGGAAGCTATTGACATGATCACAGCGGTGAGGGAGAGGTGGAAAGATAAACCCTGGAAAATCTCTATGCCTGTTCATAAAGGCAAAAGAGCCTATGTATCCTGTACTATAGCAGATCTTCAAGAGAAAGAGACTAAAGAATTTGATGCTTGGTTACATCTACAGTCCATTGGAGAAGAGATCATCCTGGATTTTCCTATTAAGTTCCATAAACATTTCAATAAACTGGCTATACAGGGGAAACGTCTTAAC
>Ga0315295_10000542_pt1 | contig 32700 bp, 34 predicted proteins | sample YL17G14_0_MG_FD_204453 | JGI IMG/M metagenome (GOLD analysis project Ga0315295, IMG submission 204453) | Sediment microbial communities from Yellowstone Lake, YNP, Wyoming, USA - YL17G14_0 | ecosystem: Environmental > Aquatic > Freshwater > Lake > Sediment | place: USA: Wyoming | collected... | reverse complement strand
ACGCCGGTTATGTACTCATCCAGAGGCGACCTGAGGCTGCCGTGAACTATCTCGTAGCCCTGCTCTTCGATATGCTCAGGGAGGTCCCTCAGATACTGCATGTTATCTTTTGTGATAACGCTCTTGGTCCAGTTGATGGAGCGGATTATGTCGCCGCGGTAGAAGCCGATGCCCACGTCATCGGATACCGCCTTGTCGTGATTTCCCGCGACCGCCTTCACGTTAAGGCTCCGCAGAAGATCGATGCATGCGTTGGGGTCGGCTCCGTATCCGACGATATCCCCGGCATAGATGAACTTCTCGATGCCTTTCATGGCGTCAAGCACCGCCTTGAAAGCCTCAAGGTTTGAATGAACGTCAGCAATTATTCCGTATTTCATGCGATCCACCTCGAGCCGTACGATGGGCTTAATTGACGGGATTATAACATAACGTGTATAATGGACGTTCATGAAATCAAAGGAGAAAGAATTCAACTACAGGAAACTGATCAGCGCCAAGGGCCTTGTCCGCTCGGCCGTTATAGAGAAAGACCTGGACCTTTTAATATTCGCGGATAAAGCGCTGACCTCCATCGCGCTCGAAGTCCTTAAAAAAGAACGCGGCGAGCTTGATTATTTTATAACTAAGAACCCGAATTTCGAGAAGACACTCAAGCCCGTGCACGTTTCTGTTTTCGCGCCCAAGTTAGTGCGTCTCATGGCCTGGGCGGCGAAAAAGGCCAACGTGGGGCCAATGGCAGCCGTGGCGGGCGGTATCGCGGAACAGGTGGGTAGGTCGATGCTCAAGCACTCCAAAGAAGTTATAGTCGAGAACGGCGGGGACATATTCATTAAGTCCACGAAAACGAGAAGGATAGGCGTCTACGCCGGAAAGTCCCCGTTCTCCGAGAAGATCGCGATCGAGATAAATCCGGAAGACACCCCGCTGGGTGTTTGCACTTCCGCCGGGACAATTGGGCATGCCATCTCTTTTGGCAACGCTGACGCTGTAGTGGTTACCGCCAGGTCAGCCGCTCTGGCCGACGCTGCGGCCACAGCGATAGGAAATCTGGTAAAAGGCGAAGATACAATAGAGGACGGGCTTAACCTGGCAAAAAAGATAAAGGACCTTCACGGTGTGCTCATAATAAAGAACGATAAGATGGGCGCGTGGGGAACGCTGAAGATAGTCTCGCTCTAATTATCTCGTCTACCCGCAACTCGTTAAATTAATTAAGCCTTTTGATTGACCATTAAGAATATCAGATTACCAGACTATCAGTGCGAGAATTTCAGAAATCAGAATCTCAGAATCTGATATTCTGAACTTCTGAATTCTCCTCTGATGATCTGATTCTCTGATGATCTAATTTGTTACCGGGAACGTGTTGTAAGCTTCCGGCATGATATAAGCGGGACCGATGTCTCCGGCAATGTTCATTGCCTCGGCCAGGTTGTCCGCGGGGATGATGCCCAGCCTTTTTACGATATTCTTGTCCATTTTGGTCACCCATATGATCCTGAATCTTTCAGCCTTGCCGAAAGCCGAAAATATCGTGTGACCCGGTATCCTGAACTCCCGCTTAAGCTCCCCCTCAACGGCAGATGAGGAGCCCAGCTCGACATACTTCATGTAATCCTTTGCCGGCAGCCCCTCTCCCGCTTCCGCGAGAAGTATCAATGTCCCTTTATCTTCCAGAGCGTAAGAAGCCATTTCCATGGCCTTGTGTGACTGCACAAAGTTCATGTCTTTTGAACCTCCGCCCGCCGAAGCGATCACCGCAGAAGCTTTCTTATTTATCCTGACCTTTGACCTTTTATCAAGCTCTTCGCAGCCCGCCAGATGTGCCTCGTTCAGGTCCCCGCAGAATATGGATGATATGCGGCCCGAATCATCAAGGATAACGTTAATGATGAGGTCAGGATTAAGCATCCTCGCCGCCTCAAGCATGTCCTCGTGCACGGGGTTGCCCTCCAATATGCCGGTCCTCGCTTTATCGCTTCCAAGACACATCTTGTGGTTGGTCTGAATGGTCTCGAACGAAGATATTCCGGGAAGCACAGCCTTGCGTCCTCCTCCATATCCCGCAAAATAATGGTAGGTCACAGCTCCTGTAAGGATAACCCTGTCCGCGTCAGCCGCCATTTTGTTCACCGAGACCTTTGTCCCCCTCGAGGTGGTATCAAGCTCAACAAGGTTCGTTCCGCTGCCGCAGTCATGATCGACAAGCTCGATCCTTTTTGCGATATCCTCCCCCACTATGCCGATGTGTTCTTTTTTCGTGTGGAGCCTGTGGGTCCCGCAAGAAAAGATTATGAAGATGTCCTTATCGGGGATGCCTATTGAATTGAGCTCGTTTATTATGACGGGTAGGAAAACTGATGCGGCTATGTTCCTTGTCCTGTCTGAAACAACAATGGCTACGCGTTCTCCCGCCTTGAATGTTTCATAGACGCTTTTTGACGAGATGGGATACTTGAGCACGCGCCTGATCTTTTCTTCTGGGTTTATGAGGGGCTGTAGTTTTTCGCCGTTCAGAACGGAAAGCACCCTGTCTTCCGATAGGTTGAGCCCTATTTTTTTGCCGCCGTATTTAAGGTCGAGGGTTTTCAATTATTTCTTGAGGTATACCCCGTCGTTATCCCTGACATATTCCTTGACCTTTATGCCTATGTCATCGCCTTTTTTCGCCGCCTGGACCTTTTCATGCTCGATCTGCATGGAGGTTATCGGCTGTTCAAAATCGGTCGTATGGCCTTTTATGTGGACAACGTCCCCGACCTTTATGGGAGCAAGCACATTGATCGCCGCCACCTGTATCTTGTCATAATAGTGTGCTATCTTGCCCAGCAACTTTTCTTTCTTTACCTTAGGCTTGGCAACCTTCTTTACCTTTTTTGCCTTCGGTTTAACCTTTTTTACCTTCTTTTTTACCGCCATATCGATCGCCTCCTTGACTGGCATATTGTAGCCCTATGTCGCCTTTTTTGCAATTTAAGGTCGTTTTTATCGATATATATTATGGAGGGGAAAATGGGCATATCGGCCATATCAAGTGCAGCAATAAGGGCAACGCCTTTCGTCGCAAAGCCGAAAAACGTTGTTGACGTTCGAATGAACGTGAATTCGCTGCACGACGTGTTCACGCAGCACCTCATTAGCGAAGCCGAAAGCAATGGAAGTGTCGCCATAATCGCCCAAGGTATGGGTACACGGGGCGCTTGCCTTGCCGTTTCAGATGCTAAAGGCAACGTCAGGAACGTTACCGATCCCTTGGGACTAGCCCAGCATATGAAGAAGAAGGGGCTTGAGCGGATCACGTTAGAGCTTAAAGGTGCGCCCTACATCCGATGGAACTGCCTTGATAAGGTCTTTCTCGCCCTCCTGTCCAACGGGGGCTTTACAAAGGTATCAGGCGTGGAGGTTTTCCAGCTTGATGATTTCTTCGTTGATGACGCGATAAAAGGACTGCCTGTCATGGATAATATTACTTATTCTTTCAATGAAAAGTTGATCAGAGGGAGCATCCCCGTGCAAAAACTCTCCCTGGATGCCTTTGTAAACAGGTTAAGGAGATATCATGATACAGATGAACTGAAGGCGTATTATCTGCAGAATTGTTTGGGGGATAACAGGGATGAATTTATCAATGCTGTAATGGGCGTGATCAAGGAACTCCTTTCCAGTAGGGATGGATTTGATGCCGCCCTGACGATATGCAAAGGCCTATATGAACTTGATATTTCCGACAACACGAACATCTGGATAATAAAGGTTATGATGAAGAACGCGAGCATATTCATAGAACGGAACATTGACCGGTCATTGAAGATCTGGCGCACATTGTACGAGAATAATTTCGATATTTCCAATCGGTTCCCCGGCGAAGCCGATCAGAAGACGATCACGGTCCTCACGATGATGGACCTGGCAAGCAAGCAATTTTCGGTCGACCCGCAAAAAGCCTGCAAGATATGGGGCGCGGTCTATGATCTTGAACAATCAAGAGGCCAGCATCTTCTTGTGGTCAAGACGATGTGCTTTACGGCCAGTGAGATATTCACCAGAGATATCGATGCCGCATTGACCATATTGAGGAGCGTGGTAACGTTCACGGGGATCCCTGAGGATGTCGTGTCAAGGATAGTATCGCAGACAATGATTGATTCAATGTTGTTGATCCCGGAGAATACCGAGTCGGCTGTTAAGTTCTTAAAATTCCTTTATGAGGTCGATCTGCAGCCTGTAAGGCGGGTCGATATCATCACTGCACTCTTCAACAAGGCGTCGCAGATCATGAATTTCCGTCCGAACGAAGCTGTCCGCCTGCTGGAGGCCGTACTCGAATTGGAGCCGACTTCCGATAACCAGCTGAACGCGCTTTCAATTATGTATGAGATATCCGAACTGCCGGACAACAAAGAAACATATTTCAGTTATGCCCTTTGGACGGAAATGCTTAAGCTGAACGTCCCGGAGAGAGAAAAATTCAAGGTCATTGCGACCATATTCAACCGCGCATACTCGTCGGAAGAAGAAAGAAAGCTCCTTTATAAGTATTTTGCCAATACCGTTTCGGGGCTCGATCCGGACACATATTTGCGGATAATGTCCGGCTTGACCTATTTCAATCATGATTATGAAGGGGTCATCAAAATGATCGATGAAAGCGGCACTGACAATCCTGCCGTACTGGGTCTGAAAGCGGACGCGCTTAGGAAAATGTGGCGCCATGACGAAGCCATAGCTCTTTGCTCGGCGATCATAGAAAGATGCTCCGCAATGGTGGCGCCTGGTTTTAACGATTCTCAATCGCTCCTGACGGCATATTGCTGCAGGGGGTACAGCCTGATCGAAAAAAGCCGAATTACCGCTCCGGAGAAACAGGCTACCATTAGGGGGAATGCGATAAGTGATTTTGAGCACGCCATAAAAGCGGCTGAAAAGTTCGATTTTCCGATCCCTCCGAGGGCATATTCGGGGATAGCATTCGCGTACAAACTGGCCGGCAACGTCCAGAAGGCCCAAGAGTTCTATAAAAAGGCCATCGAACTTGATTCGGACAATGAAAAGGCCAACAGGGCGCTCCTTTCGATCAATAACTGGAACGGCATTAACGACGGCGGCGCTAATCTTAATGGAAGTAACGGACATTCATAATCCATAGTCCCTTTCTTTGCTGTTATGATATAATTCCCCAAATGATCCAATGGGTAATTGCTTTAATAATTCTCGTTATTTGCCTCTATCTCTATAAAAACGAGCTACAGGTCAAGACCCTGAAGTCCTCTCCGATTTCAAGAGGAAAGCCCGTTATAGGCATTGTTTCCGACTGGGACCGCAAGGGTGTTCCATATCAATCGAGGTTCCTCTCCAAGTGCCTTAGCGCCAGGTTCAATGTCCAGATCTTCGCATACAATGCATATGTAAGGGACGAGGCGGACTGGGGATACAAGGGCCTTGTCTTCACGAAGATCGTAAAGCCATGGAAGTTGATCAACTGGATAAAAAAGAACAACATAAAGGTGGTCTTCTTCCCGGACAGGCTTGAGGATGAACGGGTCCTTGACTGGTGTAAAAAGAACAAGATAGCCACCGTGATGATAATAAACTATGAGACCATCGCGAAGGAGGATTTTCCTGCACTTAAGAAATATACAAAGCTCTGGTGCCCCGTTAAGTGCACTCAAGGTCTGCTCAAGAGCTATGGCTTCAAGAATACCAGCTTTATCCGCTGGGGAATAGACAACGAGATGTTCCGGCCGGGAAAGATCAATGTAAAGTATCCGGTCCGCTTCTTTCATAATGCGGGATGGGGCGGCGTTGAGTGGAGAAAGAACACGCAGGCCGTAGTGGAGGCGTTCGATATCGCGACAAGAAAGAACAGGAACATCAACCTGGTCATAAAGACCCAGAAGCCTTTGTTCGAATACCCGGAACACGTAAAAAAGATCGTGCATAACAACGGATACATTCAGGTGATCGAAAAAGATATGGGGCTGGCCGATCTTATCGTCCTTTATCTCTCGTGCAACGTATCGATACTGCCGAGCAAATGGGAAGGCATCGGCATTCCTTTCATAGAATCGCTCGCGATGGGACATCCCATTATCACTGTGGACGCACCTCCCATGAACGAATGGGTGCGCGACAGCTTTAACGGCCTCTGCGCCAAGGTCGCGAGATGGCAGCCCCGCGTGAACAGAAAGCTCTTGGTGAAGGGCGCGCTTGTTGACGTGGACGGCCTTGCAAAGCGGATACTTGACCTCTCCGATCCGAACCTGATAAAAAGAATGAGCGTTAACGCCGTCAAGAGCGTAAGGAAGAGCAAAAAGGAGTTCTCAAGAAAAGCGCTGAGGTTCACTGATTCCCTATGCTGAAAGCCGCGCTCATAGCACCCAATTCCCTTCCTATCCCTCCCATACGAGGCGGCGGCATCCAGAACGTTGTGGCCGAAACTGTCCCTTTCTATAAGGAATTCAGGCCGTATGTATTCTCTAACCTTGAATACGGCATTGACTCGCTCCCGCTCCGGGAGACCGACGGCAATGTTGAACACAGGCGCATCTGCCTTTCAAGCTGGGAGGAGCTCCGGATCCGTCTAAGACATTTTACCACCCATAATTATTTCCCATACGTATACAAGATTATCGGCCAGCTGAAGCAGATCGAGCCTGATGTTATCCATTTGATGAACAGGCCGTGGTTCCTTCCGATATTAAGAAAGCATCTTGGGAGCCGTACCAAGATAATCCTTCATCATTTCAACAACTACCTTATGGAAATGCCTAAAGCTAGGGCCCAAGGCTATCTTAAACTGATCGACGGTTTTATCGGCTGCAGCGACTTTACGGTGAACGCGGAGGTTGTCTCCCGTTTTCCGCAGTACAAGAACATATGCCACACGGTAAGCAACGGGATAGATGTCGGCAAGTTCGATCCGGCAGCTATTGACCAGAAGAAGCTCGCTGTCCTGAGGGATAGGTACAAAATAAAGGATAAAGACATAGTGGTCCTTTACGTCGGAAGGCTTACTGAAGACAAAGGCGCCGGCGAGCTGCTCGATTCGGTCAAGGAACTCATCACGAATCTCGGCATGAAAGAGGTAAAGCTGCTTATCGTGGGCTCCAGCTTTTTCGGCGGCTCGACCAGGGTCACAGGCTTCATGAAAAGGCTGCACAGGTCGGCCGAGGAGATAAAGGACAACATCATATTCACCGGCTTCATCAACAGGCCGGAGATGCCCGCGATATTCGCGCTCTCAAGCCTTGTGGCGGTGCCCTCTATCGTTCAGGACGCCTCGCCGACAGTTATCTACGAGGCTTCTGCGATGAAAAAACCCGTTATCGGGTCCCTCAGGGGCGGCATCCCCGAGATCGTGCTTGAAGGCAAGACCGGGCTCCTGGTGAAGGACCCTAAGGATATAGACGAATTGACCGAAAAGATGCTATATTTGATAAAGAATCCGCAGGTCGGGGCGGAAATGGGAAAAGCGGGCCGCGAGTTCATGAAAAAGAACTTTACCTGGCAGACGGTCGCGAACCGGCTCGAACAGGTCTATCTTGAGGTCTTGGAGGGCAAATAATGGCTAATTATCTTGTTACCGGGGGAGCGGGTTTCATAGGGTCTCACCTTTCCAGAAAGCTTGAAGGGCTGGGGCACAGGGTCGTGTCGCTTGATAACTTCATGCATCCGTGCGAGAACCCGCACGATTCAAAGTTCGCCGATGTAAGATACTCGCAGGACATGTCCCAGTATTTCAAGGGATGCGACGCATGCTTCCATCTTGCCGCCCAGATATCGGTAGACCGGTCGATCCACAGCCCCCAGGAGACCATCGACATAAACGTGAACGGCACCCTTAACATACTTGAGCTCTGCAAGAAGCACGGCGTAAAACTGGTGTTCGCATCGACCTCGGAGGTCTACGGCACTTCACAGGCGAAAAAGATGAGTGAAGATCATCCGCTGGATGCTCAGAGCCCCTACGGCGCCTCAAAGGTGGCCGCTGACAGGCTTTGTAAGTCATATATCGATACTTACGGAATGAAGATAGTGATACTCAGGAATTTCAACACTTTCGGCCCCTATCAGAACGATGACAGCTACGGCGGGGTCATCGCCAGGTTCACCAAGCACGCGCTCAACGGAGAGGACCTGAACATATTCGGCTCAGGAAAGCAGGAGCGTGATTACATGTGGGTGGATGACGCTGTGGACGCTTATATAAAGCTCGTTAATCAGGCCGGGGTATATAACGCCGGCAGCGGCTCGACCATAACCGTGAACAGGATCGCCCAGATAATAAAGGAGGAGTCGGGCTCAAAGAGCAGGATAGTGCATGGCAAGCCCAGGCCCGGCGAAGTGCAGAGGCTCTGCTGCGACTCGGGAAAAATTAAAAAGCTCGGATGGCGCCCCAGGATATCCATCGAATCCGGGATAAGGAAATATGTCGACTTCTATAAGAATTCCCTTTTATAAAAGGACCTCGACCGAGAGCGAGATCGAAGCCGTAGCCTCCTGCATTAGGTCCGGTCACATGACGCAGGGCTCTCTTGTGGAGAAATTCGAGGCCGAGTTCTCAATGTTCACCGGCGCGAAATACGCGGTCGCGGTAAACTCCTGCACCTCCGCGTTATTCCTTTGCCTGATGCGCACGAGGCCGAAAAAAGTGAAGATCCCCTCAATGACCTTCGCGTCGGTCGCAAGCTGCATTCTTCACGCGGGAGCAACGCTTGAATGGCTGGATGAATCCTGGGCAGGCTCGCGCTACGCGCTTGTTCCGGACAGCGCGAACGAGGGAACGGTTTACGACTCCGCTCACGCCACCCACAGGGGTGACTCTGGCGGATCGGGAAAAGACCTATACTGCCATTCTTTTTATCCAACAAAGCTTCTTTCATCGGCCGAGGGTGGGATGATCGTCACCGATGACAAGGAACACGCGGACTGGCTTAAAAAGGCAAGGTGGCATGCCCGGGTCGGCAGGTCATGGGACTACATCATCGAGTTCCCCGCATGGAAGATGAACATGACGGATATCCAGGCGGCGATAGGCCTTGATTACCTCGGAAGATTGGATGATGAGGCGAAGCAGCGAAAGGCGCTGCTCGACCTTTACAACAGGCTGCTCGGCACCTCTATAAGGTCCGATCACATCTTCCAGACGATCGTCTCCAAAAGAGGCGATTTCGTGAGATACATGGAAGATAAAGGTGTGGAGTGCAGCATGCACTTTAAGCCTGTACATAAGCAGCCCGCGTTCAAAGCGCATTATACGAAGCTGCCGAGGACGGAGCACTTTGAGCATCTCGCCGTGTCGCTTCCGCTTTATCCGTCGATGAAAAGCTCAGAGGTTGAGGAGGTCTGCTCCCTGGTGAAAGAATGGAACGCAAAGAACCCTATGCCTGATAAAGAATACAAGGATTTCAGTTCGTTCATTAAGGCATAAATGAGCATTTTCACTTCTATTCCCGCAATGATGTATCACCACGTGAACCGCGAGCCGGAGGATTCCATCAGCATAACTCCGGAACATTTTGAGGAACAGATAAAATATCTTGCCGAGTCGGGATACAGGTCGCTTCATCTCTGTGAATTCTTTGATCGGTTAAAAGGGTGGAGCATCCCGGATAAGCTTGTACTGATAACTTTTGATGATGGCTACGCGGATAATTACTTATACGCCTATCCCATCCTCAAGAAATACAAGATGAAGGCAACGATATTCCCCGTTACAGCGTTCATTAAAGAAAGGGCGGATAAAAGACCGCCGGAACGTATATCGAACTTCGATCTTCTTATGAAGACGCCTTTCGAAAAAAGCGGGCTTGATGATTTCCTTTCCTGGGAAGAGATGAGTGAAATGGAGGGAGGCGGGCTTGTCGACATCCAGGCACACTGCCATACTCACGCCGCCTACTGGGAGGGGGATCAGGTCGTTTCTTTCTATGACGGCGGGGTTAATACAAAAATAGCGTGGGCAACGGACGGTGACGTAAGACCCGGCATACCCATATACAAGAGCGGGCCCTCTCTATGCGTTAGGCGATATTTTGACGATAAATCGCTGCGCGACAGACTGGCTGAATATGTGGAAAGTAACGGCGGCAGGGTCTTTATGGCCAAGCCGGACGCAAAGAGCATTCTCATGAGGATCGTTAAAGAACACGGCCGGATGAACGGTCGATACGAAACAGGAAAAGAATCTGACATAAGGATAATGGGAGAGCTTCTTCTGACAAAGGAGCTAATAGAGAAGAGATTGAAGAAGAACGTGGACTACATTTGCTGGCCGTGGGGAAGTGTGGATCGACCCCTCATGAAAAGGGCGCGCCGCGCCGGATACATAGGGGGCATAGGGATGAAGGGCGGGGCAAATATCAGGCTTACTGACGTAATGGACATTCACAGGTTCAACCCCTGTAAAAAGGATATCCCCGCGCTGAAACAGAAGTTATTCAAGCATTCAAAATTGTTCTATTCGTTGTATAATGACAAGCGATTGGATGATCTACTGTTGAACAGAAGAAGATTTGAAGATAAATGAACAATAACGGCGATAAGCCCGGGATAAGGGGCAGGTTAAAAAGCCTGGTCATAGGCGAAGCAAGGAACCCCCTCGATCAATCCGTGTTCCACAACATCTCGCTCATAGCATTCTTTGCCTGGGTGGGATTGGGCGCTGACGGATTGTCGTCGTCCTGCTACGGTCCTCAAGAGGCTTTCTACGCGCTGGGAACCCATCCTTTTCTGGGTATTATAATCGCCCTTGCAACGGCTTTGACCATTTTCATTATCGGTGAAAGTTATATGCAGATCATCGAAGCATTCCCCACCGGCGGCGGCGGTTACATTGTCGCAAGCCAGCTTCTTTCGCCGAATTTAGGCATGATATCGGGATGCGCGCTTCTCATAGATTATATCCTCACGATCACGCTTTCGATCGCAAGCGGCGCGGACGCGCTGTTCAGCTTTCTTCCCTATTCGATGATTGGATACAAGGTCTGGTTCGCTGTCGCCGCTCTTATTTTTCTCATCATACTCAACCTGCGCGGGGTAAAAGAATCCGTGCTTGTCCTCATGCCCATTTTTCTGGCCTTCGTTATTACGCACGCCATAGCGATATTTTACGCTCTTTCCACGCACTTACCCAACATACCCGCGGTGATCAATTCCACTGTCGGCGATATTAGGTCAACCTCATCAGAGGTTGGGGTCTTTGGTTTGTTCTTGATCTTAATGCGGGCATATAGCGTGGGCGCGGGAACTTATACGGGGATCGAGGCCGTAAGCAACGGTCTGCCGATACTGCGGGAACCAAAAGCAAAGACCGGCAAACAGACGATGAGATACATGATGGTATCTCTTGCCGCTGTCGTGCTCGGCCTTATGTTCGCTTATTCTCTGTATAAGCTCGTGCCTGTTCAGGGAAAGACGCTGAACGCGATACTTTTCGATAAGCTTGCTGCCGGCTGGGGAATTTACGGATATCTTTTTGTCCTGCTCACACTGATATCCGAGGCCGCCATCCTTTTTGTGGCATCCCAGACAGGATTCATCGGAGGCCCGAGAGTTCTGGCGAACATGGCGGCGGACAAGTGGGCTCCAAAAAGGTTCTCCATCCTGTCGGACAGGCTTGTTACAATGAACGGGATCCTGATAATGGGTATAGGCTCTTTGATCCTGATGTTGGCCACAAAAGGCTCCGTAGGTTTTCTTGTGGTGCTTTACAGCATAAACGTTTTTATAACGTTCTGCCTTGCACAGCTTGGAATGGAGAAGCTCTGGTGGAAATCAAGGAACGCCTTAAGGGACTGGAAAAGCAAATTCATAATGAACGGCATCGGTCTGATTCTCACAACATTCATACTTGTATCGGTCACCGTAATCAAGTTCCATGAGGGGGGATGGATCACACTGCTCATTACCGGGTCGCTGGTCGCCTTGATGTACGCCATAAAGATGAATTATTCATATACCGACAATCTCATCAGGAAAATGGACACCATCGTTGAGGATGTCGAGTCGTCGCATCCCATCAGACAGATACCGGTAGGTAGGGTGTTTGGAACACCGGTGAACCCGCAGGATAAAACAGCGGTAATACTTGTGAAAGATTTTACGGGCATCGGCCTTAAGACAATATTCAGCGTTTTCAGGTCGTTCGGCCCCGTGTTCAAGAACTTTGTATTCCTTCAGGTGGGTCTTATCGACGCAGGTGCTTTCCGGGGCAAAGAGGATATGGATCACGTAAGAAGCAAGGTGGAGCACGAGCTCAACAGATATGTCGAGATGATGAGGCATCAGGGATATAACGCGGAATCAGTGAGCGCTTATGGTATAGATACGGTCGAAGAAGTAGGCAATGTTGCATGCGAGATCTTTCAAAAGTATCCGAACGCCACCTTCTTCGGCGGCCAGGTCGTATTCCCCAAGACCACCTTCCTGTCGAGGCTTTTGCACAACTATACGCTATTCTCGGTCCAGGAAAGGCTCTACAAGTTGGGGATACCTCTCTTCATATTGCCCATCGAGCTATCTCCCAGCACCCTGCCCCATCATCCGCTTTTCCCCGTCAGGTGAACGATATTCGATATTAAAGGATCGAACGATCAATATATTCTATTGATTGCCCTGCTTCTTCGCCCTTTTCTCGGCCCTCTTCTCTTTAATCGTTTTCTTTGGCGCTTTTTTTATGTCTTTTCTATCTCTGTTGTCGCCCTTGCCCATTTTCTCACCGCCTTAATATATTGTTTCTTTATCAGTACCATCTGAATCAGTATCATCGGACCCCTTAAGTTCTTTTAAATATTTGTCCTTTCCATCTCCCGCTAAAGCTTTTCTGGCATACTTGAAGGCCGATTGAAAGTCATATGATTTGAACCCGGAATTCGAATAAAAATCATCGATCGCGCTTATATATTCATCTATCGTATGGTTCGCTATGACCTTGCTCATGGAGGTGTGAGCCTTATAAGATAAGGATACATCGATCTTTTTAACGCTCCATTCCTTTAATTTGTAATAATCTGTCAAATAATCCTCATTGGAGGGGTAATCGGACATGCCATCCATGTATCCCAGCACATACATGGTCTTCTCAAAATCCTCCATCTTATCCCATAAATACCCGTTCCTTGCGCCTACGTTATCCGTATTTATCGAAAAAGCAGGTATGCATATTATTATCATTAAAAGAACGCTCAATAATGTTTTTCTCATGTTCCACCGCCCTTATCAGAGAATTATACGCCCGCTTAAGCATTAAGCAACTATAACGCTCCTCTATCCCCATGGGGGATGCATGTATGATGAACAAATCTGAGCTTTCGGGCTGATCAAATAACAATATTGATTTAAGGGCTTTTCCTGAAATTGTCCTGATTTTATGTCGATAAATCATCGTATGGAAATAGCAAGAGGAAATGTCACATGCCTCTCGATACCTGAATATCTGTCCAGGTATCAGGCATGTAAAAAGGGTTATTTAACGGGTCTTCCCCGACCGGCTAAAAGTCATTTTTTGACCGATCTGAAGAGCATTCCCAAATCATTTGATCATATGCAGGTGCTGGAGAAGGCGATCGCAATAACGGATGCTTATATATGGCCGACCAGTACATTCACTCTTGTCTTAAATGAGGGGGGGAAGATCAATGTCCACGGTCAGAAAGCGTTATCAGACATGACACCATATGATGAGGTGGATGATGCGGTCGTGCCATCCCTTTCAAGAGAAGACCTCGGCATTGATGATCGGAACAGCCTTTATAACGCGGTCAGATCACTTACCTACGTGCCGCGGACCGATTTTCCGGAAGGTTTTGCTTTATATTTTTTGGAGGGCGACATTTTAAAGCGGGTTGTTCCTCAAAAGACATTCCCTGTAGATTGCAGTTCTATTGTCAGCAGGGTCTCTAAACATTCAAAGAAAATGATCATATTCCCGTTAAGAACTCCCTATAAGAATTTCGGAATGGCGATCTTAACATTTAAAGATGCCCTTCCATGGGAGGGAGAATATTTTAGTGATCCCTCGGGCGGCGGTTATGGCGGTCAAGGTATGCTGGAATATATGAGATGGTTCCGAATGCTTCAAGGTTCAATGACCGAAGCTCTTGAAAAACTTTCCTCTTAATTCTGCCCGATTATTTGCCGGTCAACCTATGATATTCTGCCGCGTCGCGGTCCATCCGCTCTTTATCCCCTACCTCGGCATAGCAATTCGAGCGCTGGCCGTATGCAAGGGCATAATCATCCTTTAAATTGATAGCCTCGGTGAAATCTGCGATAGCCTCCCTGATCTTGTTCGGCATGTATAAGTAAACAATGCCGCGGTTGTAATAACAATCCGGATTTTTTGGAGCCAGCCTTATTGCTTCTGTCATATTATTTATTGCAGCCTCATAGTTCTTCTTAGCAAAGTGAACGGAACCAAGGCTCTCCCACGCCGTGGCAAGGCTTCGATCGCATCTTATTGCCTCTATAAAATATTTTTTTGCCTTATCGAGCTTGTTTTGACGCAGATATATAATGCCAAGATTACAGTGAGCCTCCGCATGGTCCGATTTCAGCCTGATCGCGGCTTTCAGGTCAGCTTCGGCTAGATCATATCTGATCCGGTCCATATAAAATGTGCCGCGGTTGTAGAGGTACGGCTCACAGGTAGGATTCAGTTCGACTGCGCGGGTATAGTCCGATTCGGCTTCACTATTTCTTCCAAGTGCGCTAAGAGCATTTGCTCGATTGCAAAAAGCGATTGATAAGAAAGGATACAAAGCGATCGCTCTTGAAAGGTCGATCACCGCCTTTTCGTTCATGCCTTTTTTTATGTAAACCGAGGCCCTGTTGCATAAAACATAAGCAAGCAGACAATCGTAATGTTTGGAGACGATATAATCCGCTAACTCACTGAACGATTTATTCTCATATTTATGGTTTATCCTGCCATCGATCGTTTCAAAGGCCAGATATTTATTGCCGGGGAGTACCCAGAAAACAAAGGAATGGTTCGGAACATCGGCAATATGGATCGGCCAATTCAATTCGTGCCCAACGCTTATAAAAACCATGCTCGTGGTATCACAGTCCAAAAGCCTTTTGCCTCCGCTAAGCGCATCAGATAACAGCCCCATCGGAGAAAAGGTGATGCCAAAATCATCCCTTAATATTGTGAACAACGTCCGCATTTTTTCTTGAGGGCTCAGGTCATCTTTTATCTTTGACCGAGCCGCTTTGATGATATCGTTTATGACGGCGTATGCTTCAGCTGTTTTCTTTTCCCCTGTGACCTCGCTCTCGACCGCGAGCATTAAGTTCAAGGGGTTATCGGCCGATATTTCAGGATAATTCCCGGCGAACGGAAGGTTGACTATGTTCATTGATATATCAGCACGGCGGGCCTTCCCTTGAGCCTGCATATGATCCCAGGCTTTATTGATGTTCCCGCTGTCAATATAAGCGCTTTGCTGCATCGATGCCGCAGGACGCATAAGATCAGCCTGTGCGCTTGATCCTTCATCGGAATTCAAGGGCGCGCTGTATTTCGTCCCGCTGTCTATTTTCCTGTAAATGACGTTATCTGACATAGTTTCTCCGCTTATTCATCGTCATATTTATCGAGAAATTGCGGATTTTTGATCACTCTATAACCTCATCTCTTCTCCCTATCAAGCGATCGATACTGAATCGCTTCGGCGATATGGTTGGCTTTTATCTGCTCCGATCCCTCCAGGTCCGCTATGGTGCGGGATACTTTCAGGATGCGGTCATAACTGCGTCCGCTCATCTTAAAGTGCATTATCGCGGACTTTAAAAGCGCCTCGGCGTCGGACCCGAGTTTGCAGAACTCCCTCATGTGTTTTGGCAGCATCCTCGCGTTGCAGGTTATCTTCGATCCCATAAGCCTTTCCATCTGCCTTTCTCTCGCCTTTACGATCCTCTCTTTTATCGTGGCTGATGTCTCTCCTTTCGGGGAGCTCATGAGCTCTTCTTTCTTGAGCCTCGGGACCTCGATGTGGATATCTATCCGGTCCAGCAGCGGGCCCGATATCCTGCTCCAGTACCTCTGGACGCGGAATGACTGACAGGTACAGGTCTTTGTCGGGTCCATGTAGTTGCCGCACGGGCACGGGTTCATGGCCGCAACCAGCATGAACTCGGCCGGGAATGTCACGGAATTCATGGCCCTCGCTATGGTGACCATTCCATCCTCCAGTGGCTGGCGGAGCACCTCCAGCACTTCCCGCTCAAACTCGGGAAACTCATCAAGAAAAAGGACTCCCATGTGCGCCAGGCTTACTTCTCCCGGCCTTGGATTCCGTCCTCCTCCTATTATGCCGATATCGGATGTGGTGTGGTGGGGCGATCTGAATGGCCTGATGGTGATCACCGATTTTTTTGAGCTCAAAAGTCCCGTAACGCTGTACAGCTTGGTCACCTCAAGCGCTTCCTTTATCGAAAGTGGAGGGAGGATTGTCGGCAGCCTGCGAGCAAGCATTGTTTTCCCGGAGCCAGGGGAGCCTACCATAAGTATGTTATGGCCGCCGGCCGCCGCTACTTCCATCGCCCTCTTGGCATGCCCCTGGCCTTTGACGTCCGCCATGTCTATGTCAAATTGCTGCCGGCAGGAGAACAGCGATGCTATGTCCACCTTGTGCGGCGTGATATCTTCCTTTCCGTCGAGGTAATTCGAGGCCTGTTTAAGGTCTCCGCAGGCAATGACGCCGAGTTCCTCCACAAGCGCGGCCTCATCAGCATTCTCCCTGGGCACGATCGCCTTTTTAAAACCTTTTTCCAGCAGCGACATGCATATCGGCAAGACCCCGTTAACCGGGCGAAGACCGCCGTCGAGCGATAGTTCGCCGATGATGACGACTTGATCCAGTTTCTCCTCCTTTATCTGGCCCGATGACGCAAGCATCCCAACTGCGATCGGCAGGTCATACATCGGGCCTTCTTTCCTGACATCCGCGGGCGCAAGGTTGATGGTGAAATATCCGGGCGGAAATTCGAATCCCGAGTTGGTGATGGCGAACTTGACGCGGTCCCTGCTTTCTTTGACCGCCGCATCCGGGAGGCCGACTATCGACTGTCCCGGAAGCCCCCGAATTGAATCGACCTCAACCTCGACGATGAATCCTTCCAGTCCCGATACCGCCGCGCTGTTAACCTTTACCAACATAGAACGCATCCTTTATCAGCTCGAACCTTTCCATGTTGTAGATCGCCAGCACGTCGAACCTGCAGTTCACATTGCGGATATTGTTCTTATATATGTAAGTGGTGGCCGCATGGATTATGCTTTCGCGCTTCGATCTTCTTAGCGAGCCGAGAGGTGTGCCGAGGCTGCGTACGGTATAATTCTTGACCTCAACAAAGACCAGGAAAGCTCCGTCTTTCGCGATTATGTCGACCTCGCCTTGTGAGGAATGGAAGTTGCGATCGATTATCATATAACCCTTTTTCGATAGATAATCGACAGCTAGATCTTCACCCACCTTACCGCTTACAAAACTCTCAAGCCCCAACTATTACCCCTCCTTATTTCAGAAAACCTATTTTCCTGTCCTTCTTCAGTTTTGGAACTGCGATCACTTCTATGATCTTATTGATCTCAATGATAGCTTTATCATGAAGGATCACGCGGCCCTCTAAAAGCTTCAGTTTATTTGAGGTTTCATAATTTGAATAAAGCATCTGCCTTAATCGGATGAATGTATTAATTATGAATATATTCATTTTGATCGCTCTTTTACTGTTCAGTACACTTGAAAGCATGGCAATACCATGTTCCGTAAAGGCAAAAGGCAGTTGATGAGAATATTTGAGGTCCTTGAGGTGGTCGCAAATTGCGACCACCTCTGATTTTTCGCGTTCTGACAGTTGAAACATGAAGTTGTCTGGGAACCTGTCCCTGTTCCTTTTAACCTGTTCGTTCAACCTTTTTGTCGAAACTCCATATAATTCCGCCAGGTCACGGTCGATCATCACCTTTTGGCCTCTGATAATGAATATTCTGCTCTCGATAGTTTCCTGTGTAACAAGTTCTTCCGACATATTGGATATTCCTGCCCGATTATCAGCAAGAAATTGGCCATTTCTTGCCTAGGTGATCCTGAGGGGACTGTCGTTATTCGCTATAATATATGTTGATAATAACTACATTAAATGGCCGATCTTGGATGTGGTGTTGCAATGGGTGGGGCAAGTCAGGGTGATATGAATGGGAGAATATATAACGAGAGATGCCTATTTTTCTAAACTAGAACATGAATCTGCCATCTCCTCCGCGCCCTGAAAAGAATTAAAGTTCATCAAGAGGACACGACGCCTGATTCGTATCTCGTCATTAGAATTTGCTCTTTATCGTGGCTGGGCCCAATGAATCATTATCACGTCTTCACAGACATTACACTTAAGGCTTGGAACCCCATTATCTGTTTTAAGCACTGTTTTGCAGTTCGGGCATTGGAATTTTATACTGTCTGGACCTACCCCATTAAATAAAAATACAGCTGGAATGAAAAAGAAAAGCGATCCAAAACCCATAAAACCTATCCCCCCGATTCCACAACCTACTAAAAGCATCCCAATAAATCCCCGGATCGTTGCGGCTGATCCTTTTACTTTTGCTTGAGTTTCCACCAAATTGACATAATGTTTTGTCTTTTCTACATTTGTTGTTTGTTGAATTACCATAAGATAACTGCCTTATTTTCGGGCTTGAAAGAATCTTTTGTAAATGTAGTATGGGAATCCAGCTAACCAAAGCAAAAGACATGTTAAAAACCAAGCTGGCCATCCATTATTCAATGAGTATGGTTTCCCGTCTATAGATATCTTGTTTTGATGAGCATCATAGGCAACCCAAATACTGCTTAAAACAATAATAAATAATTCAATTACTAACATGAAACACCACCTTGACATAAGATTATAGGCTTTTACCTTTATTTATTTACGATTAACCTCAGCTTGGTTAATTCTGGCCAGAATAGCTGCGAAACAAGCCAAGCCAATAAGCCCAACCCCTGCTGTTACTTGAGTTAATGTGCCTGCCCCCCATATACCTAAAATTATTGCCAGTATTATCAGAAGACTTGTGCCTAAATTCATTTATATTCACCTTCTTTCATGTCGCACCTAAGTTTTAATATAAATTATTTCTTTATCTTCCATCCATTCTTCTGATAATGATCGACAATTATTTTCTCTGCAAAGAAAGGATATATTAGCCATGAAATGCCGCATGTAAAACAAGCGAGAATGAACGACAAGAACGCCTGTCCCCAAACTCCCTTATATGCTAAATAAATACTGCCAAACAAGAAACACCATAAACCGGCCAATGAAACTGATACTTCATAATTATTTGTTGGATTAATAAGTGTAGTTGCCATATTTTGCCCTCCTTATGAAGAATTATACGCCCTGACAATCAATATACAACACAGATCAGCCATACAAGAGCCTTGGATGTGGTGTTGCAAAGGGGGGATATTAATATGTTCCTCTATTTTTTCTCCATTTTGATAATCTTTATGCCAGTCTTCAGATAATACATTTTATAAACATTGCCTGCAAAATCGATTTTTACTTGCTTATCTGAAGAAATGCCCATCCCATCATATTTCGTAAAAGTTGCTTCTCCGACAATCTGTCCCTTACTATTATACTTTGATACAACTCGTCCCATTCCATCAACAACATAGCTATTTTCTCCCATATCTACCCCTAACAAGCGCGCTCCGGTTTTGACTGAGATGGAATTTATCGGTATATTTGATCTTGATATATCGCTGTAATCCGCCAATCCCTTAAATGTAACGATCTTGCTTGTGTCTTTCCCTGTATCCATTCGATATATGATATTTGACGGGCTTTCAAAAATATAATCCACATTAGATCTAAAATATGCGCCTTGTTTCTTTTGAAGTTTCACGTTATTCCCATTTTCATACATAAAAATATCCCCTTTATAATCCGTCCTCATGTCCACCATGAATTTATCGATATCCGATATGGAATCCTTATAATTCCCGTCTTTGTCATAGTTCTCAATAGCCTTGCCTTTTTCGTTGAAAACATGTATGTTATCCAGCCCGTCAACGCTTACATATACATAAATAGGTTTTACAACTCCTTTATTCATGATATTCCTGACATACTTGCCTTTCTTATCATATTTTATTATTCTTCTATTCACATAATCACACACATAGATATTACTTTTTGAGTCCACGGCATAATCTGTTGGCATCATTTCCATCCCCGCAGGATTTCGAGATGAATACCCAACCTGCCCATCGCCATTTCCCAATTTTGCGAACAATATTTGCCTTGCGACATATCTATCTGCAGCTAAGCTCATATAGACAAATGAGCCGATCATTAAAATGACTAAAAGAACCAGATGTATTTTTTTCATATCCTTACCGACTTATCGTTTAATATCAAATGAGCGATATATGTTATATATAGCCTCTTTATAATTTGAATTGTCAGGAAAATAAATGAACGTTATCTGCAATTTATCGGTGAGAAAGAACACTTCATCAACCTGCGTATCGGAATCAAGCATTTCACTTGAATAGATGTAATCAATATCCTTGGCGGTTCCCGCCTTTAACTGGAGATCCTTCTCGCTGACTATGCTTTTTATCTGCCCGACCTTGATCAGCGCATCTGTCCATTCCTTATATGAACCGTATGTCCTCTTTGATATGGATACCTCGATCTTGAACATGTTCGGCGGGAAATATTCTGAACCTCTTACCCTGTCGATATCATAGTTATATATTTGGAACGTTAAGTTCCCGTTCTCCGGCAACTCCATTTGTTCCATATCATTATTTTCAATAAAGTAGTTATCCGGGTATTTTATCGAGAATCCATGCCTGCTGGAATATCCCTTCATTGTCCGGGAGGGCGGGTTATCATATGTTGCTTCATTTATCATGCCTTGATCTTTTATCGCTGCTGGCTTATGCATAAATAAATTATTGAAGATGAATATGGCGGCGACCAGAAATATGATGATTACAACGCAGATATAAAGATAGGTCTTTTTCTTTTTCATGTTGATCCAAACTTAATTATACCCCCGCGAGTTTGGATAGCAATCGCTTTAGCGCATTGTTTGTTTATTTATAATTGATCATTGTTTGATGATTGGAATTTGATGATTGATTATTGAAAAAGAAACCCTCTATGCCGCCAAACAACATAGAGGGTTCACGCTACGCTACCCGGTTCAATTGATCGATGCCAAAAGATCCTGTCCGGCCGAAAATTTTACAACGTTCTTTGCCGGTATATTGAGCTTTTCTCCTGTTTTTGGGTTCCTGCCGAGCCTTGCTTTTCTTCGTAATTTTTTCCAGGTCCCGAAGTTCACCATCTGTATCTTATCGCCTTTTCTTAGCGCGCTTCCCATGATATCGAATGTGGATGAGATCACTCTGGTGCAGAGAGCTTTTGATAGCTTTGTCTTTGTTGAAACCTGGGATATCAACTGCTGCTTGTTCATTACATCACCTCCTCTCGGGTACATAGATCAGAGGCATTACTCACGAATCCCAGAATCTACGGGTATTATAGGAGCGCGGCATCACGAATGTCAAGCCAATTATGGGTTTTACGGGAGTTACTTTAACGCGGAAGCGATTGCCCTGCCCGCCCTGGCGACGGGTTCAAAGCTCCATCTGTGAATTGGACTGGGGCCGAACTTCTTTAACAGTTTTCTGTGAAGTTCAGTGCCGTAACCCTTGTGCTTTCGGAACATGTACCTGGGATATATCGTATCGTAGTGCTCCATCACCCTGTCGCGTATCACCTTTGCTATAACGGATGCCGCCGCGATAGCGTGGGAAAGCCTGTCACCGTGTATGACCCTGGTCTGCGGAAGGTCCACTTTCGGCACAGCCTTGTTCCCGTCGACCAGCAGATGATCGGGCCTCACAGAGAGCGAATTGACGGCCGAAGCCATGGCCTTATGTGAAGCGTTGAGTATATTAAGCCTGTCGATCTCCCCGTGGTCCATTATCCCGATGCCGATGGACAGGGAGGCGTCCATTATGTGATCGAAGAGTTCCTCCCTGCGCTTTCTTACAAGTTTTTTTGAATCGTCAAGCCCGGGGATCTTCACGCCCTCCTTCAGGAGGACGGCGGCGGCAACAACTGGGCCCGCGAGAGGACCAATGCCGGCCTCATCCACTCCGGCGATCAGGCCGACGCCTTCTCTCATCAGTTTAAATTCTATCCTTCGTGTTACCGCTGCGTTCAATTGCGGCATCTCCGTTCGTTACTTAAATGTGGTGATCTTATTCAGCGGCCATATTCTCATCAGCACTTTGCCGATGATACGGGTCTTGGGAATGGCTCCGTAGTCGCGGCTGTCCAATGATTTCTCCCTGTTGTCCCCGAGAACATAATAAGAACCTCTCATTACGCGGACCTGTTCGGAGCCGACGTTGCCTTTTAAGATCGGATAGGTTTCTTTAAGTGCTCTTCCGTTTATGTACAGCTGTCCCTTCACTATCTTCACGTTCTCACCTGACAGGCCCACAACACGTTTTACCTGATAGGAGCCGTCCATCTGGACCAACACCACTATTTCTCCCCTGGAGGGTTTTTTATTGCCGAGCAGCTCGTAAGCAAGTCTGTTGATTAACACTCTGTCGCCCGCCCTGAGCCCGGGTTCCATTGCGCTCGTGGCGATATATACCGTTTGTACTACAAATGTGCGGATGAGCAGGGCGATGATAAAAGCGATGACGGCGATTATCAAGATCTGGAAAGCGAACTGCAGCCTGTTCGGTTTTTTCGCCTCGACGGCCTTTTCGATGGCCTTTTCCTGTACCAGGGTCGGCTTCTCCTGGACTTGAGGCGCTTTTAATTGGATCTGAGGTGCGCTTCCCTGTAACTGCGGGACGCTTTCCTGGATCTGGAAGGGCTTTGCCTGTACCTGTGGGGCTGGTTCCTGGACCTGTGGTTTTGGTTCTTTGCTCTTATCGGCTTTTAGAACGTTCCTGAGCGGCTCTGCGGACTTGAACTTGTACTGCGCGAACTTCCTCGGATCGAATTTGCTCTCGCTCATTTAGCGGTAGTCTGAGGTTGCTGCTGCTCCACTTCTTCTATCTTAAGCGCTCTTGAGCCGATCCTCTTCCTTAAGTAGTATAGTTTTGCTCTCCTTGTTTTACCGGATTTTATCACCTTTATCTTTTCCATTCTGGGAGAATTGACGGGGAACGTCTTTTCAACGCCGATGCCCTGGACTATCTTCCTTACGGTGAAAACCTCTCTCATGCCTCCGCCGCGCTTTTTGATCACGGTTCCCTCAAAGGCCTGGAGACGCTCCTTGTCGCCCTCCTTGATCTTTGAGAACACCCTTACGGTATCACCGACGTTGAAGGGAGTAACTTCCTTCTTCATGAATTTCTGTTCCATATCCTGGATAATGCCCATTTAAATTCACTTCTCCTTTAATAACCTGTCAAGGATAACTGCGGCAGCGCTCCTGACAGAAAGATGATTATAATCCGATTTGCCGACTATCGGAGACAGTACAATGTCCGCGCCATCGATGACCTCTTCGCAAACGCCCCATCCCGTGCCGAAAAGAATAAGATACGGACGCTTTGACTTCTTCATTTCTTCGCTCAGCTTACTGTAAGAGTAGGTCCCGACGTTCCTGGCGCTTGTGGCCACAACTATCGGACGGCCGTTCCTGCTGATGTCGTCGACCACTTCTTTAAGGTCCTTTTTAAGCGAAACAAGGTCATAAGCCTCTACCCTTGTGGGGTTAAAATTCTGGCTTTCTTCCTTTTTCCAGTGGTTAAGGACCCTCTCAGCGAACTGTCTCTGGGCGCTTATGGGATTCACCACGTAATATTTCTTTATCCCGTAAGTGCAGCACGACCTTGCGATATCAGACAGGTCCATGCCGGTAATGCACGTGGTCACTACCTCTTTGTTCTTATTATATACTGGAAAATGCAGCAACGCAACGTATACGTTCATTCGCTGTTCTTCCCCATGAATAAGGACTCCAGCGTCCTCATGTCTTCCGCTCCCAGCGAGGCTGCGGCCAGCAGATCCGGTCTTTTAAAGAAGGTGTTCTTCACCGCTTCGGCCCTTCTCCAGGCCGCGATCTCCTTATGATTCCCGCCCTTCAGCACCTCCGGGACGGGTAAGCCCGAGTATTCCGCGGGTCTGGTATAGTGGGGATATTCAAGCAGTCCGCTCGTGAAGGACTCGTCCGTAGCTGATGCTTCATCACCCAGCACCCCCGGAATAAGACGCGCTACCGCGTCCACAATGATCATGGCCGGCAGCTCACCGCCGGTGAGCACGTAATCCCCTATTGATATCTCTTCATCCACACATTTGTCGATCGCGCGCTGGTCGATTCCTTCATAATGCCCGCATATTAACGTTATATTCTTCAGCTTTGATAGTTCTTCGGCTTTTTTCTGGTCGAAAGGAGCGCCTGCGGGTGAAAGATATATCGTTCTGCTGCCTTTTGTTCTTCTTGAACCGAGCGAATCCTCAAGTACATCCGCTTTTATCACCATTCCGGGCCCGCCGCCAAAAGGAGAATCGTCAGCGGTCCTGTGTTTATCCTTTGCCGATTCTCTTATGTCGGTGATGTGGATTTCCAGCAGGCCTTTTTCAGCGGCCCTGCCTATCATGCTTTCCTTGAGCGGGGAAAACATAGAGGGGAAAAGAGTAAGTATGTCTATCCTCATGGAGGTTTATTGCTTTTATTAAGGAACGGGCCGGGCCGTTATTCTATGTTCCTTAATTCCTGGATGACGCCGTCCTTAACGATTATCTCAGCCGCGCCTATCTTTTTATAGAGATTGTCTCCGTTCTTGACGGTGATCGGCCCTTCAAGGGGTCCCTGGATGAATTCAGTGTTCAGGACCAGCTTTTTTGCTTCTTCTATCTTTGCGGTAAGGTCGGCTTTAGCAGCTGCCTGACGGCCTTTTTCTTCATCAAGCTGATGCTTGAACGATGTCATCTGGGAGACCATGCCCTTTTTCTTAAGGTCTTCCATGTAGGTCTTTGCCTGAAAGTCCATCTGCTGCGCCTGTGCATCGAGGTTCCTTATCGCCCGCTCCAGCTCCTGGATCAGGTTGTTCTTGAAAGCATCCGTAACTATTGCCTTTACCATTACGACCCTTTTTAATTCGATAGATTTATCTGCCATATTATTGCACCCTTTCCTGAGTCATTATTTCAACCGAAACCCTTTTCTTGCTCTTTGCCCCGGCAGCTTTAACAATGGTCCTTATCGCATTGGCTATTCTACCATCCTTACCGATCACTTTTCCAGCATCTTCGTTGGCGACCCTTATTTCCAGGATCGTGACCGATTCGCCGTCAGTCTGTGCTATTTTCACCTCATCCGGCTTGTCTACCAGCGCTTTCACAAGGTATTCTACGAGTTCCTTCATTGTTCCGCCTCCGTTCTACTTCTGCTCTTGTTTTGCTTCGGGTTTTACTTCTGGTTTTGCTTCTGGCTTCGCTTCTTCTGTTTCACCTTTTTGTTTTGGCGCGCGTTTCTTGTAGTTGGTAAAATCAAGGGCCGGCAGAACTCCTATCTTTCCGAGCATCTTTCTTACTGTGAAGGTAGGTTGGGCGCCCTTTTTTATCCACTCAAGCACTTTTTCCTTGTTCACTTCGAACGTGGCGTTCTTTGATAAAGGGTTATAACGCCCTATTATTTCGATAATGTTGCCTCCTCTGGCCGCTCTTTCATCCGCCACTACCACCCTGTAAGACGGCTGTCCCTTCGCACCAATCCTGGTCAATCTGATCTTTACTGACAAAATAATACCTCCATTGATAAATTAGAAAACTTGAGGATTATATCACAAACTGCGGTGTTTCGCAATTTCTCCAATTGAATCGCCGCCGAACTTTTCAAGGAACGCTTTGGCTATCTCGAACGCCACCGCCGCTTCCGCTATCACTCCCGCCGATGGAACATGGCACAAATCCGCCCGTTCCACGTGCGCTTTTACAGATTCTTTAGTGATCAGGTCGATGGAGTTCAGCGGTTTTGCTATGGTGGCTATGGGTTTTACGGCCCCTCTTATGATTATCGGCTCTCCATTCGTTATGCCGCCTTCCAATCCCCCCGCATTGTTGGTCCTTCTGGTGATTTGATCGTTCTCAAAATATATTTCGTCATGCGCGAGCGATCCAGGCAGCCTTGCAACGCCGAACCCCAGCCCGATCTCAACCCCTTTTACCGATTGTATCGACATTACCGCGGCGGCAAGCTTGCCTGAAAGCCTTCTGTCGGCATGCACATGGCTTCCCAGCCCTATGGGCGCTCCCAGCACCACAACATCAAAGACCCCGCCTACCGAATCGCCTTTTTCTTTTGCCGAATCGATCACCTGTTTCATTTTTATAGTCGCCTTTTCATCGGCGCAGCGGACAGCGGATTTCTCCGCCTGACGATTTATCTGCTCAAAGTCGCCCTTAAGCTGCGGCTCCACCGCAACATCCCCGATCTGCGTTACGTGGCTGAATACCTTGATATTGAACCTTGCCAGCAGTTTTTTTACTATTGCGCCGATTGCAACAAGCGCGACCGTGTTCCTTGCGCTTGCCCGCTCGAGAATATTGCGGATATCCTGTTGATCATACTTTAGGCTGCCCGTAAGGTCCGCGTGACCCGGCCTCAGCTTGGTCACAGGATCCTGGAAAATGTTCCTGTTAGCCTCAATGGGCATTACCTTTTTCCAGTTCTCGTAATCAAGGTTCGCGATGAGCATTGATATCGGGCTGCCCAGTGTCTTTCCAAGCCTGATCCCTGACAGTATCTCAACTTTGTCCTTCTCTATGGCCTGACGATCGCCCCTGCCATAACCTTTCTGCCTTCTCTCCAGTTCAAGGTCAATGTCAGAAGCGGAGATCTCAAGGTTGGCCGGCATCCCTTCGAGGATGGCCGATATCGACTTTCCGTGCGATTCGCCTGCTGTAAGAAATCTTAACATGGCTAAATTATACCATGCTGGGGCGGAAAATTCCCAATTGATTTTTTACGGGAGATGTGATAAACTGACTTTGCAGATAAAAAAACTGGGTTGCCGTCTAGATAAAGCAGTAGAACAAAGCGCCCTCGAAATTAATCGAGGTTAAGTCTACAGGAGCCTTATACAAGTCACGAACAACCCAGCAATAGCTTCTTTTTAACTCCCTACATACATATTATCGAGATTTCCGCATGAAAATTGCATTATTTAAAGAACAACATCGAACGGAAAAAACAATGTATCTGCCCATACCGAACTTCCTCTTGTACGGAATGGTACATCCGTTTGGAATTCGTAAGATGGCAGCGAAAATATTCGTGCGAACAATCTTGAGACAGGGCCGGTAAAGTGCAATAACGATGCAAGCGGTCTCCCCTGTCTTATTAATTTTTCGGTCAACAACTCCTCTAAACAGACCCCAGCTTCAAATCTTGTAAAATGTTTTGAAGGGGCTGCAGCTATGACAGCGTAATCATTAGCGGTCTTCCTTCTCCTGATAAAATCAATGACCGAGCCGGAATGGCATGCAATAGCTATTATGACCTTCTTTCCTGCTATTTTGTCCAACCTGTCAAGAAGCTGCTTGTATTTAAAATCACCGATCCCCTGTCTGTCCCCATGCGCTTCTATGAATATAAGTGTAAGCGTGTTCCAATCGGCGATCTTTGAAAAGAACGAAAGAACGCCATAAGCGGCCCTGACTTTCGGCTGATCGGGGAAGATCTTGGCGATATGATCATAATGTAAACCTTGAACAATGCCGTGCTTGAAGCGGCTTATAGCAACGGAATTTAATTCCCTTAGAAGGTTTTCCGGTCCCTTCCCATACCGATCGGGGATTAAACCTTCTATCGCCATCCGACCCATTCCTGAGAATGCAGATTTCACGCCTTGCCATATACCTGTTTGTTTTTTTTCTTCCCTTCTTGCATTTAGACATTTCTCCTGAAATCCCGGGTTCTTTTCAAACGTTTGAACAAGCAATGCCAGCCTTTTTGTCGGATGGAACATTGGTGGTGTCGTTATTCCTATACCATAACTCATATAATTCCCCTCTATATATATATCGAAAAAAACGCTAATAAATATCACAAAATAGGCCAGTTTATGGTAAAATAACCAGACTTAACGGAGGCATTCCTATGAGAAGCGATGAGATAAAAAAAGGTATCGAACGGGCGGGGCACCGCGCGCTTTTGTACGCCACCGGAGTGACCAGGTCCGGCATGAGCAAGCCTTTTATCGGCATCGCCTCAAGCTTTTCCGATATCGTCCCCGGCCATGTTTCGATGAGAGATTTTGAAAGGGCGGTTGAGAACGGGGTTTCCGCCGGTGGCGGCGTACCGTTCGTGTTCGGGCTGCCGGCAATATGCGACGGAATAGCAATGGGCCACAAGGGGATGCATTATTCACTCGCCTCAAGGGAGCTGATAGCCGACACGATCGAGTCGATGGTTGAAGCTCATCAGCTTGACGGCATCATACTTCTTACCGCCTGCGACAAGATAACACCCGGAATGCTCATGGCCGCCGGAAGGTTGAACGTACCGTCGATAGTTGTGACCGCCGGACCGATGCTTGCGGGAAGATACAAAATGGTGAAACGCGACCTGGTCCATGACGGATTCGAGGCCGCGGGTGCCGTGAGGTCCAGAAGGATTTCCGAAGAGGACTTGAACTGCATGGAAGAGGATATCTGTCCCGGAGCGGGATCATGCGCCGGTCTTTATACAGCCAATACTATGAGCTGCCTTACCGAAGCGATGGGAATGTCGCTGACCGGATGCGGCACCGCTCTTGCGGTATCGGCCAAAAAGAAAAGGATCGCGTACTCTTCGGGCGAGAAGATCGTTCAGCTTGTAAAAGACAACGTACTGCCAAGAAAGATAGTCACCAAGAACGCCATTCACAACGCGATCATGGTTGACATGGCAATAGGAGGTTCATCGAACACTGCCCTGCATCTGCCGGCGATAGCGCACGAGTTCGGGATAGAGATAACCCTTGATGACTTTGACAAGCTGAGCAAGGAGACCCCTCACATAACTAATTTGAGACCTTCAGGCCCGTTCTTTCTTGAGGACCTGGAATACGCCGGCGGCATACCCGGAGTGCTTAATGTGTTAAAAGACAGGCTCCTCGGCTCCGACACGGTCAACGGAAGGAACATAAAGGACATTGCAAAGGATGGGGTTGTTTATGATCCCGAGATCATCCGGTCTCTGAACGATCCATATCACAAAGAAGGCGGCATAGCGGTATTGAAGGGCAATCTGGCTCCCGACGGGTGCGTGGTCAAGCAGACCGCCGTTTCAGAAAAGGCGATGAAGATAACCGGGACCGCGAAATGCTTTGACGGAGAAGAGACCGCGATGAAAGCCATCATGGACGGAAAGGTAAAGGCGGGAGACGTTGTGGTCATAAGATATGAAGGCCCGAAGGGCGGACCGGGAATGAGGGAGATGCTCTCCCCCACTTCGGCGATCGTCGGAATGGGACTGTCTGATTCTGTAGCACTGATCACCGATGGAAGATTTTCGGGCGGAACTCAAGGACCGTGCATCGGCCATGTATCGCCTGAGGCTGCTGAAGGCGGACCTATCGCCCTGGTTAAGGACGGCGATACCATCGAGCTTGATATTCACGCCAGAAAGCTGAACGTGAAGCTGTCTGATGATGAGCTGAAAAAGAGGAAGCTTGCCTGGAAAGCGCCGGAGCCGAAGTTCAGGACAGGCTGGCTGGCAAGGTACGCAAGGATGGTTACAAGCGCGAATACGGGTGCGGTACTTAAGTAATAAGGTTTATATATCTACGCCTAATGCTTGCCTGACCAGGGTTTTTACGTCTTGAGGTTGAGAACTTATTTCATCCAACCCTGTTTCAATTTGATCCGCTGTCAATTCTTCAAAACCTTTTAAGTTCCCGGTGACCATTACTCCGCTCATTTCAACCGAAGCAGGTGTACCGTTTATAGCATTAATACTATTTAATGTGACCGGCTTTGATAATTTTCTCGGAAAAAGGAAAGCGCGATAATAATCCCCTTCTCTAACAAAGAGTGCATTAATATCAATGACCCCTCCCCTTTTATATTCCTTGAACTGACGGACCTGATCATTGACCGCATTCACCATTTTGGCGACCTCTCTCTGGTCTTTTCCCTCAAGCACCACGACCCTTGCCGGATAATTCTTTATGGTACCAAGAGAAGTGTGCCCGGCTCTGGCGGCCATCGATCGGTCCAGCCCTTCTACCGGCAACGGGTCGATCAATCCCTGGAAATGCTGATGCTTGCCGACTGAGGCCCCTACTTGAGGCCCGTTATAAAATATCCTGAATTGTGGAGCGAACAACATAAAGTTAAGCATGTTCTCTATGGACCTTCGCGACAAATGTTGACCCCTGTGTTCGCTCCTTGCAAAAGTGATGTGATCATCAAAGATCGGCACAGGATTGGGCCATATCATAAAATCCGTCCATAGAAAAGCTCTTAGCTGGGGAAAGTTTTTCTTTACTGTATCATGGCATAATGTACAGGGATCCCCTTCATTAACATATGCGCTTTCTTTATCCTTCATCTCGCTCAGGTCTCTTGGGGCCCTGAACCTTGCCGAAACGGTTCTTCCGGGGAATGTTTTTGTCATATATTCAAAGCTGAAATTTTGTGCGACTTTCGGGATCGCTCTATCGGTTCGCCTTTGATGCCTCTGGACCTCGCGGATAATATCTCCCAGATCCCGAATTCCGCCTGAAAAAAGGGACGTTTCTTTAAGCTCAGAGGCGACCTGGGACAGGGTTGTGATGTTTTCCCGATAATGCAGAATATTCCCCATCGCAGAGAACAGTACCAATCTTTTTACATCCGGTGCCAAACTTGCGCTTAACATGTAATAAGTCCTCCGCCTGATTTATCGATAGGAATCAGGGAATATTTCACCGGTCACCAAAATTCGTACAGGTTGACTATTTCCCCCCGTAATTGTAGAATTTACCCCTATTATGAGCACAGAACTTACAGGCGCGCAGGCAATACTTGAATGTCTTAAACGAGAAGGGGTCCATACCATTTTTGGTTACCCCGGCGGGCAAATTTTGCCCTTCTATGACGCCCTCTACCACGAAAAAGAGATAAAGCACATCCTCGTGCGTCACGAGCAGGGAGCCGCGCACGCGGCGGACGGGTTCTCAAGAGCTACGGGACAGGTGGGCGTGTGCGTTGCAACTTCCGGACCTGGCGCCACGAACCTTGTGACCGGCATCGCGAACGCCTATATGGATTCGATACCCATGGTGGCCATAACCGGACAGGTCGGGACCACGATCCTGGGCCGCGATTCTTTTCAGGAAGCGGATATAACGGGGATAACCTACCCGATCACAAAGCATAATTATCTGATCAAGAATGCAGAGGAGCTTCCGAGGATATTCAAGGAAGCTTTCCACATCGCGAGGACCGGCCGTCCCGGTCCGGTGCTGATAGATATCCCCAAGGACATCCAGATGGCAAAGATCAATTTTAAATATCCGGAAAAAGTGAACATAATGAGCTACAAGCCCAAGTATGAAGGCCATCCCAAGCAGATAACCACTGCCGCAAAGGCCATACAAACATCGAAGAAACCAGTGATCTATGCCGGAGGCGGCGTAATATCATCGGGGGCTTCAAAGGAGCTTGCAGAGCTCGCCAAGAAATGCAACATACCCGTCACCACAACGCTCTTAGGCAAGGGTTCATTCAACGAGAACGAACCCTTATCGCTTGGTATGCTCGGAATGCACGGCACGGTATATGCCAACTATTCAGTGCAGGAGTGCGATCTGCTTATCGCCGTGGGAGCCCGCTTTGACGACAGGGTGACCGGTCACATACTCAAGTTCGCGCCCAAGGCCAAACACATACACATAGACATCGACCCTGCTGAGATCGGCAAGAACGTCAAGATAGACATACCGATAGTCGGCGACGTGAAGGCCGTTCTTAAAGCACTGGTGGAGAAAGCGTCGACAAAAGACGACCACAAGGCGTGGCTGGAGCAGATCGAGGAGTGGAAAAAGAAATATCCTTTGTCATATAAGAAGGGCGACATCCTGAAGCCGGAGTTCGTTGTTGAACAAATATATGAGGCGACCGGCGGCGACGCGATAATCACCACGGAAGTGGGCCAGAACCAGATGTGGGCCGCCATGTACTACAAATTTACAAAGCCGAGGACGTTCATAACATCGGGCGGGCTGGGGACAATGGGTTACGGTTTTCCGGCGGCGATAGGCGCTCAGGTGGGATGCCCCGATAAGATAGTGTTCGATATAGCTGGCGACGGCAGCATCCTTATGAACATCCAGGAGCTTGTCACGGCCGTGGGAAATAAACTTCCAATAAAGATCGCGGTGCTCAATAATTCATATCTCGGCATGGTGCGCCAGTGGCAGGAGATACTTTATGAAAAAAGATATTCCCAGGTCGGGCTTGAGACGAATCCCGATCTGTGCAAGGTGGCGGAGGCTTTCGGCGCCGCCGCGATCAAGATCACCAGGGCAGAGGATGTTAGGAAGGCGATAGATGAATCTCTCAAGATAAAGGACAGGCCGACACTGCTCGATTTCCAGGTCGCGAAGGAGGAGAACGTTTTCCCGTTCGTTCCTCCCGGGCAGGCGCTTAACGAAC